>Ga0306922_10000007_pt1 | contig 155624 bp, 132 predicted proteins | sample sta12Cox44000082_FD_203758 | JGI IMG/M metagenome (GOLD analysis project Ga0306922, IMG submission 203758) | Lab enrichment of tropical soil microbial communities from Luquillo Experimental Forest, Puerto Rico - statoxic.12C.oxic.44.000.082 (v2)... | ecosystem: Environmental > Terrestrial >... | reverse complement strand
GGCGCACGACCAATCCTGCCGCGTCTACCGGACGGCCGGGCTCGAGGCCTCGATCGACGACGCGCCGGTGCCGGGGGGGCTGCTCTATTTCCTGGTCGCGGGGGCGAACGCGGACGGAGAGGGAACGCTCGGCGCCGATAGCGCGGGGACGGAGCGCCCGAACGGCGCCCCGTGCATCGACACCGACGGCGACCTTGCTCCCGACAACAGGGACAACTGCGCGACGGTCGCCAACCCGTCGCAGGCCGACCAGGACGGAAACGGGGTCGGAGACGCCTGCGACCCCAACACCTACGACTTCGAGGCAGACGCCGCCGGCGCTCGCCCGGCGGCGATGACGCAGGTCGGGCCCTCCGGCCAGACGCTCACGGTGAAGGAGGTCGACGGCGAGCACGGCGCCTCGTACGACGCGGCGGGCGTGGGCGTCAGCGACCGTTTCGACCGGCTCGATGCGCCGATGCCGTTCGCCGACACGACCGTGTGGCTCGACGTCGAGGAGGCGCCCCAGGTCGCGAGCGTCGAGCTCTGGTCCGACGGGGCGTACGGATGGAACGCGGGAAACGGGGTGATCCTCCAGATCTACTCCGACGACACCCTGCGCTTCTTCGATCGCCACGCCCAGAGCGTGCCGATGCAGCAGGGCCCGGCGATCCCGCCCGGGGGCCGGATGCGGCTCCGCCTCGAGAAGGGTCCGGACGCGACCTCGACGCTTCACGTCGACGCCCTCGACGGGGCGACCTGGACCGACGACTATGCGACCTTCCCGATCGCCGACGACCACCTGTACGCGGGGCGCGGGGCGGTGATCAGCGATTACTTCGGAGGCCCCCGCGCGCTCAAGCGGATCACGGTGACGCACGCGACGCCGGCGGCGCCGCTGGCGCTGCGGAAGGATTACTCCTGGTCGACCGACTGGAAGGTGTTCCAGCGCGACGGGTCCGGGAAGGCGACGGTCCCCCTGCGCTTCTCCTATCACCTCGCCGAGGCCGGGAGCGTCCAGGCGCGGGTCGTCCCGTCGGCGGGAGGCGGCCCGCTCCCGGGCCACGACTGGACCGACCATCAGGTCGCGCTGGCTCCCGCGGACGGCGCCGACGGGGCGCTCGACCTGGCGGGTGTGCCCGCCGGCGGGAACTACGACGTCGAGGTGCGGCTGGTCCGGACGAGCGACGGCGCGGTGCTCGCATCGGCGGGGCTCGACGAGATCGCGGTCGGCGACATCTTCATCGCGGCGGGACAGAGCAACATGTCCGGGTACTCGGGGACGCTCGCCAACGCCGAGGCGCCCATCGACCGGGTACACCTGTTCGGCAACGACTACGTCTGGAAGCGCGCCGCCGAGCCGATGGACGACGGCACCGATCAGGTCGACCGGGTGTCGTACGAGACCCCGGCCCACTCGATGATGCTGCGATTCGCCAAGGAGATCACGCAGGCGACGGGCGTTCCCGTGGGGGTGATCCCCGGGCCTCTCGGGGGGACGAATCTCTACAGCCAGTGGCAGCGGAACCCGAGCCGGCACGACGACCGGGGAACGCTCTACGGATCGCTGCTGTATCGCGTCCGCGCGCAGCAACTCGCCACCCCTCCGAAGGGGTTCCTCTGGTACCAGGGGGAGTCCGACGCCGGGCGAGGGACGCTCCTCTACAAGACCGACCTGAAGACCCTCATGGAGGAGTACCGCGAGGACCTCGCCGATCCCGGGCTCGTCTTCGGCATCGTGCAGCTCGCCACGTACACGCAGGCGAATCTCTCGACCTGGATCCCGATCCAGGAGGCGCAGCGGGAGGTCGTCGAGGAGGATCCGCTCTCGGTCCTCGCGGTGCCGATCGACCAGCCGCACGCCGACACGATCCACCTCAGCGTGGACGGGTACAAGACGCTGGGCGTGCGGATGGCCCGCGAGATGCTCGAGCATTTCTACGGCCAGCCGATCGACGCCTCCGCCCGCCTCACCCAGGTGCGCATCGCCGGGAACAACCGCACGATCGAGCTGGTCTACGACCGGGCGGTCGTCGCGACGAACGTGACCCTGTACGGCGTCACCAGCGCCGGAACGCCGGTCACGATCGACGGCGTATCCTCGTCGGGATCGACCATCACCCTCTCGCTGCATTCCCGGGTCAATTCCGGCGCGCTGGTGACCTACGGGTACTCCCGCTCGCCGACGGCGGGCTGGACGGCGGACACGGCCGGGACGCCGGTCGCGATCTTCCAGGACGTTCCGGCCCAATGAGCCCTCCCGCGAGTTGCTAGAATCCGCCGCTCATGGACGGACATCCCCCCGGCATGCCCCTCCGGCCGAAGGCCGGCCTCATCGTCGCGATCGTCACGGCGATCGTCGTCTCGGACCTCGTCACCAAGGTGATCGCCGCGCGCACCCTGGCCGGCGCGCCGACGTCGCTCCTGGGCGACACGATCCGCCTGAGCTTCGTGATGAACCCGGGCGTGTTCCTCAGCCTCGGGCATGCGCTCTCCCCGGCGATGCGCTTCGGGCTGTTCGTGGTGGGCGTGGGCGCGGTGCTGCTGGTGCTGCTCGTCCTCACGCTGCGGGATTCCCGGTTCCGGGCGCCCGAGGTGATCGCGGTGGCGGCGATCATCGGCGGCGGGATCGGGAACCTCGTCGATCGCGTCGCCTACGGCAGCGTGCGGGACTTCATGAACGTCGGCATCGGCCCCTTGCGGACGGGGATCTTCAACGTCGCGGACATGGCGATCACCTTCGGCGGGATCGCGCTGATCGCCCTGCCGCTGCTCCAGAGGTCGCGCAAGAGATCCGCCTGAGTTAGCCTCCGCGCGTGAACCCCGACGTCGTCCGCGCGGTGGAGGCGCTCTCGCGCGACGGGTCGCTGCCTCAGGCCGTGGCACCGCGGCTCAGGCGCGTCGCGGCGGGCGCGCTGGTCTCGGTCCGCGACGAGTTGCGCGCGCTGCTGTATCTCGGCGTGCTCGTCACCGTGGCGGGCGTCGGCCTCCTCGTCAAGGACAACCTGTCGCGGCTCGGCCCGGTGACGATCGCCGTGGCGATCGGAGCGGTGTCGGCCGGTTGTCTCGTCTGGACGAACCGCCAAGCGGCGCCGTTCACCTGGGGCGAGACGAAAGAAACGCACCTCGCGTTCGACTATGTGCTTCTCCTGGGCGCCCTTCTCGTCGCCACCGATCTCGCCTTCATCGAGACGAAGTTCACTCCCCTGGGTGCGAGCTGGCCGTGGCATCTGTTCTTCGTCGGCGTGTTCTATGCGGCCCTGGCCTTCCGGTTCGACTCGAAGACCCTCTTCTCGCTGTCCCTGACGTCGCTCGCCGCATGGCGCGGCGTCCGCGTCTGGTTCCCGGTCCGCAACTGGGACGAGGCGATCGACGACCGGCTCTTCTACGAGGCGCTCGCCTGCGGCATCGTCTCGGTCGCGATAGGCAAGCTCCTGGAGCGCGCACGACGAAAGCCGCACTTCGAGCCGGTCGGGACGTACTTCGGGTGGCTCCTCGTGTTCGGAGCGTTCGTGGGGCGCTCGTTCGCGGACGCGTCTTCGTGGCCGCAGTCGCTGGTGCTCCTGGCAACCGGTGCGCTCGTGTCCTGGTTCGCGTTCGAGGAGCGACGGATCGGTCTCGTCGCCATGGGGCTCGCCGGGGCCGCCTGGGGGACCGGAGACCTCGCGGAGCGGGCCATCCATTCTCTTGATCTCGGTGAGAAGTCGTCGATCGCGTCGATCGTCGTCATTGCCGCCGGGGTCGTGGCCATCCTCCACCGGGCGAATCGGGCCCTCGAGGCCCGGCGTTGAACGCGGCCGTCGCCGAGGCCGAGAGACGGCAGGAGGTCCGCGAGGCGGCCACCGCCTGGAGAGACGCCGAGGCGATCGACGACGTGACGCTTCGTGCGATCGTCGCGCGCTACGCCGACGACCGCGTCCGCTTCGCCCTCTGGCTTCGGATTCTCGCAGGCGTGGCGACGTTCATCGGAGGGGTCGCCCTGGCGGTGCTGGTCGTGCTCATCCTCTGGGCGAACAGCGACCCCGCCACGAACTCGCTCGAATTCGCGATCGTTGCAGTGATCTCGACGATCGCGACCGAATGGATGACGCGATCGAAGCGTCGTGCCCAGGGCGGGATCGAGGAAGCCACGGCCGTGCTGGCCGTGCTGTTCGCGACGGTTGCCGTCGCACTGCAGATCCGAGGATTCCCGATCAACGCCATTCTCCTGACGGCGACCGCCATCTGTCTCGCGGCCGGTTGGCGCTGGGGATATCCGCTGTTCGCGCTTGCCGCGACGATCAGCGGCGCGTGCTGGCTTGCCCGGTTCCCGCACGGGCGCACGCTCTGGTTGCTCGGATCGATCGCCAACGTGTACATAGCCGAGCGCGCGGCGCGATCGGAACGGCTCGCCCCGTCCCACCGGCGATCGGCCCGTGTGTTTCTGGCCGGGGCGCTTGTCGCCGGATACCTCGCCATCAACCTGTGGAGCGTCGATGAGAGCTACGTCGAGGCGGTGGTGGGAGACCGCCCGACGCACGGCTGGCCCGCCTGGATTCGACTCGCAGCCAGCGTCGCGACAGCATTGGCTCCGATCGTGGTCCTTGCTTTCGGCGTAGTCCGCAAGAACAGGGAGGCCCGCGTTCTCGGCGCTCTCTTTCTGGTGGCGAGCCTCGCGACGCTACGCCATTACAGGCCAATCCTGCCGACCTGGCTCGCGCTGACGCTCGGCGGGGCCGCAGCCTGGGCCATCGCGCTCGCAATAAAGCGCTGGCTCGACAACGCTCCGGGCCGGGAGCGATACGGTTACACGACGGACCCACTTTTCGTCCCGCGGCGGTCTCGTGAGATCGCCGAGGTCGCGGCGGTGACCGCGTCGCTCGGTCCGGCTCCTCCCCGGACGTCCGGCGGCGGGTTCCAGCCGGGCGGAGGCGTCTCCGGAGGCGGGGGTGCGGCGGGCGGTCCCTGATAGAATCCGCCCATGCTTCCGAACAAAACGATCAGCGAGCTCGACTTCGGGCCCGCGGGCTCCGTCGATGCGTCGCTCTCGGAGCGGGCACGGGGGCTCGTCGGCTCCGAGATCCTGAAGATCGCCGGCGAGATCCGCGCGATGGTCGCGGCGGGCAAGCCGGTGTGCAATCTGACCGTCGGCGACTTCAATCCGGGGTACTTCCCGATCCCTCCGGCCCTGCTCGAGGCGGTCCACGGCGCGTACGCGGCGGGGGAGACGAACTACCCGCCCTCCGACGGGATCCTGACGCTGCGGCAGGCGGTGGCGGAGTTCACCGCGCGCGAGTTCGGGGTCAAGTACCCGGTCGCGTCGGTCGTGATCGCGAGCGGCGCGCGCCCCGTCCTCTACGGCGCGTACCGCTGCGTTCTCGATCCCGGCGACACGGTCGTCTACCCGGCGCCGTCGTGGAACAACAACCACTACTCGTGGCTCTCCTCCGCCAACGGGATCTGCGTGCACACCGACGTCGAGCACGGATTCCTTCCGACCCTCGCCGATTTGCGCCCGCATCTGGCAAAGGCGCACCTGCTGGTGCTCAACACGCCGCTCAATCCGTCGGGCACCGTGATGGACCCGAAGGTCACAGCCGCGATTGCACAGGCCGTGGCCGAGGAGAACGAGAAGCGCACGAAGGCGGGTGCGAAGCATCTGTTCCTGCTCTTCGATCAGGTGTACGGATCGCTCACCTTCGGGGCTCGCAAGCACGAGCACCCCGCAGCGCTCGTCCCGGAGTGCGCGCCGTGGGTGATCACGGTCGACGGGATCTCGAAGTCGCTCGCCGCGACCGGCCTGCGCGTGGGATGGGTCCTCGCGGCCCCCGAGGTGTCCGCACGGATGCGCGACTACCTCGGCCACGTCGGCGCCTGGGCGCCGCGGCCGGAGCAGGTGGCGGTCGCGAAGTTCCTGCAGAACACGGCCGCCGTCGACGCCTTCCGGCGCGAGATGGACGCGCGGGTGCGCGAGCGCCTCGAGAGTCTCTACGAGGGTTTCTCTGCGCTCCGCTCCCAGGGGCTTCCCGTCCGCTGCGTGGAGCCGCAGGGCGCGATCTACCTCTCGCTCCAGATCGACGTCGTCGGAAAGTCGCACGACGGCACGCGCATCGCAGGGAACGAGGCGATCCGCAAGCTACTGCTCGACCACGCGGGGCTCGCCGTGGTGCCGTTCCAGGCGTTCGGCCTCGCGGACGAGACCGGGTGGTTCCGCCTCTCGGTCGGCGCGGTCACTCACGACGAGATCGCGCAGATGTTCCCGCGCGTGAAGGCGCTGCTCGCTCGCTTGCGCTAGGGAATTGGTACCGGCGCGTGGATTTGAACCACGGACCTAGGGATTATGAGACCCTCGCTCTACCCCTGAGCTACGCCGGCACCCGGAAAACCGTCGCACTCTAGCAGCGGACCGGGGGCGGCCTCAACGGGGGAGCGCCGCGCGCTATAATCCCCGCCGTATCACGAAGTTCGCTCCGCTCCGCAGCCACGGAGAGCCGCGTGCCCGATCCCGTCTGCACCGTCTGCGAGAAGCCCGAGTCCGAGTCGCGGCTGATGCGCTGCCCGATCTGCTTCAAGTACGTCTGCGCCGAGCACGAGTTCCACTACAGCGGCCGCGTTTTCTGCGGCAAACACTGCGCCGAATACTTCTTCTTCGCCGACGCGGACGACTAGACCCCGTCCGCCCGGATCGAGACGACGCCATGTTCCCGACGACTCGCCCGCGGCGCCTCCGGCGCTCGCCCGCGCTCCGCGAATTGGTCCGCGAGACGCGCGTCCACCCCGGAGATCTCGTCTACCCGCTCTTCGTGCGCTCCGGCAAGGGGGTCAGGACCGAGATCGGCGCGATGCCTGGGCAGTTCCACTTCTCGGTCGACACGCTCGTGGAGGAGGTGGGGGCGGCGATCGGCGATGGCGTCCGCTCGGTGCTCCTGTTCGGGATCCCCGACCGGAAGGACGAGCAGGGCTCCGAGGCGTGGGCCGAGGGAGCCGCGGTCCAGACGGCGGTCCGCCACCTGAAGAAGGCATACGCCGATCTGATCGTCATGACCGACGTCTGCCTGTGCGAGTACACGAGCCACGGGCACTGCGGGCTCGTGAAGGACGGGCGGGTCCAGAACGACCCGACGCTCCCGCTCCTCGCGAAGGCGGCGCTCTCCCACGTCCAGGCGGGGGCGGACATCGTCGCCCCCTCCGACATGATGGACGGGAGGGTCGGCGCGATCCGCGAGGCGCTCGACGGGGCGGGCTTCGAGGAGACGGCGATCCTCGCGTACGCCGCCAAGTACGCGTCGGCGTTCTACGGGCCTTTCCGCGAGGCGGCGGGGTCGGCGCCGCAGTTCGGCGACCGGCGCGCCTACCAGATGGACCCGGGAAACGGCGACGAGGCGCTCCGCGAGGTCGCGCTCGATCTCGAGGAGGGCGCCGACCTGGTGATGGTGAAGCCGGCGCTCCCGTACCTCGACGTCGTCCGCCGGGTGAAGGACGCCTTCGGCGTCCCCGTCGCCGCGTACAACGTCAGCGGCGAGTACTCGATGCTGCTCGCCGCGGCGGCGCACGGGTGGATCGAGCGCGAGCGGGCGATCCTCGAGACGCTCACGTCGATCAAGCGCGCCGGGGCCTCGATCATCCTCACGTACCACGCGCGCGAGGCGGCGCGCCTGCTCCGTTGACCATGCGGCCCGCCGCCGACGCCCGCCAGCGCCCCTTGTTCTCGGCCTCGGCCCTGGCGGCCCCTCCGTCCGCGCTCTCGCGTCTGCGGGCGCTCGCCGCCGAGCCCGCGAGCGGGCCCGTTCCGCCGCGGGGCCGGCTCGACGAGGACGCCGCGGTGCTCGAGCGCCTGCGCGGCATGGCGGTGCAGCTCGCGACGCACTTCTCGCTCCGGTACTCCGCGGTCGACGCGGAGGTCGACGGCGTCGTCGCGCATTACGGCATCTGCTACGCCGACGGCCGGATCCGGATCCGCCTGCGCCACGCCGCCACGGCGCGGCTCCTGAAGGAGTCGAGCCTCGTCGACACGCTCTGCCACGAGCTCGCTCACCTCCGGCACTTCGACCACTCGATCCGCTTCCGCCGGTTCCACCGGCGCGTGCTCGACGAGGCCCGGCGGCGCGGCTGGTACAAGCCCGGCCCCGCGGCCCGGCCCGGGCGCCAGGCGGCCCTGATCGATCTGTCCGCGTGCCGCATGGAAGGCGCCGCCCCATGAGCCGCAAGATGGACGTGCTGTTCGACGAGGCCAAGCGGCTGATCCCGGGCGGCGTCAACTCGCCGGTGCGGGGGTTCGGCGGGGTCGGCGGCGTTCCGGTATTCCTCGAGAAGGGGCACGGGGCGATTGTCACCGACGCCGACGGGCGGGAGTACATCGACTACCTCGGCTCCTGGGGCCCGCTCATCGTCGGTCACACGAACCCGCGGGTCGTCGGCGCGCTGCGGGACCAGGCGGGGAAGGGGACGAGTTTCGGCGCCCCGACCGAGCTCGAGACCGAGCTGGCGCGCCGGATCGTCGCGCGCGTGCCGTCGTGCGAGAAGGTGCGGTTCGTCTCGTCGGGGACCGAGGCGACGATGTCCGCGATCCGCCTCGCGCGGGCCGCCACCGGCCGCCCGATGGTCGTCAAGGCCGACGGCTGCTACCACGGCCACGTCGACTCGCTGCTCATCCGGGGAGGCTCGGGGCTGCTGACGCTCGGGATCCCCGGCACGCCGGGGGTTCCCGCCGAGCTCGCCGCGTTGACGCTCGCGATGCCGTTCAACGACGCCGCCGCGGCCGCGCGGGTCGTCGAGGCGCACGCCCAGAGCATCGCCTGCATCATCGTCGAGCCTGTCGCCGGGAACATGGGGGTCGTGCCGCCGGCGCCCCGATGGCTGAAGGCGCTGCGCGAGCTGACGTCGAAACACGGCATCGTGCTGATCTTCGACGAGGTGATGACGGGATTTCGCGTCTCGCCGGGAGGCGCTCAGACGCTCTACGGCGTGACGCCGGACCTGACCTGCTTCGGCAAGGTGATCGGCGGCGGGCTCCCCGTAGGCGCTTACGGCGGGCGCGCCGATCTGATGGACCGGGTGGCGCCGTCGGGGCCCGTCTACCAGGCGGGGACGCTGTCGGGGAACCCGCTGGCGATGCGCGCGGGGATCGAGACGCTCGACCTGCTCGCGGCCCACGGGACGTACCCGCGCCTCGAGCGGATCTCGGAGCGTCTGGAGAAAGGGCTGGCCTCCGCGGCGTCCGCCGCCGGCATCCCGGCGGTCGTCAACCGCGTCGGCTCGATGATGACCGCGTTCTTCACCACGGGGCCGGTCGTCGACCACCAGACGGCCATGCGGTCGGACACGCGCCGGTACGCCCGCTTCTTTCACGGGATGCTCGACCGCGGCGTCTACCTGGCGCCGTCGCAGTTCGAGGCCGCGTTCGTGTCCACCGAGCACGACGAGGCGCTCGTCGACCGGACGATCGCCGCGGCGCGGGAGACCCTGGCGGATCTGGCCGCGAAGGAGCCGGCGGCGGGAGGCAGACGATGATGAAGCTCACCTTTCACGGGCACTCGTGCTGGGAGCTCGACGACGGCGCGCACCGGGTCCTGATCGACCCGTTCCTCAACGGGAACCCGCTCGCGGACGTGCAGCCCGAGTCCTTCACCAGACTCGACGCGATCCTGATCTCGCACGGCCACAGCGACCACATCGGGGACGCCGTGACGATCGCGCAGAGGACGAAGGCGATTGTCGTCTCGAACTTCGAGATCGTCAGCTGGTTCGGAAAGCGCGGCGTCGAGGGGCATCCGCTGAGCATCGGCGGCGGGCACGAGTTTCCGTTCGGCCACGTGAAGCTGACGATCGCCCACCACGGCTCGACCGGTCCCGACGGCGAGTCGCTCGGCGACCCGGCCGGATTGATCGTCACGATGGGCGGGAAGAAGGTCTATCACGCCGGCGATACCGGGCTCTTCCTCGACATGAAGCTGATTGCCGAGATGAACGGCCCGTTCGACGCCGCCCTGCTCCCGATCGGGGACAACTTTACGATGGGCGTCATCGACGCGGTCAAGGCCGCCCAGTTCGTCAACGCCAAGATCACGATCCCGATGCACTACGACACGTTCGGCTGGATCAAGGCCGATGCGAACGAGTTCGTGAAGCGCGTCGGCACCAGCGGACGGAAGGCGGTCATCGTAAAGCCGGGGGCGAGCTACGAGCTGAGCTGACGGGGTCTAGGCCCCCGCTCGTCCCAGATACTCTCCCGATTCCGTCGAGACGCGGATGACCTCCCCCTCGTTGATGAACGAGGGGACCTGAACCACCAGTCCGGTCTCGAGCGTCGCCGGCTTCTTCTGGGCCGACGCGGTCGCGCCCTTGATGCCGGGGGCGGTCTCGACGATCTTCAGGTCGACCGCGGACGGGACCTCGACGCCGACGGGCGTCCCCTCGAACCAGTCCATCGTCACCATGCTCTCGGGGACCACGAACGACATCGTGTCGCCCAGCACGTCGTCGGAGAGCGCGAACTGCTCGTACGACTCGGTGTCCATGAAGTGGTACCCCTCGGCGTCGTGGTAGAGGTACTGCATCTGCTTCGTGTCGATGTAGACCCGCTCGACGTCGTCCTCCGACCGGAACCGCTGCTCGGTCTGGAGCCCCGACCTCACGTTGCGGATCTTGGCCTGCACGAACGCACGGAGGTTCCCCGGCGTCCGGTGCGTCGCCTCGAGCACCCGATAGACCTGACCGTCGACCCGCAGCACCATCCCCTTGCGCATCTCGTTCGCCTTCATCTCCGTCCGTCCTTCCTTCTTTACGACCGGCCGCTGATCTGGAGCTGCGTGTAGGCCGGCAGGATCTTCTTCGTCCCGAACCCCGGGAATTGAATCGTGAGCTTGAGATTGCGGCCCGCCCCTTCGCGGTCGACCACGCGGCCGCCGCCGAACATCGGGTGCACGACCGTCGCGCCGACCGAGTACCCGTCCTCGGCGGGGGGCATGTCGGAGGGGAAGCGCGGAGCCGCCGTCTCGGTGCGCCTGGCCGCGGCCCGGATCGCGGAGGATCCCGAGCGGAGCGCCGGCTCGTCGTACCCCCGGCCCGTCACCGGCTCCGCCACCTCGAGCAGGTGCGCGGGGATCTCGTCGAGGAAGCGCGACGGGGCGTTTTGCATCGGAATGCCCTGCTGGAGGCGCTGGAGCGCGCGGGAGAGGAAGAGCTTCTCCTTGGCCCGCGTGATCGCGACGTAGCAGAGGCGCCGCTCCTCCTCGAGGTCCTCGGCGTCGACGCGCGAGCGGGAGTGGGGGAAGACGTTCTCCTCGAGCCCCGCGAGGAAGACGACGGGGAACTCGAGCCCCTTCGCGTTGTGCGCGGTCATCAGCGTGACGCCGGGGCGCGCCCCGATCTCGTCCGCGTCCGACACGAGCGCGGAGCGGTCCAGGAAGCCGAGGAGCGTCGGCTCGTCGGCCTCGCGCTCGTACTCGACCGCGGCCGAGACGAGAGCCCGGACGTTCTCGATCCGGTCGAGCGCCTCGCCGGGGAAGCTCTTCTCGAGGAAGGCCTCGTACCCGGTGACCTCGACGACCCCCTCGACCACGACCGCCGCCGGCTCCGAGGCGGCGCGGGCCGAGAGCACGTCCATCATGTCCACGAACTCCGCGAGCGCCTTGGCGGCGCGGGGAGACAGCGAGCGCTCCGCGACGAGCCTCTTCGACGCCGCGAGCAGCGTCTCGTCGGCGTCCTTGGCCGCCTGGACGATCATGTCGACCGAGGTGTCGCCGAGCGCGCGCGGAGGGACGTTGACGATCCGGCGGAACGCGACGTCGTCTCCGGGGTTCACGGCGAGCTTCAGGTAGGCGAGGACGTCCTTGACCTCCTTCCGCTCGTAGAACTGCATCGCGCCGACGATCTGGTAGGGGATCCGGTCGCGCCGGAAGACCTCTTCGAAGGAGCGGGACTGCGCGTTGGTCCGGTAGAGCACCGCCACGTCCTCGTACGGCCGCCCCGCGCCCTCGGTCAGGACGTTGCGCGCGACCCACGCCGCCTCGGAGCGGTCGTCGATCGCGGTGTGCATCGCGATCCGGTCCCCCTGGGCGTTCTCGGTCCAGAGGGTCTTGCCTTTCCGGGCCGCGTTGTTCGCGATCACGGCGCCGGCCGCGTCGAGGATCGTCTTCGTCGAGCGGTAGTTCTGCTCGAGCTTGATCACCGCGGCGCCCGGATGGTCGCGCTCGAAATCGAGGATGTTCCGGATCTCCGCGCCGCGGAACTTGTAGATCGACTGGTCCTCGTCGCCGACGACGCAGATGTTGCGGTGCGCCGACGAGAGCGCCTTGACGAGCAGGTACTGCGGGCGGTTCGTGTCCTGGTACTCGTCGACGAGCAGGTGCAGGCAGCGCGAGGCGTAGCGCTCCAGGACGTCGGGGTGCTCGTCGCGATCGAGCAGGGCGAGCGCCTTGAGCAGGATGTCGTCGAAGTCGACGGCGTTGGCGCGCTGGAGGCCCGCGACGTACGCGGAGTAGACCTCGGCCGTGAGCCGCGCGTCCGGCGCGAACGACCGCTTGGCCATGCTCTCGGGAGCGTCCATCGCGTTCTTCGCGCGGCTGATCCGGGAGAGGAACGAGCGGGCGGCTCCCGCCGCGTCGTCCACGGCGAGGTCCTTGAGGATCCGCCGCACGAGCGCGACCTGGTCGTCGGTGTCGTAGATCGCGAACCCCCCGGCCAGGCCGACCCGCGTCCCGTCCCGCCGCAGCATCCTCAGGCAGAGGCCGTGGAACGTGCCGATCCACGGGCTGCGGGCGCCCGCGCCGAGGATCTTCTCGACGCGCTCGCGCATCTCCCGGGCGGCCTTGTTGGTGAAGGTGACGGCCAGGATCGCCGACGGGTCGACGCCCCGCTCGAGGACGAGCCAGGCGATGCGGTGGGTGATGACCCGGGTCTTGCCGGAGCCGGCGCCCGCGAGGACGAGCATGGGGCCGCCCGGATGGACGACGGCCTCCCGCTGGGCGGGGTTCAGTCTATCGAGCAGTTGCTCCGGTGGCGTCATGCGAACCGGAGCATTCTAGCAAGGGGGGCGAGAGGCCTAGGCGTCCGCCCGCACGTGGGTCTTCTCCTTGTACATCGCGGCCACGAGGATGAACAGCAGCCCCATCACGCCCATCACGCCCACGAAGAAGTAGAAGTACATCGGGCCCACGAGGCGGTAGGTGGCGACCACCCCGCCCGCGGCGTACGTCCCCTGGGACTGGACCGGCTTGCGGTCCACGACGTCCATCAGCTTCACGCGGCTCGCCGCCCGATCGATCTCCGCGACGAGGAACGTCCCCTCGAGCGGCGCCGGCTTGTCGCCCCCGATGACCGTGATCCCGTTGTCCCCGGTGAAGTCGATCTTCTGGCCCGTGACGAACTGGCCGGCCTCGGCGACGGAGACCCAGGTCTGCGCGCCGGCCTCGATCGCGGTGGCGTGGAGCGGCTTGACCATGGCGCTGTTGACGCCGGCGATCATCAGGTTGCCCACGCTCGTGGAGAGCAGGAAGAGCGCCATCACGAAGCTCTTCATCCGGAGCGGGGCCTGCTTGTAGCTGAACTCGAGGGCGGTGATCGAGACGAGGACCTCGGCGGCGGTGAGCACCACGTAGGCCAGGATCTGCCACCACGCGCTGACCGAGTGGCCGCTCTGGATCTGCTGCTCGACCCACCCGACGATGATGAACGACGAGGCCACCGTGAAGAGGCCGGCGCCGATCCGGCGGAGCGGCGTCAGCACGAAGAATCGGGCGAAGAACGGGTAGATCAGGTAGGTGAAGATCGGCACGAGGGCCAGGATGAACAAGCCGTTGACGACCTGGAGCTGAGCGGGGAGAAGCTTGATGCCGAACCCGAGGTTCTTGTCCATCAGGGACGATTGCGCCTGCAGGGTCCAGGTATTGCCGTTCGACTGGTCCCAGAGCATCCAGAAGCAGGCCACGAAGAAGTAGATGACGATCAAGCTTCCGACCAGCTTGACCCCTTCGGCGCTGAAGACGTCCTTCAACCACGCCTTTCCCGCGGGGGGGACCACGACGTACTTCTTCCGCCCCATCCAGAACACGAGGGTGGCGAGAAACATCATCGCGGCCGGCATACCGAACGCCCACTTGGGGCCGTACTTCGGGTTGTTCAGCAGGATCGGACAGAAGAAGATCGAGATCGACGACCCGGCGTTGATGGCCAGGTAGAACCAGGAGAACGCCCGCTCGATCAGATGCGCATTCTTGGAGCTGAACTGATCGCCGACGTTGGTGGACACGCACGGCTTGATGCCTCCCGTGCCGAATGCGACCATCAACAAGCCGATCGCGACGACCGTCGGCGTGTTCGAGAAGAGCGCGAGGGAGACGCACCCCGCGCAGTAGACGATCGAGAAGGTCATGATCGTCCTGAACTTGCCCCAGAAGACGTCCGAGACGATCGCGCCGATCATCGGGAAGAAGTAGGCCCCCGACTTGAACAACGACCCCCACGTCGCGCCCTTGGCGTCCGTGAAGTGCAGGAATTGCACGAGGTAGAGCGTCAGGATCGAGTTGATGCCGTAGAAGCAGAACCGCTCGGCGAACTCGTTGCTGACGATGTACGGAACACCGGGGGGCATCCGATCGTCGCGGGCCGCGACGGCGGGGGATGGGGTCATCGTGGGCAAGCTCCACCTCGCTGGGGCGCGCACCGGCGCGCGAACGGCCGGGGATCATACACCCCCGGTCACCGTCTCCCGGCCGGGGGTCACTCCACGGTCACGCTCTTCGCGAGGTTGCGCGGCTGATCCACGTCGCACCCCCGCAGCAGGGCGATGTGGTAGGCGAGCAGCTGCAGCGGCAGCACGGTCAGGAGCGGGGAGAGCAGCTCGTGCGTCGCCGGGACGACGATCACCGCGTCGGCCGCGCGCTCGAGGTCGGCATCGGGGGCGTCGGTGACGGCGATCACGATCCCGGAGCGGGCCTTCACCTCGGCGATGTTCGAGAGCATCTTCTCGAAGACCGCGTCGTGGGGGGCGATCGCCACGACCGGCATGTGCTCGTCGATCAGCGCGATCGGCCCGTGCTTCATCTCGCCGGCGGGATACCCCTCCGCGTGGATGTACGAGATCTCCTTGAGCTTGAGCGCGCCCTCGAGCGCGATCGGGTAGTTCACCCCGCGGCCGAGGAACAGGAAGTCGCGCCGCTCGGCAAAGGTCTTCGCGATCTCGACGACCGGCCGTTCGTCCTGGAGCCAGCGCTCCATCTGCGCCGGGACGTGGTACAGGTGCCGGATCAGCGTCGACGCCTCGGTCTCGGTCAGGACGTCGCGCGCGCGGCCGAGCTTGAGCGCCAGGAGCGTCAGCGCGGTGATCTGGCTCGTGAACGCCTTCGTGGAGGCGACCCCGATCTCGGGGCCGGCGTGCGTGTAGATCGTCCCGTCGCACTCCCGGGTCAGCATCGAGCCGCGGACGTTGCAGACGGCGAGGGCGCTCGCCCCGTGCGACTTCGACTCGCGCTCCGCCGCCAGCGTGTCCGCCGTCTCGCCGGACTGCGAGATGAAGACCGAAAGACAGGTCGGGTCGAGCATCGGCTTCCGGTACCGGTACTCGGAGGCGTAGTCGACATCGACCGGGATCTTCGCGAGCTGCTCGATGAGGAACTTTCCGACGTGCCCCGCGTGCCACGACGTTCCGCACGCCACGATCTGCATCCGGGTCGCGCGCCGGAGCGCCTCGTCGGTCAGGTTCATCTCCTCGATGTGGACGGTCGAGTCCTCGAGGGAGACCCGGCCGAGCAGCGTGTCGCGCACCGCGCGCGGCTGCTCGTGGATCTCCTTCAGCATGAAGTGCTTGTACCCGCCCTTCTCCGCCATGATCGGATCCCAGGGGATCCGCGTCGGCGCCTTCGCGATCGGCGTGCCGTCCAGCGCGAGGAAGGTGACTCCCGACGGCTTCACGACGACGATCTCGAAGTCGTTCATGAAGACGACGTCCTTCGTGTGGGAGAGGATCGCCGGGATGTCGGACGCCACGAAGTACTCGTCCTTGCCGAGGCCGACCACCAGGGGCGGGCCGACGCGCGCGGCGACGATCGTGTCGGGAGCGTCCGCCGAGATCGCGACGAGCGCGTAGATGCCGCGGAAGCGGGGGAGCACCGCGCGGAAGGCCGCCGCGAGGTCGCAGCGCGCGTCCTTCATCTGCTGCTCGATCGCGTGGGCGACGATCTCGGTGTCGGTCTCCGTGACGAAGCGGTGGCCCTTGGCCTGCAGCTCGTGCTTGAGCTCGAGGTAGTTTTCGATGATCCCGTTGTGGATGACGACGATCCGCCCCGTGCAGTCCCGGTGCGGGTGGGCGTTCTCCTCGGTCGGGCGGCCGTGCGTCGCCCAGCGCGTGTGGGCGATGCCGTAGCGGCCGTGGATCGGCTTGTCCTGGAGGACCCGCTCGAGGTCGCGCAGCTTCCCGGGCGCGCGGCGGACGGCCATCTCCCCGCTCCCGTTGACGATGGCGATCCCCGCCGAGTCGTACCCGCGGTACTCCAGGCGGCGCAGGCCCTCGATCAGGACCTCCACCGGCTCCTTGCCGCCGATGTATCCGACGATGCCGCACATGGTGGGCCACCTCCCCGCTGTGGAGCTAAAGGAATAATGCGTCGGCGGGGCCGGCGCAATCAGGAGTGCGAAGAACCGGCCTTGGCCGGGCTCTTCGCGCGGCGGCGGGCCACCCACCCTTCGAGGTTGACCTGGCGCGCGCGGCTGATCGCCAGAGCCCCGGGCGGCACGTCCTCCGTCACCGTCGCCCCCGCGGCGATGTAGGCCCCCTCGCCGACCGAGACCGGGGCGACGAATTGCGTGTCGCTCCCGACGAAAACCCCCTCGCCGAGCGTCGTCCTGTGCTTCGCCGTCCCGTCGTAGTTGCAGGTGATCGTCCCCGCCCCCACGTTGCAGCGCGGGCCGATCTCGGCGTCGCCCAGGTAGGCGAGGTGCTGCGCCTTGCTCCCGCGCCCGAGGCGCGTCTTCTTGAGCTCGACGAAGTTCCCGACGCGCGTGTCCGCCTCGAGGACGGCGCCGGGGCGAAGGCGCGCGAACGGCCCCACGACCGCTCCGGTCTCGATCCGGCTGCTCTCGAGCACGCAGTGGTCGCGGATCGTCACGCCGGCGGCGAGGGTCATGTCGATCAGGCGGCAGCCGGGGTGGATCACGCAGTCGGCGCCGATGACGGTCTCGCCGTCGATGATCACGTCGGGGTAGAGCACGGTGTCCTGGCCCACGCGGGCGCGCGGATCGACCCAGGTGCGGGACGGGTCGAGGATCGTGACGCCGCCGTCCTGCAGCTCTCCCGCCTTTCGCGCGTAGAGCGCCGACCCCGCCTCCGCGAGCTCCGCGCGCGTGTTCACGCCGAGGACCTCGGCCGCCTCGCCGTGCTCGAGCGCGACGACCGTGTCCCCCTTGGCGATCAGCGCGTGGACCGCGTCGGTGAGGTAGTACTCCCCCTGCGCGTTGTCCGGCCGGAGCTTCTTGAGGAGCGGAAAGAGCTTCGCGGCATCGACCGCGTAGAGGCCGCAGTTGATCTCGCGGATCTCGCGCTCGGCGCGCGTGGCGTCCTTGTGCTCGACGATCCGGGCCACGCGTCCGCCGTCGCGCACGATCCGCCCGTACCCGGTCGGATCCGGGACCGACGCCGTCACGAGCGCCATCGCCGCCTTCGCGCGACGCTTGCGCGCGAGGAGCGCCCGGAGGGTCGCGGGCCGGAGGCTCGGCACGTCGCCGCTGACGATCAGCAGGTCGCCCTCGCGGCCGACCTCGCGCTCGGCGGTGAGCACCGCGTGGCCCGTGCCGCGCTGCTCCTTCTGGACGGCGAACGCGTCGCACGCCCCCTCGAGCGCCTCCCGGACGCGATCCGCCTGGTAGCCGACGACCGCGACGATCCGGCGGGGCCGAAGCGCCGCGACCGCGTCCGCCACCCAGCGGACCATCGGCCGGCCCGCGACCGGGTGCAGGAGCTTGATCGTCTTCGACTTGAGCCGCTTGCCTTCGCCCGCGGCCAGGATGAGGACGGCGGCGCCGGCGCCGGAGCCCACGCTCAGGCCCTCGGCGCGCTCGTCGGCTCGATCACGTCGATGAAGGCGGCCTCGTCCCGGACGCGATCGAAGTCGGGATCGGACGCCGCCTGGAAGCGGAACTTGGCGTCGAGCGCGACGGCCTTCTTCAGCTCGGACGCCGCGGCGTCGGCGTTCCCCTGGAGGCCGCGGACCGCCGCGCGCGCGTAGAGCACGCTCCCGTCGTCGGGGCGCGCCTGGGCCGCGCGATCGAGGAACGCCAGGGCGTCCTCGAGCCGTCCCGCGTTCGCGGCGAAGACCCCCTGGTGGTAATCGCTCTCCGCCCCTTCCACCGGCGCCGTCGCGCCCCCCATCCGCTGGAGGCAGATCGAGGCGTAGGTCCGCGCCCGGTCGGCGAGGATCGGCTCGTCCGCGCTCGCCATCGCGGTGACCGCCTCGAACTTCTGCCTCGCCTGCGCGAACTCCCGCCGCCCGAACAGCGCGGAGGCCGCGGCGAACTCGGTCACGGCGGCCTCGTAGGCGGCGACGTTCCGGGGCTTCTCCGGAGCGGGGCGCGTCGAGGCCGAGGGGTTCGATTCGGCGGCGGTCTTTTTCTTGGTCGTGGCCATGAGGAAGCGGACCTCCGTGGGGCCCGGCGTAGCCGGGGGGGATCGCGGAACGGCGCATCATAGCGGGTCGGTCGCCGCCGGATCAACCCGCGTCCGCCGGGACGCTATGATGCCCGCAGGATGGCGAGAATGCGCGCCTACATCGCGCTGGGGAGCAACGTCGGCGATCGCGCGGCGCACCTGCGCGCCGGGGTCGAGGGGATCGCGCGCGCCGCGGGCGAGATCCGCGCGCTCTCCTCGGTGTGGGAGACCGAGCCGGTCGAGGGGGCCGGGCCCGGTCTCTTCCTGAACATGGCGGCGGCCGTCGAGACCGAGCGCGCTCCGGAGGAGATCCTCGCCGGCCTGCTCGCGATCGAGGCCTCGCGGGGGCGGACGCGCGGCGGCCGCGTCGCCCCGCGCACGCTCGACCTCGACCTCCTCCTGCTCGGCGACCTCCGGCGGGACACGAAGGCACTCGTCCTGCCGCATCCGCGCCTCGAGACCCGGCGCTTCGTCCTGGCGCCCCTCGCGGAGATCGCGCCCGATCTCACGCTCCCCGCGAGCGGCCGCACGGTCGCCGCCGCGCTGTCCGCGCTGCCGGACCGGCACGCCGTGCGGCGGGTCGGACGCCTTTACACCCCGGAAGGCACGCCCGTATACTCGCCCGCTCCATGAGATTCCGCTCCATCGCCGTCGAGGGCCCGATCGGGGTCGGCAAGACCTCGTTCGTCGAGCTGCTCGTGAAGAAGTTCGACGCGCACAAGGTGCTCGAGCGCGTGGACAACCCGTTCCTCCGCGACTTCTACCTCGACAAGACGGGGGCCGCGTTCCAGGCGCAGCTCTTCTTCCTGCTCTCGCGGTACCGGCAGCTCATGGAGCTGTCGCAGCGGACGCTGTTCTCGCAGGTGACGATCTGCGACTACATCTTCCCGAAGGACAAGATCTTCGCCTACCTCAACCTGGACGACTCCGAGCTGCTGATCTACGACAAGCTCTACGCGATGCTCGAGCCGCAGGTGCCGAAGCCGGACCTCGTGATCTTCCTCCAGGCCGACATGCCGCGGCTGACCGAGCGGATCAAGCGGCGCAAGCGCGATTACGAGTCCGAGATCTCCGAGGCGTACGTCACCGAGGTGGCGAAGGCGTACAACTATTTCTTCTTCAACTACACGGCGACCCCGCTCCTCGTGATCGACACGAACCAGATCGATTTCGTGCACCACGAGGGGGAGCTGGACGACCTGATTTCGCAGATCCGGCGCATGGAACGGGGCGTGCAGTACTATCGTCCCGCCAGCTCGGCCGGATAGGCCGGCGAAACCGGCAAGGCTCGAGATCGCTCGACCCCGCGGCGCGGGGCGGGCAGATTGGAGGCCGCGATGATGACCGTTCCCGCCTTCCGCTCCCGCAAGTCCGCCGGTCCTCCGCTCGTGGTGCTCACGGCCTACGACGCCATGACCGCGTCGGTGGCCGAGGCCGCGGGGGTCGACGCGATCCTGGTCGGCGACTCCCTGGGCATGGTGGAGATGGGGTACGACTCCACGCTGCCGGTGACGATGGACGACATGCTCCACCACGCCCGCTCCGTCGGCCGGCGCCGCAAGAGCGCGTTGCTGATCGCGGACATGCCGTGGCTGTCCTACCACCTGGGCACGCGCGCGGCGGTCGAGAACGCGGCGCGCTTCGTCCGCGAGGCGGGGGCCGACGCTGTGAAGATCGAGGGCGGGCGCAAGCGCCTCGACGTCGTGCACGCGCTCCTCGACGCGGAGATCCCGGTGATGGGGCACGTCGGCCTCACGCCGCAGTCCGTGCTCGGGATGGGGGGCTACAAGGTGCAGGGCCGGGAGCGCGACGACGCGGAGGCGATCCGGGCCGACGCGGAGGCGCTCGCGGGCGCGGGCGTCTTCTCGATCGTCCTCGAGGGGATCCCGGCAGCACTCGCGCGCGCGATCACGGGCGCGGTCGGCGTCCCGACGATCGGGATCGGCGCCGGGCCCGGATGCGACGGCCAGGTGCTGGTGATCCACGACATGCTCGGCATGCTCCCCGGGCCGGTGCCGAAGTTCGTCCGGCGCTACGCCGATCTCCACGAGATCGCCGCCGCCGCGGCGGCCCGCTGGGCCGACGACGTCCGCGCCCGGACCTTCCCCGGCGAGAACGAGAGCTACGGCTGATGGACGTCGTCCGGCGCGCCCGCGCGATGAAGGAGGCCTCGGCCCTGGCGCGCGCGCAGGGGCGCCTCGTCGGCTTCGTCCCCACGATGGGGGCGCTGCACGAGGGGCACCTGGCGCTCGTCCGGCAGGTGCGCGCGCGCGCCGACCTCACGGCGGTCTCCATCTTCGTCAACCCCACGCAGTTCGGCCCCGGGGAAGACTTCGCCCGGTACCCGCGCGACCTCGCGCGGGACGCGGAGATGCTCGCGGCGGAGGGGGTCGACGTGCTGTTCGCTCCCGAGACGGAAGAGATCTACCCGCCCGGGGCGGCGACGGTCGTCGAAGTCGAGGGGCTCTCGGGGCGCCTCGAGGGGGCGAGCCGGCCGGGGCACTTCCGGGGCGTCGCCACCGTCGTCGCGAAGCTGCTCGGCATCGTCCACCCGCACGTCGCGGCGTTCGGCCAGAAGGACGCGCAGCAGACGATCGTGGTGAAGCGGATGGTCCGCGACCTCATGCTCGACGTCGAGATCGTCGTCGTCCCGACCCTGCGCGACGCCGACGGGGTCGCGCTGTCGAGCCGCAACGCGTACCTCTCGCCCGGCGAGCGGGCCGCGGCATCGGCGATCCCGCGCGCCCTCGAGGCCGCCCGCGCCGCGGCGGCCGGCGGCGAGCGCCGGGCCACGGCACTTCTCGAGATCGGCCGCGAGGTCCTGGCGGCGGAGCCGCTCCTGAAGCTCGATTACATCGCCCTCGTCGATACCGATCGGCTCGAGCCGATCGAGAGGCTCGAGGCAGAATCGTTGCTGGCGGTGGCTGTTTTTGCCGGGAAGACCCGGCTGATCGACAACGTCGTCCTGAGGTCTTAGAGTACTGGCCCGCCCGAAGCGTCCACTCGGCGAACCCGAGGGGCGACCGAGGGGGAAGGAGAGGCGTCATGACCCGCGAGATGCTGCGCGCCAAGGTCCACAGGATCACGGTGACGGAATGCGACGTCGCGTACGAGGGCTCGCTGACCCTCGATCGCGACCTCATGCAGGCCTGCGGCATGGTGCCGTTCGAGCGCATCGACGTCTACGACGTCGACAACGCCGCGCGGTTCTCCACGTACCTGATCGAAGGCGCTCCCGGCAGCGGCGTGTGCTGCATCAACGGCGCCGCCGCCCGCCTGGTCGAGGTCGGGCACAAGGTGATCATCGCCGCCTACGGAGCCGTGGACGAGCAGGACGTCCCTCGCCACGTGCCGAAGATCGTGCTCGTCGACGACCGGAACCGCATGACGGTGGTGAAGGATCACGAAGGGGCGGGCGTGAAGCTCACGGCCTGATGAGGAGACCGGCCATGAACGATCCGACGATCATCCGGACGTTTTCCGACCGCGGCGAGGCCGAGATCGCGCGCGGGCTCCTGGAAGCCGAGGGGATCCCGGCCGAGCTGGCCGCCGACGACATGGCGCAGACCGGCCCCGCGCTCGACATCGCCGCGGGGATCCAGCTGGTTGTCGAGGCCGAGGACGCCGACCGGGCGATCGAGCTGCTCGACCAGCCCACTCCCGAGGACGAGCTCGACGCGGCGGAGCGGGAGACCGAGGGACCGCCGAAGAGCTAGCCCCGGCTCTCGGCAAGCAATCGGTCCCAGACGTCGCGCGTCCGCCTGTCGGTGTCCGCGAGCGTCCCGTCGGTGTCGATGACGTAATCCGCGAGCGCGAGTTTCGCGTCGAGCGGAGCCTGCGCCGCGACGCGCGCGCGCGCCTCCGATTCCGTCATGCCGCCGCGCGCGACCGCGCGCGCGATCTGCGTCTCCGGGCGGCACGCGACGACGATCAGCGCGTCCAGGTCGCGGTGCATGCCGGCCTCGACGAGGAGCGGAGCGTCGACGATCGCGACGGGCGGCGGGGCGGGAGCCGCGGCGGCGGCCGCGATGCGCCGCGCGATCTCGGCGCGGACGAGCGGGTGGACGATCGCGTTCAGCGCCGACAGCTCGGCGGGATCGGCGAACACCCGGGCGGCGAGCGCGTTCCGGTCGATCGTGCCGTCGGGCCGCACGATCGCGGGGCCGAAGCGGGCGACGACCGGAGCATGAGCCGCGCCTCCCGGCGCGAGCGTCTCGTGGACGATCGCGTCGGCGTCGAGGTGGAACGCCCCGAGCGCGCGCAGGATCGCCGCGACCGTGCTCTTTCCCGAGGCGAGGCCCCCGGTCAGGCCGGCGCGGACGACGCGCGGAGCCCCCGTCACGGGGCGAGGCCGGCGGACTGCCGGGCCGCCCGGAGCGTGTTCGAAAGGAGCATCGCGATCGTCAGCGGGCCGACGCCGCCGGGCACCGGCGAGACCCAGCCGGCGCGCGCGCGGACCTCCAGGGGATGGACGTCCCCGCACAGGACGGCGCCGCGCTCGCGCAGCGTCGCCAGGCGAGCGGGGTCGTCCCCGTAGAGCGCGCGCACGGCGGCCTCCGTCGTCAGCGAGTTCATCCCGACGTCGACGACCGCAGCGCCCGGCTTGACGAACGAGCCGCGGACGAAGCCCGCTTTGCCGATCGCGGCGACGAGGAGGTCGGCCCCGGCGCAGACCTCCTCGAGGCGGTCGGTCTTCGAGTGCGCGATCGTCACCGTGCAGTCGCGGCGGAGGAGGAGAAGCGCCATCGGCTTTCCCACGATGTTGCTCCGCCCGAGCACGACCGCGTTCTTTCCGGACAGCTCGATCCCGTGGCGCACCAGAAGCTCGATCACGCCCGCCGGGGTGCAGGGGACGAAACCCGGAAGGCCGATGAGCAGCCGGCCGGCGTTCACGGGGTGGAAGCCGTCGACGTCCTTCGCGGGGTCGATCGCCTCGATCACCCGGTGGGCGTCGATGCCGCGCGGGAGCGGAAGCTGGACCAGGATGCCGTGGACCGACGGGTCGGCGTTGAGACGGGCGACGGCGGCGAGCACGTCCGCCTCGGACGCCCGCGCGTCGAGCCTCTCGACCGTCGATCTCATCCCGGCCTCCCGCGCGGCTTTCTCCTTGCCGCGAACGTAGACGTGCGAGGCCGCGTCGTCGCCGACGAGGAGGACGGTCAGCCCGGGAACGGTCCCCGTGGCCGCGGCGAGGTCGCGAACGCCCCGGGAGACCTCTTCGCGGATCGCCCGGGCGGTGGCCGTTCCGTCGAGCCGCCGGGCCTCCGCCACGCTCATGCCTTCCTCTTCTTGAAGTGGGCCGAGAAGCCGAAGCGCGAGCCGTCGGTGAGCGTGGCGTTCACCTCGACGTGATAGCGCTTGGCGTGGGGATCGAGCGTGCGGTAGACGAGGAGCCCGTCGCGCTTCTCGCCGGCGGAGAGGACGATCTCGCCGTCGAGGATCGCGGCGCGCACGCGCTCGAGCTGGGGCGGGGCCGGGCGGTCGCCCATCGCGAAGGCGGTCACGATCGTCGGGTAGTCGATCGGCCCCTCCGAGTCGCGGTAGCTCGTCTCCATCCGGCAGGTCCCCGGTTGAAACACCATGCGCTTCTCGGTCCGATTCTCGACGAGGACGTGAAAAGTGATGAAGTGATTTGCGTTCCCCGGCGCGGTGGCGAACGGGTCGTACTCGAGGCCGCTGCGGCGGCGGACGTACGCGATCCGGGTCGCCTCGTCGATGCGGGTGAGCGCGATCGCCGCCGCGGGCGTCTCCTTGATCCACGTCTCCCCGTCGAGCCGCCCAGCGTCGGCCTGCGTCGGGTCGGGTTCGTAGACGGGCAGGGGCTCCACCGCGAATGCCGACGCGGCGAGGCAGGCAAGCGCGAGACCGGCGAGTCCCCGAGGGAAAGTCATGGCGCGATTATGGGGACATTCTGCTATTTCCTTCAATCCCTCCGGATACTCCCATTTTTCGCAGCGCGGCGGTATCCGGGGAGCCGCGCAAGAAAAAGGGAGTATCCGGAGGGTCTTGAACTGAAAAAGTAGAATGTCCCCATGCAGACCGAGATCGTGATCCGGGGCGCGGCGGAGCACAACCTCAAACGGATCGATCTGACGATCCCGCGCAACAAGCTCGTCGTGATCACCGGCGTCTCGGGGTCGGGGAAGTCGTCCCTGGCGTTCGACACGCTCTACGCCGAGGGGCAGCGGCGCTACGTCGAGTCCCTGTCGGCCTACGCCCGCCAGTTCCTCGAGATGATGGAGAAGCCCGACGTCGAGTCGATCGAGGGGCTCTCCCCGGCGATCTCGATCGAGCAGAAGACGACCTCGCGCAACCCGCGCTCCACCGTGGGGACGGTCACCGAGATCTACGACTACCTCCGGCTGCTCTTCGCGCGGATCGGAGCCCCCCACTGCCCGAATTGCGGGAAGCCGATCCGCTCGCAGACGGTCCAGCAGATCGTCGACGCGGTGGCCGCGCTTCCGGAAGGAAGCAAGATCCAGGTCCTCGCCCCGATCGTCCGGGGGCGCAAGGGCACTTACAAGAAGGAGATGCGCGAGGCCGCGCGCAAGGGGTTCGTGCGCGCCCGCATCGACGGGACGATCCGCGACCTCGCCGACGAGATCGACCTCGACAAGCAGAAGAAGCACACGATCGAGATCGTGGTCGACCGCCTCGTGATCAAGCCCGACCTCAAGGGGCGGCTGACCGACTCGGTCGAGACCGCGCTCGACGCCGCCGAGGGGCTCGTGGTCGTCGACGTCGACGGGAAGAGGGACCTGCTGTTCTCGCGGAACCTCGCCTGCGCCGACTGCGGCATCTCGATCGGCGACCTGGCCCCCCGGATGTTCTCGTTCAACTCCCCGTACGGCGCCTGTCCGGAGTGCGACGGCCTCGGCGTGCGCAAGACGTTCGACCGCGACAAGATCCTGAGGGACCCGTCGGTGTCGCTGCGTGACGGCGCGATCGCCTGGGGGGACGGCAACGCGTACCAGGTGCTCGAATCGAGCCTCTACCGCGCCTTCAGGGTCTCGCCGGCCACCACGTACGCGAGGCTCCCCGCGGCGTTCCGGAAGGTCCTCTGGGAGGGCTCGGGCGATCGGGAGTTCACCTACCGCTGGGAGGGCAAGCGGAGCACCTACGAGTGGAAGCGGACGTGGGAAGGGATCCTCCCGTCCCTCGAGCGCAAGTACCGCGAGACGGAATCCGAGAGCCGGCGCGAGGAGCTCGAGAAGCTGATGTCGGTCCACCCGTGCCCCGCCTGCCACGGCGCGCGCCTGAAGCCCGAGACGCTGGCGGTTAAGGTGGACGGGAAGACGATCGCGCAGCACACGGCGCTGTCGGTCGCGCGGGCCGCGCGCCTGTACGAGGGGCTCGCGCTCGCCGAGAAGGATGCGCAGATCGCGGCGCCGATCCTCAAGGAGATCCGGGAGCGTCTCGGGTTCCTCGAGAACGTCGGGCTCGGGTATCTCACCCTCGATCGCGGGGCGGCGACGCTCTCGGGGGGCGAGGGGCAGCGGATCCGCCTGGCCACGCAGATCGGCTCCCGGCTCACCGGCGTGCTCTACATCCTCGACGAGCCGTCGATCGGGCTGCACCAGAGGGATAACCGGAAGCTGCTTTCCACGCTGATCCGTATGCGGGATCTCGGCAACACGGTGATCGTCGTCGAGCACGACGAGGAGACGATCCTCGAGGCCGACCACGTCGTCGACCTCGGTCCGGGGGCGGGGGAGCTCGGCGGCGAGGTGGTCGCCCAGGGCCTTCCCGCCGAGATCGCCGCGCACCCGCGCTCGCTGACCGGGGCGTTCCTGTCCGGCCGGGAGTCGATCCCGGTCCCGAAGACGCGCCGGCGCGGCAGCAACAAGGCGATCACCATCCACGGCGCGACCGAGCACAACCTCAAGGACCTGACCGTCGCCTTCCCGCTCGGACGGTTCACCTGCGTGACCGGCGTGTCGGGGTCGGGGAAGAGCACGCTGGTCAACGAGATCCTGCACAAGGCGCTGGCCCGAAAGCTCCACGGCGCCGAGGATCTTCCCGGCGCGCACGCGAATATCGCCGGTGTCGACCAGATCGACAAGGTCATCGACATCGACCAGTCGCCGATCGGACGCACGCCGCGCTCGAATCCGGCGACGTACGTCGGCCTCTTCGGCCCGATCCGCGACCTGTTCGCGCTCGTGCCCGAATCGCGCGCCCGCGGCTACCAGCCGGGGCGGTTCTCTTTCAACGTCAAGGGGGGACGCTGCGAGGCGTGCGAGGGGGACGGCGTGATCCGGATCGAGATGCACTTCCTGCCGGATGTCTACGTCACGTGCGACGTTTGCCGGGGGCGCCGGTACAACCGGGAGACGCTCGAGATCCTCTACAAGGGAAAGTCGATCGCGGACGTCCTCGAGATGACCGTGCACCAGGCGCTGGCCTTCTACGAGGCGGTCCCCGCGGTCCGGGACAAGCTGCAGACTCTCCAGGACGTCGGCCTCGGGTACATCCGCCTCGGGCAGGCGGCGACGACGCTGTCCGGGGGAGAGGCGCAGCGCATCAAGCTCGCGAAGGAGCTCTCCAAGCGCGCCACCGGCCGCACGCTCTACTTGCTTGACGAGCCGACGACGGGGCTCCACTTCGACGACGTGCGCAAGCTCCTCGGGGTCCTCGAGCGGCTGGTGGACGCGGGGAACACGGTGATCGTCATCGAGCACAACCTCGACGTCATCAAGACCGCGGACTGGGTGATCGACCTGGGACCGGAGGGGGGAGACGCCGGCGGGAAGGTCGTCGCGGAAGGGACTCCGGAGCAAGTGAGTCGTGTTCGCGGCTCTCACACGGGCGCATTCCTGGCCCGAGCGTTGACAGGAGATTCCCCCGCCTCTAACCTGCTCTCGCGCTCCTCGCACGCGTCCGCCGCACCGCTCGCATGAGCTTCACGGAGCTTCGACGATGGCCTCCCTCCTGAAGAACAAGATCGCCTCCAAGTCCGCGGCCCTGAAGAAGGAGATCGAGTCCCTCCTCGCCGCCCACGGCGGGAAATCGCTGGGGGAGGTCACCCTTTCGCAGGCGTACGGCGGGATGCGGGACATCAAGTGCATGGTGACCGAGACCTCGTCGGTCGACCCGCAGGAAGGCATCCGGTATCGGGGGCTGTCGATCCCCGAGTTGCAGGCGAAGCTCCCGAAGGCCGAGGGCGGCTCGCAGCCCCTTCCCGAGGCGGTCTTCTACCTGCTCCTCACCGGCGACGTGCCGACGGCCGCGGAGACGGTGGAGATCACACGTGCCTGGCGCGAGCGCGAGGACCTGCCGGCCCACGTGGCCCGCGCGATCGACGCGCTCCCGGCGGGGACGCATCCGATGACCCAGCTGTCGATCGGCATCCTCGCCCTGCAGACCGAGTCGATCTTCGCCCGCCGCTACCGCGAGGGGATCCCGAAGTCGGCGCACTGGGAGGCGATGTACGACGACGTCATCCTGCTCCTCGGGCGCCTCCCGGTCCTGGCCGCGTACATCTACCGGCGCTCCTACAAAGGCGGGAAGGTCGTCGGCCCGGCGGCCCAGGCGGGGATCGACTGGTCCGCCAACCTCGCCCACATGCTCGGGTTCGAGGGGGAGGAGTTCCGCGAGCTGATGCGGCTCTACCTCTCGATCCATGCCGATCACGAGGGGGGAAACGTCAGCGCCCACGCGACGCACCTGGTCGGCTCGGCCCTCTCCGACCCGTACCTGTGCCTCGCCGCCGGGATGAACGGGCTCGCCGGTCCGCTCCACGGGCTCGCCAACCAGGAGGTCATGCGCTGGCTGGTCGGCGTCAAGCAGAAGCTCGGCGGCGGCGTCCCGACCAAGGAGCAGCTCTCGAAGTTCGTGTGGGACACGCTGAATTCCGGACAGGTCGTCCCGGGGTACGGGCACGGCGTGCTGCGCGTGACCGACCCCCGCTACCTGGCGCAGCGTGAGTTCGCGCTCCGCTACATGCCGCAGGACGAGAATTTCCAGATCGTGAAGATGCTCTACGAGGTCGTCCCCGACATCCTCACCAAGCAGGGGAAGGCGAAGGACCCGTGGCCGAACGTGGACGCGCACTCCGGCGTCCTGCTCGTGCACTACGGCCTCGTCGAGTACGACTTCTACACGGTGCTGTTCGGCGTGTCGCGCGCGATCGGCGTGCTCGCGTCGCTGATCCTCGACCGCGCGCTCGGGCTCCCGCTCGAGCGCCCGAAGAGCGTCACGACGGAGTGGGTGAAGCAGAAGTTCGCCTGATTCCGGCCCCCTTGCACCCGCTCGCGATCGGCGTACCCTCTCGGTAATCCCCCGGGGAGGGCAGCGCCATGACCGCCTCCTTGCTCCTCGCGACCGTCGTGTCGTCGAAGGCCGCATCGATCGGAGCCCGGCCGTCGATCCAGGGGCCTCCGCTTCTCGAGGTCAATCGCATCGAGTTCCAACCGTCCTTCGTGCCGTCGCCCTGGGAGCCGGCGCCGATCGTCGTGTCGCGCCGCGCTCCGGTCGGGTACGCGGTCTCGTATCAGGACCTCTTCGTCGTCGACCTGACGGATGGCCACGTCCAGGAGGTCATCGATCTGGGCGCGTACGGTCCTCCCTACTCCGGCAGCCAATTCGACGTGACCCTGAACGAGGACGGCACGACGCCGCGCCTGTTCGCGTGGAACTCCGCGACGTCCACGCCCCTCGTCATCTTCGACCTGAGCGACCCGAGACACCCGGCGGCGCCGGCCGCGATCGACTTCGCCCACAGGAGCACCTCCACGACGCCGATCCCGGGCGGGTCGCGCGTTCTCGTCGGCACGCTCCTGTACGATCCGGACCTCCTGACCGTCGACGCCGAGTTCTTCCCGAAGACCGGTCCACCCTACTCGTCGCAGATCAGCGCGATGGGCGTCGGCGGCCGCGCCGGGCTGCAGCTCGTCGGGGTGGCGGATTGGAACCGCAGCCTGAGCACGTACGCCTTCACGGTGTACGACGTGACGACGGGCTCACCCGCGGAGATCGCGAGTCTCGCGCCGCCGACCTATGTGGAGAGGATCCTTCTCGATCGCGACGGCAGGTTTGCGGTCCTGGGATGGCGCGATTACAGCAGCGGCTCGCCCACCTCCACCTTTCACGTCGTCGACCTCGCGACGGGTGCGATCGTTTCGGATTTCGTGACACCGGGAAACGGCTTCGTCGCGACCCTCGTGCAGGGCGGCGGCGCCAGCGCGCTGGTCACGATCGATATCGCGGGGGCCGACGTCGTCGATCTGACGGATCCCACGGCACCTCGCGCCGTGGGGCGGATTCCGGCGGCGATCGCTCCGGGCGGGTACGACGCTCCCTATCGTGGCGCTCTGGTTTCGTCCTCGACGGGTCCCTATGCGTTCATCTCCGCGCTGGGGGATCGCGCGGTCCTGATCGTCGACGTCCGGACCGCGACGGTCGCCGGACGTTTCGACACCGGGGCAACGCCGCCCGGGGCGATCGCGATCGGTGAAGGGACAAACGGCGCCCGCTCGCTTCTCGTGGTCGGCCAGCGCATCATCGGTCTCGACACTCCGCTTCCCGGCGGGACGGCCGAGCTGGTCGCCGCCGACGCGTCGAACCCCGCGTCGCCCCGGGAGACGGGGCGCATGCTTCGAAACCAGCCGCGCGTGCTCGACGGCTTCGCCGCCGCGCTCGGGTCGCTGGGGGTGGCGGTCGATTACGCGTCGAACTCGATCGCCCTCGTTCGTCTGAAGGACGGCAATGTTCTCGACGTTTCCGGCTTCTCGGGACTGAACGGCCCCTCGCAGTTTTCCTTCGACCGGCCCAGCGTCCTGACGCGGGGGCCATGGGTGCTGGCCTGGGGCGAGGAAGGGTTCGACGTCTTCCGCATCGTCGACGATCGGCTGATACGGGTGACGTCGTTGAACGACTACTGGACGTCGCTCGTCTCGGCCGCCATCCGTTCCGACGGGACGGTGGTCGACTTCGAATGGAACTACCTAGCGCAAGAGATGCGCGTCGCCACGTACCCTCCCGGGGGCGGGGGAGGGCGGCTCCATGTCGACAATCCGCCGTATTACACGAACTTCGCCCTTTCACCGGATGACCGCCGGGCGATCCTGGGTCTCCCGTATTCCTACGACGAGCCGGGGCGGGCGAGATCGATCGACCTGACCGACGTCTCCCACCCGGCCTGGGGATGGGAGGTGCTGCCGTCGTTCTGGTCGGCGCAATTCACGCCGGACGGGCGTGATCTCTTCGCGACGTTCGCCGACAACAGGGACTACTCGTTCGAGACCGGGCTCTTCGACTCCGGCACCGGCCAGGAGATCGGTGATCGTAGCGCGCGCATCGACAAGTTCTTCTACGAGGACATCGGCGTCCTCCTCGGAAACCACGGCGCCGGCCGCGCCGTCCTCTGGAGGTGGACCTACCTCGGCTGGGCGACGCTGCTGTTCGACACGTCGTCCGGAACTCCGGTCCTGTCCAAGAGCCTTCCCGAATACTACGTGTCGCCGGAGTACGCTCCGCGGGACGACGCCGGATGGTACGAGTGTCACGGGTGGGACGATGGCTCGATCTTCGTGTCGGATGCCGACGGCAATCAGGTGTTCGGCGCAAGGAGTCCGAAGCCCGAGCTCCGATATCCGTCGGAAGTGCGCCGCGGCTACCTGGCGACGACGTTCGGCACGTCCATCGGCGGAGCCGGCATCTCCCTGTGGCGCGACGTCGCGCTCGACCGGCCGCCGGTCGCGGCGGCCGGGGGAGACCGCACCGTGGAGTGCTCGTCGCCGTCCGGGACGGTCGTTCATCTCGACGGGTCCGGATCGACCGATCCCGACTCGACGCCGGGGACGAGCGACGACATCGCGTCCTATTCCTGGGCCATCGACGGAATCGGTACTGTCGAACAGGTCGCTGCGGACGTGACGCTGCCGATCGGCCCCACGCACGCCAGCCTGACGGTCACGGACACGCTCGGCTTCGCGGATTCGAACGATGCGACGCTCACCGTCCAGGACACGCTCGCTCCCGACGTGAGCCTCGATCTGACGCCGGTCCTGGAGAACAACGTGTGGGCGCAGCTCTGGAAGCCGGTCGGGACGGCGGTGGACCGATGCGAGGGGGACCTCGGCCCTCCCGCGGAGCGGCTGCGTCTTCCCTCCGGGGCGGCTTCGGCTCCGACCGCGTTCGTCTACAGCCCGGAACGATCGATCGAGCTGCGCGGATCGGGCGACGGCCTGGGGGTGCGGCTGATCGGCCCGTCCGCGGCCGAGATGACCGGGCTCTGGGGCGCGGCGGTCGCGCGTGGAGGCTTCGCGCTCTTCGATGGCGCGCCCGTCGGGCTTCCGTTCGCCGAGGCGGAGAAAGGGAAGGACGTGGATCTGCTCGAGAGGTGGGAGCTCGGAGGCGACGGGTCGCTCGTGCGAGCGACGGCCTACGGCAGCGGAGGCGATCATCTCGTGGACGCCACGGCCCAAGACCAGGGCGGGCGCGCGGCGACCACGTCGATCTCGCTCCGCGGGCTCATCGCGGGCGTTTGCGCCACGGCGCCTTCCGACGTGCGATGCGTTCGCGCTCCCGCCCCTGCGCCTGGTCCGGCGAATCGTCAGTCCGGCCGCACGCTCGCGACCGCACGGTAGCGCGCGATGAGCCGGCCGAGGGCCGCGATCCCGAAGGGCTTGACGCCGCGCCCGCGGTTCTCGTCCCCGATCTCGAACGCGAGGGTCCACTGACGGAACAGCATCCGGTAGGCGGCGAGCAAGCCGTTCTGCGCGTCGTAGATCGCCGTCGCCTCGGAGGTGACGCCGTTCAGCTCGATCACGCGGAACTCCCCGCGCCGGAACGCATCGACCGAAGGTGAGCGAACGTCGTAACGGCCGAAATAGAACCCGTCGAACGCGCGGCTGACGCGGTCGATGGCCTCCTCGAGCGCCGGCGTGATCAACGGCCTCCCGTCGCCGAAGATCGCGCCGCGGCAGTGCGTGCCGATCTCGACCAGGCGGACGCGCTCGCCCGCGGGGACGATCTCGTGCTGCCGCGCGCGGTTCACCGCGACGTAGATCGGAGCGAGCGCCACCGCGCGGCGGTCGGCGAGGATCAGGCGCTCGAGCGTGCTCGCGCCGTCCCCGGTCACCTCGGGGAAAGCCTTCGCGGTGACCGAGAAGACACGGCCGGAAGGTTCCGAGGGCCGGCGGGCGTAGAAGACGCCGAACTCGACGCCGGGGACGTACTCCTGGACGAGCAGTGGCTCCGGGGCCTGCTCGATGTGGGCCGCGATCTCCTCCCACGTCCTCGCGATGAGGACTCCCGAGCCTCTCTGTCCCGCGTCGGGCTTGAGCACCATCGGGAAGTCGAGGTGGTGTTCGGCGGCGAATGACCGGATTGCGTCGACGCGTTCGGGTGGAGTTCCCGCGGCGGGGAGCAGCATCCACGCCGGGATCGAGTCTCCCGCGCCGGCGAGCCCCCGGAGGATCGAGGCCTTCGATTCCGCGATGAACCCGCCGCCCTCGATCCCCGGATTGGCCGCCGTGAACACGGTCAGGTGGCGGTGACGGATGCCCTGCCAAAGGACCCAGATCACGACCGGCGGGTAGAAGACCCACGGCGGCCAGAACTCCCAGCGCACGGTCCGCCGGTAGGCGCCGACCAGTTGCCGCCGCCCGCTCCACGAAAAGAGATTCGGGACGACCCGGACCACGAAGAGCACCACGACGACCGTGCCGATCGCCGCCGGCAGCGCCCACATCCGGAACCTCGCGAACAGGCCGAGGAACGGCGCGCCGACCAGCGAGGCGATCCCCACGAGAAGAGGCGTCCACGCCGCCGCCGCGACCGCGAACCAGATCAGGAACCGGAGGAACGGCGTCCGCAGCACGCCCGCCGCGACGTACGTCGGCAGGCGCGTGCCGGGAAGGAACCGGCTCGCGAGGATCGCAATGCCGCCGCTCTCTCGGAACCACGCCGAGCTCGCGCGGATCTGCGACTCGGTGATCATCCACTTGAGCGGGGCGCGGCGGAGCGCGGCCCGGCCAAGGACGCGGCCCGACAGGAAGAGAAGGAGATCGCCGGCGAAGATCCCGACGAAGCAGGCGACCGAGGCCGGACCGTAGCCGATCCGGTGCGCCGCCACGAGGAGCCCCGCCACGATGCAGGAGAGGTCCTCGCTGAGAAGCGTCGCCGCGGCGAGCAGCAGGAGGACCACGAGCCAGGGGAAACCGGTGAGCAACGGCAGGTGCCGGGGGTCGAACGGACGCGCGGCGGCGGCGATGCGCTCCGGGGTGGCGTCGGTCCGGGTCGGAGCGGTGCCCGCCTCGACCTTGTCGAGGAAACTGCCGATCGTCGCCGCGACCCACGCGCCCTCCTGGAAGACCATGAAGTGGCTTTCCCGGGTCTCGATCAGCGCGCTCTGCGGCACGAGGCGCGCATGCTCGCGGGCCGCCGCGATCGGCACGAGCGGGTCGTGCTCCCCGTGCACGATCAGCATCGGCTTCTGCCAGCGCGCCAGGATCCCGCGCAGGGGCCGCTGGTCGGAGTCGAAGAAGTTGCGCGCGTACGGGACGCCGAGCTCCGCGTCGTCGAGCCAGCCGAAATGCGGGGTCAGCTCGCGCAGCATCCAGAGGCCGGCGAGCTGGAGGCCGTGGAGGACGTGATTCAGGTCGTGGTCCCCGAGAAGCTCCATCTCCTGGACCCCGATTGCCGACTGGAGGACGATCGAATCGACGCGCCGCGGCGCCAGGTCCGCCATCGAGAGCACGACGCCGCCCCCCATGCTGAATCCCACGACGTGGGCGTGCGCCACGCCGAGCGCGTCCATCAGCTCGAGCACGTAGCGCGCGTGAGCACGGAACGAATAGTCGGGGACGTCGTGCTCGGAGGCGCCGAAGCCGGGGAGGTCGGGGGCGATCACGCGGTATCGCGCCGCGAGGCCCGGGGCGACGTTCAGGAAATCGAACGCCTTGCCGGGGCTTCCGTGGACGAGGATCACCGCCGGCCGGCCGGTCTTTCCCTCCGGATCCGAATCGGTGTAAGCGACACGGACCGTCCGCGACAGGATGCGATCGCCGTCGACCGCCGCGAGGCGCACGGTGGGCTCGCCGCCCGTCGGGGCCGCCGGAGCGCGGGGCGCAGGCACGTGCCGCGCCACGCACGAGGCCGCGAGCAGAGCCAGGTAGGCGCCGAGCGCCGCGCGCGCCGGCCTCAAGGAAGTCTGCGGATCTGACGAGGATCGGCGCGCAGGTACCACCGGTCGCCGATGCGCTCGACCCGCCCCGTCGCCTCGACCGGCTCCGCGACCAGGTCGAGGATGTCGGCGTTGAGCGGCCGGCCGTCGAGGCCGGTCAGCATGAGGTAGGCCTCGGTGCCGGTCCGGTCCCGCGCCCAGAAGAGCGCCGGGATGCCCCCGCTGATGCAGCGTCGCGCGCACGCGCGGTGCACGGTCGTCGCCCCCGGGTTCATCACGCCGAGAAAGCACTTCGCGTCGACGATCTCGCCGCGCAGGGTCACGGCGCCCCGGTCCTCCGGCGCCTCGGCCCCGGCGCTCGCCCCGGCGCCGCGAGTGATCGTTTCCGGCTCGACCTCGACCATCGACCGCCCTTGCCGCTCGATCAGCGAGCCCTTGAGCCGCACCGGCGCCCCGTCGAGCCCCGTCACGAGAGGCGCGGCGCCGAACTTCCCGGGCGCCACCAGGGCGTACGACACGATGCCGTGATCTCCGGCGACTTCGAGAGCCGGGAACGGATGCTCGCGGAGAATTCCCTCGAACGCGCGGGCTACCCCGAACTCGAACCGCGACGGGGGGAACGCGGACTCCCAGGAGACGACCGCCACCGGCGCGGCGACGGCCGCGGCGAACACGACCAGCACGGCGCGCCGGACGAAGCGCGCGAGCGGCGGGGGGGCTTGCGGGAGCCAGCCGACGTAGAAGGGGGCGGGGTCCTCCGCCACGGCAGCGCTCACCCGCGCCGGCTCGACGCGCGTGCCCGGGACGTGGGGCCGGGGGTGCACGTGGATGCGCCCGCCCTGGACGCGCACGTCGAACGTCGGCAGCGTCTCGGTGAACGGCGGGGGAGACGCGCCGGTCTCGGGAAGGTACTGGTAGCCGTGCCACGGGCAGGTCAGGCAGCCGTCGATCACGCGCCCCTCGTCCAAGGGGCCGTTCTGATGGCGGCAGACGGCGGAGATCGCCGAGATCGCGTCTCCATTCCGGACGACGGCGACGCGCTCGCCGCCGATCGTCACGCCGACGGGGCGCGACGGGGTGACGGCGTCCACCGCGCACACGTCGACCCAGCCGTCCGGCGTGCGGCGGCCGGCCTCGCGATCGGCCGCCCGTCCTCGCAGCGCGGCCGCGAGATGGACGCCGAGGATCCACGTCGCTCCGGCCGCGACGATCCCGAACAGAGGCGCGCGCTCATCCGAGTGCAAGGCGCCGAAGGCGATGTGCGCCACGAGGAGCGCGTAGGCGAGGTAGACGAGCATGTGGATCGACTTCCAGACCGGAGCGGTGAGGTTCGCGAGCCAGAAGTCGTGGCTCGTCGCCGCCATTACCAGCAGGATCCCGAGGGCCGCGGCGCCGAGCGGCTGGAACGGAACCGATCCGGGAAGCGCGCGAAACGAGCCGTCGGAGACCAGGACGCTGACGAACGGATTCATGTTCGACAGCGCGTGGAACTGGAAGATCGAGAAGGCGCCGTGCGCGGCGGCGACGCAGAACATCGTCACGCCCAGGTGCCGGCGGTTGTAGAGCAGCGGCAGGAAGCGACGGTCGAGGCGCGCGAGCGGACCGATCGACAAGACGACGTGGAGCATCAGGAACGCGCACGTGCCGAGCGCGCGGATGATCGCGGTCTCGATCGTGGCATTGGGATGGATCGCGACGTGGAGCCCCGCGAACAAACCGAGATAGACGAGCACGCCGGCGGTCAGCACGGCGTCGTAGATCCGCTTCTGGCGGCTCCAGCCGACCGCGACGTACCCGTGACCCATCGTCAGCGCCCCGCCGCCTCGCCGGCGGCCGGCCCGGGCAGGTGCTCCATGACCGGGGCGGGCCGCCGGGTCCGCGCGGCCCAGTACAGAACCAACGGGAGGACGACGGCGAGGAGTACGGCCGCCACGCGGTGACGGCGGCGAAGGCGGTGATTCATGGCGCCCGTCGGGACGCCGAGCGGTGCGCGTTGGTCTCGTCGGGAGGCTCCGTGAGCCCGCGGGCCCACCGCGCGAGCAGGTACGGCCAGAAGAGCGCCGCGCCGGGGATGATCAACACGCGGAAGCCCCAGGAGCCACCCCGCGCCGACGGATCGATCCGGCGCGCCCCGGCGATCGCGAACGGCAGAGCGAACGCAAGGCCGAGTGCGAGATAGGCCCCGGCGAGGAGGACGACGATCCGAGCGAGACCCGGCGGCACGATTCGAGTTCTCCGACGATCGATGGGAAGATAACCCGGAAGGGAGCCGTCCATGACCATCGACTTCACCGACCGTCACGTCGTCGTCACAGGGGCCGCCGGGGAGATGGGGGAGGCCGTCGCCCGGGCGCTGCTCGACGCGGGGGCGACGGTGCATCTGCCGGTTCGCGAGGGCGCCAAGGCTCGCGCGCTCTATGCGGCGCGCGAAGGGCGCGTCCGCATCAGCGACGTGGCCGATCTCACGGACGAGGCCGCGGTCGCGGCGTACTACGGCGGTCTGCCGGCCCTCTGGGCGTCGATCCACTGCGCCGGAGGGTTCTCGTGGGGGCGCCTCGACGACATCGCGCTGGCCGAGTTCCACCGATTGATGGGCATGAACGCGGTGTCCGCGTTCCTGTGCACGCGGGAGGCGGTGAAGAAGATGCGCGGGCGCGGGGGACGGATCGTCAACGTCTCGGCGCAGGCCGGGGTCGAGCCGCGGCGCGGCGCGGGAAAGGTCGCCTACGCCGCCAGCAAGGCCGCCGTCGCCGCGATCACGCTCGCCGCGGCGGAGGAGGTCGCCGCCGAGGGGATCTGGGTGAACGCCGTCGTCCCGTCGATCATTGATACCGCCGCGAATCGCAAGTCGGATCCCGGTGGGGACTATTCGAACTGGCCGAAGCTCGACGAGGTTGCGGCCACCGTGGTCTTCCTCGCATCGCCTCAAAACTTCGTGACCCGCGCGGCGCTCGTCCCCGTCTATGGCCAGTCCTAGGGACACCCTGCTTTGTTTTTCTGTTCAATCCCCTTTTTCTTGCGCGGCTCCCCGGATACCGCCGCGCGGCGAAAATAGGGGATTGAACAGAGAAACAAAGCAGGGTGTCCCTAGAATTCCTTGACGAGGCCGGCGTAGCGTTTCTCGATCTTGAAGCCGTACGCGTAGAAGTATTCGGGCCGGAAGAACCCAGTCGTTACCGCGGCGGCGCCGGCGGCGCGCATCCGGCTGAAGAATTCCTTGATGAGGCCGTCGGCGACTCCCTTCTTCCGGTACGCCTCCGCGACCACGATCTTCTCGAGGTGCGCGGAGCGCCCGTCGTCCTCGAACTCGTAGTAGATCCCGCCGATGAGCGCCCCACGCTCGTTGATCGCGACCAGGTACTGGTGCTCCGGCCGGAACTGCACGTCGAGCTTCGCGGCCAGGAAGAGACGGTGGAGGCGACCGACCTCCTTCGGCGTCAGCGCGTGGCGCACCTGGAACAGATCGCCGTCGTGGTCCTCGAGCGTCACCACCATCTCGCTCTGGGGGCGCCCCGCCCCGGCCGCGCGCACGAACCCCGCGGCGTCCTCGGGGCGCAGGTGGGGGTACGAAAGGCGCGCGACGAAGTAGTCGTCGTCGGGCCCGACGGCGACCCCCGCCCGCATCTCGGCGATGGCGTCGATCACCGCGTCCCCGACCAGCTCTCCCCGGCGGAGGCGGAGGACGATCTGCTGGAGGCCCGCCACCACGGGAGCGGGCGCCCCCGCAAGGACCGTCTCCAGGAAGAAACGCGTCCGGGTTTCCGGGTAGCTCGCCGCGAGCCGCGCCAGGCCGTAGGTTTCCCAGAACTCCAGGAGCGTTCGCGCGCGCGCCTGCGGCGTGGCGTCCCCCGATAGCGCCGCCCACCTCCGGTACCGCCGTACGGCGAAGTACAGCCGCATCGGCATGAACCCGCGCGACTCCACGCCGTCGATGAAACGCCGCAGCGACTCGCGCAGGTCTGCCGGAAGTGCTTCATCCTCCCGGTGCAGGATCTCCCGCAGCATGTGCAGCCCTTCGCGCTCCCCCGCGATCTCGAGGAGCGGTGCGACGAGCTGGCCCCACCCGACCATCCCGGCCAGCGCGGGGTACGCGGCCTCCACCGGGGCCACGAACGCCTCGCGGAGGAACCGCAGCATCGGGACGAGGCCCGCATGCGGCCGGACCGCCGCCACGGAGACGATCCGGGCGCCCGTCTGGTAGTCGTGCGCGGGGACGATGACGTTTTCCATTCCGGGGTCGGCGATCTCCTGCGTCCGGCCCGTGCGATTCCAGAAGTCGTAGTGCGCGGCGAGCGCGCTCCAGGCGAAGAACGGCCAGAGCTGCCGGAGCCGCTCGTCGTCCCCGAGGCGGGCTTGCCGCTTGAGCGATTTGTCCAGCGGATCGCCGGGAATGAACTCCTCGCTCCAGAGGTCGCTTCCCGGCCAGTACCCGCCGAAGTCGCCGACGAGCGGCTCGCGCTCGCCCGGCTCCGCGGAGAGCACGAGCCAGTGGAGCTCCGTCCGCACGTCGTTCTTCGCCCGGCCCTGGTCGAGGTTGGCCGCGACGTCGTACGCCCCCTGGAACCGTGTCTGCACCGTGATCCGGTACACCGTCTTTCCGTGACGGTCCCCGAGCGGCCGGATCCAAACGCCCCCGGGAGGGATGTCGCCCAGGCGCGGCGTGGCGCCTCCCGAGAACAGGAAGATCGCCTCGCGAAGGAACGCGGTGTCGCGGATCGCCTCGCGCAGCCGGTCGCGGTCTCGCGGCGGGATCGCGTCGTCGAAGACGATCACGCTCTCCCAGCCGTACTCCTGGCCGGTCTCCGGATCGACGGCGACCCGGATCGCCGGACCGAGCCATTGCCGGAACCCGGAGACGAGGTCGTCGAGCGCGCGCCACGCCTCCTGGCGGACGTCGTCGCGGGCCCCGAACAGCATCATGCGCACCAGGAACGCGCGGATGTGGCGGTAGCGCGCGGGGTGGGACGCCCCGTACTCCGCGAGGAACTTCAGCAGCGAGGCGGCGCGCCGCTCGAGCCCCGCGTCCCCGGCCCGGCAGACCTCCCGCGTCTCGTCGATGAAGGCCAGGAGGCGCACGTCGGAAAGGGTCCGCTCGCACAGCGCCGCGCGCGTGTCGGGATCGAGCAGGACCCCCGAAGCCGAGAGGAACTTCTGTAGCGTCGGCCGCACGCGCGTCTCGCGCTCGAGCGGGGCGAGCGCCACGAATGCCCGGCGCCGGACGGCCAGGAACGGCGTTCCGGGCCCGCGCCGCAGCACCTCGCGCGCCGGCTCCGAGAGCAGCCCTTCCTCGTCCTGGACAATCCGTCCGAGCAGGGCGACCGCTTCGAGCGCTCCCGACTCGTCCGACGATTCGAGCAGGAGCGCCGCGTGGTGAAGGTCCATCAGGTCGAGGGCGGCGCGGGACGCAGCACCGCGCACGGCGTCGCGGAGCGCCTCTCCACCGGCACCGGGCGCCACGCGCCCCTTTCGCTCGATCGCGTCCCCGGCGCGTCCCGGGCGCTCGCGCATGCGCACGTCGAGCGGCGCGAAGTTGACGAGGTCCTCGTTCCCGAGCCAGAGCCGCGGCGTGGTCAGCAGGACCCCGAGGGGCACGGCCTCCTTCGGCGGGTGCCGGTAGACGCACGAGCCGATCAGCGCCACGCCGCTCTGGAGGCGCCGCACCGCGAGCGACGTGCCGTGCGTCGGGAGCACGAGCCGGTCGGCGTCGATGCGGAGATCCTGCGCGGTCGAGCCCAGCGCCTGGAACAGCCAGTTCGGGAAGATGATCTCGAGGCGGCCGACCGGCAGCTGCGCGCGCCGGTAGAGCAGGCGGATCGCCTCGGCGAATTGCGCCTCGACGACCTTCCGGCGCGGGGTGCCCTTCGGGGTCAGCTCTCCTTTCTCGAGCGACAGGTCCCGGTCGATCAGCCCGAAGTCGACGATCCGCTCGTACGGCGCAAGGAACGCGTTCACCGACGCGACGATCGACCGGAAGTGCGACTTCCGCTCGTCGTCGCTCATCGAGGCGAAGTCGACCTCCTTGGTTTCCGGGTTGGGCCAGATCAGCGCCGTGTTGTACTCGCGGTGGTCGCCCACGAGGAAGACCCGGCCCACCGAGGCGAAATCGCGGAACAGCCCCTCGATGCGCGCCGGCGCGATCGTCTCTCCCTTGACGTTCTTGTAGATCTCCTTCTTCCGGTCGACCAGGCGGAGGTGGCCGGCCTCGTCGATCTCCATCAGATCCCCGGTCCGGAACCACCCGTCGGGATCGAGCCCCGAGCCCGCGGGCCCGGGGTCGAGATGGCCGATCGTGACGTACGGCCCGCGCACCGACAGCTCGCCTTCCGCGTCGACCCGCAGCGCGATGCCGGGCAGCGCCTCGCCGAGCGTGTCGTCGCGGTAACGGCCGGGCTTCGTCATGGTGATCCCGCCGGTCGCCTCGGTCATCCCGAACCCGCTCATCAGCTCGACGCCGTTGGCCTGGAAGAACCGGAAGATCTCCGCGTCGAGGTGCCCCGCGGCGGACAGCCCCCACCGGAGGCGCCCACCCGTGGCCTGCTCCACGGCGGAGCGCATCTGCGCCGCCGACGCCCGATCGGGATCGGCCGCGCGGACGATCGACTCGTGGAGCTGGATCCATTTCTTGGGGACGCTGATGAACGTCGTCGGACGCCACCGGCGCAGCCCCGAGAGGAGCGCCTCGACGGAGGGGCTCTCGAGGAAGACGTACGTCGCTCCCCAGAAGACGCACCCGTACATCTCGAGGTACCGGCCGAACGTGTGGTAGAGCGGCAGGTAGCACAGCAGCACGTCGTCCTCGCCGATCTCGGGCAGGGCGAGCGCGCGGCAGAATCGCTTCACCACGATGTTGCGGTTCGAGAACTGCACTCCCTTCGGCGTCCCGGTCGTGCCGGAGGTGTACATGACGGTCGCGAGCGCGCGGATGTCCGTCGCGTCGCGGCGCCGCTCGAGCTCCGAGGCCGCGACCCCGCCCGCGGAGGCGGCGACGTCGTCGAGGGTCAGCACGCCGCCCCCGCCGAGTGCGGCGTCGGCGGCTAGGACCGTCGCGAGCGAGGGGACGCGATCGCGGACCCGCTGGACCGTCGCGAGCAGCTCGCGGCTCCCCGCGAGGACGATCGCGGCTCCCGCGTGGCGCAGCATGAAGGCGACGTCGGACTCGGTCGACGACGGGGGGATCAGGATCGACACGAGCCCGGCGGCGTGGCACGCGAGATCGACGAGAGCCATCTCGAGGCGATTGTCCGAGAGGATCGCGACGCGGGATCCGGACTCCCCCGCGATCCGCAGCAGTCCGCGGGCCAGCGCGTCCACCCGCGCCGACGCCTGACGCCACGACACGCTTCGCGCGGGCCCGGGGCCCGGGATCTCGAACAGGGTTTTCCCCCCGTACTCCTCCGCGCGCCGGCGGAAGAGCTGGCCCATCGTCAGGTGCGACCGGTCGACGAGAGCGACGATCCTCTCGGTCCACGCGGGAACGGTCCCGGCCGCGTCGATGCGTCTCAGCACGACGGGCCTGCGGAGGAGATCGAGGAGATCCCAGGCCGGCGTGCGCGCGTCGATCCCGGGCGGCGCGCCCTCGGCCGGCAGGCGTCCGGCGACACGGTCCGCGAGGCCCGCCAGGCTCTCGAGGTCGACACGCTCGAGGATGCGGTCGCGGTGTCCCGCGTGCCGCAGGGCGTGCAGGACCGCGCGGTCGATCGCCTCGCGACGCTCCGGGTCGCGCTCGAGCCCCGCGGCGTCCAGGGCGCCGCCGAGAGCCGCGACCGCGTCCGCGGAGGCTCGTGAGCGGGCGGCGGAGATCTCGTCCAGCAGGCGAGCGTGGCGGTCGGCCGGCGCTCCGGAGGCGGGTTCCATGCCTCGCGATTATAGGAGGCGACGGTGCTACAGTTCGCCGCCATGGACCTTCGGATTGCGCTCGTCCCCGTCGGTCACATGGACGCCGGCGAGGTGGAGGGCTCGGCGATCCGCCTCGCGAAGATCCTCAACCGGGCGGTGGAGGTCCGGGCGCCGGCCGCGGGACCGAAGGCGGGGCACGATCCGGCCCGCGGGCAGCACCTCGCGGCGCCGTTCCTCGCGGATCTCCGCGCTCAGCTTCCGCGCCTCGCGGTGGTCAAGCTCGCGGGCGGCGCTCCCGCCGCGGCACCGGTCGCCGCGGGAATGCCCGACGTCACCGTCTTCGTGACCGACGTGGATCTCTACCGGCCGCAGACCGAGGGGATCTTCGGCGAGGTGGACGGGCGCGGGAGGGTCGCGGTCGTCTCCGTGCGGCGGCTGCGCGAGGCGTTCTACCGGCGGAAGACCGATCCCGCGAAGCAGCGGGCGCGTCTCGTCAAGATGATCCTGTACGCGATCGGCCGGGTGCGCGATCTTCCGGACTGCCGCGACCCGCAGTGCGCGATGTCCACGATGACCGCGCTCGCCGACGTGGACATGAAGCCGGAGAAGTACTGCGCCCCGTGCTGGAAGAGGCTGACGACCGGGGCGTTCCGGATCTAGACATGGACACGACGAGCGCCACCGTCCGCACCACGTGCAATCGAGACTGCCCCGATGCGTGCGGCATCGTCGCCACCGTCTCCTCCGGCCGGATCACGAAGATCCAGGGGGACCCCGATCATCCGGTCACGCGCGGCTTCCTGTGCTATCGCACGAGCCGCTTCCTCGAGCGACAGTACGACCCGGACCGGATCACCACGCCGCTCGTCCGCTCGGGAGGGACGCTCCGCCCCGCGACCTGGGACGAGACGCTCGACCGGATCGCGGAGCGGATGCTCCGCATCAAGACGGAGTCCGGTGCGGCGGCGATCCTGCACTACCGGAGCGGCGGCTCGCTGGGCCTGCTCAAGCTGGTGAGCGACTACTTCTTCCGGCTATTCGGGCCGACCTCGGAGAAGGGCGGGGACATCTGCTCGGGCGCGGGGGACGCGGCGCAGATGACCGACTTCGGCGAGGAGGACAGCAACGACCTCTTCGATCTCCTCAACAGCCGGACCATCGTGCTGTGGGGGAAGAACCCGCACGTCTCGAACCTGCACGTCCTGCCGGTCCTGAGGGAGGCGAAGGCGCGCGGCACGCGGGTGGTCGCCATCGACCCGGTCCGCCATCGCGGGGCCGATCTCGCCGATCTGTACGTGCAACCGCGCCCCGGCGGGGACATGGCGCTCGGTCTCGGCGTCGCGCGCCTGCTGTTCGAGCGCGGGAAGACCGATCCCGGGGCGCCGGCCTACTGCGACCACCTCGATGCGTTCCGGGCCTGGGCGCACTCGCGGCCAGTCGCCGCGTGGGCCCGCCTTGCCGACGTGAGGCCGGAGGAGATCGAAGCCGTCGCCTCGCTCTACGGCGACGGGCCGTCGGCGATCCTCGTCGGCTGGGGGATGCAACGGAAGGCGCGCGGCTCGGCCACGGTGCGCCTCCTGGACGCGCTTTGCGCCGTGAGCGGCAATCTGGGCGTTCCCGGAGGGGGCGTCTCGTTCTACTTCAAGCGGCGCGGTGCGTTCGACACCGCCGGGCTCCTGAACGGCGCGGCGCCGCGGCTCCTCCCGGAGCCGCTGCTCGGCCAGGCGATCCTGGAAGCCGCCGACCCACCCGTCCGCATGGTCTGGGTCACCGCGGGGAATCCCGTGGCGATGCTCCCCGATTCGCTCATGGTCTCCCGCGCGCTCGAGACGCGCGAGATGACGGTGGTCGTGGACGCGTTCCTGACCGACACCGCGCGCGCGGCGCACGTCGTGCTCCCGACGACGACGATGCTCGAGGACGACGACCTGGTCGGGGCGTACGGCCACCACTGGCTCGGCGAGGTGCGCCCCGTCGTGCAGCCGCCCGAGGGAGTGAAGACCGACTACGAGATCCTGCAGGCCCTCGCGACCCGGCTCGGCCTCGAGGAGGCGTTCGCCGACGACGCGGCGGCGTGGAAGCGGCGGCTGCTCGCCGGGGTCTCGGACCGGGGAGCCTCGCTCGAGGCGATCCGCGCCGGGTACGTCCGCAATCCGAACGCACCCCGCGTGCTCTTCGCCGACCGGAAGTTCAAGACGCCTTCCGGCCGCGTCAACCTGATCCACGACGCCGATCCCGAGCCGACGCCGGCGACCCCGGAGCGGCCGCTCCTCCTGATGGCGTTCTCCACCGAGAAGGCCCAATCCTCGCAGTGGGCGCGGCCCCGCGAGATGGGGGAGGGACCGGCGGAGGCGACGGTCCACCCCGATGCCGCGCCGGGGTTCCGGAACGGCGACCGCGCGCTGCTGGAATCGGAGACCGCCTCGATCGAGGTTCGCCTCGTCCTCGATCCGAGGCAGCGCACGGACGTCGTCCTCATGGCGAAGGGGGGCTGGCTCGCCCACGGCCGCTGCGCGAACGTCCTCGTGTCCGCGCGGGAGACCGATGCCGGGGGCGGAGCGGTCTACTACGACACGCCGGTCCGCCTGCGTCGCCGCTGACGTCAGTCGACGCTCGGGAGGCTCGACGCCTCGTCCCCGTCCGCGGCCTCGTTCCGCGAGCGCGCGTGAGGGAGAAGCCGCGCGCGAACGAGCGCGTCGTCCCCGAGCCGCGCGTGGACGGCGTCGGCCGCGCGGGCCAGCTTCCGCGCCCGCTCGGTCCCCGGGTCGGGGAAGAGCCCCGGGGCGGGCGTGCCCGTCGCGGAGAGACCGGAGACCCCGAGACCCAGCAGGCGGACGCCCTTGCCGCCGAGGTCGATCCGTTCCCGGAACATCGTGCGTCCCGCCGCGACGAGTGCCTCGGCGAGATCGCTCGGCTCGCGCAGGGTGAGCGCCCGCGTGGCGGTCGCGAAGTCGCCGGTGCGCACCTTCAGATGCACGGTTCGGGCGACGAGCCCGCACCGGCGCAGCTCGCGCGCGATTCCCTCCGCGCGCGCCAGCAGCGCGCGGTCGATCGTCTCGGGGTCGCGCAGGTCCTCGAGGTAGGTGCGTTCCTCCGAGATCGTGCGCGCCTCGCGGTCGCGCTCCACCCGGCGATCGTCGTCCCCGCGGGCGAGCGCCTTGACGTGGGCCGCCATCGCGGGGCCGAGTACCGTCGCGAGGGCCTCCTCGCTCGCCCGCGCGACGTCGCCGATCGCGCGCAGCGCGCCGCGGTGGAGCTTGTCCGCGGCCTTCGGGCCGACGCCCCAGAGTCGCTCCACGGGGAGTGGCCAGAGCCGGTCCGGGATCGCCTCCCGCGGGAACACGACGAGACCGTCGGGCTTCTCGAGGTCGGAGGCCAGCTTCGCGAGGTACTTGTTGGGCGCGACGCCGACCGAGGCGCTCAGACGCTCCTCGGCCCGGATGCGATCCTTGAGGCGCCTCGCGACGGCGGCTCCGGATTCGAGGTCGGCGGCGATGCCGGTGAGGTCGAGGAACGCCTCGTCGATCGACAGCGGCTCGACCACCGGGGAGGCCGCGTCGAGGATCCCGCGGATGCGCCGCGAGACCTCGACGTAGAGCGCCATCTGCCCGGGAACCCAGATCGCGTCGGGACAAAGACGCTCGGCGGTCACGGACGGCATCGCGGACCGCACGCCGAACGCGCGCGCCTCGTAGGAGCAAGTGGATACGACGCCGCGGCGTCCGCGGTGCCCGACGATCAGCGGCTTGCCGGCGAGATCCGGACGCTCCCGCACCTCCACCGCCGCGTAGAAGGCATCCATGTCGAGGTGCAGGACGACGCGCGGAAGGGCGGCGCTCACAGCCCCAGGACCAGCTTGCCGCGCACGTGCCCGGCGGCGCTCTCCTCGAGCGCGGCCCTGGCTTCGGCGAGCGGGCGGATCGTCTGGACGTGCGGGCGCAGCTTCTTGCGCTCGGCGTGGGCGGCGATCGCCGAGAGCTGGTCTCCCGAGGGCTCGGACCGGATCGGCTCGAACCGCACTCCCTTCGCCGCGGCCGCCGCGGGGTCGATCGTCCCGGCAACCGAGACGGCGACTCCGCCGGGCCGGAGCGCGTCGAGCGCGCCGGCAAGCGCCGCACCGCCGGCGGCGTCGAGGAGGATGTCGGCGCCCTCCGGAAAGCTCCGCCGCACGGCGGCGGGGAGATCGTCGCGCGCGTGGTCGATCGCGCCCTCGGCCCCCTGGCTCAGCACGAACTCCTGGTTGCGCGGCCCCGCCGTGGCGAGCGTCCGCGCCCCGGCGATCCGCGCGAGCTGGAGCGCGAAGTGGCCGACGCCCCCGGAGCCGTTGAGCACGACGAGTCTCGCCCCGGAGGCGAGCCCCGCGCGCTGGAGCGCCTGGAGCGCGGTCAGCGCGGCGCAGGGGATCGCCGCGGCCTCCTCGAAGAGGAGATTCGGCGGCATGAGGGCGACATGGCGCTCCGGGACGGCCACGTACTCCGCGTAAGTGCCCCACTGCAGGGTGGGCTTCCGCGCGAACACGAAGGCCCGGTCCCCCTTCCGGAAGCGCTGGCAGCCTTCTCCCAGCTCGTCGATCACGCCGGCCGCGTCCCAGCCGAGGATCAGCGGGAACGCGTGGGGGACGCCGGGAATGCCTCCCTCGCGGATCTTCCAGTCGATCGGGTTGACGCCTGCGGCGACGATCCGCAGGAGCACCTCGCCGCGCGCGGGCTTCGGGCGCGACAGGTCCATCAGGGCCAGACGCTCCGGCCCGCCGAACGCCGAGATCGCGACCGCTCGCATGGGAGGCCTCCGTGCCCCCGTTTATTATAGGCGCGCGAGGAGGTGCTCCGTGTCGGGATCGGCCGCCGCCGTGACGCTCGTGCGCGAAGGCGCGATCGGCTGGGTGCGTCTCGAGCGCGCGCACGGCAACGCGATCAACGACCACCTCGTCGAGGGGCTCCTGACCGCTCTCGCGGAGGCGGAGTCGGATCCCGCGATCGGCGGCATCGGCCTCGCGGCGGCCGGGAAGATCTTCTGCCCCGGGCTCGATCTCCAGGAGCTCTCCCGGCTTGACCGTCCGGCGATGGACCGGTTCATGCGGCGGTTCTCCGCTGCGGTCCTCGCGCTCTACACGTTCCCGAAGCCGGTCGTGGCGGCGATCCACGGCCACGCGCTGGCGGGCGGCTCGGTCCTCGGGCTCTGCGCGGACTGGCGTGTCGTCCGCCGGGGTGCGCTGGTGGGTCTCAACGAGGTCAAGGTCGGCGTGCCGCTGCCGTTCGGCGTGGCGCTGATCGTGCGCGATGCGATCCCGAGGACCGCGCTCTCCGCGGTGGCGCTGCTCGGCCGGAACTTCTCGGACGAGGCGGCGGTCGCCGCGGGGCTCGCGGACGAGCTCGCCGATGCCGGGCGGGTGGAGGCGGTCGCCCGGGAACGGCTCGAGGAGTACGTCTCGAAGGACCCCGTCTCGTTCTCGGTGACCAAGCGGTACCTGCGATCGCCCGTCGTCGAGCGGATCCGCGCGGCGAACCATCTCCTGCTGGCCGAGTGGCTCGATTGCTGGTTTTCGGAGGGGACCCGCGCGCGGGTGGGCGCGATCCTCGCGGAGCTGACGAGGAAAGGGCCGTGACGCGGCCGCCGGCCTCCCCCCGCCGGTGGGCGTACACGCTCGAGGTCCAGGCGACGCTCCGCGACACGGACGGCCTGGGCCACGTCAATCACGCGGTCTATCTGGGGTGGCTCGAGGAGGCCCGCAGCCGCTACGTCGCGGCGCGCGGGGCCATCACGCGGATCGAGGAGTTCGAGTTCGTGCTTGCCTCGTGCACCCTGCACTTCCGATCGCCGGTCTACTTCCACGAGAGCGTCACGATCTCGCTCGTGCCGACGCGCGTCGGGACGAAATCCTGGGACCTCGACTACGAGGGGCGGGTGCGCAGCGACCGCCGGCTCGTCGTCGAGGGATCGACCACGCAAGTCCAGTACGATTATCGGACGAAGGCCTCGAAGCCGATCCCGGACGCCTGGCGCCGGTGGCTGCTGGCCGACGGGGAGAAGGCATGAGGCAACGGTTGCTGCTGATGACGGCGCTCGCCGGGGTGGTCGTGATCGTTGCCGTGATCCGAGCCGCCGGCGGAGCGGCATCCGCCGCGGCGCCGGCGCCGGCCGCCGCGGCCGATCCGAGCGACCCGCTGCGCGATCCGCGCGAGCGGCATCTCGCCCACATCCAGCAGCTCACGTTCGGCGGGGAGAACGCGGAAGGCTACTGGGCTCCCGACGGGAAGCATCTGATCTTCCAGTCGAAGCGGGACGGCGCCGAGTGCGACCAGATCTACATGATGAAGGCCGACGGCTCGGACGCGCACCGCCTGTCGAACGGCAAGGGGCGGTGTACGTGCTCCTACGTCTTCCCCGACGGCAAGCGGATCCTCTACGCCTCGACGTTCCTCTCCGGCGACGCCTGCCCGCCGAGCCCCGACTACTCGAAGGGGTACGTGTGGAAGCTGTATCCGAGCTACGAGATCTTCACGGCGAACCTCGACGGATCCGACATCAAGCGGTTGACGAACAACCCGGGTTACGACGCGGAGGCGACGATCTCTCCCGACGGGAAGACGATCATCTTCACGTCGCTGAGGAACGGGGACCTCGACCTCTACACGATGTGGCCGGACGGCTCGCACGTGAAGCGCATCACGAAGGAGCTGGGGTACGACGGCGGCGCGTTCTTCTCGCGGGATGGCAAGCGGATCGTCTGGCGCGCGTCGCGGCCGAAGACCGATGCGGAGATCGCGGCGTACCACGAGCTCATCGCGGAGAGCCAGATCCGGCCGATGGAGCTCGAGATCTTCGTCGGCGACGCCGACGGCTCGCACGCGCGGCAGATCACGCACAACGGAGCGGCCAATTTCGGCCCGTACTTCTTCCCCGACGGCAAGCGCGTGATCTACGCGAGCAACGTCGGCGATCCGAAGGGGCGCAATTTCGATCTGTGGATCGTGAAGGACGACGGAACGGGGCTCGAGCAGATCACCTACAACGAGTCGTTCGACGGCTTCCCGATGTTCAGCCCCGACGGGAAGACGCTCGTGTTCGCCTCGAACAGGAACGGGAAGGTCCAGGGGGAGACGAACCTGTTCGTCGCCGACTGGGTCGAGTAGGCTCCGCATGGAACGATCGCCGCGGTGCGCGATCGGCATCGTCGCGATCGTCGCGGCCGGGCTCGGGGCCGTCGCGGTGCGAGCCGGCGGACAGGCCGAGCCCGGGCCCCCACCGAACCCGTGGGCGTCCGCGGCGCGCGACGTGCTCGCGCAGCACTGCGGGAGTTGTCACCGGCACGACCTTTCGACCGCGAAGCCGCGCGCGCTCGCGGTGTTCGACCTGCTCGAGAATCCGTGGTACGTGCGGCTCACCTCCGAGAGGCTCGGAGAGGTCTTGCGGCGCGTGAAGGGCACGAGCGCGATCCTCCCGGAGGACGCGGCGATCGTGGAGCGCTTCGTCCTGTGCGCGCGGGACGGCGCCTGTGACGAGACGGGGGCGTCGGGCGCGGCCGGGAGCTCCGGCGGCTCCTCAGCCGGGCGGTTCTGAGCCGAGGATCGCGCTCAGCCGCGCGTGAAGCTCGTCCGCGGGAAGATCCACGAGAGCGACCTTGTTCTGCGAGGTCCGGCCGGCGACGATCGACACCGAAGACTCGGGAACGCCGAGCGCCCGCGCCAGAAGCGCGACGGCGGCATCGTTCGCCTTTCCCTTCTCGGGCGGGGCGGCTACCGCAATCTTCAGCGCGCCGCCGTGAAACCCGACGATCGCGTCCGCCCGCGCCCCAGGCTTCACCCTGAGGTGGATGCGACTTGCGGCCATTCTGATCTTTCCGTCTATTCCTTCCCCCTATTTTCGCCGCGCGGCGGTATCCGGGGAGCCGCGCAAGAAAAAGGGGGAAGGAATAGACGGAAAGATCAGAATGCCCCCAAGCGCTCGTAGAGCATGTTCCGTCGCATCGGGACGAACCCGGCGTCCTTCACGGCCGCCACGATCTCGGGCTCGTTCATGTGGTGCACGGTTCCCGCCGAGGAGACGACGTTCTCCTCGATCATCGTGCTCCCCATGTCGTTGACCCCGAACGCGAGCGAGGCGGCGCCGACCTTCGGTCCCTGCGTCACCCACGAGGCCTGGATGTTGTCGATGTTGTCGAGGAACAGGCGCGCCACCGCCATCGTGCGGAGGTACTCCGCGGTCGTGGCCTCCTCGCCGCCGAGCTCCGTGTTCCCCGGCTGGAACGTCCACCCGATGAACGCCGTGAACCCTCCGGTACGGTCCTGGAGATCGCGCAGGCGCAGCATGTGGTCGATCCGGTCCGCGCGCGTCTCGATGTGGCCGAACATCATCGTGGCCGTCGACCGGAGGCCCATCCGATGCGCCTCCTCGTGCACCTCGATCCACTCGTCGCTCGACGCCTTGTTCTTCATCAGGCGGCGGCGCACGTCGTCCACGAGGATCTCGGCACCCCCTCCGGGAATCGAATCGAGTCCGGCGGCCCGCAGCCGCTGCAGCGTCTCCCGAAGGGGCAGCCGCGAGGCCTTCCTGACGTGGACGATCTCCGGCGCCGACAGCCCGTGGAGCCAGAGGTCGGGGAACCGCGCCTTCAAGCGGCGGAAGAGGTCCTCGTAGTACTCGATCTTGAGCTTCGGGTTGTGGCCGCCCTGGAGCAGGATCTGGTGCCCGCCGAGCGCGTACGTCTCCTCGACCTTGCGCTCCAGCTCCTCGTACGGGAGGGTCCAGCCCTCCTCGTGCCCCGGCGGGCGGTAGAACGCGCAGAAGGTGCAGAAGGCGTTGCACACGTTGGTGTAGTTGACGTTGCGGTCGACGATGTAGGTCACCACGCCGTCGGTGTGACGGCGGCGCCGGGCCAGGTCGGCCATCGCTCCGAGCAGCGTCAGCGGTGCGTTCTCGAGGAGCCGCACCGCCTCGTCCCGGCCGATCCGCTCTCCCGCAAGCACCTTTCCTTCGATTCCATCGGTCATCGTTCTTCCCCGGTTACCTGCAGGCCGTTTCGGTCGGCGCCGCGATGCGGATGTCGGGAACGCGCTCGATGCAGCCCGTCCGCGCGGCGGCGGCCAGGAACGCCTTGACGGCCTCGAGCTCCGGGCCGCCGAAGCGGTAGCGCATCGTCTCCCGCAGGTACGGGAGGGACACGTCGGGATACTGCCGGCCGTGCCAGGTGTAATCCTCCGCGATCGCCGACAGCGCCTGGTCACCGGCTCGCTTGCTCGCGTGCAGGAGGCGGTAAAGGTCGGCGTCGAGCACGCCGAGGCGCGCCGCCCAGACCGCGAACACGAACGGCAGCCGCGTCCACTCGGTCCACGCGGCGCCGAGATCGTGCGCGACCACGCCGGCCGGCACCGGCTCGAACAGCGCCTTGTCGCCGATGCGGACGGCGGCATCGTGCGCCGACAGCGCCGCCTCGCCGTCGGCCGGGCCTGGGACGAACGCGGGAGACAGGCCCCAGCGCTCGGCGCACAGGACGCGGACCAGAACGTTCGACGTCCGCGATTCGGGGTCGAGCGCGATCGAGCGGATCTCGTCGAGCGGGACCCGGGACAGGAGCCGGACCGACCGGCAAGCGCCGAGGCTGCCGATGGCGAGCCCGGGGACCACGGCCAGGTCGGGAATCCGTGCCAGCTCGATCACGGGGAGCAGCGCCACGTCGAGCTCCTCGCGCGCGAGCCGGTCCGCCAGCACGGAGGGCACGTCGTACGAGAGGTCGACGCGGCCGGCCCCGAGGCCCTGCGCCATCCCGAACACGAGCGGCCGCGTGTTCAGGTAGGAGACGGCGCCAACGCGGACCGGGACGCTCATCGCGGGCTCACGCGAGCGCGGGCTCGTCGAACCGCTGCAGCACGTTGTAGACCGAGTCGCGCTGGACGGGACGGCACCCCGCGTCGCGGATCAGACGGCACAGCGCCTGGACCGTCAGGCCGACGGGGGTCTTGGCCCCCGCCATGTGGACGATCTTCTCCTCGTGGATGGTGCCGTCGATGTCGTCCGCGCCCATCGTCAGCCCGATCTGGGCGATTCTCGGGGAGATCATGATCCAGTACGCCTTGACGTGATCGAAATTGTCCAGCATCAGCCGCGCCACCGCGATCGTCATGAGGTCGTCGAAGCCGGTCGGCCCCGGCAGGTGCGCGATCTCCGTGTTCTCGGGATGGAAGGCGAGGGGGATGAAGCACATGAACCCCCCCGTGACGTCCTGGAGCGCGCGGAGGCGGCAGAGGTGCTCGATCCTCTCCTCGAGCGTCTCCACGTGCCCGTAGAGCATCGTCGCGTTCGAGCGCAGGCCGTGCTCGTGCGCCTTCCGGGCGACCTCCAGCCAGCGCTCGGCGGAGATCTTCTTCGGATACAGCTCCTGCCGCACGCGCTCGACGAGGACCTCGGCGCCCCCGCCGGGGAGCGAGTCGACCCCCGCGGCCTTGAAGTCGTCCAGCACGACGTCCACGTCCTTCTTGAAGCGCTTCGCGAAGAAGTCGTATTCCGCGCAGGTGAACGCCTTCACGTGGAGGTCGTGCTTGAGCTCGTGGATCCCGCGCACGAGGTCGAGGTAGAAATCGTACGGGTAGTCGGGATTGTGCCCGCCGACGATATGCACCTCGGTGATCGCATCGGAGAGATTCGCGCGGACCTCCCCGAGCGATTTCTCGAGGTCCCAGGTCCAGCCCTGCTCCTTGCTCCGGTACGGCCTGTAGAATCCGCAGAACTTGCAATCGCAGGTGCACACGTTGGTCGGATTGAGGTGCATGTTGCGGACGAAGTACGCGGCGTTCCCGTTCTTGCGCTCCCGGACGACGTTCGCGAGCGCCCCCGCGGCCATCAGCGCGCGCGAGCGGTAGACGCGCAGGCCCTCGTCGAACGACAGGCGGCGCCCCTCGAGTACCTTGTCGTGGATGTCGGACAGTCCCGCGGCGCGCGAGAGCTCTTCGAGAACGCCGGACACGGTACCTCCAGCACCCGGAGCGGGGCGGCGCGATTATAGGAGGCCGCCGGAAACGGCGTCAAAAGGCGCCCCTGTGCGGGGCGATCCGGAGCACGCGTGATCCCGACGCCGCGAGACGTCCTCCTGCACGACGAAGGGGGCGTGCCGTTCGCGGCGACCTCCTGGGAGGGCGCGCGAGGCTCCGGCGTGCTGATCGTGCACGGCCTGCTCGGATCGCGGGCCCTTCCCGAGATCCGTCGCGTCGCGGAAGCGCTCGCGGCCGATCACGACGTGCTCGCGATCGACGTCCGCGGCCACGGCGATTCTCCCGGCCGGTTCACCTGGGGGCGGGAGGAATGGCGGCAGGCCGACGCGGCGGCGCGCGCGCTGGCGGCGCCCGGGCGCCGTGTTTCCGCGGTGGGGTTCTCCTTCGGCGGATTCCACGCGCTGCGCGCCGCGGCGAGCGGGGCGCCGATCGGGCGCCTGGTCGTCGTGGGCGCGCCCTGCGACCTGCGCGTCCTCGACCATTTCCCGCTCGGCGCACGCCTGTGGCGCCACCTCCCGCTCGTGCTCCGGCGCCGCCGGCGCCGCTTCGCGGCCGAGATTCCGCCGCTCGGGCGCGGCTCCCGGCTCGCGGAGGACGAGATCGCCCGGATCACGGCTCCCGTGCTGGTCGTCCACGGCCAGTGGGACTGGCTGATCTCCGAGCGCCACGCCGCCCGGCTGGCGCGAGAGCTCCCGGCGGCCTCGCGCCTCGACGTTCCGCGCGGGCTGCACGGCGAATACCTCGTCGCCTCGCACGAGAGGGCGCTCCTCGACGCCGTCACCGACTTCCTCGCGCGCGAGGGCCGGCCGGGGCCCGACGCCGCCTCCTGGGGTGCTACCATCCCGCGCGTTCCCTAAGGAGCGGCGCATGTGCGGATTCATCGGCGTGATCGGGGCGCCCGACGCGGTCGGCGAGGTGTACGACGGCCTGCTCGCGATCCAGCACCGGGGGCAGGACGCGGCCGGGATCATCACGTACGACGGCGGCCGGTTCCACGTCAAGAAGGGTGAGGGGCTGGTCCGGGACATCTTCACCGCGGCGAACATGGCGCGCTTGCGCGGGAGCCTCGCCGTCGGCCACGTCCGCTATCCCACCGTCGGATCCGGCGGGGGCGAGGACGCCCAGCCCTTCACGGTCAACTTCCCCTTCGGCATCGCGATGGCCCACAACGGCAACGTCGCAAATTACGAGGCGCTCAAGGGAGAGCTCGCCCAAGACGCGCTCCGGATCCTTTACTCGGGGTGCGACGTCGAGGTGATCCTGAACGTCTTCGCCGGGGCGCTTGCGCGGGCCTCGCAGGGCACGTTCTCGCTCGAGGCGTACCACGCCGCGGTCCGCGAGGTCTACGCGACGGTCCGCGGGGCTTACAGCGTCGTGGGGTTCATCGCGGGGCACGGGCTGTTCGCCTTCCGCGATCCGTACGGCATCAAGCCGATCGCGCTCGGCCGGCGGGCCACGCCGGCGGGGACGTGCTACGCGGTCGCCTCGGAGAGCGTCGTCCTCTCGGCGATCGACTACGAGCTGCTGCCCTCCGGCTCGCCGGGGGAGGCCCTGTTCATCGACCTCGACGGAAACGTCTCCGCGGTGCCGGTCGCGCCCCCCAACCACCACCCCTGCGTGTTCGAGTTCGTCTACTTCGCGCGCCCCGATTCCTACCTCGAGGGGATCTCGGTGTACGCGGCGCGGATCCGGATGGGGGAGCGTCTGGCCGATCGGTTTCGCGCGCTCGGGCTCTCCGCCGACGTGGTCATCCCGATCCCCGACTCCGCGCGCACCGCGGCCCTGGCGATGGCGCAGGCGGTCGGGATCCCGTACCGCGAGGGTCTCGTCAAGAATCGCTACGTCGGGCGGACGTTCATCATGCCGTCGGACGGGGAGCGCCGCCGCTCGCTCCGCCACAAGCTCAACGCGATCGAGGAGGAGTTCTCCGGCAAGGACGTGCTGCTCGTCGACGACTCGATCGTGCGCGGGAACACGAGCCGTCAGATCGTCCGGCTCGCGCGTTCGGCCGGCGCGCGCCGCGTGCTGTTCGCGTCGATGTCGCCGCCGCTCGTGCACCCGTGCGTCTACGGCATCGACATGAGCACGAGGCGCGAGTTCATCGCGCGCGGGCGCTCGCACGAGGAGGTCGCCCAGGAGATCGGCGCCGATGCGGTGATCTACCAGACGCTCGACGACCTGGTCGAGGCAGTCCGCGCGGGCTCGCCGCAGATCCGGACGATGTGCACCGCGTGCTTCTCCGGGAGCTATCCGACGGGGGACATCACGCCGCAGATGCTCCTGCAGATCGAGCACGAGCGGCTGACGCAGGCGTCGTAGGCGTGCGGGCGCGGCTTCCCGCCCCGGCAGGGTTCTCGTTCGCCCGCGTGGTCTCGAGCCACGGGTGGTACGACCTCCCCCCGTTCTCGATCGCCTCCTCGGGACGGGTGCTCTCGACGGTCGTGGCGCTCCCCGGAGGGGGCGCGCGGCGGATCCTCCTCCGGGGCGGTCCCGGAGCGGCCACGCTCGAGACTCCCGGGAGCCCGCGACCGTCCGAGCGCCGGGCGCTGGTCCGTGCGGCGCGGCGGATCCTCTCCCTCGACCTGGACCTCAGCGAGTTCCACGACGCGGTCCGCGCCGACGAGCGGTTCGGATGGATCGCGACCTCGGGCACGGGACGCATGCTGCGCGCTCCGTCGATGTTCGAGGACCTCGTCAAGCTGGTGCTGACGACGAACTGCTCGTGGGGCGCCACGCGGAAGATGGTCACGGCGCTGGTCGAGCGGTACGGCGAGCCCGCCGGGGACGGGACCCGCGCGTTCCCGACGCCCGCGCGTCTTGCGCACGTCCCCGAGCGGACGCTGCGCGGCGCCGTCCGCGCGGGATACAGGTCGCCCTACCTCGCCGCGCTCGCGCGGGAGGTCGCCTCGGGCCGGGCCGACGTCGAGGCGTGGGACCGGCACCGGGGAGATCCCGCCGCCCTGCGGAAGGAGGTCCTCGCCCTTCCGGGAGTGGGGCCTTACGTGGCGGAGAACATCCTGAAGTTCCTCGGCCGGCCCGACGGGCTGGCCCTCGACTCGTGGATGCGGGCGAAGTACGCGCGGCTGTACCACGACGGGCGGCCGATCAGCGACAAGACGATCGCCCGGCGGTGCGCCGCGGTCGGCCGGTGGGCGGGCCTGGCCCTCTGGTTCGACCTGACCCGGGACTGGTTCGACGACGACGATCCTGCCGCGGGCTGGGCCACGCTGTCGTGAGCCCCGCCGGCTGGCGGCGGGCGCTCGCGGCCGTCGCCCTGGTCGCCCTGGCGGCGCGGCTTGCCCATCTCGTCTCGGTGCTCCGCTCGCCGCTCGGCGCGACGCTGGTCCAGGACGCTCGCCTGTACCACGACGCGGCGCTGCGGATCCTCGGCCTCCTGCCGAGCCGCGGCGGCGACGCGATCCCGTTCAACAACCTCGGCTATCCCTACCTGCTCGCGGCCGTCTACGGCGTGGCCGGCGCGCGGCCGGAATACGCGCTGGTCGCCCAGGCCGTGCTCGGCGTCCTCGGGGTCGTCCTGCTGGGCTGCGCCGCGCGCGACCTCCTCGGCAGCCCGGCGGCGGGTCTTGCGGCGGCGGCGCTCTACGGGCTGGCGCAGACCGCGATCTTCTACGACGGCCTCCTGCTGACCCCGGCGGCGACCAACGTCGCCCTGATCGCCGCCACGGCCGCGATGGGCCGGTACCGGGTGCGCGGCCGGCCGGGGTGGCCGGTGCTCGCAGGCGCGGCCCTCGGTGCCTCGGTGCTCCTGCGCACCAACGCGGTCCTGACGCTCCCGGGGTTCGTGGCCGTCCCGCTGATCGCGCGGCGCGCGCGGACGGCCGCTCTGATCGCCTCGTGCGCGCTGGCCCTGCCGCTCGCCGTGTCCGCGGCGACCGCCTGGCGATCCGGCGAGTGGGTGCCGCTGACCGCGAACGGCGGGATGAACTTCTGGGTCGGCAATAACAGGGCGTCGCAGGGGGTGTACTACGTCGCCCCCTTCCTCGGCGACCGGGGTGCGACCGCGGAGGCCGAGGCGTTTCTCGCCGAGGCGCGGCGGCGCGCGGCCGATCCGTCGCTGACGCTCGCCGGGGCGAGCCGCTTCTGGCTCCGCGAGGGGATGCGCGAGATCGCCGGGGCCCCCGGACACTGGCTCGCGCTCGAAGGGCGCAAGGCGGCGTTGTTCGCGAGCGGCCTCGAGGCCAAGACCAATCTGTCGCTCGGATTCGTCTCGGCGTTCTCCCCGGCGCTGCGATGGGATCCGGTCCGCATGCCGGTGATCGCCGCGCTCGCCGCCGCGGGGTTCGTGCTCCTCGCATCCTCCGGGGGGCGCGGGGCTCTCGCGCTGCTCTCGGGACTCGTGCTCGCGGCATTCGCGACGTGCACGCTCTTCTTCGTGTCGGGGGAGTACCGGCACGTGGCACTGCCCGCGCTATGCGCCGCCGCGGGGTACGCGCTCGTCTCGGCCCGGCGATCGAAGGCGGGCGCCCTTGCTCTGGCCGCGGCGCTCGTGGCGGCGGCCGTCGCGCTCGTTCCGTGGCCGGGAATCCGCCGCGCGATGCCGCTCGATCTCGACGCGGGGGACATGGTCCGCGCGATCGTCCGTCCGGAGCGGGGAACGGCGACGCCGGACCGGGCGCGGTTCGCGCGGGCGAGAGCACTGCTGGCGAGGGCCCCGCGATCGCCGGAGGGCGGGCTCTTCCGCCTCGACACGGAGCGCTGGCTCGCGCGGACCGAGGCCCTGGCCTTCGAGGACCCGCGCGCCGCGGCGGACGCGCTCGACGCGGCTCGGCGGCTGCTCGCCGAGGACCTCGGCGCCCTTCGCTCCGGTTACGACGAGAGCTTCCTTCAGACGATGCGGCGCGCGGCGATGGACGACGTCCGCACGATCGGAGCGCAGCCGTGGGTCGCCTCGGACCCGCCGCTCGCCCGCCGGGCCGCGCTGCTGGGCGCCCACGACTTCGCCGAGGCCGCCTCCGCGATCGAGGCGGGGCAAGCGGCCGCGGCCCGGGGCTTCCTCGAGGAGGCGCTCGGCCTCACGCCGCATCGCGTGGAGGTGACGGCGCTTCTCGGCCGGGCGCTCTACGCGCTCGGCGATCGCGCGGGGGCGGTCCGGGCCTGGGGGGAGAGCTGCGCCGGATGGCCCAAGATTCCCGACTGCGCGGCCGACGTCGCGGAGATGTACGCGCGGGAGGGGAACGTCTCCCAGGCGCGCATCGCGCTGGACGAGGCGCTCCGCCGCGACCCGGCGTTTCCGCCCGCCCTCCGCTTGCGATCGGCGTTACGATGACGCCGTGAACGTCTTCGACGTGATCGTGGGCGCGGTGCTGGTTGCCGGAGTCGCAATCGGGGCTTCCCGGGGCGCGATGCGGATCGTGATCGGGATCGTCTCGCTGCTCGTCGCCTTCTTTCTCGCGAGCCGCTACCAGGACCCGCTGGCGGCGACGCTGATGGCCCACCACGTCTCGCAGACCCCGGCGCGGATCGGCGCCTATGCGATCGTCTTCCTGGGCACGATGATCGCGGGGGGGCTCGTCGCGCTCGTGGTCGGGAAGATCGTCAAGGTGGCGATGCTGTCGTGGGCCGACCGGCTCGCGGGCGGGGCCCTCGGCCTGGTCGCGGCGGCGCTGGCCGCCGCGTTCCTCGTGCATCCGATCGCCGCGTCCTCCCCGGAGGGCTCGCGCCTGCTGGCCTCGTCCCGGACGGCGCCGTACCTGAGCGTGGTCGCCGACCTCGGAAACGCCGTCGCCCCGGATGCGGTGGCGAAGCGATACGACGAAGGCATCGCGGTGCTCCGGAAGGTCTGGAGGGGCGAGGCGAAACTCCCCGACCTCTCTGCGGTGAAGGCCTCGATCGGCCACGCGGTCGACGCCGGGAAGAAGACCGTGGAGCACGCCGCGGAGGCGGGGGAAAAGGCCCTGAAGCGGAAGGATTCCGCCGGGAAGCCCTGAGGGGCGCTCCGCTTCGGCCTGATAGAATCGCTCCGCGATGGCCGAACTCGCTCCGCTCGCCGTTCCGGAAGGATCCCCCGAGCCGCGCATCCGCATCACGCGGCACTTCACGAAGCCGTTCGCGACCGTCCTGACGACCGCGCGGACCTGCTATTCGTCGAAGGGCCTCGTCGAGGATGCCGACCTGAAGCCGGGAGGCGAGGCGCTGGCCCGCGATCTGTACGAGGCGGGCCACCACACGACGATCCAGCACGCCTACTTCCAGTTCGCGATGGAGAACGTCTCCCGCCAGTTCCTCTGGTCGTTTCTCCATGCGCACCCGTTCTACAACTCGGAGCAGGTCAGCCAGCGCTACGTGCGGGTCCGCGCCTCGAACTGCTTCGTTCCGCCGCTCCACGGCCCGGCGCGCGCGATCTATCTCGAGGGGCTCGATGAGCAGTTCGGCTTCTACCGGGAGCTGATCGGAGCGACGACGCCTCTCGCGCGAGCGGCCTACGACGTCCGCTTCCCGGCGCGCCGCGCGAAAGCGGCCGCCTACGCCAAGGAAGTCGAGCGCAAGGCGCAGGAGATCGCGCGGTACGTGCTCCCGGTCGCCACCTGCGCGTACCTGTACCACACGGTCTCGGCGCTGACGGTCCTCCGGTACTGGCGGATGTGCCGGCAGCACGACGTCCCGTACGAGCAGGCGCTCGTCGTCGGGAAGATGGTCGAGGCGCTCCTCGCGGTGGACCGCGAGTACGAGCGGCTCCTCGAGGAGCCGATCCCGACCGAGGAGACCCCCGAGGCGGAGTTCTTCGCGGCGCATCCCGACCTCGCGTCGGACGCGGTCCACGGCGCGTTCGCGCGGGAATTCGACGAGGCCCTCGACGGCCGCGTCTCGAAGCTCGTCGACTGGAAGGCGCGCGCCGAGGAGGAGACGGCGCAGGCGGTGCGCGAGGTGCTCGGCGTGCCGCGCGCGGCCCTTCCGGACGAGGCGGCGATCGCGTTGGCCTGCGATCCTGCGCGAAACGGGATGCTCGGCCAGGCACTCAACGTCTCGACGCTCGACAAGCTCGCGCGGGCGATGCACCACGGCGCCTACACGTTCCGCAAGAAGCTCTCGCACGCCGCTGACTCGCAGGACCAGCGGCACCGGATGACGCCGGGAAGCCGCCCCGTGCTGGCGGCGCAGGTGCTCGGCGCCCCGGATTACGTGACGCCGGCGCTCGTCCGGGAGGACCCCGCGGTCGAGCGCCGGTACGCGGAGATGATGGAGTCGATCTGGGACCGGATCGCGCGGCTGCGGGCTCTCGGCGTCCCGGACGAGTTCGCGCACTACCTCCTCCCGAACGCGGTCGCGGTCCGCTTCACCGAGTCGACCGACTTCCTCAACCTGCGCCACAAGCACGTCATGCGCCTGTGCTACCTGGCCCAGGAGGAGATCTGGCGGGCGTCGGTGGACGAGGCGGAGCAGGTGAGGGCGATCCACCCGCGCCTGGGGGCGCAGCTCCTGCCGCCGTGCAGCGTCCGCAAGAACGCGGGGGTGACGCCGTACTGCCCGGAGGGGGCGCGGTTCTGCGGCGAGCCGGTGTGGCGGTACGACCTGGCCGACTACCGGAGGGTCATCTGAGCGGGCCCGCAGACGCTGCGGCGGCGGTGCCCGTCGTTCCCAACATCTCGCGGGAGGAGCTCGTCGCGCGCCTCCGCGATCCGTCCCTGACCATCGTCGACGTCCTTCCGCGCGAGTCGTGGCGGGCCAAGCGCATCCCGCGGTCGCTCTCGCTCCCGCTCGCGGAGATCGAGGCCCGCGCAGGATCGGCCCTGCCCGACAAGCGCGCCGACATCGCGGTCTACTGCGCGAGCGCGACGTGACACCTCGGAGCGCAGGCGGTCGGCCTGCTCAACCGGCTCGGGTACACGCGCGTGCGGGATTTCGACGGGGGGCTCGCCGAGTGGGAGCGTGAGGGCTTGCCCCTGGAATCGGGCGATCTCCTGTCGATCGGCCCGCTCCCCGAGCCGCCCCGGCGGTCCGCGGAGACCGCGGGGACGCGGCCGGTCGCGGCGCGGGTCTCCGCGTGGGTCTCCTCCCGTTCGATCGGCGAGCTGCTCGGCGCGTGGCTGGGGATCAACCTGGTCTGCGGCGTCGTCTACTGGCTCGTCAGCTTCCTCCCCGGGCACGGGCTGCGCGAGCAGGGCCAACCGCTCGCGCACGGCGCCAACCAGCTCGCCGAAGCGATCTACTTCAGCTTCGTCACGGGGCTGTCGATCGGGTTCGGCGACATCGTGCCGGCGGGTCTCGTCCGCGTGCTCGCCGTGCTCCAGGGGGCGGCGTGTCTCCTGCTGTTCGGCGCGATCATCTCAAAGCTCGTGTCGACCCGCCAGGACGAGCTGATCGGCGAGATCCACCGCATCGCCTTCGAGGACCGGCTCGGGCGCGTCCGGACGAACCTTCACCTCGTGGTGTCGGAGATCCAGGAGATCTCGGAGGCGTGCGGGAGCGGGAAGACGGCGACCGACGCGATGCTGACGCGGATCGAGAGCGCCGCCGCGGTCTTCGACGGGGAGCTGCGCGCGGTCCACGACCTGCTCTACCGCCCGCAGGCGACCCCTGAGGAAGACGTCCTCGAGTCGATCCTCGCGCACGTGGACGGCGGGATGCGCGAGTTCGTCCACCTTCTCGACTGCATCCCCGGCTCCCGGAGGGGGTCGCCGGCGCTCGTCACGAACGTCCGCTCGATCGCGGGGCACGCGCGGGAGATCTGCGGCGAGTGCGTCCCGCGGGAGTACGCGCCCCACCTCAAGGCGTGGATGGACCGGATCCAGGATCGCTCGCGGATGCTCGCGGCGTGACGCGCCCCGGGTTCCGGGCGCTCGCGGGCGCCGGGGCGGTCGCGGCCGTCGCCGCGGTCGTCACCGGGCTGACGCGCTGGGCGGGGCCCCCGATCTACTGCGGCGACGGCTGGTTCCACGTCCGGTACGCGACGCTCCTGCGCGCCCACGGGATCTCGCGCGTGTTTCCGTGGTGGCAGGAGTCGTTCCTGCGCGACCGGTTCGCCGACTTCAATCTCCTGTATCACCTCCTCCTGATCCCGTTCACGCTCGGCGACGAGATGGTGGGAGCGCGCGTGCTCGCGGTCGTCGCCGCCGCCGCCGCGATGGTGTCGTTCTGGGCGCTCCTGCGCGCGCTGCGCGTGCCGTGGCCGTCGCTTTGGGCGATCGGCCTCATCGCGATCGCGCCGGAGCTCGCCTACAGGCTCACCTACTCGCGGCCGCTCGTCCTCGGGCTCGCGATCCTGTTCCTGGGGCTCGCGGCGGTCTTCACCGGACGCGCCGCGGCGGCGTTCGGGCTCACCTTCCTCTATGCCCATACGCACTGCTCGTTTCATCTCCTCCCGGCCCTGGCGCTCCTTCACGACGCCCACCGGACCCTTCCGCCCGGAACGGGACTTTCGGCACGCTTCCGGACGTCGCTCGCGGCGATCGGCGGTGCTGTCGCGGGGAGCGTCCTGACTCCGTACTTCCCGAACAACCTGTCGTTCTGGTGGACGGCGAACGTGGGCGTGCTGAAGGCGTCGTGGGCGATGGGGGACCTGCTGCGCGTCGGGACGGAGATGCTGCCGGCGCCGGCGGACCAGCTCCTCCTGCAGAACCTCGGGGTCTTTCTCCTGTTCGCGGCAGCGCTCTACGGGCTGACGCGCGTGCGCACGGTCGCGGACGACACGCGCACCCTCCTCGCGGCGTCGGTTGGGTTCCTGGGGCTCACACTGCTGAGCCGGCGATTCGTCGAGCTGTGGGCGCCGCTCACGGTGCTCCTCGCGGGGAGCATCGCCCGCGACCTCGAGGCGCTCCCGGCGGGGGTTTCGGCCGCGGCGGCCCGTCTCGGGCGGCATGCGCGGGCGGCGCGCCTGGCCGTGGGCGGCGCGCTCGTCGTCGCGCTGTGCGCCGGTGTCCGGCACACGCTCCGAGAGAATCAGGTCGCGGCGGCCCAGGAGGAGCCGGCGCGGTGGCGGGCCGCGGCGCGCTGGATGAAGGCGAACGTGCCGGCGGACGAGACGATCTTTCACCTCGGCTGGGACGAGTTCCCCGAGCTGTTCTTCGAGGACACGACGCACAGGTACCTGATCGGCCAGGACGCGACGTTCTTCTGGGCGACGAGCCCCGAGCGCTGCCGCCTCTGGGAGGATCTGGCGCACGGGACCGTGAGGGACGCCTGGGCTCCCGTCCGGGAGACGTTTCGGTGCCGCCATGCGTTCGTGCCGCGGCGCTACGTGAGCTTCCTGAGGCTGGCGCGGCGCGATCCGCGCTTCACGGAGGTCTGGTCCGACCCGAACGCCGTCGTCTTCCGGCTCGACGACGACGGCAAGACGATCGGCGGCTTCGCGATCGCGGGAGTCCGTCCGGATCCGCATCGCGTCGGATTCGACGAACCTCTCGAGGGCGAGCCCGGAGGCCCGGCCGCGACCCGCGGCAACGCGCCGCCGTCGGGACAGGGCTTCGTCGACCTCGCCCGCCTCGGCGGCGTTCCGCCCGGCGCCCGCGACGCCTGCGCGGTGGCGACGACGTCGGTGCCGAGCGAAGCGGCGCGGGACGCGACGATCGGCCTGACCACCGACGACGAGGTCAAGCTCTACGTGAACGGCCACCTTGTTTTCTCACGGTCTCCGTACCGGACCCCGGCGATCTCGCTCGACGCCCTGTTCGGCCGTTCCAGGGCCGGGGATGGGGCGACCCTCGCGGTGGGGGCAACGAACGGCGAGATCGCGATACCGGTCCACTTCGACGCGGGGTCCAACGCGATCGCGGTCAAGGCCTGCCGGGTCGGCGAGACCTTCGGCTTCGTGCTGCGCGAGAGGTAAACCAAGAGACAATTGCGCCGCTGCCCGGAGCCGGTGAAGATAGCAGGCCCGTGAGGTCCCCATGATCCGCTCCGCCGTCCATTCCGCCTACCCGCGGATCGGCGATTTCGCCTGGGACCAGCAGCTCCGTTCGATCGCCGAGGAGCGCGACGCGGGACGCGCCACCGAGGAGGACGTCCGCCGGATCGAGGACGAGGTCGCGACGCTCGTCGTCGCCGAGCAGAGCCGCGCGTTCCTCGACGTCGTGACCGACGGCCTCGTACGGTGGAGCGGCCCGAATTCCCACTTCGCCGCCCGGCTCGAAGGCGTGGCACTCGGTGGGCTCGCGCGCTGGTTCGAGACCGGACTGTTCGACCGGACGCCGATCGTGGTGGGCGCCGTCTCCCGGCGGGAGCCGATCGCGGTGCGCGACGCGCACAAGGCGTTCGAGGTCCGCCCGAAGGCGCTGAAGGCCGTCCTCCCCGGAGCCGTCACCTTCGCCCGCGCGGCGAAGGATCGCCACTACGGCAAGCTCGAGACGCTCGCGGCGGCCCTCGCCGGCGCGCTCGCCGACGAAGCGCGCGATCTGGCGAACGTGGGAGTGAGGATCCTCCAGCTCGACGAGCCGGTCTTGTGCCGCCATCCGGAGGACGTCGATCTCGTCGCCGAATCCGCACGGACGATCTTCGCCGCGGCCGGGGACGGGGCCACGACGATCCTCTCGACGTACTTCGGCGATCTCTCGGCGCTCGGCGTCGGAGGGACGTCCCAACTTCCCGGAACGCACCTCGGCCTCGACATGGTGCATGGGCCGGGCAACTGGCCGCTTCTGGCCGAGCTTCCGTCGGGGCGCGGCGTGCACCTCGGCCTGTTCGATGCGCGCACGACGCGCATCGAGACGGCGCAGGAGGTGGCCGAGCGGCTCGTCCCGTACCGCGCATCGCTGATGGCGCGGGACGTGATGGTCGGCCCGCAGTGCTCGCTCGAGCTCATCCCGCGGGACGAGGCGTTCGACAAGCTCCTGCAGGCCCGCTATCTCAAGGAGAAGCTCGAACGGGAGTGGTCATGGCGCTCCTGACCACGACGATCGGATCGTTCCCGCAGCCGGCGGCGCTCCAGGAGGCGCGGCGCCAATTCAACGAGGGGGAAATCGACGCCGGCATGCTGCGCGCCGCCGAGGAGGACGCCGCGCGGCGCGCGATCGCGCAGCAGGAGGAGGCCGGCATTCATCTCTTCGTCGACGGCGAGATGGAGCGCGTCGATCCGGTGGCCGGATTCGCCGAGCGCCTCGGCGGGATCGAGATCGCAGGGTGGGTACGCGTCGTCGGCGACCGGTACGTGCGGAAACCGAGGATCGTCGGACCGATCGTCCGCGCCGGCGGCACCGCGGCCGATCGCTGGCGTTTCGCGAGCGGCCTGACCGGAACCGCCGTGAAGGCGGTGCTTCCCGGGCCGTACACGCTGATGGACAGCTCCTTCGACGAGCACTACGGCTCGCGGCGCAAGGCGTGCGAAGCGTTCGTCGAGATCGTCCGCGCGGAGGTGGCGGACCTCGTCACGGCCGGCGCCGCCGAGATCCAGATCGACGAGCCCGCGGCTGGAGCCGTCCCCGCGGAGCTGCCGCTGCTCGCGGAAGCTCTGGAGAGCGTTCTCAGCCCCGCGGCCGGCCGCGCGCGGACCTGGGTCTACCTGGGGTACGCCGACCTCGAGAGGGACGGCGCGGCGCTCGCCTCGCTGCCCGCGGACGGTCTTCTCGTCGCGGCGGCCCACTCTGAAGGGGCCGGGCTCGAGAGCCTCGCCGTGGCGCTTCCAGCGGGCCGCTTTCTCGGCGTCGGCGTCGTCGACACGCTCGAGACGCGGGTCGAGGCGGTCGAACAGGTCAGCGAGCGCCTGCGGCGGGCGGCGGCACTGATCGCGTCCGATCGGTTGTGGGCCGTGCCGGATGGCGGCTTCCGCGGTCTACCGGAATCAGTCGTCCGCGCGAAGCTCGCGGTGCTGGTCAACGCCGCGCGCGCGTTCGGGAGCGGGCGATCCTAGATCGGCAAGGTATTCGTCGCGCCTCGGTTGGGATCCTTGCCGTGATCGCCATCGCGACGGGCGTCCTGCAGTACCGTCTGGTTGCGCGGCTTCAGCTTCCCAAGGCGGAATCCTCGCTGTTGCCGACGAACGCGCCGGCACCCGAGCTGAACGCGGCCACGCCCGACGGAAAGACGGTGCAGCTCTCGGCCCTGGCGGGGAAGGCAGTCGTCGTGTCTTTCTGGGCCTCCTGGTGCCTGCCGTGCCGCGTCGAGATGCCCGAGCTGGCAAAATTCGTCCAGGAGTGGAATGGCGACAAGAAGCACAGAGTGGAACTCGTCTATCTAGCGGTGAACTTCAAGGACGCTGCCGGGGTGGTGCGTCCGCTCCTGAAAGACACACGATACGGCGGCGCGCTGTTCGCCCTCGACGAGGACGGCAAGATCGCAGAACTGTGGAAAGTCAGCGCGTTTCCGACGACGTACGTGATCTCACCGAAGGGAGAGATCCTGGACGCGCAGGTGGGGTACAAGGAATATGGGGCATCCAGGCTTTGGTCGGTGCTGAGCAAGCTGCCGCAGGGGGCCGGCGGAAAGAATCCATCATGAGCGCCGCACAACTCGTCGCCGAAGACCTCGGAAAGGACTTTCGCGATGGTTTCCTCATGCGGAAGAAAACTGCGCTCGACTCCGTGAGCTTCGCACTTCCGCCCGGAGAGATTCACGGTTTCCTGGGACCGAACGGGGCAGGCAAGTCGACGACCGTTCATATCCTGCTTGGATTCTTGTTCCCGTCACGAGGGCGCGCTCTCCTCGCAGGCCGCTCTCCGATGGCACCCGAGGCGAGAGAAAGTGTCGGATTCCTACCGGAGGTCTTCGCGTTCGACCGGTTCTCGACGGGGCGCGCCCTCCTGCGGCGGTTCGATGCGCTCTCGGGACGAGGGATCGAAGGGCGGGAGCAGCGCGTGGACGCCGCGCTGAAGGATGTCGACCTCACCTCCGCCGCGGGGAAGCGCGTCGGAGCGTACTCGAAGGGGATGACCCAGCGAATCGGACTCGCCCAGGCGCTTCTCGGCGATCCCGAAATCTTGATACTCGACGAGCCGATGTCGGGCATGGACCCGTCGACGCGGCTTGCCGTCCGCGATCTCTTGCGGGGACGCCGGGACCGTGGCAAGACGACGCTCTTTTCGACACACATCCTGTCCGACGTCGAGGCGGTCGCGGATCGCGTCCTGATCCTCAACTCGTGGGAGGGTCGTGGCGGACGCGCCGCTGGCCTCCTTCGGGACGGGAGCGGAAGGCAGCACGGTCATCTTCCACGATGAGCACGGGGAGCGGTTCGACCCGTTCCTGGGCGAGCTCGGCGTCGCGCGCGAGCCGCAGCCGGGATCGGCGGCGGTCCATCGCCTCGCGGTTGCCGATCCTCGGGTCCAGGACCGGATCCTCGAGAGACTCGCCGGGAACGGCGCCCACATCGTCTCGGTCACACCGGAGCGTCCGAGTCTCGAGGCCGCGTTCCTCCGGTTGACTTCGGCGGGAGACGCGGCGTCATGAGTGGAAGCGCAGCGGCGTTGTTCCGGCGCGAGCTGGCCCGGCTTGCGGCCGGGAGGGTCTTCCTCGCCGGCGGCCTCTTCGCGCTCCTGTTCATGGCCTTGCCGATGATCGTGGTCGTTTCGGAGTACGAGGCGCAGGGCGACGCCCTCGAAAAGGTGGCGTTCCTCCGAACCAAGGCTTTCGATGCGACTCAGGGGTACGAGGTCGTCATGCTGCTCCTCGTCGTGTTTCTCGGCGCGAACCAGATCGGTGCGGACGTTCGCGCCGGGACGATCTTCGGAATCCTCTCGCGGCCGGTGTCGCGCGCACGGCTCTTCCTGACCGGCTGGGCGGCGTCAAGCGTGACGATCTTCGCGCTCGAGCTCGTTCGGTCCGGACTGCTCCTGGGGTGGGCCGGGTGGCTCGAGGGCCGGATTCACGTCCTCCCGGTCTTCGGCTTGATCGCTCTCTGCCTCGGTCAACTCGTCGTGCTGGCGGGATTCGCGGCGCTGGGCGCGATCTTGCCGCCGGCTTACGCCGCACTCGCGGGCTTCGCCGCCCTCCTTGCCGCTGGCTTCGGCTACTCCGATGAGATCGGGGGGCTCGGGGCGAAGCTGGTCAACATCGTGTGCTGGTTCATTCCGATGCTCTCGAGACAGAACGAACTGATCGAAGCCGCGATCCAGGGAACCGCGCAATCCAGCGGGCCCATTCTCGAAGTCATTGCCTACCGTGCTTGCTGGACCCTGTTGCTCCTGGCGCTCGGCGTGTACGGGATCGGCCGACGCGATTTCGCCCCGCGCGTGTAGCCGGGATTCTCAGCGCATCGCCTCGCGCGCCGCATCGAGCAACGCCTTCGCCGACAGCGGCCCGCCGACGGCCCCTCGCATCCACGCGTCCGGCGTCAGACGCCCCTGCTTCGCGACGCGCTCGAACTCCGCGCCGAAGCTCCCCGTGCGCAGCACCTGCGCCGTCTGGAACGCGATGATGTGGCCGAGCGCGTAGTCGGGGAGGTAGAGCCCGTACGAAATCATGTGCGAGTAGATCGCCAGGATCTCGACGTCCTTCACGCCGAAGATCGGAGCGTAGTACTTGTTCCAGACGTCGCGCGCGATCGAGAGCGTCGCCTCGCGGAGCTGCGCGGGCGTCGCGTCGGGGTGCGCGTACATCCACCGCCAGACGCCCATGTCGACGAGCGACACGCCGCCGATCTCGTAAGTGGACCAGAGATCCCCGAGCGCCTCGTTCTTCCGCCGCTCCTCGTCGCCGGCGCTCGACAGGCCGAGCAGCTCGAGATCGCGCGCCTGGAACGTGAACGCCAGCGCCTCGGTGAACGCGTTGTTCGGGACGCCGTGCAGGAACCAGTAATCGATCTCGCCGAGCGAGAACGACTGCTCGACGTTGTGGCCGAGCTCGTGGACGGCGATGTTGTACCCCTTGTAGAGCATGCCGCCGTCCGGGATCCGCGTGCGCAGGTGCGCCTTGTCCTCGCGGCGCTCGGCGCCCATCGCGTGCCCGGCGCCGCGCGAGGGGTCGACGACGATCCGGTCGGACAGCCACGAGGCCTTCTCGGGCGTGAAACCCAAGCCCGTGAGGATCGCGGGCAGACCGGCCTGGAAGGAGGCGACGGTCGGATACTTCGCCCTCGTGATCGCGTCGAGCTCCGCCTCGGACTTCCCGGCGCGCGAGGAGAACCCCGCGTACCAGATGTCGAACGGCTCGAGCGGCCGCCCGAGATCCTTGCGGATCCGAACCGCCAGGTCCTTGACCTCCTGCGAGGTGAGTACGGAGACGAGCAGGGCTTCGACTTCTTTCTCGGGGACCTGCCGGTCCATCTCGAACTTGCGCTGGATGTACGTCGGCGCGGTGGGGCAGTAGGGATCGACCAGCCGGACCCCGCGAAACGTGTCCAGCAGCTTCGCGTAGCGCGTGTCCGGCTCGCGATCCGCGGCAACGGCGTTCGTGGATCCCGGCTTCGCCGGTCGCACGGCGTTCGTGAACGGGTTCCAGGTCACATCGGGGTTGCCGATCACCGCTTCCGGGATCTCCTGCCGCACGATCCGCTCCATGACCTTCTGGATCGCGCGCTGCTTGGCGAGCCCGGCTTTTCCCTCGCCGTAGTGGGACTTCAGCTCGTCGCGCAGGCCCCAGTGCGTGATGAGCTTCTGGTCGGCGGGGAAGCCGAGGGACGCTCCGTCGTCACCGACGAGGCGGCCCGTGTGGATGTCGTAGTTGGCGATGTATTGCTCCGCCGCGGTGAACGGCTTCGCCGCCTCCTGGGCGACGGCCGCGGGGAGGCGCACGTCGAACCGGTCCATCATCCGCGAGCGCGCCCACTCCTCGCGGCTCCAGGACGGACCCTGCGCGAGCCGCTCCGAGAGCGTGTGGACCGGGAAGTTGAGGAGCGCTGTGAAGGCCACCTTGGTCTTGAACAGATCGTCGTCGACGTGCGCGGCGAGATCGAGGTCGCCCAGGGCCAGGTCGAGATCCGAGACGGGACCTGTGTCGAGGTCCTGCGGTGTCAGCACCATCCGCCGGATCTCGTGGAGCCGGCCGTCCACCTGCTCGAGCACCGTCTCGAGCCGGTCGAAGATCGCCTGGCGCGCCGCGTCGTCCGCCGCGAACCGCTCGGTGCAGAACGCCGCGAAGGCCGCCGCGTCTCCGTCCTCGGCGAACCAGCGGGCGGCCACCTGGGCGACCCCGCGCCGCGCCGCGGCCTCGGACGCCTCTCCGTGCTTGGCCACGATCGCCTTGACAGTGTCGTCGACCACGGACGGCGGGATCGCCGGCTTGGGCGGGGCGGCTGCGGCGGCGACAGACGTGATCATCGCCGCCGCGGCGATCGAGCGGAGGACTCGCGACATGGGACCCTCGTCATGGGGCGACCGTTCAGCGATTGCCGGCGAGCGCCAGCAGGCGCCGGAGCGCGCCGTCGACGAGCGCGTCGGCCTCCCTCTGAGTGGCCGCGAACGATTGCAGGGTGATCCGCGTCGGGTCCTTGCGGCGACCGGACGCGGGATGGGACTTGACCCACACGCCGGGGTGCTCGGAGGCGACCCGGTCGAGGAGCGGGCGGAGCGCGGACTCGTCGGAGGTGGGCGCCTCGAGGTCGCGCACGGCCGACGCGCGCATCGGGATGATGTCCTTGAGACGCGCCAGGGCCTCGTCGACCACCGGCATCGACTCGTCCGGGCGTCCGGGGAGGCAAACGACGGCGCCCCCGCCGGTCAGGCGCAGGAGGACTCCCGGGGCGACGCCCTTCGCGTTCGGGAGCGCCTCGCCGCCGATGGGAAGGAAGCACATCTTCTCGCGCGCTGCGCTCATGCCCGCGCTCGACACGACCCCCGCCTCTTTCAATCGACGATATGCGGAGTCGACGAGGTCGCGCGCCGGCGGGCTCATCGTCAGCGGCAGGCCGAGCGCCTGCGAAACTCCGGCGACCGTGCGGTCGTCCTCGGCGGGACCGAGGCCTCCGGTCGTCACCACGAGCTGGACGCCGCGGCCGAGCGCCTCCGTCACCGCGGCGGCGATCGACCGCTCGAGATCGTCGACGATCGTGACCCGGTGGACGAGGGCGCCGCGGCGCGTCAGCTCGCCCGCGATCCGGCGGCCGACTGCATCGTCTACCAGGCCGCGGAGCAGCTCCCTCCCGACGACGACGATCTCCGCGTGGAGCGGCCCCTGGCGGTCGACCACGGGCAGGCGCGGCGACGGGCGCCCGCTCGGGCGCTTCCAGGTCGCGGGCGATCCGCCGGCCTGTCGCCTCGGCGGCCTCTTCGCGGTGTGGAGCGTTCGGGGTTTCATGAGATCACCGGATCGTGGACGATAGCACGCGCCGCGGCCGGTTCACGCGATCGGAACGCCCCGCAGCGCCGCCACGCGCCGGATCACCGTCTCGATCTCGCCGTTGGGGGTCGAGGCGCCCGCGGTCACTCCGATCGACATCGGCCCCGCGCGCAGCCAGCCGCGCGAGTCGACGGGTTCCCGGGCGTGGAGCGGCTGGTGTCGCACCCGCTCGAGGTCGAGAAGGCCCGCGGCGTCCTGGACGTGGAACGTCGGAACGCCCTTATCGAGACCGATCTCGAGCAGGTGCGTCGTGTTGGACGAGTTGTACCCTCCGATCACGAGCAGGAGGTCGAGCCGGTGCGCGTCGAGCAGGGCGTGGAGCGCGTCCTGACGCTCCTGCGTCGCCGAGCAGATCGTGTCGAACGCGCGGAAGCGTGCGGCGGCCTCGTCCGCCCCGAACCGGCGCACCATCGCAGCGCGCACGGTCTCGGCGACCGCGAGCGACTCGCTCGAGAGCATCGTCGTCTGGTTCGCACAGCCGAGCCTGCCGAGATCACGATCCGGGTCGAACCCGGGCGACGCGGCCTTCGCGAAGCGGGCCGCGAGCGCTGCGCCGTCCCCGCCGTGCTCGATGTGCGCGGCGACCGCCTTCGCCTCGTCCAGGTCGCGCACGACGATGTACGCCCCGCCCGGGTGGAGCAGCGCCCGCGAGGCCGTCGCCTTCGTCTCCTCGTGGTCCCACTTTCCGTGGATGAGGGACGTGAACCCTTCCTTCGCGTACCGCTCGACGTTCTTCCAGACGTTGAGCACGGAGCCGCAGGTGGTGTCGACGACGAGGCAGCCGAGGGTCCTCAAGCGCCCCATCGTCTCGACCGGAACGCCGAACGCGGGGAGCAGCACCACGTCGTCCGCCGCGAGATCCGAGTACCCGCATCCCTCGGGTCCCTCGAGAAAGCGAATTCCCATCTCGGTCAGTCGTCCGTTGACGCGCGGGTTGTGGATGATTTCCCCGGTGATGAACAGGCGGCGGCCGGGAAACTTCTCCCGCGTTTCGTACGCGTACTCGATCGCCCGGTCGACCCCGTAGCAGAACCCGAATTCCTGCGCGAGGCGGAACGTGAGCTCTCCCGCGCGCAGAGCGAACCCTTCGGCGCGCATCCGGTCGACGAGGGGGCTCGCGTAGTCGCGCTCGACGTGGCCGCCGATGACCTGCTTGAGCCCGAAGCCGCGGTTCGTGTAGCGAGGCTCGCTCATCCGGCGGGCAGTGTACGGGCCGCAGCGAGCCCCCTGCAAGCTCAGTGGACGGGCGGGATCCGAATGTGCTGCCCGGGGCGTATCACGGCGTCGGAATGGAGCCCGTTCTCGGAGAGGAGGTTGACCATCGAGACGCCGTAATGCGAGGCGATGCGGAACAGGGTCTCGCCCTTCTTCACCACGTGGACGACGAGGCCGTCGTGCCCGGCGGTCGTGGACGCCACGGCGGCCGTTGACGCTGCGGCGGTCGTGGCCGGCTCGGCGGCGACCTCGGTGCTCGCGGCGGCCGCCGGCGCCGGGCGGTGCTTCGGCTTCGGGGCTTCCGCCGCGGCGATCAGCGTTCCCTCCGGAAGCCACACGGTCGTCCCCGCGGGAAGCTCCGCGCGGCCCGCGAGCGCCCGCTTGGTCCAGCCCGGGTTCATTGCGGCGAGCGTGTCGAGCGGGACCTCGTATCGGGCCGACAGCGTGCCCGGCGCGCTCGGGCGGTCGAGCGTGAGCCGGTCCTGCGCGAGCGGGACCTCGGGCTGGACCCCTTCGGGGAAGTACGTCGCCGGGCTCGCGACGATCTCGCGCGCGGCGAGGAATTCCTTGTAGAAGTTCTTCGACGCGAAGCCGAACGTCCGGCCGTCGTACTCGGCGAGGATCTTCTCGAAATCGGTTCCGAACCGGTCCTTCGCGGCGCGCATCCCCTCGACGCCGTGGTTGTACGCGGTGATCGCGAGCGGCCACGAGCCGAGGTCGGCGTAGGCGCTGGCCAGGTAACGCGCGGCGCCGCGGGCCGCGGCGACCGGATCGAGCCTCTCGTCGATCCCGGGCGCGACCACCATGAACTTCCGCGCCGCCGGGCGCGTGAACTGCCACACGCCGACCGCGCCCGCGGACGAGCGCGCGGCTGTCTGGAACGACGATTCGACGTGCGGGAGATCGGCGAGCCCCTCCGGCAAGCCGGCTTCGCGGAAGATCGCGGCGAAGGCCTCGCGGTAACGGCCGCTGATCTCGAGCCCGCGCCGGAACCTCTCGCGGAGCCCGCGCTGCGAGCGAAGGCGGTCGGCCGCCCCGGTGAGGCCGCCGGACCCGGCGGTCTGGGTGATCGTCAGCACGATCGCCTTCTCGTCGTCGGTCAGAGCCTCGCCGGCCGCGGCCCGGGAGGCGATCCCGCGGAGCTTCTCCGCGAACGCCTCGCGATGTTGCTTGACGAATGCGCGCTGCGCGTCCGTGTAGACGTCGCCGGCGGGCGGGGGGAGCTCGAAGACCTCGTAGACGATCGAGGGGTGCTCGGTGTCGTGGAGCACGACCTGGGAGAGGCTCCACGTTCCCCAGACCTTCTTCCAGAAATCGACGCCTTCGCGGAAAGAGGCGGGGCAGGGGAACGGGTCGTCCGGCGGGGGCGTGCTCTCGTCGGCGCGCGCCGCCCGCGCAAACGGCGGCGCGAGCAACAAGGCGAGGCCGAGGGCGGCAAGGCGGCTCTTCACGACGCTCTCCGGAGGGGATGCTCGGACGGAACAGGTCGAATATACGAGCAGGAGAGGCTCGTATCAAACCTCAGCACTCGCGGTTTGCTACAGTGCGTGCGCATCGCGCACCCCCGAAGGCGAAGACGAGACGCATGATCAAGGCAGGGGCGGGTCTTTCGACGGGAACCAGCACCGCGCTTGCGGCCGCGGAGGCCGCAGGGAGGGCCATGGGTCCTCTCGACGGGGCCCCGGCCGACTTCGCCGTGGTCTTCGCCACCGCGGAGCACGGCGATGCGATCCCGGAGATGCTCGCGGCGGTCGAGAGGACGACCGGAACGCCGTACGTGACCGGTTGCTCGGCGGCCGGGGTCATCGTCAGCGGACGGGAGTCGGAGGACGGCCCGTCGCTCGGTGTGCTCGCCGTGCGCTCCGACCAGCTTCGCGCGACCCCGTTCCTGTTCCGCGACGCGGGGGACCAGGGTCTCACGGTCGCGCTGCAGATCGGGCAGCGGCTGGCCGGCTCGCGCGAGAGCCAGGACATCGTGCTCGTCTGGCCGGACCCGTTCGTGGTCCGCCCCGACCGGCTGCTCCAGGGCCTCGACGCGACCCTCGGCGCGATTCCGGTCGCCGGGGGCGCCTCGTCGACGACGAGCCCGACCGCTGCCACTTTTCAGTTCAGCGGCCAGGAGGCGGCGTTCGGCTCGGTCTCTGGGCTCCGCCTCGGCGGATCGTTCCGCCATCTCGTGGCGGTCACCCAGGGGTGCAAGGCGCTCGGTCCTCCGCAGCGGGTGACGAGCGCGCACGAGAACATCCTGCTCGAGGTCGAGGGGGTCCCCGCTCTCGATGCGCTCCGGCGCATGCTGCCCGAGTCTCTGCGGGAGCAGAAGCCCGAGGAGGCGCTCGAATCGGTCGCGATCGCGCTCCTGCCAGAGCCCGGGGACACGATCGTGCGCCCCGGCGAGTACCTCGTGCGCAACATCGTCGCCGTCGACCCCGACACGGGCGTCCTCGCCGTCGCGGCCGAGCTCGAGGATGGGCAGTCGATCCTGTTCGCGCTGCGCGAGCCGGAGGGGGCGCGGGACGACGCGGAGTCCATGATCCGGCGCACGGCGGAGGCCGCTCCGCCGGGAGGGTACCGGTTCGGCTTCTACTTCGATTGCGTCGCGCGCGGACGGACGCTCTACGGCAACGAGAGCGTCGACGCGACGCTGATCGCGCGCATCCTGCCCGACGTTCCGGTCCTCGGGTTCTTCTGCAACGCCGAGATCGCTCCGCTTCGCGGCGCGAACCACCTCTTCACCTACACCGGCGTCCTGGTCCTGTTCGCGGAGTAACGGGCACACTCCGCTTCTTGATCCATAGGACATTCCCATTCTTCGCAGCGAGGCGGTATCCGGGGAGCCTCGCAAGAAGAAGGGAATGTCCCCAGGCATCAAAAAGCAGTATGTCCCCGAAGCTCCCGAAGGAGCCGCCGGATGTCGCCGGGGAGCGGAGACTCGAAGCGGAGCGGCCTGCAGCCGCGGGGTGAGGTGAACGCGAGACGGTGCGCGTGGAGGGCGACGCGCGCGATCAGCGGGGAGGGCCGGCCGTAGGCGCGATCGCCGATCAGCGGATGCCCCTCTTCGGCGAACTGCACGCGGATCTGGTTCCGGCGCCCCGTCTCGAGCGCGACCTCCACGAAGGTCGCGCGCGGCAAGCGCTCGAGAACGCGGTACCCGAGCGTCGCGCGCTGGGCCGTGCGTCTTCCGCCGCGGACGACACGCACCTTGAGGCTCTTCGCGTCCTCCTCGAGATCGTGCTCGTAGCGGCCGCGGTCCGGCGTCACGTCGCCCTCGGCGACGGCGAGATAGATCCGCTCCGGGCTGCGCGCCTTGAACTGGCGCTTGAGCTCGAGCAGGGCGGGGTGCGAGCGGGCGAAGACCACGAGGCCGGAGGTGTACCGGTCGATGCGGTGCACGACGCGAAGCACCGGATCGCGGTGCCCTCGCTTGCGGTAGGCGGCGAGCAGCCGCTCGACGAGCGAGCTCCCGTCGGCCGTTCCCGCGGGGACGGTCAGGACCCCGGCCTCCTTGTCGACCACGACGAGATCGTCGTCCTCGTGGAGGACGCGGTACCCGTCTCCCGCGCGTCGGACCGGAGCGACCGCGGCATACCGCCGCCCGGCTTCCGCCGCGACCTCGATCCGGTCCGAAGCGGCCACCCTCGTGTCCGGCTTGTCCACTCTCCGTCCGTTGCGCCGCACGCACCCGGCGGCGATCAGCCCCTTGGCCTCGGCGTTCGAGACGCCGAGCCGGTCGTGGAGGACGCGCTGGACGGTCCGTCCCGCGTCGTCGCTTCCGGCCTCCACGCTCCGCACCGTCGCTCCCATCGCCGGCCTACCGGAAGAAGAGGATGGTCAGGAGGACGAACACGGGTCCCAGGATCGGGAGCGACCAGCGGACGATGTAGCCGAGGAAGGTCGGCATCTCGACGCCGGCTTGCTCCGCGATCGTCTTGACCATGAAATTCGGAGCGTTCCCGATGTAGGTCACGCCGCCCATGAACACCGCGGCGGCCGAGACCGCCGAGAGGAACCGCGGATGGGAGGCGGAGAGCGCCGCCGCGCCGAGCCGGGGCGCGAGGTCGCCGTGGAAGGTCTCGATCTGCGTTCCGAGCATCGCCAGGTAGCTCGGCGCGTTGTCGAGGAAGGACGAGAGCACGCCCGTGGCCCAGAAGTACTGCCACGGGGCGTCGAGCACGCGGAAAAGCGGAGCAAACGGCCCTTGCGGTCCCGTCTTCAGGATCGCGAGCACGGGCAGGATCGTGACGAAGACCCCGGCGAAGACGATCGCCACCTCGCGCACCGGCTCCCACCCGAAGGCGTTGTCGGCCCGGAGGCTCCGCGGGGTCCACAGGAGCGAGACGAGCGCGCATCCCAGGATGATCGCGTCGCGGACCAGGCCCTCGACCGGCAGCCCGATGCCGAGGACCGATGCCTTGCCGGGATGCCAGAAGCCCGACAGGGCGACCGCCCCGACGACGATCGCGAGCAGCGCCAGGTTGCGCTTCCCGTCGAGACGGAGCCGCGCGCCCGGTGCTCTGGCGGGGGCGGCCGCCGCCCCCTCGCGGCGCGACAGCGAGCGGTCGATCGCGTAGAAGACGGCCAGCAGGATCGTCGCGAGCACAGCGAGCTGGGGAGCCAGGTGCAGGGTCCAGAAGAACGGGACGCCCGCGAGGAAGCCGAGGAACAGCGGCGGGTCCCCCAGCGGGGTCAGGCAGCCTCCGATGTTCGCCACGAGGAAGATGAAGAAGACGACGATGTGCGCGCGGCGCGTCCGATGGGCGTTCGCGTTCAGGATCGGACGGATGAGGATCATCGACGCGCCGGTCGTGCCCGCAACCGACGCCATCAGCGTCCCGAGCGCGAGCAGCGCGGTGTTCGTGCGCGGGCCGCCCCGGATCTCGCCGCGGACGAGCATTCCCCCCGAGATCGCGTACAGGCCGATGATGATGACGAGGAACGAGACGTAGTCCGCGAGCAGGATGTGCCCCAGCTCGTGCGCCGCCTCCCCGCCGAACAGCGCGAGGAAGGGGAGGACGAACGTCAGGGCGATCGCGAGAACGATCTTGGGGAAATGCGCGTGCCAGAGCCGCGGCGCCGCCACGGGGAAGACCGCCAGCGAAACGAGGGTCGCGACGAACGGGGCGACGCTCCACGGAGACAGGCGCAGGCCGAGCGGTACCAACACCGGTTCCACGGCGGCGAGCATGAGGGGCGCGAGGATATCAGACCGATCCGGCCGGGACGCCCGCCGCGAGATCGAGCGCGGACTTGGTGCCCAGGAGGACGACGCGGTCGCCGGCCTCGAAGAGCCGCTCGACCGGCACGGGCGTGATCTCGCGGACGGCATCGCCGTCGTCGCGGCGGATCGCCAGGACGAAGACCCCGTCGGCGCGGAAGGTGTCGGCGTCGCGGAACGACCGGCCGATCCAGCGCTCGGGCACCGGGGCCTCGCGGATGGCGAGGTCGCCCTCCCGGTGCGCGCCGGCTTCCTCGGCGGGCACGCGCGCGCCGAGGTACTGCGCGAGCACCATCCGCCGCCGCAGGACCTCGCGGTCGAGCGCCTGCACGACGTCGCGGCGCAAGACCGTGCCGACGAGAACGTCGGGGTCGTGCACGCCCACCACGGGAAGCTGCGCGAGCTCGAGCTGAGAGAATTTCCGCATGACCTCGTCGAGGGGCGCGCGCGGGGTCACGCGCGGGACGTCGCGCACCAGATCCACGGCGAGCAGGCTGTCGCGCAGGCGCGCCTCTCCGGCGACCTGGAACGCGTCGCGCAGGTCGATCGCCCCCAGCAGGCGTCCGTCCGGGCGGAGCACGTAGATCGCGCTCGTCCGGCTTCCCGCGAACAGGTCGAGGACCTGCCCGAGCGGCGCCGTCGAGGGGACCGTCAGCGGGTCCTTGCGGATCAGGTCTTCGGCCCGAAGCGACGCCAGCGCCATCTGCTCGAAAGCGACGTCGAAGTCGATGCCGCGGCGCCGCAGCGACTCGGTGTAGATCGAGTCCCGTCGGAGGCTCCGCGCCACCCACGTCGCGCTGACCGTGACGATCGCCAGCGGCATCACGGCCCCGTAGCTCTGGCACATCTCGAAGACGATGATCAGCGCGGTGATCGGCGCGAAGGTCGTCGAGGCGATCGCGGCGGTCATTCCGCCGAGCACGAAGAAGACCGGGGCGACGTGGAGGGCGGGGAAGAGTGTGTCGGCGCCGATGCCGAACAGGCCGCCGCCGGCCGCGCCGATCAGCAGGGCGGGGGTGAAGACCCCTCCCGACCCGCCCGAGCCGAGCGTCGTCGAGGTGGCGACGATCTTCGCGAGCAGGAGCGGGAGGAGGATGCGCGGGAGCATCGATCCGGCGAGCACCTCGCGCACCCCGTCGTACCCGTTCCCCCAGACCTCCGGGATTCCCCACGCGATCAGGCCCACGAGCACGCCGCCCAGGCCCGCCTTCGCCTCGATCGGGATACGGATGCGGCGGAAGACCGCCTCCGCCGCCTCGATGGCGCTGCGGAATACGAGCCCCGTCCAGGCGAGCAGCGCGCCGAGGACCGCGAACAGCGGGAGCGCCAGCAGCGACGGCGGCGACTCGAGCGGCACCGGGTACAGCGGCGCCGAGCCGAACGCGCCCCAGGAGACCATGGTCGCCGTCACCGACGCGAGCGCGACGGGTCCGAAGATCTCGAGCGCGAAGTTCCCGTGGACGACTTCCATGACGAACATCGCGGCGCCGATCGGCGCGTTGTACGCCGCCGCCATGCCCGCCGCGGCGCCGCAACCGATCAGCACGCGCCGCCGCTCCACCGGAACGCGGAACGCCCCCGCCAGGCGCGAGGCCGAGGCGGCGCCGAGCTGCACGATTGGCCCCTCGCGGCCGATCGACCCCCCCAGCGCGTTGAGGCAGGCCGAGGCGAGGGACTTCCGCCAGGTGTGGTCCAGGTCGATACGCGCGGCTCCCCGGAGCGAGACCGCTTCCATGATCTCGGAGGTTCCCTCGCCGCCGCGTCCAGGGCGGAGCATGCGGAGGATGAGGCCGTACAGGACGCCTCCCGCCGCGGGGACGACCACGATCATCGGGAAGCCCAGCGCGCGGGCCGCCCGGAGCGGCTCGTCGGCGTTGTGCAGGGCGAGCCACTGAACGGCGACCACGACGTAGCGCACGGCGACGGCGGCCAAGGCCCCGAGGCAGCCGACGGCGATCGTCAACCCGACGGCGTAGGCGCCCTCGTCCTGACGGAACCGCCGGCGCACGGCGAGGCGCGCCGTGGCGAGGGCGCGGAACGCGCTCAGCCGCAGCGACGGCACGGGAAGGCTCCGGTCGTCAGATCGACCCTCCCTCGGCATCCTTGTCGCCGTACAGCGCGTTCAACTCGCCGCGGAGATAGGCGAACGCCTCCTCCGGCGAATCGGCGACGTGGAACAGGGACAGGTCGCCCGGGGAGATCGTGCCCCAGCGCAGCAGCGCGTCGAAGTTGAACACCTCTCCCCAGAAATCCTTGCCGTACAGCACGATCGGCATCTTCTTGCTGCTCTTGTGGGTCTGGACAAGGGTGAGGAGCTCGAAGAACTCGTCCATCGTGCCGAAGCCGCCGGGAAAGACGACGAGGGCCTTCGCGAGATAGACGAACCAGAACTTGCGCATGAAGAAGTAGTGGAACTCGAATCCGAGCTCGCGGGTGATGTAGGGGTTCGAGGCCGCCTCGAACGGGAGCGAGATCCCGAGGCCGATCGAGATCCCCGCGCCTTCCGAGGCGCCCCGGTTCGCGGCCTCCATGATCCCGGGGCCCCCGCCGGAGCAGACGATGTACCGTCGCGAGGTCCGCGAGAGCGACTTCGACCACTCGGTCATCAGGCGCGCCAGCGTGCGCGCGTCCTCGTAGTGACGCGCGAGGCGCAAGCCCTGCTCGGCGCTCGCGACCGCCCCGGGGTTCCCGGACGCCCTCGCGTTGGCGAGCGCCTCCTCCGCCTGTTCCATCGGCAGCGCGCGCGCCGAGCCGAAGAAGACGACCGTGTCGGCGATCTTGTAGCGGGCGAAGCGCGATTGCGGCTCGAGGTACTCGCTGAGGATCCTCAGGGCTCGCGCGTCGCGCGACATGAGGAAGTCGGAGTTCTTGTACGCCTTCTCCATCGGCGGCCATGATCGCAGAGCCTCACGGCGAAGGCCAGACTCCCGACGCCCCGACGGAGTCGGTTACGACGCCAGGGGAGCGGCGGGGGGGAGGTCGGGGGTCGGAACGGCCGCCACGGTGGCCGCGCGCTGGGTCTGCCGGTAACCGAGGTACATCGTGAGCATCGCGCCGATGCCGAGGAGCGGCACCAGGATCCAGTGGACCAGGAAGCCGAAGTACGGGATGGCGAACAGCAGGTGGAGCGGGATCAGCCCGGCGAGGAGGGCCAGGTACGGCCCCACGGACAGGTTCAACGGACGGAGCATCGTCCGGCCGAGCCAGAGCGCCACCGGAACGCGCGCCAGATACCAGAGGATCAGGTAGGCGATCCCGTACATCGCGATGAAGGGGATCGTGATCAGCAGGATTCCGGAGAGGCAGACCGCGATCGTCACGAGCACCGAGACGAAGCCGATCCCGAAGCACCGGAGCGGGTCACGCCGGATCGTCCCGACGACCTCCTCCTCGTGGCGCCGGAAGATCGCGATCATCGCGCAGCCGAACAGGAACGACGCGGTCAGGAACGCGACCCAGGAGGTCACGCCGAACGACTTGCGGAGCCTGGACGGCTTCTCGTCGGACTCGTCCTCGTCGTCGGCGCGCCTCTCGTTGTAGGAGACCTTCCCGGCGACGACCTTCTTCACGTCGTCCCCCAGGCGCTCGCGCGTCTGGTAGTCGAGGTTGCCGTCGATGTGCGCCCCGGGGTCGATCTCGATGGAGTCCGCCGTTATCTCCGCGTTGCTTCCGACCTTTCCGGCGACGGTGGCGGTGCCGCCCTTGAACTTGAACGCGCCGTCGACCTTTCCCTCGAACAGGAGCTGGGAGCTGTAGACCGTGAGGTTGCCGCGGATCCTGGCGTTGCGCCCGATCGTCACCTGCGCGCCGGCGCACTGGAGATTGCCGCCGACCGTCCCGTCGACCCGCGTGTTCGTGGCTCCGACGCGAACCGACTTCTTGACCTCGCCGGTGATCGAGACCTCGGTGCCGCCGAGGAACGCGTCCCCGTCGACCACGCCCGTGATCTGGATGAGCGGCCCGCCGGCGTAGACGTCCCCTTTCTGCATTCCCTCGATGCTCACGGACGGGCCGGCCTTGAGCAGGTCACCGACGTGGGTCTGACCGGCACGCAGGGTGTATCCGCCGACGTCGAGATGGGCGCCGTCGGGGGGGTGGGGGAGATCGGGAGGCATCGGGGGCTCGGGGGGCTCGGGGATCGCCGGGTGTCCAGGCTCCTCGTCAGTTTGCGGAGCCGGCGGGGTCTGCGGCGCCTTGGCGCTCGACTTGGCTGCGGCCGCCCACGCCGGAACCCCCAGGGACAGGGCGAGGAGGAGCATCGCGACGACCGACGCGCGGCTGGCTGCGGCGATGGCCCTCATGGTGCCGGCCTCCTCTCCTTTCGATGCCGGTTGTAACGTCGCGTCGGGCCCGGACGCCACCGATCCGCTGCGAACGGTCGATTCGGCCGGTTGACCGGTCCCTACCACGGGATGATCTCCCGCAGCTTTTGGGCCTGCCGGCGGGAGAGGGGGAGGGGGGTCAGGGACTCGTCTTTCATCACCACCCGGTAGGTCCCGCCGTCCTCCGGGACGATCGCGCCGATGCGCGAGAGATTGACGAGGTAGCTCCGGTGGATCCGGAAGAACGAGCCCGCCAGGAGCTCCTCGAGCTCCCCCAGGGACCGCTCGACCAAGGCGCGCGCGTCGGCGGTCCGGGCGTGCACGAGCTCCCCCTCGGACTCGAACCAGATCACGTCGGCCGGGTCGAGTAGGAGGATCTTGGCCCCTCGCTTGGCGGGAATCCGGCTGGGCGCCGGACGTGCCGTGGCGGCCTCGACCGCGGCCGGCAGTCCGGCGCGGATCTCCTCGAGCAGGCGCATCATGTCCGCCGGGGGCGTGCGGCCGCCATCGGCCGCTCTGCGGGCGCGCTCGACCGCTTCCGCGAGCCGGTCCTTGGGCACCGGCTTGAGCAGGTAGTCGAGCGATTTCACCTCGAAGGCCCGGACGGCGTAATGGTCGAACGCCGTGATGAAGACGACGAGGGGGAGGCGCGCGACGCGCCGCAGCACCTCGAAGCCGTCCCCGCCCGGCATCTGGACGTCCAGGAGCAGGAGATCGGGCTTTTCCCGGTCGGTGAGCTCCACGGCGCTCGCGACGTCTCCCGCCTCGCCGACGACCGTGAGGTCGGGGATCGAGGCGAGCATGCGCCGCAGCCGGTCCCGCGCAGGCTTCTCGTCGTCCACGATCGCCACGCGCAGGCTCATGCGCGGCGCTCCACCGCGCCGGCGGGGGCGGCCGCATCGGCGGCCTCGGCGCTCTCCCCGGCGGGCAGGACGATACGCGCCAGGGTCCCACGACCCTTCGGCGCGGGCAGGAGCTCCAGCACGCCGCGCTCCTGCGTCGTCGTCGCGATGCGCCGCCGGACGTTCCCGAGGCCGTGGTCGTCCCGGATCAGCGAGGCAGGTTCCCGGCGCAGGCCCGGCCCGTCGTCCTCCACCTCGACGACCAGGCGTCCCTCCGCGAGCGACGCCCCGATCCGCACCGTCCCCCCTCCGGGCATCGGGGCCACGCCGTGCCCGACGGCATTCTCGACGAGCGGCTGCAGGATCAGCCCCGGAACCCGCGCGCCGCGGGCGCGCGGATCGATCGCCCAGGTCACCCGGAGTCGCTCCCCGAAGCGGGCCTTCTCGACGGCGAGATACCCCTCCACGAACTCCAGCTCCTCGTGGAGCGGCACGGCGACGGCGTGCGCCGCCTTGAACGTGTAGCGGAAGAGCCCGGCGAGGATCTGGACGACCTCGTCGGCCTTTGCCGGGTCCTCGGAGAGGAGCGCGGAGATCGTGTTGAGCGTGTTGAAGAAGAAGTGCGGATTGATGCGCGCCTGGAGGGCCGCGAGCTCCGCCTTCGCGGCCTGCTCGTGGAGCTCCGCCTCGACCAGGCGGACCTCCTCCACCTCGCGAAGCGACTCGGCGAGCCGCCACCGCATCCCCTCGTAGGCGTGGGCGAGGCCGCCGACGATCAACGCCAGGACCCCGTTGAGCGCGAAGACCGCGAGCGATTGCCGCGGATCGGAGAGGACGAAGAACGGGTACCGCGCGGCGACCAGCGCGGTGCCGGCCACCGATCCCGACACGAGGCCCACGCCCAGAACCAGCGTGCGCACGATCGGGGAGAGGCCGCGCAGGACCGGGTAGAGGGCCACCGAGCAGACGAACACCGTCAGCCCGACGACGTTGCCGAACAGGATGCTCACCATGAACAGAGGGGCATCGAGCGGCTTGTCCCGGAACATCCCGACGACGAGCCCGACGACCGCTCCGGCCGCGGAGCTGCCGGCGGCCCACAGCAGGACCTGCACGGGGAGGGAGAAGGTGCCGTGCCGCCTCATCGCACGCGCGCCAGGACGAGCGTGATGTCGTCGTGCGGCGTGCCGCCCCCGCTCCACGCGCGGATCTCGTCGGTGACGGTCGCCAGGATCTCGGCGAGCGGGGCCTCGCGCTCGCGGAGCAGGATCTCGACGAGGCGCCCCTCCCCGAACTCCTCCCCGTCGCCGTTCGGCTGCTCGACCGCCCCGTCGGTGAAGAGCACGACGAGATCGCCGACTCCGAGCTCGCGCCGTCCCTCGCCGTAGAGCGACCCGGGCATGAGGCCGATCGGCAGTCCCCCCTGCGAGAGGCGCCCCGGGCCCGGGCCGCCGAGGTGCAGCGGCGGAAAGTGGCCGGCGTTCGTGTACGTCAAGGTCCTGTCGCACGGATCGTAGAAGCCGACGAACAGGGTCGCGTATCGGGCCGCGGAGGTCGTCTCGTGCAGCAGGTCGTTCAGGCGGCGGCAGACCTCGCTCGGCGCGACGCCGGGGAGCGCCAGGCTCCGGACCGTGGCCTGCAGCCCCGCCATCAGAAGCGCCGCGGGGATGCCCTTGCCGGAGACGTCGGCGATCACGAGCCCGATGCGGTCGTTCGCCAGCGGGAGGTAGTCGTAATAGTCCCCGCCGACACCCACGGCGGGCAGGCAGACCCCCGCGAGCTCGAGGCCGGCCACGACGGGGGCGGCGCGGGGAAGCAGCTCGCGCTGCACCTCACGCGCGATCTCGACCTCGCGCTCGAGGGCCTCCTTGGCCCGCAGCGCGCGGAAGTTCGCCTCGAGCTGTCGGCGCATCGCGTCGTAGGTGTGCAGCACGATGCCGACCATCACGGCGAGCACCGCGTTGATCAGGATGATCACGGCGACGATCCGGAAGTTCGCGAGCAGGTAGAGCGGCTGGGCGAGCACGATCGCGGCGGATCCCGCGACCGTCCCGGTGACCAGCGTGAGCACCTGGAGCACGCCGCGCAGGGCCAGGGGAAGGCGGGCGTAGAAGGGAAAGACCAGGCGCGCGGAGACGAGCGCCGTGAAGCCGACCACCTGCGCGAAGAGCACGCTCGAGATCAGCAGCGGCCGGAGCTCGGAGGTGCCTCGCGAGAACGCGATCCCGGCGGCGACGGAGAGGCCGACGAGGCCCCAGCCGAGCGCCCACGACAGGATGAACCCCCAGGCGCGCGCCGTGCTCGGCGACGCGGCCGACGGCGCCGGCACCGCGCTCCCCCGGCCGGAAGCCCCTGCCGCGGGCTTCGCGACCGTGACCGACTCACTCACGCCCGAGATCTCCCTATCCCTTGATGAGACGCACGACGAGGTTCCGTGGTTTCCCCTTGCACGGTTCGTGCCGCCAATTCCGGCGATTCCTTGGGTGTCTATAATACGCGGGCAAGAGGGCCGTGTTGTCATTCGTCGACTCGTTCGGGCGCGTTCACGACGATCTTCGCGTTTCCGTCACGGATCGTTGCAACCTGCGCTGCGCCTATTGCATGCCCGAGGAGCCCGACTGGTTCCCGAAGAGCGAGATCCTCTCGTTCGAGGAGATCGAGCGCCTCGTCCGCGTCGCGGCCGCCGGCGGCGTCCGCAAGCTGAGGATCACGGGAGGCGAGCCGCTCGTCCGCCGCGAGCTGCCCCGCCTGATCGCGCGGCTGACCGCCGTCCCCGGCATCGACGACGTCTCGCTGACGACCAACGGCGTGCTCCTCGCCCCGCTCGCGCGCGATCTCGCGGCGGCGGGCTTGCGCCGGATCAACGTCAGCCTCGACTCGCTGGACCCGGCGCGGTTCGTGGAGCTGACCGGACGCGACCGGCTCGCCGACGTGCTCCGCGGCCTCGACGCGGCGGCGGCCGCCGGCCTGGCTCCGATCAAGCTGAACGCCGTGCTGCTGGCGGGGATCAACGACGACGAGGCGGTCGCGCTCGCCGGCTTCGGCCGCGAGCGCGGGATCGAGGTCCGCTTCATCGAGATGATGCCCCTCGGAAACGACCACGCCTGGAGCCGCGAGCGCGTGATCACGGGAGATTCCGTGCGCCGCCGGATCTCCGCCGTGTGGCCGATTCTCCCCGATCCCGCGGCAGACCCGCACGCACCGGCCGCGCGGTGGCGCTACGCCGACGGATCCGGGTCCGTCGGGTTCATCGACTCGGTCACGGCCCCGTTTTGCGGCACGTGCGGCCGGATCCGGCTCACGAGCGACGGGAAGCTGCGCGTCTGCCTCTACGACGACCGCGAGGTCGACCTCAAGCGGCTCCTGCGCGCGGGTGCTCCGGACGCCGAGATCGCCGCCGCGATCGAAGGCGCGGTGCGGCGCAAGGGGCGCGGCGGGGCGCTCGACATCCTCGAATCGCGGCGCGCGATCCCGCTCGTCCGGACGATGCACCAGATCGGCGGCTGACCTCAGTTCAACCCGCTCGGCCCCTCGTCCCGCGAGCGCAGGGACTTCAGGTGGAGCACGCGCCGGAGCAGCTCGTCGAGGATCCGGGCGGCTTCACGCTGCCGGGTGGGCAGGTCGTCCAGCTCGAGCAGGTTCTGACGGATCGCCGCCTCCGTCGGAAGGCTCGCGCAGATGCCGTTCAACGTCTCCTCGAAGCTCAGGCTCTCGTCGAGGACGATCCCCGGGACCTCGCCCCGCGAGAGCTCGCGCACCAGGAGCCCCTGCGAGGCCAGCAGAGCGAGGTTGGCCTGCCGCACGGAGGCCTCCCGCTCGTCGAGGGCCCTCTCGGGGATTGCCGTCGCGCTGGCGGTGCGGTAGGGCGTACCCGAGGCGACCGTGCCGAGACGCACCCGGGCCTCGCCGACCAGACGGAAGAGGAACCGGCCGTCCGGCGTCCGCTCGAGGTCCTCGATCCGGCCGATCGTCGCGATCTCGTGGTACGCGGGGCTTCCGTCGTAATCGGCCTCCCACCCCTTCGCGAGCAGGGCGACGGCGAGGCGCCCGTCGGCGGCGAGCACGTCCTCGACCATGCGGCGGTAGCGCCGCTCGAACACGTGAAGCGGGAGCGTCGTCCGGGGAAAGAACACGACGTCCGGAAGGGGGAACACCGGAACGAGCCGCGAGCCGGCCATGCCGAGATGCTAGCGCGCGGCGAGGGCGCGCGCCGGTGCGCGGGTCTGCGCTACGCCGGCTTGCGGGCGACGATCCCCGCGAGCGCACAGGGCTTTCCGCCGGGGACCGCCGAGTCGATCCGCTCCTTCACGCGGAGGATCTCGAAGTCCGCGAAGACCTCCTCGAGCTCGCCGCGCCGGAGCAGGTGCGCCGGGTTCGTGGGCTTGCCGAACTGGATCTGGTCCTCGAGGTAGGTCTGGAACACGGCGACGCCCCCGGGCTTCAGCCCGTCCTTGATGTCGCGGAAGAGCGGCCGGTGGAGGTAATTGAAGACCGTGATTACGTCGTAGGCTTCCATCGGGATGATGTACGTCCCGTCCTCGACGTTGCCGACCACCGCGCGAATGGGGGCGTGGAAGCGGCGCGCCGTCGCGCGCGCCTGGGCGACGACGTCGGGATCGACGTCGACCCCGTCGACGTCGAAACCGCGCGTGGCGAGGTAGATCGCGTTCCGCCCGTTCCCCATCGCCAGATCGAGGGCGAGCCCCTTGGGGAGGTGCTGGAAGGCCTCCACGAGCCAGGGCGTGGGCGCGACCAGGAGGTGCGTCTGATGCGAGCCGTTCAGGCCCGCCGCGAGCGGGCCCGGCCAGTCCCCGAGGCCGCGGCCAAGGTTGTAGAGGACGTCGAACCCGCGCTCCGCGAGAAAGCCGCACGCGCTCGCGCTGCGCATGCCGTACTCGCAGACGACCGCGATCGGCGTCCCGCCGTTCGGGAGCTCCTGGAACCGCGTCGGCAACTCGTGCAGCGGCACGAGGATCGAGCCGGGGATGTGGGCCTCGGCGAATTCGGAGTCCGTGCGGACATCGAGGATGCACATCGACTCGCCGAGGGCGAGACGCTCGTACAACTCGTCTCCGCCGATCGTCTTGAAGCGTGTGGTCAGTCGCAACCCCATCCTCCCGACCGTGAACGGACGTTCGTCACTATAGCGAACGTAGTCCGCGAGCGCCGCCCGTCAAGCGGGGTACGGACAGTCGGGACGGAGCGTGCACCGATCGCAAGCGGGGTGCCGCGCGGCGCAGACGCGGCGGCCGTGCCAGATCAGCGCGGTGGCGGTGAAGCTCCAGTCGCTCTCGGGCACGAGAGACTGGATTGCGGCCTCGATCTTCTCGGGCGCGGTCTCGTCCGTGAGGCCGAGGCGCCCCGCAAGACGCTGCACGTGAGTGTCCACGGGGACCGCGGGTCGGCGGAACCACGCGCACAGCAGGACGTTCGCCGTCTTGCGCCCGATTCCCGGGAGCGTGACGAGCTCCTCCATGGTATCCGGAACGTGCCCGCCGTGCCGCTCGGCAAGCGCCTTTCCGAGTCCGATGATCGATTTCGCCTTGTTGCGGAAGAATCCCGTCGAGTGAATGAGAGTCTCGAGCTCGCGGGGGTCCGCGCTGGCGTAGTCCGCGGCCGTCTTGTAACGTGCGAACAGCGCGGGCGTGACCTTGTTCACCCGTTCATCGGTGCACTGCGCCGACAGGATCGTCGCGACCAGCAGCTCGAGCGCGCTCCGGTGCGTCAGCTCGCAGTCCGCATCGGGGTAGAGCGCGCGCAGCCCCGCGACGAGGCGCGCGACACGCGCTCTCTTGGCTTCGGGACGCTCCTTGGAGCGGCGTGTCATGCGCGGGCGTGCTTCCGGCGGTAGGCGAGCCAGTCGAGCAGCGTCGCGAGAGGCCGGGCATTCAAGACGTCGTCCGCGCGCGCCCAGCCGCGGCGCGCGGTGTCGATCCCGAACGACACGTAGGACAGCTCCGAGGGGGCATGGGCATCGGGGTCGATGGCGGTCTTCATCCCCCGGGCAAGCCCGTGCCGGAGGGCCGCTGGGTCGAGGTCGAGCCGCTGCGGGTGGGCGTTGATCTCGACGGCGACGCCGGCCTCCGCGGCGGCGTCGAGGACGGCGAACAGGTCGAGCGGGTACGGGTCGCGCGTGAGCAGGAGGCGCCCGGTGGGATGGCCGACGATATCGACGTGCCCGCTGCGGATCGCGCGGATCATCCGCGCGGTCTGCTCCCCGGAGGTGAGGTTGAACCGGCTGTGCACGGAGGCGACGACCAGGTCGAAGCTCTCGAGCACGGCGTCGGGGTAGTCGAGCGCGCCGTCGGCGAGGATGTCGACCTCGATCCCCTTGAGGACGCGGAACGATCCGCCGAGCGTGGCGTTGAGCGCATCGATCTCGGCGTGCTGCTCGCGGACTCGCTCGATCGAAAGTCCGTTCGCGTACGCCGCGGAGCGCGAGTGGTCGCACAGGCCGAGATAGCTCATCCCGAGCGCGCGCGCCGCCTCCGCCATCTCCGCGATCGAGGCGGAGCCGTCCGACCAGGTGGAGTGGCAGTGCAGGATGCCCTCGAGGTCGGACGCCTCGATCAGGTCGGGGAGGGTCCCGGTCTCGGCCGCCTCGATCTCGCCCCGGTCCTCGCGCAGCTCGGGGGGGACCCAGGCGAGCCCGAGCGTCTTGTAGATCGCGGCCTCGTCCCTGCACGGCACCGGCTTCAGATCGGACTCGCGGACGAGCGCGTACTCGTTGAGGCGGAGCCCCATCTTCTGCGCGCGCCCCCGAATCGCGATGTTGTGCGCCTTGCTGCCGGTGAAATAGAGCAGCGCGAACGGGTACGATTCGGGAGGCACGACGCGAAGATCGGCGCCCGGCCCGCCCGCGAGGCGCACGCTGGACTTCGTGGGTCCGCGCCCCGTCACCTCCGCGACACCGGGGTCCGAGGTGAACGCGTCCATCACCGCCTCGCCGTCCTTCGCAGTGACGACGAGGTCGATGTCCTTCGAGGTCTCGGCGCCACGGCGGACGGATCCGGCGATCGCCGCCTGCCCGACCCCGCGGACCGCGGCGACGCGGGTGAGGAGGCGCTCGGCCTCGGCGAGGACGACGTTCCGGAGGTACCGGCCCGAGTGCGCGCGCACGCGGGCGATCCCGTCCAGGATCTTCTTCTCGCTGGCGGGCCCGAACCCGTCGATCGTGCGCAGCTTTCCCGCTTTCGCCGCCGCTTCGAGCTCGTCGAGCGTCGCGATTCCCAGCGTCAGGTGGAGCATCCGGGCCTTCTTCGGGCCGAGCCCCGGGATCGCGAGCCATTCGAGAAGCCCCGGGGGAACCTGCTTCCGGAGCCCGGTCAGGTAGGACAGCTCGCCGGTCCTCACGAGCGTCGAGATCTTCTCGACGAGAGCGGGTCCGAACCCCTTGAGATCCCCGAGGCGCCTGGTGCGCACCAGCTCGCCCAGATCGGTGTCGAGCCCGCGGAGCACCCGCGCGGCGTTCGCGTACGCGCGGGTCTTGAACGGGTTCTCGCCGAGAAGCTCGAGCAGCAGCCCGATCTCCTCGAGCGAGTCTGCGACCGCCGCGCGATCGGTCATCGGAGCACGCGGTAGCGGCAGAAGATCTCGCCGTCGATGATCTCCGAGGCGAACAGCTCGAGGCGGAGCTGGTGAGCCATCGCGAGCCCCTCGCCCTCGCACAGCGTGGGGGCGTCGCGCCCGCCGAGGACCGACGGTGCGATGGTGACGTAGATCTCGTCGAGGAGGCCGTCCCGGACGAACCCCCAGTTTGTCTCGCCGCCGCCCTCGACGAGGAGGCGCTCGACCCCGCGCGCGCGGAGCCGGACCAGGAGCGCCCGGAGATCGACCGCGCCGCGTCCCAGCGTCCACACGTCGGAGACCCTGCGGAGCGCTTCGACCCGGTCGGCCGGGGCGTCCTCCACGGTCGCGACGATGCATCCGGCCGCTCCGGCGGTCCGGAAGAAGCGCGACTCCGGATCGACGGAGGCGCTCGCGGTGACGAGGACGTTCAGGAGTCCGTCCGGCTTTCCCAGCGCGGCGCGGTATTCGAGCATTCCGGGATCGCGGACGTGGAGCGGGGGATCGTCGGCCCGGAGCGTTCCGGCCCCGACAAGGATCGCATCCGCCTCGGCGCGGTAGCGATCCATCATCCGCTTGTCCTGGCGCGACGTGAACGCGGGATCCTCGCGGGCGGCGGAGGTGATCTTCCCGTCCACCGTCATCGCCATGTTCATCGTGACGTACGGCCGGTCCATCGCCGCATTCTATCCATAGTGGTTCCGAGATTCTCCGGGCTGCCGCTTCGAGCCGACGGCCGCAAGTCCGCCGGGACTCCGGATCGGGATCAGTAGGCGAGCTTCAGCGCATGGGGTGGGAGCCCGGCGAGGATCGGGGTGCGCATCTCTCGCCGGTAGAGCTCGGGCCAGGGCACACCGCCCTCGATGCGCGATGGCTGCAGCCGCTTGGCGAACACGCGCTCCCACGTCCAGATCTGGCTCGTCAGCCCCAGCCACATCGCCGGCGTCGTGCGCACTGGCTGTCGCTCGGAGCGTCGCTTTACGAGGTTCCGGAACACCGCAAACAGGTACAGCCGCTCGAGCTGTCCTTCGACCCGCCGTCCGAACGAGATCGATTCCCGGGCTTGAGACTTGACCGAATGCCGCGTGAAGCCGTGAAGCGCGTCGATCGGATGCATCGCGCGATCCCGGGCGATCGCCTTTGGAGTACGCGGGGACCCTTTGGGTCCTCGCTTCGGGTTCGGGAAGATTAGATGTCGGATTCGATCTCCTAGGGAATGCCTCGCAAGAGCCCTCCCGTACGCTTTCATCTCATCGGAGATCAAGGTCGGAACCGCTCCGGTGAGCCAGGGAGCCAGAGAATCAAGCTGTTTCGTGAGGGAGTGGGCATAGGCGTCCCTGGGAGGCTTGCCGAACGTCACCTCGAGTTGGTCCCGCTTGCGGCGCTGCGCCGGGGAGAGGATTCCGGTGCGCCGATGGGGTGCATATCCCAGGGTGTACTGGAACCACGAGTGATGGCCGATGCTCATGCCGATGCCGCACGGGAAGTACTGGGAGCCGGTGAATGTCTCGAAGTCGTCGTAGTTTACTGGCTCGTCGACGCGGGGGAGCGCGTTCAGCAGAATCTGCTGGAGCAATTGCGCATGCCGGCCGAGCCGGCGCACGCGCTTGGTGACCGTGCTGTGAACACACCCCGCCATCCGCGCGACTTGGCGATGCGCGGCGCCGTTGACGATTCCCTGGGCGATCGGGACGGTGAGCTCGGGGCGCTTGAGAAAATAGCTCGCGGCGAAGCTCTGCAGCGAGAAACCGTGCTTGCAGGCGCGGCAGATGAAGTTCGGAACCACGCGTCCGTCGCACTTTCGGGTGTAGGTCCGTGTCAGGCGCCGCACACGGAATGCACCGGGATCGACCCGGTGCTGGACGCAGTCGGGACGAGGGCAAAACGCCGGCTGGAACTCATCCGGCGGAATGCTCTCGACAGGAACATCTGGCCAGTCCACAGCCGAATGGCCAGGGCAACCGCCGTGCCGCTTCTCGGAGCTTGGTTTCCCGCGGTTTCAGTGTCCAGTGTCCGTCCGCCGCGTCCACTCGCGGACGGACACCGGACGCCGAAACCTGGAGAATCTCGGAACCACTATGCATTCAATCCGCTCGCCGCATCGCGCATCTCCCGGTCCGCGGCCCGGCCGGCGCGCACGACGACCTCGGGGACCGCGAGGACGTCCGCCTCCGTCGTGCGGAAGTTCACGATGCAAGCGCGCAGAAGGAAGCGGCCGCCAACGACCGCGTTCGAGACGAAGATCTCGCCCTCCCGCTGGAGCCGGACAAGGATCTCGCGATTGAGATCGTCGAGGTAGCGGGCGGTCTCGACGGGATCGCCCGTCAGGCCGGGAGGAACGTACCGGAAGGTCGCGATGCTCAGGCCGCACGTGACCGCCTCGAGCTCGGGATGGGCGCGGACCGCCTCGAACATTCGCGCCGCGAGCGCGATGTCGTCACGGATCATCCGGACATGTCCGTCGCGGCCGGCCTGGAGGAGCCCGAGCCACACCTTGAGGGCCCGGAACCCGCGGGAGTTCTGAAACCCCATCTCGTGGTAGTTCAGCGGCGGCTCTTCGTCCTCTTCCCGGAAGCGGTAATAGACCGGATGGTAGGCGAACGCATCGCTCAGATGCCGCGGCTCGCGCACGAGGACGCACCCCGCCTCGACGGGAGCGTACAGCCACTTGTGCGGATCGAGGGCGACCGAGTCGGCGGCGGCGAGGCCCTTGAGGCGCTCGGGCGCTTCCGGGAGCGCGGCCGCGGGGGCGCCGTACGCGCCGTCGACGTGAAACCAGAGGCCGTGGCGCTTGCAGACCGCGGCGATCTCCGGCAGCGGATCGATCGCGCCCGTGCTGACCGTTCCGGCGGTGCCGACCACGAGCATCGGGAACGCTCCGGCGGCGCGATCCGCGACGATCGCGGCGTCGAGCGCATCGGCCCGCATCTCGAGCGCGTCGTTCGTGTCGATCCATCGGATTGCGTCGGTGCCGAGACCGAAGAGGTCGGTCGCCTTCTGGATCCACGTGTGGGTCTCCTTCGAGACGTAAACGACCGCGCGGGGACGGTCCCCGCCGAACCCCGCGGCGCGAACGTCCCACGGAATCTGCGCGCGGCGGGCAGCGAGAAAGCCGACGAAGTTGGCCATGTTCCCGCCGGAGACGAGCAGGCCGCCGCAGGATCGCGGGTAGCCGATCAGGTCCGCGAGCCAGCGGATCGTCCGCGATTCGATCTCGGTCGCGACGGGCGCGAGGATCCAGGCTCCGGCGTTCGCATTGACGGCCGATGCCAGCAGGTCCGCGAGAGCGCCGATCGGGGCCGCCGACGAGGTGATGTACCCCCAGAAGCGCGGGTGGCCGTTGAGGAGCGAATGGTCGATCAGCAGGTCCGATGCGGCCGAGAGCAGCGGACCCGCTGGCCTCCCGCGCTCCGGGAGCGCGTCGTCCCCGAGAAGCGCGCGCACCTCTCGCGGCGTCTCGCCGGGGGTGACCGGGCGGCCGCGGAGGGAGCCGAGAAAGTCGGCGATACGGTCGACGAGCGCGTGGCCGGCGGCGCGGAACTCCTCCGGCGGCATCTCGACGGCGGCGTGGCGTGAGGTGGGGCTCATGGATGGGTCTCCAGACCGTGACCGGCGGACCGCGTCACGCGCAGCGCTACGAAAAGTCCGACCGCCAGAAGGAACGACGCGAGCAGGAACGGCGCGCCCAGAAGGTGCAGCCCGGCGAGCGGGCCGATGAACGTCGCGAAGACCAGCGCATGAAGGCTCGGAGCGAACACGCCGGTGATTCCCATGATGCTCGTATTCGCTCCCTGGAGGCGTCCCTGCTCCGAGTGATCGACCCGTCGCGTCATCAGCCCCTGGAGCGAGGGACCGAACAGGCCCATGATCGCGAAGACCGGAATCGCTGACCAGAACCAGACGCCGGTCGGTGCCAAGCCGTACGCGGCGAAGCCGAACGTGCCGCACGCGAGAGCGGTGATGAGGCCGGCGCGCTCGCCGAAGCGCCTGACGAACGGCCGGACGAGCCCGCCCTGGACGATGACGCTCCCGACCCCGACGAAGGCCAGCGTCAACCCGACGGTCTTCTCTCCCCAGCCGTACCGGTACCCCGTGTAAAGGACGTACACGCTCGTCAGCGCGTGGTGCGCCGTCCAGTAGAGGAAGTTGAGAGACGCGAGCCCGAACAGCTCGTGGTGCGACCGGAGCAGCGCGAGCGAGCCCACGGGATTCGCCCGGCTCCACCGGAATCGCGCGCGGCGCTCCGGCGGCAGCGACTCGGGCAGCACGAAGAGCCCGTACAAGGCGTTGGCCAGCGTGAACGCTGCGGCGACCCAGAAGGGGAGGCGGGGCGAAATACCGCCGAGCAATCCGCCGAACGCGGGTCCCAGGATGAACCCGAGCCCGAACGCGGCGCCGATGATCCCGTACCCGGCGGCACGCCGCTCCGGGGGCGTGACGTCGGCGATGTACGCGGCGGCCGGGGTGACGGAGGCGCCGGTGATCCCCGAGAGCACGCGGCCGACGAAGAGCCACCCCAGGGTCGGCGCGACCGCCATCACGATGTAGTCGAGGCCGAGCCCGAAGTTCGAGGCCAGGATCACCGGGCGCCGGCCGAACCGGTCCGACGCCGCGCCGAGCACCGGGGAGAAGAAGAACTGCATGAGCGCCCAGACGCTTCCGAACAGGCCGTAGATCCGCGCCGCGTGCGCGGTGTCGCCGGCAACGAACGACTCGACGAGCTTCGGCAGGACCGGGATCACGATCCCGATCGCGAGCACGTCCAGGAATACCGTGACGAAGATGAACGCGAGCGCCGCCCGGCCCGCCGGTCGCGGCGCGCTCTCGGTCACTTCTTGGCCGCGGGCTTGAGCGTCCACGTCAGGTACGGCGCGAACGCGTCGGACTTCCAGATCTCGAAAGTGCCCGCCACGGCCCCGTCACCACTCTTCTTGTAGGTCAGCCGGAATCGCGGCCCCGGCACGGCCGCGTCGGTCGTGAACACCGCCGTCGACGCATCGGGCGTGTCGACCGCGTAGCGGATGATATGCCCCTCGTTGTCGTAGTAGTTGGCGGCGACCTTGTCCCCCTCGGCGTAGATCACCATCAGGTCCTCGTGATGAGTCGCCGGCCGCCCGCCCGCCGCCGCGTATTCGGCGTGGTTCGTGCGCACGATCACCCGCCCGCCGAGGTCCGAGGCGAACCGGCACCCGCCCGTCGGATCTCCCGCCTTCGCCGCAACGGCTTCCCAGTCGCCGAGGAGGAACGAGAGCGACGTCAGCTTGTCGGGCTCGGCGGCGTGGGCCGGCGAAGTCAACGAGGCGATCAGGGCCAACGGTGCGATCCAGCGCGAGAAGGACATGATGGCTCCTTGAAAACTAGGTGGTACGCGCGGGGCGGGTGGGACGACGGCCTTCGGTCTCCCAGAGAGCCCCGAGCAAAAGTCGCAATTGCACCAATCCGCTCGGTTTCCAGAGCCGACGGATCGTCTTCGCCTCACCCTCTCCTGCCAGCCAGCTTACTTCCACGGATGTTATGTCCGCAAAGCGGTCCACTCGGAGGCGATCCGTGGTGCAGGTTGTTAGCTGGCGACCCGGTGCCTAATCAAGGTCGATCTCGACGCCAAATTCCTCCTCGACAGCCATCACCAACTCGACGACGTCCAGTGAGTCGGCACCCAAGTCGTCGACAAAATGACTCCATGGCGCGATGACCGATTCCTCGATGCCGAGCCTCTTCGCCACTTGCTCCCGAACCCGATGCTGAACGTCTTCGAGCGAAACGCCGGGGTCACGCATGCGCGCTCTCACGAGCCGGCTGACCTGTTCGGTAGTGGACCCGACAAGAATGAGTCCTTGCCCAGATCGCCGGAGGAGCGAGCCGCACTGCGGACAAAGGGCGACGCCCGAAGGAACACTGAACTCTGGAAGGGTTCCGCAGCCGCACGCAGGACACGAGGCTCGAAATTCAGTCGGTGCTTCCGGCGACGTGAACACGGTGACGTTCGACTCCTGCTGTCGACTATCGTACAGCGTGATCTCTCTGGCGGTCGACATGCAGGGCCGCCGACGAGGACGGCGACGGCCAGCACCGCAGTTGCGATTGCAAGTAGCCGGGTACGTTGGAGCACGTTGCCGATCTCGACCTAGGGGCGGTTACCGGCTCGACCGCTGACCACACTCTCCACCGCCTCGAAGATCTCCTCCATCGGCGCCGGGTCCATCTGATGCTTCGAGATCCGGGCGTACGCGATCCTTCCTTGCGGATCGACCAGGAACGACGCGGGTCGGGCCATGCGCAGCGAATCGTACGAGATCCAGACGTGGACGCCCCAGCGCTTGGCGATCGACCGGTCCTCGTCCAGGATGACGGTAAACGGTCCGGCGTTGGCGGCGAGCCACGCGGAGGCGAGCGCCCGCTTCTGGCAGAGCACGATCACGGTCAGCACATTCCGCGCAAGGAGATCCCGCTGACGTTCGCGCAACTGCGCGATGCGGCGGCCGCAGTTCGGTCACCACGTGCCGCGGTGGAACTCGACGAGGGCGAACCGGGGGCGGAGGCTTGCGAGGTCGAACGTCTCGCCGGCCGAGGTGACGCCGCGCAGCTCCGGAGCGGGTTGGCCGGCGGTCAGCTTCAACGGATCCTTACGGCGACCGAGACGCCGTCCCGAATCGGCACGATCGTCGTCGCGAAGTCGTCGGCCTCGCGCAGCAGACGCGTCAGCTCGGCGACCCCAGCGGTCGTCTTGTCGCCGGCGGGGGGTGAGAGCACCTTGCCGTCCCAGAGCATGTTGTCGGTGATGAACAGGCCGCCGGGGCGGAGCAGGCGGCGCGCGACCGGCAACGCGTTCGGATAGTCGTGCTTGTCGATGTCGCAGAAGACGATGTCCAGCGGGGCGGTGATGTTCGCGGCCGTGGCGAGCGCGTCTCCCGTCTCGATCGCGAAGCGTCCGGCGAAGCCGCCGCGGTCGAGGAATTCCTTCGCCTCCGCGCATCGTTCCTTGGATCCCTCGGTCAGCGTGACGAATCCGCTGTTTCCGACCGCGCGGAGGAACCAGTAGGCGCTGTAGCCGAATCCGGAGCCGAGCTCGAGCACGCGGCGCGCGCTGCACGCGCGGGCGAGGGCCTCGAGGAGGCGGCCGACCTGCGGCCCGACGATCGGGAAATCCCTCTCGGCGCCGATACGCTCCATCTCGGCGAGCACGGGGTCGTTGTGTTTCGCGAACTGGGCCAGGTAACGGTCGATGCCGGGATCCACGAGGTCCATTGCGGCGCCTCCCGTCAGGACGCTATCACGCTTCCATGATCGGGGCGGGGGACGCCGGCGCCTCCGCCGGCGCGGGAGACGGAACTCTCGAGAACGCCATCGCCGCGACGGCCGCGACCAGGAACGCCCCGCTCCAGAGGACGACGCGGCCGTACCGCTCGAGGACCAGCGTGCCGAGCCAGGGGCCCACGCCGAACGCCACGCCCCACGCCATCGAGTAGAGCCCCATGTACTCGCCGCGCCGGTCGGCGGGCGCGACCTCCGCGACGTAGTTCGACATCGCCGGGAGGAGGATCATCTCTCCGACGGTCCAGATCGCGACGGTCAGCGCCACCGCCCATCCGGACCTGGAGAACGCCAGCGCGCCGAATCCCGCGGCGAGAAACATCCCGCCGGTGAAGAGGCTCCTGCGGTGCGGCCAGTGCGATGTCGCGAGGTTCAGACGGACCTCGAGCAGGACGATCATCCCCGTGTTGATCGTGAACATCCAGCCGAAGAACGACGGCGCGAAGCCGAGATCCCGCACCAGGTCGAGGGGCATCGCCCCCTCGTGCTGGAAGAAGACGGCCGCCGCGGGGACGCATGCGGCCAGGAAGAAGAGGAGGTTCGGATTCTTCCAGCCGGGGCGCGAGCGGGTTGCCGCCCCGGCGCCGGCGGCGGATCTGTGTTCCACGACGCGGAAGCCCGTCAGCACGAGGACCGCCATCGCGGCGAGCGAGGTCGCGCCGTCCACGCGGAAGATCGACGGGAAGCTCACCTCGGCGAGGTAGCCGCCCACGGCGGGCCCGATGCTCATGCCGAGGTTGACCGCGAGGCGGTTCACCGCGAACGCCGCCTTGCGCTGCTCGGGCGGCGCGAGGTCGGTGAGGACCGACAGGCTCGCCGGCCGGAACGCCTCGGCGGTGATCGCGAGCAAGATCGTCGCCGCCGCGACCGCTCCCGGTGTTTGCGCGAGCGGGTAGGCGAGGAGGGCGAGGCCGCTCGTCAGGAGCGAGAGCTTCATCATCCGGACGTGGCCGGCCGAATCGGCGAGCCGCCCCAGCAGCGGCGAGCAGATGAACGAGGCGACGCCGTATAGGCCGAGCATGAGCCCCGCATGCTCGGCGGAGAAGCCCCGCTCCCGGGTGAGGAAGAGGACCAAGAACGGCACCGCCATCGTGCCCATGCGGTTGACGAGCGAGGCGGTGAAGTGGATCCAGATCGCCGGCGGCAGCGCCGACAGCCCGCGCCATGGGTTCCAGCGTTCGAGAAACGACGAGGGCGACATTTCAATGTGATAGCACGCCTGTGCAAGCGGGTACCATGGGCGGCATGAGCGACCTGCCGCCGCGCGAGGCTGCGCTCGCGCTCCTGCACGAATACACGCAGGGCGCCGGGCTGCGCCGGCACGCCACCTCCGTGGAGGCGGTGATGCGCGCGCACGCGCGCCGGACGGGCGGGGACGAGGAGGCGTTCGGCCTCGTCGGCCTGCTCCACGACTTCGATTACGAGCGGTGGCCTAGCTTGGAGGATCACCCCCTTCGCGGGAGCGAGATCCTCGCCGCGAAGGGATATCCCGAGTGGTTCCGCCGCGCGATCCTCTCCCACGGGAATCACACGGGCGTGGCGCGGGAGACCGTGCTCGAGAAGTGCCTGTTCGCCTCCGACGAGCTGACCGGGTTCGTGACCGCATGCTCGCTGGTCACGCCGTCGAAGTCGTTCGATGGGCTCGCGGTCGCCTCCGTCCGAAAGCGGATGAAGGACAAGGCGTTCGCGCGCAGCGTCAGCCGCGACGACATCGTCGACGGAGCCGCCGAGATCGGCCTCGACCTCGACGCGCACATCGCGTTCGTGATCGACGCGCTTCGGGGACATCCTGCTATTTCTTAAAATTCTTCGAATGTGGACGATTCGGAAGCAAAAGCAGAATGTCCCCATTATATTCAGCGCATGGCACTGCCCGGCGGATCGGCGTTCGCGTTCTCCCGAGACATCGCCGAGGGCTTTCAGATCGTCACGGAGCGCTCGTTCAAGACCCTGACGCGCCCCGAGCTCGACCAGCTCGGCTTCGAGATCGACAAAGCGCTGCGGGAGATCCGCGGGGAGCAGGCCTCGACCGACGACCTGCTGGCCATCCAGTCGCGCAACCGGAAGATCTCTCGGCTCAACGGAGCGCTGATCATGCTCCGGAGCTACCGCAGCAAGGTCAAGCTCTAGAGCGCTAGAACGACGTCGTCAGCGCGATCGTCCCGCCGTGCCGCAGCGGGTCGAGCGTCGCCCCGAAGCGGAGAGCGCCGCTCGCGGTGTCGAACCCGGTCCCCAGGCGGCCGCGGGCGTCCGCCCCGAACCGGAACCGGCCCCGCGTCATCGGGACGAGCATCTCGGCGCGCGGCGCCATCTGCGAGAAGCCGAACCGGACGGTCGTGTGCTCGCCGAGCGGGGATTGGGGCGCGCCGTGGCCGGCGAGCGCGAAGCCGAGCCCCTGCACGTTCAGCCGGTCGAGTGCCCACTGCTTGAGCGCGTGCTCCGTCGCCCGGAGCGCTTCGCGCTGGATCCTCTGCGGGGCCGTCGCGTCCAGAAGCCACGGGTTCGCTGCCCGGTCGGCCGACTCGAGGGCCGCGTGGCGATCCGGCGCCAGCTCCGAGTCGATCCGCGGGGCGAGGTAGTGCGACAGGAACCCGCGCTTGGCCGGCTCCCTCTCAGGACTCTTGGGCGTCACCGGCGTCGGAGCGTCCGCGGACCGGGCGGAGCCCGCCGCCAGCATCACGGCGGCGACGATCGCCAGCGGTCTTGCAAGACGGCATGCCATACGGCCTCCCGGGGGATCGCACGCTCCTCGGTCGCAACCCCTCGGCCACGACCGGGATGTACGGGGAGACCCCCCGCTCGGCCAGTTCTTTCCAAGGCGGTGCGGAATGTGCACCGCGGCCGCGTCATTTCGATGCCAAATCCGTTATTTTCGGGACCGCGGCGACCGGGGCCGCCCGGGGCGAAAGCAGCGAGTCCGCCGCGCGGAGGCAGGGCCTCAAGAACACCCCGGGCACGAGACCTCCGCCCCCCACGACGAGCGCGCAGGCGAGGATCACTGCCGCCAGTGCTGCCGGCGGGGTCAGCGGCGGTCCCGGCTCGCGCACGATCAGCATCGCCCGGGCCACGTCCAGGTAGTAATAGAGCGCCACGACCGCGAGCGTCGCCCCGAGGAGGATGAGCCCCCACATCCCCGCGCGCGCGGCGGCCACGAAGACGTACATCTTTCCCCAGAAGCCGAGAGCGAACGGGATTCCCCCGAGCGAGAGCAGGAAGACCAGGAAGGTCGCCGCCAGGAACGGCGAGCGCCCGATCATGTCGCGCGCCCCGTACCGGGTCGGCTCCTCTCCGCAGCACTCCATCGCGGCGACCGTCAGGAACGCGCCCGCGTTCGAGAACAGGTACGCCACGAAGAAGAAGAGGGCGAGCCCGGCCGCCTCTCGCGATCCCGCCGCGAGCGCCAGCAGCACGTAGCCGATCTGCGCGATCCCGGAGAAGGCGAGCAGGCGCTTGAGATTCGACTGCCGCAGAGCCAGCAGGTTTCCGACGATCATCGCCAGGGCCGCGAGCGTCGCGATCGACACCCCGACATGGATGCCCGCCGGCGCGAACGCCTCGATCGAGACCCGGAACAGCGCCGCGACCGCGGCCGCCTTCGGAGCGACCGACAGGAACGCCACAACCGGCGTCGGGGCGCTCTCGTAGGTATCCGGCACCCAGAGCGAGAACGGGAATGCGGCGATCTTGAACCCGAACCCGGTGAGGATCAGCGCCGAGGCCAGGTGCCCGAGCGGCCCCGCGGCCCGGCCGTTCCCGTCGGCGAAGAACGTTCCGCCGCGGTCGGCGAACAGGAGGGCGATTCCGAGCAGCAGGATCGCGGAGGACACGCTGCCGAACAGGAAGAGCTTGATCGCCCCCTCGACCGCGTTCGGCCGGTCCTTCTCGAGGCAGGTCATCACGTACAGCGGTAGCGAGAGCAGCTCGAAGGCGACGAACAGCGTGAGCCACTCTCGCGCGGAGACCAGCACCATCCCGCCGACCGTCGTGAAGAGGATGAGGACGATCGACTCGCCGGCGCGGTGCTCGATCCGGCGCGCGCGCACGTACGGGGCCAGCCCGATGATCGACAGCAGCGCGACCGCCAAGAGGACGCGCTTCGCCAGCAGCGCGAACGGGTCGAGCACGAAGGCGTCGGTGAGCGTCGCCGTTCCGCGAAGCGAGAGCGTGTTCAGGAGGGTCAAGCCGAGGCACACGGCGGCGATCGTGAACAGGCCGGAGGCTCCGCGGCCGCGGCGCTCCCTCGAGGGGAACAAGTCGAGAAGGAGGACCACGGCGGCGATCGCGAGAACGCTGATCTCGGGGGCGACCGCGGCGAAGCCCACCTCTAGCCTCCGATCCGCGCGAGGAATTCCGACACCCCGCGGTTGAGGACGGGAAGGAGCAGACGGGGCCAGACGCCCAGGAGCAGCAGGGATCCGGCCAGCACTGCGAGCGAGACCCACTCGACGCCGTGGGCGTCGTGCGGCGGGTGCGCCGCGTCCCGCATCCTCCCGAGGAAGATCGTCCGGACCGCGCGCAGGACGTACAGCGCGGTGATCAGCGCCCCGATCACGCCGGGAATCGCCCACCACGGGTGCGAGGAGGTCCACGCGCCGAGGAACACCAGGAACTCCGCCACGAACCCCGCGAGGCCCGGCAGGCCCAGCGACGACAATCCGGCGATGACGAAGAACGTCGCGATCCCCGGCATGTGCCGCGCGTACCCGCCCATCGCCGTCATGTCGCGCACGTGGCTCTTGTGGTAGACGAGGTTCACGAGCGTGAAGAACAGCGCGGTCATGATCCCGTGGGCGACCATCTGGTAGACCGAGCCCGCGACCCCCGCCGCGTTGAGCGTCGCGAGGCCGAGCATGACGATCCCCATGTGGGACACCGACGAGTACGCGATCAGGTACTTGATGTCCTTCTGCCAGCCGGCGGCGAGCGCCCCGTAGAGGATGTTCGTGACCGCGACGAGCCCGACGAGCCACGCCAGCTCGTGCGCGGCATCGGGGAGCAACCCGAAGGCGATCCGCAGCACCCCGTACGCCCCGAGCTTCATCAGGACCCCGGCGTGCATCATCGAGCCGGCGGCGGGGGCCGCGGCATGACCGTCCGGGGACCACGTGTGAAGCGGCCAGATCCCCGCGAGCACCCCGAACCCGACGTAGAAGAGAAGGAAGAGGGTGCGGCCGAGGCCGTACGGCACCGTCAGTTTCTGCAGTTCGAGGTAGTCGAACGTCGCGATGCCCTGCTGCCGGCCGCTCTCCGCCCAGAGCATGAGGATCCCGACCAGGATCAGCGCGGAGCCCGCGAGCAGGTACAGGGTCAGCTTCATCGCCCCGTACTCCTTGAGGCCGACGCCGACCTTCCGGAAGAGCGCGCCGAAAGGACCGCGCCCCGGGACGTCCATCGAGGATCCCCAGATCCCGATCAGCACGTACATCGGGAGCACCGCGAGCTCGTAGAACAGGAAGAAGACGAACAGGTCGAGCGAGACGAAGACTCCGTAGACCCCGGTCACGAGCAGGGCGAGGAAGAGGTAGAACTCCTTCGCGCGCTCGGCCGTCGTCCACGAGGTGAACACCGCCGTGATGTGGATGATCGCCGTGAGCACGACGAGCGGCACGCCGATCCCGTCCACGCCGAGATGCCAGGTGATCCCCAGCCGTGGCGCCAGGAGGTGCTGTTCGACGAACTGGAACCCCCCCCGTGCGACGTCGTAGCCGCCGAGGAGGAGCAGGGACGTGGCGCACGGAATGAGCGCGCCCGTGAGCGACACGAGGCGCACCGCGCGCCCCGCGCGCTCCGGCAGGAGCAGAATGACGAGCGCCGCGACGAACGGTCCGAGGAGCGTCAGCGAGAGGAGCTGGGATCCATGGTGTCCCATCACGCTCACCGCGCCGCGAGCCAGACGAGGAGGGCGAGCCCCGCGGCGACCGCGTAGAGCGCGTCCTGCACGCGGCCGTTCTGGAGCCCGCGGAGGCGCCCCGCGACGAGCCACGTCCACCACGTCGCCGCGTTGACGGCGCCGTCGACCACGTAGCGGTCGAGCCAGCCGACCGCCGCGGACGTCCCTCGGTAGGCATGGCGGTAGACCGCCTCGAACACGTCGTCGACGTAGTACCGGCGCTCGAGCACGGCCACCGCCGCGGAAAAGCGCGCGCGGACGGCGGCCGGGTCGAACGCCCGGCGCTGATACCCGAGCCACGCGACGAAGAGACCCGTCAGCGCCGCCGCCGTCCCGAGCACCGGCACGAGGAGCGGCGGGTGGCCGGCCTCCTCCGGGACGGGAACGAGGCGGGGGATCAGCACCGCGAGCGCGCCTCCGGCCAGCGCGAGGACCGCGAGGACGGCCATCGGCACGGTCATCGCGGCGGGAGCCTCGTGGGGATGGCCGTCCGCTTCGCGATCCCCCATCATCGCAACGAAGAACGCGCGCCCGATGTAGAACGCCGTGAGCGCGGCGGTGAGCAGCAGGATCGCGAACCCCACGGGATGCCCCCCGGCGAGCACGGCGGCGAGGACCTCGTCCTTCGAGAAGAATCCGGCCGTCGGCACGACCCCCGCGAGGGCCAATCCTCCGATCGCGAAGCAGGCGGCGGTGACCGGCATCGGCCGCGCCAGGCGCCCCATGCGGAACATGTCGTTGGTCGCGACGGCGTGGATGAGGCTCCCCGCGGCGAGGAACAGCAAGGCCTTGAAGAAGGCGTGCGTCAGCAGGTGGAAGTAGGCCGCGGACGCTCCCCCCGACCCGATCGCCGCCATCATGAAGCCGAGCTGGCTCACGGTGGAGAAGGCAAGGACGCGCTTGATGTCGCGCTCGACCAGGGCCATCGAGGCCGCGACGAACGCGGTCAGCACGCCGATCCCGTACACCACCATGGAAAGACCCGGCGCGTGGGCGAGCAGCGGGGCGATGCGCACCATCAGGTACACGCCCGCGGCGACCATCGTCGCCGCGTGGATCAGCGCGGAGACCGGCGTCGGCCCCTCCATGGCGTCGGGCAGCCAGATGTGGAAGGGGAACTGCGCGCTCTTGCCCATCGCGCCGAGGTAGACGCCCGCGAGGCCGAGCGCGAGCACCGAGCCTCCCAGGGCCCCCGACTGGCTCTTGGCGAACAGATCGGAGAAGGTGAAGGTGCCGGCGCTTCCCCACAGGACCAGCACGCCGAGCGCGAAGCCCACGTCCCCGAGGCGCGTCGTCCAGAAGGCCTTGACGGCGGCGCGCCCCGCCTCGGGCTTCTCCCAGTAGAAGCCGATGAGCAGGTACGAGCCCAGGCCCACGAGCTCCCAGAAGACATAGGTCTGCAGGAGGTTGTGCGCGAGCACGAGGCCGAGCATCGCGAAGGCGAACAGCGAGTGGTACGCGTAGTACCGGCCCAGGGACGCCGGCGTCTCGTCGGACATGTACGCCCACGAGTAGATCTGGACGAGCAGGGCCACGAGCGCGACGAGGAGCGCCATCGAGGCCGACAGCCCGTCGATCAGGAGCCCGAAGTGGATCCCGGCGACCCGCGCGAGCGGCGCCCACACGAAGTCGTACGACCTCGCGGCGGCCACGCCGGTGAGGAACGGGATCGCCTGGGCCGCCGCAGCGCCCGCCGCGGCGCCGATCCCCGCGATCGACACGAGGGCGGCGGGGCGGCCCGAGCGGCGCAGCGCCGGGATCAGCCCGATGAGGACGAGTGCCGACGCCGGGCCGAACAGGGTGAGGAGCGCCGCTGCCATCCGCTATCCCTTCAAGGTGTCGAGGTCGTCGAGCGCGCCGGTCTTGCGGACGCGGTGGGCGACCAGGACGAGCGCCAGGCCGACCGCGATCTCCGCCACCGTGATCGCGATGCCGAAGAGGACCAGGACGCCGCCCTCGAGCGCGCCGCGGGACGAGGCGATCGCCACGATCGCCAGGTTGACGGCGTTGAACATCAGCTCGATCGACAGGAGCACGCCCACGACGTGCCGGCGCGCCAGCACGCCGAACACGCCGATCGCGAACATCGCCAGGGCCACGACGATCACGTGCGTGAGCGTCACGACGCGCGGTCCCTGCGCGCGAGCAGCAGCGCGCCGAAGACGGCGCCGAGCAGGAGCACGGAGAGCAGCTCGAACGCCACCAGGTACTCCGAGAGGATCGCCCGCCCGATCGCGGCCCCCGTGCCGACGCCGGCGAACGGTCCCGGGGGAAGCCCCGCGCGCCCGACGATGCGGGCGAGCGCGATGAACACGACGATCGCCGTCGCGAGCGAGGGAACCGGCCGGCGCCAGCGCGCCCCTTCCGTCTCGCCGCCGGCGATCACGAGGGCGAACACGACGAGGGTGAGGACCCCGCCGGTGTAGAGCAGGATCTGAACCGCCGCGAGCAGCGGGGCCGCGGCGAGGAGGTAGAGCCCTGCGGTGGACGCCAAGGCCAGGGCGAGCGCGAACGCCGCGCGGAACAGCGACCTCGCGGTCACGACGGCGGCCGCCGCGGCCAGCAGCGTCCCGGCCAGGATCCAGAAGGCCGCGTCCCTCACGCGCCCCCCTCGGTCTTCGGCTCGGCGGGGGGCAAGCCGCGGGCCGCGTCGGTCCACTCCCGCAGCTTGGTCCCGGTCGCCTGCGACGTCAGGGCCGGCTCCGCGACGAGCTCGCGGCCGTTGGCCATCAGACGCTCCTTCGAGAGGAACAGCCCGTCGCGCGTCGTTGCGACCGGAGCGAGGGCGCGCGTCATGACGATCGCGTCCGTGGGGCAGACCTGGATGCACAGCTCGCACTGCATGCAGGCCTGGTAGTCGAGCGTGAAGACGTCGCAGTAGGTCGCGCCGATCCCGTTCTTCCGCGCCTCGCCCTTGCGGAGCGTGACCGCGATGATCTCGCTCGGGCAGATGTACTCGCACAGCCGGCAGCCGATGCAGTTCTCCTCGCCGGTGGCCGGGTCGATCGTCAGGGCGAACGAGCCCGCGCGCCATTGGCCCGGAAGCGTGCGCTTCTGCTTCGGGTAACGGACCGTGTTCGGCTTGCGGAACGCGTTCTTGAGCGTCGCCGTGAGGGCGAGCAGGGTTCCCTGGAACACGGCGCGGGCGCTGGCCACCGCTAACTCCGCGCCACCCACCAGGCCGCCGCGAGCAGGTTCACGAGGGCGATGGGGAGGAGGACCATCCAGTTGAGGCGGAGGGCCTGGTCGATCCGCACGCGGAGCAGGCTCCAGCGGATCCACAGCACGCCGAGGAACAGGACGAGGATCTTGAGCAGCAGCCAGACCACCCCCGGAAGGAACGCCGGGCCGAGGTACCCGCCGAGGAACACCGTCGCCGCCAGCGCGCAGATCGCCAGCGTGTGCGCGTACTCGCCGGCGTAGAACAGCGCGAACTTGATCCCGGAATACTCGACGTTGTAGGCCGCGATCAGCTCGGACTCCGCCTCGATGAGGTCGAGAGGGACCTTGTTCCCTTCGGCGAGGGCGCACACGAGGAAGACGAGGAACGCGACCTGCCCGACCACGGGGGCGGCGATGAACCACAAGCCCCGCTGCGCCTCGACGACGTCGGTGAGGCGGAACGAGCCCGCGAACACCGCCGGCACCAGGAGGGTCAGCAGCAGCGGGATCTCGTACGACGCGACCATCGCCACCATGCGGAGCGCCGAGAGCAGCGCGTACTTGTTGTTCGACGACCACCCGGCGGCGAAGATCCCGAGCAGCGTCAGCGAGGCGAAGGCCGTGAAGAACAGGTACGAGTACGGATGGTCGACCACCGCGAGGCCCGGGGCGAGCGGGATGAACGCGAAACCGATCAGGGCGGGGGCGACGACCATCACGGGCGCCAGGTTGAACAGCAGCGGGTCGGCGGAGCGCGGGGTGATGTCTTCCTTGACGATGAGCTTCAGCACGTCGGCGAGGGGCTGCAGCCAACCATGCGGCACTCCGACCTGATACGGTCCGATCCGGTTCTGGAACCGGGCGGCGACCTTCCGCTCGATCCAGGTCAGATAGGCGACGATCGTCATCGCGACGAGGAGCACCGTCGCCGAAAGGACGAGCGCGCCGAGCCAGCCGGTCACCGGTCGACGTCCCCCATGACCGGGTCGAGCGACCCGAGGATCGCGACCACGTCCGCGACGAGCCCTCCGGGGAGCAGGTGCGGGACCGCCTGGAGGTTGGCGAACGACGGCGCGTTGATCTTGAGGCGCAGCGGCTTGGCCGTCCCGTCCGACACGAGGTGGAAGCCCAGCTCGCCCCGCGGCGACTCGACGGCGACGTACGTTTCGCCGGCCGGGAGCTTGGTCGCCTTCGGGTTCTTGATCGGCTTGCGGGAGAACAGCGGGCCCGGGGGAAGGCCCTCCACGATCGCGTCGACGAGGCGGAGCGAGATCGCGATCTCGTCCATCCGGACCTGATAGCGCGCGAGAGCGTCTCCGGCCTGCCGCACCGGGATCTCGAATCGGAGCTCGGGGTAGGCGTCGTACGGCGCCGCCGTCCGGATGTCGGTGGGGAAGCCGGACGCGCGCAGCGTCGGTCCGGTCACGCCGAGCGAGAGCGCCAGGTCCTTCGTGATGACGCCAACGCCCTCGGTCCGCTCGCGGAAGATGCCGGTGTCGCCGGCGAGGGCGTGGAGCTCCGGCAGCGCCCGCGCGATCTCCGCGGACAGCGCAACCGATTTCGCGGCCATCGCCCCATCGAGGTCGTACCGGCAGCCGCCGATCATGTTCATGTTCGTGTGGTAGCGGGTGCCCGTGAGCTCCTCGAGAAGGTCGAGGATCTTTTCCCGCTCCCTGAAACAGTGCATGTAGAGCGTGGTCCCGCCGCCGAGCGCGCCGCCGAGGTCGAGGCCGAGCGTGCCGAGCCAGACGAGGTGCGAGGAGACCCTCTGCCACTCGGCCACGAACGCCCGCATCCACCGGCCGCGCGGCGGGACCTCGATCTTCCCGAGCGCCTCGACGGCGAGACAGTAGGCGTGGGAGTTCGCGGTCGGCGCCAGGTAGTCGTCCCGCTCGTACACCGGGGCGAGCTGGTCGTACGCCAGGTGCTCGGAGAGCTTCTCGACTCCCCGGTGGAGGTAGCCGATCGACGGGTCGGCCTTGACGACGGTCTCGCCGGAGAGGTGGAGGATGAGCCGGAGAACGCCGTGCGTCGAGGGGTGCTGGGGTCCCATGTTGAGCGCGAGCTCGCCGAACTCCCGCTCCACGACCTCGATCGGGGCGCTCACGGCGCGGGCTCGGTCTTGGCGGGGCGGTACCCCCACGGGGTGTCCATCGGGAAGTCCTTTCGGAGCGGATGCCCCTCGTACTCGTCGGGCATCAGGATCCGCCGCAGATCGGGATGGCCGCGGAAGCGCACGCCGAAGAGGTCGAAGACCTCCCGCTCGTGCCACTCCGCCCCGCTCCAGACGTACGCGAGCGAGTCGATCTCGAGGGCGTCCTTGGCGAGGGCGGCCTTGAGGAAGATCGTGTCGTGCGTGTCCGGGTGCCGGACCGCATGGACGACCTCGATCGTCTCCTTGCGCTCGATCGCGCTGGCCAGCACGTAGTACCGGTAGCCGTGCGCGTCGCGCAGCGCGCGGGCCGCCTCGAGGAGTGCTGTGGCGTGCAGCTCGACGCCCAGCGCGTACGGCGTGGCCGAAAAGCGCGTCCCGAGGGCGCCCACGACCTCAGCGGCCGGCATCCGCGCTCCCTGGCGTCCGGCCCGCCATGATCTTGCGCTGGAGGGCGAAGATCCCTTCCATCAGCGCCTCCGGGGTCGGCGGGCAGCCGGCGACGTAGACGTCCACCGGGATCACGTGGTCCACCCCCGGCACGACCGAGTAGACGTTCCGGTAGTGGTCTCCGGAGTTGGCGCAGCTTCCCATCGAGATCACCCACTTGGGATGCGCCATCTGGTCGTAGAGGGTGCGGATGCGCGGGGCCATCTTGATCGTGACGGTGCCCGCGATGATCATCACGTCCGACTGACGCGGCGTCGGCCGGAGGATCATGCCGAACCGGTCGAGGTCGTACCGCCCCGCGAACGTCGCCATCATCTCGATCGCGCAGCAGGCGAGGCCGAAGGTCAGCGGCCAGAGGCTCGAGGTCTGCGCCCAGTGGAACAGGGTGTCGGCGTGGAGCAGCGCGAGCCCGCCGCCGGGGAAGCGGACGACCTCCTCCGCGATGTCCTCGAGCCCGAGGGAGCCCGCGGGCTTGGAGGGTTGCCCGAGAACCGGGAGCGTCCCGTCCGCCATCAAAGGCTCAGCGCGTCCACGTCAGGTCCCCCTTCCGCCAGGCGTACACCCACCCGACGAAGAGGACCGCGACGAAGACGACCATCCCCCAGAAGGCGGTAGCACCGGCCCCGCGCAAGGCCTGCACCCAGGGGAAGAGAAACGCGGCCTCGGCGTCGAAGAGGATGAACACGAGGGCGACGAGGTAGAAGCCGACCGGAAGCGGCTTCCACGCGGGACCGAACGGCGCTTCCCCGCATTCGTAGGTGTCGTGCTTGGCCGGGCGGCTCCGCGCGGCGCGGTTGCGGATCAGGGCGCCCGCGGCGATGAGGCCGATCCCGAGCCCGATGCAGATCGCGATGTGGACGGCCAGGCCGACGAACGGCGCCGGGGAAGACACAAGATCCTCCTGGTGGCGGATGGAAGCGGGATCTTAACAGCGCGAACGTTTACCGCAAATGCGCCGGGATCCTATTTCCGACCGGGGACCTCCGCGACGATGTCGGCGAGCACGCGGAAAGCCCCGTCCTCACCGCGGCGCCAGGTCCGCAGGAATCCGGTCTTTCCCGGGTCGCCTTCGCGGGTCTCGCAGGTTCCGTAGGCGAAGCCGAGGTCTCCTGCCGGGGCAAGCTCGATCCGCTGCGGCTTGCAGGCGAGCTTGCGGACGTCCTTCTCGAGCACCGCGCGCGCGGCCTCGAGGCCGGACGCCGGGCAGGTCCCCTCGCGGTATGCGCGAAGGCCCGGGTCGGCGTGCGCGAGGACCGCGGCGCCGATGCCGCTTTCTCCCGCGCGGTCCAGGCGCGACTCGTCCGCGTTCAATCGCGCGCGCGCCCGGGCGAGGTCCTTGGGGGTCAGCGGTGCGGGGGCGGTCTCCGGCGGGTTGCCGTCGATCACGTCCGGCGGCTTCGCGTACGTCAGAGGACAGCCGACGCCGAAGTCCGCCTTGACCTTCCAGTCGCCGCTCGGCTGCTTGGCCCAGACGGAGAAGAACCAGCCGGTGCGCGGCGTCTCGGCGGGGTCGTTCGGGCGGTACTCCCACGGGCCCGTCGAGAACGCGAGGCCCGAGGACGCGGCGGCGACCCACGCCGGTGCCCAGGAGAGCACGCCGGGGGCCCGTGGCTTTCCCTGATGAGCGGCGATCCCGGGCGTGGGGAGCGGCTGGAAGACGACGGAGTCGTCGGCGAGGTGCGCGAGGAAGGCTTCGTGCAATCCCTTCGCCGGTGAGTCCGCGGCGAAGCTCCGCTCCGCCGCGACGACCTCGGCGAACGCGGTGGCCGGCGGCGCTGGGGCGGGCGCGGCCGTGCCTGCTGGGGCGGCGGCGAGCAGGAGGGCGAGCATCAGAAGCCCATCTTGAGGCCGAGGGCCACCATCCGCGGCGGCCCCGCCTGCGAGACGACCTGGCCGAAGTTGCGCGCGAGCAGGCGCCCCTCGACCTCACCTCCGTTGAACCGGTTGAAGACGTTCAAGACCTGCACGAACGCCTGGCCGGCGGCCTTCCCTCCGCGGAACGTGAACGGTCGATAGACCTTCAGGTCGAGCTGCGAAAGGTACGGCGCGGACAGGGCCGGCACCGTCGGGAGGCCGTTTTCCGTCCTGAATTCGTTCACGATCGACAGCGGCGTCTCGACGCCGGTGTTGCGTCCGACGCCGGCCGGCCGGTCGCTGGTGATCCCGTCGAGGTTGTCGTCCTTGCCGGTGGTGACGTTGAACGTGAGCGCCGAGGCCCACTGGTAGACCCCCGACAATCGCATGCCGAGCAATCCGAGGCGGATGTCTCCGGAGGCCACGAAGCGGTGGCGGCGGTCGTCGTCCGAGCGGCCGCGCTCCTGGCTGATGTCGTCGGAGTTCGGCGGGAGGTAGATCCCGCCCTTGAGCGGGTCCGGACCGAGGTCCTCGGACTTCGAGAGCGTGTACTGGAGGCTGTACCACCCGGCGGCCTCCTGCCACTTCCAGCCGAGGTCGAGCCCGGTGTACCACGCGCGCCCCTCGGTCGTGATCGCGGCGATCGACCCCACGGTCTGGTCGCGGTGGATCGGGATCCCGTCGATCGTCTGGCCGACCACCGGGTTGAGATCGCGCATGAGCGGGATGTGATAGGTCAGCACGCGGCCCGCGTTAACGGAGATGAGCCCCTTCCCCCTCACCGACTTGTCGAATCCGAGGTTGAACTGGTTCGACTGGGCGGCGTCCATCTGCGTTCCGGTCGAGAAGCGCAGGATGAGGTTCTCCGGGAACACGAGGCCCGGCTTGATCGCGTCGATCCCGTACTTCTTGATAACGTCCTCGGTGATCTCGTACAGGAAACCTTGCGGGAACAGGAGGCCGATCGAGGTGCCGGAGGTGATCGCGGCCACGGCGGGGAACGCGAGCACGGTCTTGTTGTAGAAGATCCCTGCGCCGCCACGGATGATCCAGTCCCGGTTCGCCCCCGCGGTGTACGTGAATCCGAGGCGCGGCGCGAGATTGTTCGTGTCGCGGGGGGCGCCGCCGTTCGGGATCGACGACGGGACCGCGAGGCTCTTCGGAAGCGTGTACGTGCTCAGGTCGTAGCGGAGCCCGTAGTCGAGGATCCACCGGGGCGCCGCCTGCCAGGTGTCCTGCGCGAACGCGGCGATCTGCGTGTCGTCGAGGGTCGCGGTCGGGGCCCCCTCGATGAGCTGGAACACCTGAGGATAGGTCCGCGGCAGCGCGGGCTCGTCGATGCGGCCGTCCCCGTTGTCGTCGACTCCCGGCGTGCCGGGGCAGGGGACCGGGTCGTCGTAGTCGGGCTCGCAGTGCCCCTTCCCCTGGCTCGGGCAGGTGTCCGCGTCGACCGAGCACGAGGTCGCGTGATCGCCGCTGCAGCGCTGCGGGAGGTCGGTGAAGCTGATGCCGCCGCAGTCCCCGGGCTGGAACGGCGCGTCGGTCTGGTAGATGAAGTTCCCGTTCGGGTTGAACCGCGCCGCGACCCGCGTGTGGGAGGGGGTGACGTCGTAGCCGAACTTGGTCGTGTGGTGGCCCTTCACCCAGGTGAGGTTCTGGACGAGCTGGTAGGTGGTCGCCTTGCGGTCCTGGTGGTTGAGGTTGTTGCCGCCGAACTCCGACGACGGGCGCTCGACGCCGGAATCGGAGGAGTTTGCTTGCTGCTCGAACGAGGAGTCGCTGGCGAGCACGCGGATCTCGTGAATCAGGTTCGGATTGATCACGGTGGTCAGCGCGGCGCCGAGCTGCAGATCGCGCTCGCCGAGCGTGAAGCCGAACTGCGGCGTCGTGATCCCGCCGACGTTGACCCCGCCGTTCGTGCGGTCGTCGTAGGAGAGCCGGACCATCAGCGTGTTGGCCGGGTCGATGTTGACGTCGGTCCGGAGGAAGACGTTGTCGTCGCGCGAGGGGGCGGCGTACCGTCCGCCCGCGACCCCGTCCGGCGTCGTGCCGGAGTACGGGATCACCGCGGTCTGCTCCTGGTGCTCGTAGGCCGCGAACCAGAAGGCCTTGTCCTTCTTGAACGGTCCCCCCCAGCGCAGGCCGGCCGACCAGTTGGACGGTGCGTCCTGCACGCCGGGGCTGTCGGGGAGGCCGTTGACCAGGTCTCCGGACGCGCCCCACCCCGAGGGGGCGCCCTCGACGAAGCCGAGCATCTCCTGCGAGTTCGTCCCGCGCTGGGTCAGGATGTTCATGATGCCCCCCGACGCCCGCCCGAACTCCGGCGCGAACTGGTGCGTGAGGACCACGAACTCGCTGATGACGAGGTCGGAGAACGAGGCGTTCAGCGACGTGCCGCTGGCGATGTCGTTGTTGTCGAGGCCGTCGACCAGGTAGGAGTTCGAGCGGCCGGTCTGCCCGTTGACGACGAAGGGCGCCGCGCGCTCCCCGTAGTAGCTCGACGCCGCGGCCGGGCGCACCGAGGAATCGAGCAGCGCCAGGTCGGTGATGGCGCGCCCCGCGATCGGCAGCTCCTGCGCCTGGGTGTCCAGGATCCGCAGCTCGCTTCCGGTCCGTTGCGGCTCGAGGAGCGGCACGTCGGCGCGCACCTCGACGTTCTCCTCGAGCCCGGTACCCACGGTCAGGTTCACCGCCACGGTCTGCTGCAGCCGCAGCGTGACGCTCTTGGTGTCGCTGAGCACGCCGTCGGGGCTCCGCGCGACGACGCTCCACGTTCCGGGGGCGATCGCATCGAACCGGAACCGGCCGTCGCCGTCCGCCATTGCGGTCCTCAGCGTGCCGCTCGACTCGGCGCGGGCCTGGACCAGGGCGGCGCCCACGCCGTCGCCGGAGGGTGTGACGACGCGCCCCGAGAGGATGGCGGAGGTGGTCTGCCCCGCGGCCGGGCGGCCGAGGCACGCCACGGCCCAGACGGCGAGACACACCAGCAGCCGGCGGGTGAGAAACTCGGCTTTTCCGGTCACGAGCCTAGTGCCCGTAGTGTCCCCAGAGACCGGTCCCGCCGGTCCCGCGCGAGCGCACGAGGATGTACGTGTGATTGGGGTTTCCGTCCCAGCACGTCACCGCTCCGACCTGACCGACGACCGTGTACCCCCCATCGCTGGTCACGGTGTCCGACGCCAGGATATCGTAACCGGCCGCGCAAGCGGAATCCGGCGGCGCGGTCCAGCACACGTGCACGTTCGGGAGCGCCTTGTCCACCGTCATCTGCGTGGGCGCGACCTCCTGGCCGCACGTCGTCGCGGTCACCTCGACCGGGTACGAAAAGCTCGGATCTCCGGAGACGGTCGTCGGGTAGACGATGCTCTCGTACTGCGTCGTCACGCTCGTGGACGGGTCCGTGTAGCTCGTCAGCGACGTCACCGTGAAGTAGTACTTCGTCCCCGCGGTGAGCCCCGAGATCGTCGCCGAGGTGCCCGAGAACGACACCTGGCCCGCGTTCGCCACCGAGTTGAACGCGTACGGGCTCGACGAGCCCGAGTCGGTGTCCCAGTAGACCTTGTACCCCGTGATCTTGTGCGTGTCGTTGCCGGGGTTCCACGAGATCTGCACCGACGAATAGTCCACCGTCCCCACAGTCATCGAGATCGGGGGGAATAACCCGTAGCTGAGGTCCGTAAACGCGAGCGTAGTGAAGTTCGTGCAGGGGGTCTCAGCGTTTGCCGAAATTTCGGCGGCGGTGAAGTTGAGATTCTGAGGTCCGCGCAGCAACACGACCGATCCCAGGTAGGGGACCTGCCAGTAGTAGAGAACCGTGCGGACCGCACTCACGAGAAAGAATGACGAGCAAGTAGAGGTGGAATTGAGACAGTAGTCCGCGGTATTCCGTGTGAGGAGCGCGTTGAGCGTGTGCCCCGAAGGAAGTGTCACCACGCCTCCCTTGAGGAGCTTGACGGACTGCTGCCCCTTGTGCGGTTGCCCGTTGGTCTCAGTGCATGAATACGCATACAAGGGGTTTGGGTTCAGCGGCTGCGTGATTCCACAATGCTGCGGGAAGAAGTCGGGTTCGCACGGGAATACCCCGCTCTGCCAGCTATCCCCGGCCTGCATGAAGAACCCGTTGGCATCGTTGTGGGCGAACTTCCAGAGAGGAACGTCGGTGCGCGTGGTGGTACCGAAATTCGAGAAGCAGAAATCGGACTCTCCCGTACCAAAGGCGCCCTGCACGCCCTCGTTCTGCGCGCCGCTTCGAAGGTAGACCGTGACGTCGGACATGCTCGTCACCCGTTGGGTCACCTGGTTGTCCTTGTGGAGTGGGGGCGTATCGGTCGGGACGATGTGGTCCTCCCGGCCAAGCACACCGCCCGCCACCGTGTAGCCGCAGCGCGCGGAATTGCAGGTCTCGGAGGCATTGACCGGCGTCGAAATCTGGGTGGTGTCGTTACCCGACGTGTTTCCCGAGAAGTTCCAGCTGTTGAGGGCCGCGAGGTCGCACATGTTGTTGATGCCCGGGTCAGGGACGAGCGAGGAGACCGGCGTGTTCGCGCCCTTGTCCCAGGCGTACAGGATGTCGAGGAACGCGGGGCGGTCCTCCTGGTCCACGTAGATCTTCAGGTCGGCCGCGCCGGTGATCACGTCCTGGACGACCGTGACCTTGTCGGCCGCGAGCCGCGTCCTTCCGTCCGGGCCGGCCTCGCCGGCCACCTCGCCGACGACCCCGGCGCGGGGATCGACCCAGCGGTGGATCGTCTCCTCGGGCACGAACCCGCGCGCCCCGGCCTTTCGCCGGAGCACCAGCGCGCGCTCCAGCACGACCTCGCGCGGTCCGGAGGGGAGATGCACCCAGCCGATCCCCACGGTCTCGACGTGAATCCTGAGATCGTCGGCGAGGCCCAGCACCGCTTCCTGCAGCTCGAGATCGACCGTCCCGCCCATCTTCATCTGCCGCGGGTCGCGATCGGGGAGGATCCAGCGCTCGCGATCGGCGCCGAGATAGACCCGATCTGTTCCCTTGCCGCCGGCGGGGCCATCCGGGACCGCCTCGACGCGGAGGGCGTCGCACTCGCTGAAAATGCTCACGATCGACGCTCTCTCGAGAGGGAGCGCCTCGAGGTGCCACCGCGATTTTCCTTCCGGGGCGAGCAGGTCGGCTGGGAGTGATCCCGTGGCGCCGACCGTGCGGATCCGGACCTGCCGGACCGGCGGCGCCGCCGTCGCTGAGGCGACGGCGAGAAGGGTCAATGTCATGGCGACAAAGGACTTGCGCATTCGTTGGCTCCTCCTAGGCTCGAGTCGGGACGCCCCAGGTTCTACCCGCACCCGCCCCCGCGGGCAACGGTTTTTTATAAAGACGCCTCAGGGTAACCCGGCGGCCCCTCCGGGACCAGCGTGCGTCTGGAGCTGGACCAAAGTCCGGTAGAGCCCGTCCGGGCGGCGCATCAGCTCCTCGTGCGTTCCCGATTCCCGGACCCTTCCGTGGTGGAGGACCAGGATCCGCGTCGCCGACCGGACGGTGGCGAGCCGATGGGCGATCACGATCGAGGTCCGTCCGGACAGCAGCACGTCGAGGGCGGACTGGATGCGCGCCTCCGTCTCGGGGTCGACCGAGGCGGTCGCCTCGTCGAGGACGAGAACGGCGGGATCGAAGGCGACCGCGCGCGCGAACGAGAGGAGCTGTTTCTCGCCGACCGAGAGGTTGCCGCCGCGCTCGCGGACCGGCTCGTCGTAGCGCCGCGGCAGCCGGTCGATGAACCGATCGGCCTGAACGGCGCTCGCGGCGCGGGCGACGGCTTGCGGGTCGAGGCGCGGGTCGCCGAGCGAGATGTTGCCGCCGATCGTCCCCGCGAACAGGAAATGATCCTGGAGCACGACGCCGATCGCGCGCCGCAGGTCGGCGAGGTCGTGGTCCCGCACGTCCACGCCGTCCAGGAGAATCCGCCCGGAGCGTACGTCGTAGAGCCGGGCGAGCAGGCGGATAAGCGTCGACTTGCCCGCGCCCGTCCACCCGACGACCGCGAGACGCTCTCCGTGGGCGACCCGGAACGAGACGTCGGACAGCACGTCGGGGCCGTCCGCGTAGCCGAACGTGACGTTCTCGAAGACGATCTCGCCGCGCGCCCGTCCGGGGATCCGATGGGGGCGCGGGGGGCTGACGAGGGTGACCGGGGTGTCGAGGAGGGCGAAGATCCGCTCGGAGCTGGCCGTCGCGGCCTGCATCACCGTGTACCGCTGCGAGAGCTCCTGGATCGGACGGAAGAACCGGTTGGCGTACTCCAGGAACGCGACGAGCGTGCCGAACGTCACGGCGCCGGACAGGAACCTCCCGCCGCCCGCCCAGATGATCGCCGCGAGCGTCACCGATCCCATCAGCTCCGCGACGGCCGAGTAGGCCGATTCGTAGAAGACCCCGCCAAGCTGCGCGCGCCGGTGCTCGCCGTCCAGCGCGGCGAACTCGGCCGCGGCGGAGCGCTCGTGGCGGGTCAGCTGCAGGATCCGCATCCCGGTCACCGCCTCCTGGAGGTAGGCGTTGAGCCGCGCCACCGCGCTGCGAATCGTCCGGTAGGCGTCGCGCACCCGGACCCGGAACCACCACGACACGACGAGCATCGGGGGGACGATCGCGAGCGTCACGAGCGAGAGGCGGACGTCCATCGCGACGAGGATCACGACGATTCCCAATAGCTTGACCAGGTCGGAGAGCATCAGCACCACGCCGGAGGTGAACGCCTCGTTGATGGCCTCGACGTCGGTGGTGACGCGCGTCATCAGCCGGCCCACCGGCATCCGGTCGAAGAACGAAGCCGGCAGGCGCTGCAGGTGCGCGAACACGGCGGAGCGCAGGTCGAAGACGACCGCCTGTCCGGTCGCCTCGAGGAGGTAGATCTGGAGGAAGCTCAGCCCGAACTCGGCGAGGAGCGCTCCCAGGAAAAGCGCGACCGGGACCGCGAGCCCGGCGACCTCGCGCTTCACGATGAAGCGGTCGATGACGACCTTCACCAGGTACGGCGGGACGAGCTGCACCGCGCCGACCGCGAGCAATGCGGCGAGCGAGGCCAGAACGAGCGACGCGTGCGGGCGGACGAACGCCGCCAGGCGCCGCATCAGCCGGGCGTCGTAGGCCTTGCCGAGGACGTCGTCCCGGTCGGGCGCGCTCATCCGGTGAGCCTCTCCTCGAGCTGCTGCCGGCGGAACAGGCGCGCGTAGACGCCGTCCCGGGCGATCAGCGCGTCGTGCGGGCCGTCCTCGACGACGCGTCCCGACTCCAGCACGACGATCCGGTCGACCGCGGTGAGCGTCGAGAGGCGGTGCGTCGCCAGGATCAGGGTCCGCTCCCGCCGGTCGGCCTCGAGGGCGGAGAGGATCGCCCGCTCCGTGTCCGCGTCGACGCTCGAGAGCGCGTCGTCGAGGATCAGCACCGGAGCGTCCGCGAGGAGCGCCCGGGCGAGCGTCGCGCGCTGGCGCTGGCCGCCCGAGAGCGTGTAGCCCCGCTCGCCGACGACCGTCGCGAGCCCGGACGGAAGCGCGCGGATCTCGGACGTCAACGCCGCGCGCCGCGCCGCGTTCTCGATGTCGGCCTCGGAGGCGGAAGCGCGGCCCAGCGCGATGTTCTCCGCGAGCGTGCGCGAGAACAACAACGCCTCCTGCGGGACGAGCGCCACCGCCGCGCGGACCCGTGCGACCGGCAGGGTCGTCACGTCCGCGCCGCCGAGGAAGACCGTGCCGGCCGGGGCGGGGTAGACGCGGGCGAGGAGGTGGGCGAGGGTCGACTTTCCCGAGCCGACCGTGCCGACGAGGGCGACGCGCGACCCGCGCGGGATGCGCAGCGTCACGCCGGACAGCGCGGGGCGCTCGCGGGACGAATCGTACGCGAAGGTGAGGTCGCGGATTTCGATGTCCCCCGCGGGAAGAGGCGGCGCGGGCTCGCCCGGCTCCGGCGGCGGGATCGCGGGCTCCGCGAGGAAGATCTCGTCCAGCCGGCGCATCGCCCCGGCGGCGCGCTGGAAGACGTTGACCATCCAGCCGAGGGCGATCGTCGGCCAGGCGAGCTGCCCGAGGTACGCGTTGAACGCGACGAAGTCCCCGAGCGTGATCCGTCCGCGGATGACGTGCAGCCCGCCGACGAAGAGCACCAGGAGCGTGCCCAGGCCGGCGAACACGCCGATCAGGGAGATCATCGCGGCGCGCGAGCGGGACAGCGCGAGGCTCTTCCGGCGAAAGTCGTCGCACAGCGCGCGAAACGCCGCGATCTCGCGCTCCTCCTGTCCGAAGATGCGCACTTGCTGGATGCCGGAGAGGTTCTCCTGCGCGCGGCTGCTGATCTCGGCGAGCTGCTCCTGCACGGCGAGCGACCGCGCATAGACCCGCCGGCTCAGGCGGTTGACGGCGAGGTAGAGGGGCGGGAACGTCGACAGCGCGATCAGCGACAGCAGGGCGTCGAGCCGGAGCATCACCACCACGGTGAGCGCGTAGACGATCGCGGTGTTGAGCGCGTTCATGAGGCCGGGGCCGTAGAACGACTGCAGGAGCTGCAGGTCGTTGATCCCGCGGGACATGATGTCGCCGGTGCGCTGAGAGTCGTAGAACCTCGCGTCGAGGGTGAGCAGCTTCCCGAAGAACGCCTCGCGCGCGTCGTAGGCGATGCGGCGGCTGGTCCCGAGGATCTCGAGACGCGACTGCGTGCGCACCACCGCCTGCACGAGCGCCACAGCGACGATCGCGAGGGCGTCGGCGGCGATCGCCCCCCGGGGGGCCCTCGCCTGCAGCTTGTGCACCGCGTCGCGCACGAGCCACGGGATGCCCAGGATCAGGACGTTGGTCGCGAGCAGCCAGCCCAGGCCGCGCGCATAGGATCCGCGGTACGGCCGGGCCCAGGCATAGAAGCGCGCGAGCAGAGTGTCCCGCACCGCGGGGGCTACGCCTGGCGGACGCCGCGCGCGCGCTTACGCTGGCACGCCGCGCACACGCCCGCCATCTCGATGCGGACGACCTCGGGCCGGAATCCGTTGTCGTGCTCGACCCGGCGCTTGAGGTCGTCCCAGAAGTGCTCGCCGGGCTCGTCGACCCCCTTGCAGACCGTGCAGACGAGGTGGATGTGCAGCGTCGAGGGCCGGATCTCGTAGTAGTGCCGCTCGCCGGAGACGTGCATGAGGTCGAGCTCGTCGACGAGCCCGAGCTTCTTGAGGCGGTTCAGCGTGCGGTAGACGGTGGCGCGGTGGATGCCGGGATCGAGCGCGCGGGCCCTCTGGTAGACCTCCTCCGCGTCGAGATGCTTCTCCGCGCGCTCGAGCAGGTCCGCGAGCACCCGGCGCGGACCGGTCAGGCGCATGCCGACCGCCTTCATCCGATCGGTCAGCGCCGGGTCGGCCGGTGGCTTGGTCTTCATCGGGTACCCGCTTCGCCGGCCGCGCGGCGGCGAAAGCGAGCCGTAAGCTACCAAACGCGCTAGGGTTGCGCCACCGGGGCGGCCGATGGCGGCCCGACCAGCACCCGCAGGATCCGCCGGCCGCGCACCCGAGACACCTCCACGCGGCGCCCGCAGAACGTCACGGCGTCGCCGGCCCGCGCCAGGCGCCCGAGACGCGCGAGCACCAATCCGCCGATCGTGTCCACGTCCTCGGCGCCCGGGTCGTGCGCCCCGATCGCCGCCTCGATCTCGTCCACCGTGACCGACGCGTCGGCGGCGAGACGGCCTCCGGGCAGCGGCTGGATCCGCGGGCTCTCCTGGTCGAACTCGTCCTGGATCTCCCCGATCAGCTCCTCGAGCACGTCCTCGAGCGTGACGATGCCCGCAGTGCCGCCGTACTCGTCCACGACGATCGCGAGGTGGACGTGATGCTTCTGGAACGACGCGAGCGCCTGCTGGATCTTCGCGTTGGCCGGCAGGAACAGCGGCGGCCGGGCGAGCGTGCGCAGATCGGCTGCGCCGGCGGTCGGCGGCGGCGCGATGAAGAGGTCCTTCACGTTGACGATCCCGATCACGCGGTCGACGCTCCCGTCGCACACGGGCAACCGCGTGTGCCCGTACTCGCGCGCCCGCGCCGTGTTCTCCGCGTAGGAGCGCGCGAGGTCGAGGGAGAGGATGTCGGCGCGCGGGACCATGATCTGGCGGATCACGCGGTCGGGGAAGTCGAGGGCCTTCGCGAGCAGGCGGCCGTGCGCCTCCGAGACCGCGCCGCTGCGCCGGCTGACCGCGAGGATCATGCGCAGCTCCGCCTCGCTGTGGGCGAGGCTCGGCTCGGACGCGCTCGGCAGGCCGATCAGCCGGACGACCAGGCGCGCGGACCCGTTCATGAAGGTGATCAGCGGGTAGAAGAGGAACCGGAACGCGCGCAGCGGCCACGACACGAACAGCGCCATCGGCTCGGCATGCGCCATCGCGAGCGACTTCGGGACCAGCTCGCCCAGGACCACGTGGAGGAAGGTGATCAGGAGGAACGAGACCGCGATTGCCGCCGAGTGGGCGGCGGCCGCCCGCGCGGCCCCCGTCCACGCGAACGCCGGCTCGAAGAGGTGCGCGAACGCGGGTTCGCCGATCCAGCCGAGCCCCAGCGAGGCGAGCGTGATCCCGAGCTGGCAGGCCGAGATCGACGCGTCGAGCGTCCGGAGCACCTCGCGCGCCGCCGCCGCGCGCCGCACCCCCCGATGCACCAGGTCCTCGATCCGGGTCGCGCGCACGCGGATGATCGCGTACTCGGCGGCGACGAAGAAGGCGTTGACGAGCACGATCGCCAGCGCCACGACGATCAGGACGAGGTTCATCGCCGCGGAAGTATAGGGGCCCCCTCCCCGTCGTGGAGGCTGCCCCTCTCGAGGAACCAGCGCAAACGGGCCACGACCTCGTCGGTGCTGCGCAGGTGCGTCGGATCGAACGCCACGACGCGGTCCCGGTGCTCCGCGAGCCACCGGGTGACGATCTCGACGTCGACGGCGCGCGCCCGCGCGGCGACGGGGCCCGGGCGCGGGTCGAAGAACGCGCGATCGAGCACGCGCGCGATCCGCGCGAGGCCTCCGCCCCGCGGCCCGAGGGGGACCGTGTCGACGAGCGCGCCGTCGTGGATGAGCCAGGCGCGCAGCACCCACGGCGCCTCGGCGGGCTCGATCAGGAGCATCGAGGTCAACCGGCGCTCGCGCCGGGACCCGGGGTGCACCTGGCGCTGCACGTTGCGCGCCGGGTCGAGGCGGCGGATCTGGGCGGCCTCGCGGAGGAGGGCCTCGAGCTCCGATCCGGCGGGCGCGACCTCGAACCGGTGCACCGCGTCCACGATGCCCTGGACACGCGCGGTCCGCGGGACGCCGTCGCGGAACCAGCCGGCCAGGCGGCGGCGGAGGTTGCGGGATTTCCCGACGTAGAGCAGGCCGCCCTCGGCGTCGAAGAACCGGTAGGTCCCGGGCGTCGCGGGTATCGCCGCGAGGTCCGCCGGACCGAAGGCGTACCGGCCCCACGGGAGCGACGGCCCGCGCGGGCGGCAGCTCGACGCGAGCTCGTCCCACGACTCGCCCTCCGCGCTGAGCGCGTCGAAGCAGGCGGGGAGGATCTCGATCCGGCGCGCCGGGTCGTCGTCGACGCGCACGGCGAGGCCGAGGCGCGCGGCGACGTCGGCCACGCCGTGAGCCGACGGGAGCCCGAGTCTCCGGTGCGCGAGCAGGGCGAGCGGGAGCGGGGCCGCGAGCGGCTCGTCCAGCCAGGCCTCGAGGGCGGCGAGCCCTCCGGGCGGCGCGTGAACGACCACGCGCGCCCCCGCGAGAAGCCGGAGCACCTCGAGCTTCAGGTCGTGCCCCGGCGAGAACGGAGCCAAGTCCCCGCCGCAGGCGCCGACGATCTCGCGGCCGCGCCGCCGCGCCGCGGCGACGGCGGTCAGGCGCATCGGCGCGCGCGGCGCCGGCCGGGATCCCTCGACGAGCACGAACGTGGTCTCCGCCTCTGCGGCCTCGTCCACGTCCCCCGGGGCGTGAGCCGCCTCGGCGCGTATGGCCTGCCAGGAGCCGTCGGCGTAATGCAGGCGGGAGTCGCCGCCGAGCGCCTCCGCGAGGACCGCGGTCGCCCGGGATTCGTCGCGGACCGTCAACAAGAGCACCTCGCGCGCGAGCCGGACGCTCGTCACCGGCGTCGCGGCGGCGCGCAAGTACCGGATCGCGCGCTCGGCCACGAGGGACGGCGGTCGATCCGTCACGGCCCTAGCGCTTCGGGGGCGGTGCGTGCGGTTGCGACGCGGCGGAGGGCCCCCAGTCGCGGAGGAGCTTTACCAGGGAAGCGATCTGCGACGCGCTCAACGGGCCGCCCATCAGATCCGAGAAGCCGGGCATCTTCGGATTCGCGGTGCCGTAGGCGATCGCCTCGCCGAGCGCCTTGTCGTCGTGCGACGCCAGGTAGTCCCGGGCGCGCAGCCCGGGCGCCAGCCCGCCGTCCCCCTTCGCGCCGTGACACATGGCGCACACTGCGCCGTACAGCTCGGCCCCCGATTTGCCGGCGGCGGCCCCGGCGTGGCATCCCGCGCACTTTCCCATGAGGAGCGACTGCCCGGTGAACCGCGGGTGGCCGTTCGGCATCGGCTCCTCGTCCAGGGGGATGACCTGTGCCTTGATCGAGAGGATCGTGCGCGGGTGCTCCGGGTCGTTCGACATGACGGCGATCGTCTTGTGGACGCCACCGCTCTGCCCCGCGGGATCGTAGACGATGGCGAGCGCGCCCGTGCCTCCGGGAGGGACGGACGCGTCGGGAGGCGTCGAGACCGTGCAGCCGCACGACGGCGCGGTCCCGCGGATCTCGAGCGGGGCCGACCCGACGTTGCGGTACGACCAGGAGAACGACTGCTTCGCGTCCGCCCGGATCGTCCCGAAGTCGTGCGTGGTCTCGTCGAACCGGATCGCCGGCCCGGTGGGTGCGGGCTCCGCCCCGGCGGCCCCGATCAGGCCGAAAAGACACGCGGCGGCGGCGGTGCGGGCCCGGAGCATGGCGGTCGTTTGTACCATTCGGGGCGCGGTGCGTCAAAAACCGGGCGGGTCCGGAACGGCCGTGACACCGTGCCGCCCGTGCGAGGAGACCCGGCGCGTTGATCGAAGGGGCGTCCGATCGGCCGGCTTCGTCGTGGGAGCAGGGGCGGTTCGTGCGCGAGAAGGGGCGCGCCGCGCTCGCGAGCGTGCTCGCGAGCGTGCTGCTCACCGCGCTGAAGCTCGCCGCGGCGGTCGCGACGTCGTCTCTGGGACTGCTCGCGGAGGCGGCGCACTCGGCCCTCGATCTGGGAGCGGCCGCCGTGACGTGGGTCGCGGTGCGGACCTCCTGGCGGCCTCCAGACGCCGACCACCAGTACGGCCACGGCAAGATCGAGAACCTCGCCGCGCTCGCCGAGACGGTCCTGCTCGTGCTCACCTCCGTCTGGATCGTGCGTGAGGCGCTGGCGCGCCTGCTCGGAGAGGCTCCGGAGATCCACTCCGGGTGGATCGGCGTGACGGTCATCGGGGTCTCGATCGCGGTCGACCTCGCGCGCTCCCGCGACCTCTCCCGCGTCGCGCGGCTGTCCGGAAGCCAGGCGCTCGAGGCCGACGCTCTGCACTTCAGCTCCGACATCCTCTCCTCGGTCGTCGTCCTGCTCGGGTTGACCGGGGCCTGGATCGCCCACCGGATCGGGCCGCCGTGGCTGGCGAAAGCCGACTCCGTAGCGGCGATCGTGGTCGCGGCCTTCGTGCTGCTGCTGTCGTGGAAGCTCGGCCGCCGGGCGATCGACATGCTGCTCGATCGCGCCCCCGCCGGGTTGCGCGGCGCGATCCAGGAGGCGCTCGCGGGGATCCCCGACCTCGTCGAGGGACCGCGGGTCCGGGTGCGGCAGGCGGGCGACACGCTCTTCGCCGACATCGAGCTGCCGCTGCGTCCGGGAATCCCGGTCGCGCAGGCGGATCGTGCGGCGGCCGAGGCACGCCGCCGCGTGCGCGCGATCACCGGGGATCGCGCGAGCGTGCTCGTCGAGCTCCGCGCGGTGCCGGATGACGCCGCATCGGTGCGGCAGCGGATCCTCGAGGCCGTGGCGCTGGAGGGAGCGCACGCGCACAACATCACGCTGCGTCAGGACGGCGACGGAAAGCAGGCCGATCTCCACGTCGAGCTCCCCGGCCGGATGACCCTCGCCGAGGCGCACGCGGTGGCCGACCGCATCGAGGCGCGGATCCTCGCCGAGGTGGGCAGCGTGCGCCGCGTCGACATCCACCTCGAGCTCCAGGACGAGGAGCCGGCGCGCGCGGATCCGCTCGACGCCGACGCGCGCGCGGCGATCGAGCAGCGCATCGGCCAGATCGCGGGGCGGCTGGTCGGGCCGTCCCGCGTCCACGATCTGTTGCTGCGCCGGGTCTCGGGCGGGCTGTACCTCTCGTGTCATTGCTTCTTCCCCGCGGGGACGCCGCTCTCCGAGGCGCATGCCGCCACCGACCGTCTCGAGGTCGCGCTGCGCGCGGGGATTCCCGAGCTCGCCCGGGTCTCGGTCCACGCGGAGCCCGAGGACACCCACGAGTAGCCCGGACGGCTCGTTCGACCTCGTCGTGGCCGGCGCGGGGGCCGCGGGGTTGATGGCGGCGATCGCCGCCGGGCGCGCGGCGCGCGCCTCCGGAGCGGCGCTTTCAATCGGGGTCGTCGACGGCGCGTCCCGGCTGGGTGCCAAGATCCTGATCTCCGGGGGAGGGCGCTGCAACGTCACCCACGAGGCGGTCGACGAGCGAGACTTCAACGGCTCGACGCCGGCGGCGGTGCGCAATGTGCTCCGGCGTTTTCCCGTGGCGAGCACGCGTGCGTTCTTCGAGGATCTTGGCGTGCGCCTGGTCCGGGAGGAGACCGGGAAGCTCTTCCCGGACACGGGGCGCGCCCGCACCGTCCTCGACGCGCTCGTCGCCGCAGCGCGGGATGCGGGCGCCGAGATCCTCCATCCCTGGCGCGTCGAGCGCGTGGAGGCCGCCGGCGGCCGGTTCGTGCTCTCGGGGCCGGCCGGCCGGATCATGGCCTCCCGCCTGATCCTGGCCACCGGCGGACGGAGCGTGCCGAAGACCGGAAGCGACGGACACGGGCACCGGATCGCGCGGTCGCTCGGTCATACGGTCACGCCGCTGTTCCCGGCCCTCGTGTCGCTGGTGTGCGCTCCGGAGTGGCCGCTGTCGGGACTGTCCGGCATCGCGACGCCGTGCGCGCTGACGGTGCGCTCCTCCCGCGAGGCGCGTCTGCGCACCGTCACCGGCCCGGCGCTGCTGACGCACTTCGGCCTATCGGGACCGGCGGTGCTCGACGTCAGCCGGCACTGGCTCGCGGCCCGCCGCGAGGACGGCGGCGCGACGCTCGAGGCGCGCTGGATCCCCGAGATGGCGCCCGAGACGATCGCGGCGGCCCTCCCGGCGGCGGGAGGTATTCCCACGCGGTCGTGGCTTCGCGAGCGGATTCCCGAGCGCCTCGCCGACGCGCTCGTCGCGATCTCCGCGGTCGACCCGGCGACACCGGCGTCGCGCCTGACGCGGGTCGAGCGTACGCGCTTGTCCGCCACGGTGGGCGCGATGCGGCTGCCGGTCACCGGCGACCGCGGATTCGCGGTCGCGGAGGTCACGGCGGGCGGGGTCCCGCTTTCCGAGACGCGGCTCGAGACGCTCGAGTCGCGCGCGATGCCGGGTCTCCATCTCTGCGGCGAGATCCTGGACGTGGACGGACGGATCGGCGGATTCAACTTCCAGTGGGCGTGGGCGAGTGGTCACGTCGCGGGCGCGGGGGCCGCGGCGGCGCTGCGAGGCTAGGCTTCCGCGTCCTCGATCTCCGGCTGGTCGGGCGGCAGGATCCCCGAGGCCTCGAGGTAGCCGCAGCCATTCCGCTGGGCGTACACGGCGCACTCCTTGATCTTCTTGAGCAGCGTGGTCGCCGCCGTGCCTTCTCCCGCTCGCGTCGCGGCCCCGATGATCTTCGACCCCTCGCGCGTCAAGAAGTCGATCAGATGATCGATCTCGGAGGGCGCCACGAATCCGCCCACGTCCCGCGGGCGCGTTACCTCGAGGCGCAGGGCGTCGCGCATCGGAGGGTGGGCGTCGCAGGCCTCGGCGAACAGACGCCACGCCGGGCTCAGGAAGTCGGGGGCCGCGACCCCGGAGGCACGGCAGATCGTCTCGAGCCCGTCGACGTCACGGGCGATCCAGAAGGGAGCCACCTTCGCGTGCATGTGCACGGCGCGCCAGGGAAGCTCCTGGGCGGGCGGCACCCCCCGCCCCCGCGCCGGGACGGGCGCGCCCCCGGACGCTCCCTCGCGCATCTCGCGGCCGAGGTCGTGCACGCGCTTGAGGCCGGCGAGCAGATCGTTGCGGTAGACCGGATCGGGGCCGAGGTACGGCTGTTCCTGGGGCCGCACCTCCTTGCCGAGATCGGCGTCAAGCTTCGTCATCTGGTCGATCGCGATCGCCTCGGCGCTCGCCTCGGTCTCGGCCGCGCAATACGCCGCCACCGTGCTCGCGACCCGCTCCGCGGAGACCTCCGTGATGAAGAACGGCCGGCCGTGGAGGTGAAGGTCGGGATCGAGCCGGTCGGCCGCCTTCCGCGCGAGGACGTCCGGCTTGTAGTCGATCCGCTCGAGATTGGTTCTGATGCGCGTCCACAGCTTCGACGCCGCGTCCGGCCGGGGAGCCTCGGCCGCCGCGGCGAGGGGCACGAGCGCCTCCGGGAATCCTCGGGCGACCCACGCGGACCGGCGGATTCGCGTCGCCGTCTGGAGGAACGCCTCGGGGTTGATCTTCCGTCCCCCGGCGAGCGCGGCGATCGTCTCGTCGAAGAACGCCAGATCCACCGGGTGGAACGAGAGGATCCCTCGCACGGGCCGAGTCTACCAGCACGGGTATGATGGCGGATCGTCCCGGCACGCGGCGTCAGGAGGACCCCATGGACTCGCGCACGCTCTGGAACCGGTACCGCGCTTTCCTGTACGACGACCCGAAGCTCGGTTTCCGCCTCGACGTCAGCCGCATGGACCTGCCCGAAGCACCCGACGACGGCCTGGCCGCGGCGTTCGGGCGCGCGTTTCGCGCCATGGACGACCTGGAGCGTGGCGCGATCGCGAACCCCGACGAGAAGCGGATGGTCGGCCATTACTGGCTCCGCTCGCCGGACCGCGCGCCGACGAAGGAGATCCGCGACGCGATCGAGAAGACCCTCGCGCGCATCCTCGCCTTCGCCCACGACGTCCATCGCGGCAGCCTGAAGCCCCCGGGACGCGAGCGGTTCACCGACGTCCTCACGATCGGCATCGGCGGCTCCGCGCTCGGGCCGCAGTTCGTCGCGGACGCCCTCGGCAGCATCGCCGACACGCTCCATCCGTGCTTCCTCGACAACACCGATCCCGACGGGATCGACCGCGTGCTCGCTCGTCTCGGCACGAAGCTCCCGTCGACGATGGTCGTCGTCATCTCGAAGTCCGGCGGCACCCCCGAGACCCGGAACGGCATGCTCGAGGCCGATGCCGCGTTCCGTCGCGCCGGGCTCGTCCTGGGGCCGAACGCCGTCGCCGTCACGCAAGAGGGAAGCGTCCTCGACCGGTACGCGGTCGACCACGTGTTCCTGGCGCGATTCCCGATGTGGGACTGGGTGGGCGGGCGGACGTCCGAGCTGTCCGCCGTCGGCCTCGTTCCCGCTGCCCTCCAGGGGATCGACGTGACCGCGATGCTCTCGGGGGCCGCGGCGATGGACGCTCTCACGCGGACGCCGGAGGTGCGCCGGAATCCCGCGGCGCTGCTCGCCTGGGCGTGGCACCACGCCGGCTCGGGGCGGGGGACGAAGGACATGGTGATCCTCCCGTACAAGGATCGCCTCGCGCTGTTCTCCCGGTACCTGCAGCAGCTCGTGATGGAATCGCTCGGCAAGGAGCGCGACCTCGACGGCAACGTCGTCCATCAGGGGATCGCCGTGTACGGGAACAAGGGCTCGACGGACCAGCACGCCTACGTGCAGCAGCTCCGCGACGGCGTCCCGAACTTCTTCGCCACGTTCGTCGAGGTGGCAAAGGACCGCGACGGCAGTGCGCTCGAGATCGAGCCCGGGATCACCTGCGGCGACTACCTCTCGGGATTCCTGCAGGGTACGCGCCGTGCGTTGCACGACAACGGCCGCGGCTCGGTCACGATCACGGTGCCCGATGTCAGCCCGCACACGGTCGGCATGCTGATCGCGCTCTACGAGCGCGCGGTCGGCCTGTACGCCTCGCTCGTCAACATCAACGCCTACCACCAGCCCGGCGTCGAGGCGGGAAAGAAGGCGGCCGCGTCGGTGCTCGCGCTCCAGTCGAAGCTCGTCGCGGCTCTCGCCGCGCGCGGTGCGGCCGGCGGCACGGTCGAGCAGCTCGCCGCCGATGCGGGATCGCCCGACGAAGCGGAGACGGCGTTCAAGATCCTCGAGCACCTGGCGGCGAATCCGGGGAGGGGTGTCGTCAAGACGGCGGGGAAGACGCCGTTCGATGCGATCTACCGCGGACGCGAGTGAACGTCTACCCCACCACTCGGAACGACGTCGCCTTCACCAGCAGGAAGATCTTGAGCCCCTTGGCGAGGTGGAGGTCGGACACGGCCGCCCGGGTGACGCGCACGCGCAGCAGCGCCGGTGTCGCGACGATGACGTCGACCGCATCGGCAGACGCCACGATCGCCGCAATCTCGCCGGCGAGGATGTTCCGGGCAGAGGTGCCGCGCGCGGGGTCGGTGGCGATGATCGGCTCCTCCGCGGGAAGGGCGAGCACGACGGTCTTACCCGGGGCACGGTGGAGGCGGCCGGTGAGAACGACCGTCCCGCCGAGGTCCACGCGGCCGCCGTCGTCGCCGTCGGCGACGACCGTGCCGCGAAGCCAGTTCGTCGCGTCGAGGCGGTCGGAGGCGAGCCCTCCGGGTGCCAAGAGGGCGGTCGGGGTTCCCTTCGCGACCACGCGTCCGGCCTCGAGCACGAGCATGGCGCCGCCGAGGCGCAGCGCCTCCGCCGGATCGTGCGTGACATGGAGGAACGGGACGCGGGCGCCCGCCTGAAGCTCGAGCAGCAGGCTTCCGAGATGCTCCCGCGCGGCCGGGTCGAGCGCGGAGAACGGCTCGTCGAGGAGGAGGAGGTCCGGAGCCGCGGCGAGCGCGCGCGCGAGCGCGACGCGCTGGCGCTCCCCGCCCGAAAGCTCGGCCGGCTTCCGGTGCGCGAGGCCGAGCGCCCCCACGCGCTCGAGCCACGCGTCGGCGGCGGAGTTGCCAGCGCGATCCCGCGCGCCAAACGCGACGTTGGCCCGGGCATCGAGGTGGGGAAAGAGGAGGGCATCTTGAAAGACGATGCCCACGCGGCGCTCGCGCACGGCGACGTCGATCTTCTTCGAGGAGTCGAAAAGGACGCGGTCGCCGAGAGAGATCCGCCCCGTTTGCGGTCGCATCGCCCCGAGCAGGGCGAGGAGCGCGGTCGTTTTCCCTGCTCCCGAGTGGCCGAACAGGATCGTGATTCCCGGGTCGGCGGCCAGAGACGCCTCGAGACTGAATCCCGATCCGGCGGGATTCGCAGGGGGTGTCACCACGAGGTCGGCCGCCAAACGGCTCACGAGGCCCTCGACAGTCGCGCCACGAGCAGAAGCGCTGCGACCGAAACGAGCGAGAGCATCACGCTCAGGACGAGCGCCGTGTTGTGCTCTCCCGCGATGACGGATTCGTACACGGCGAGCGCGAGCGTCTGCGTCCGCCCGGGGATGTTTCCCGCGAGGATCAACGTCGCGCCGAATTCGCCGAGCGCCCGCGCGTAGGCGAGGGTCACGCCGGCGGTGAGCCCGCGCCGCGCGAGCGGCAGCTCCACGGTGAGGAACGACCGGAGCCGGCTCGCCCCGAGGCTCGCAGCGGCCATCTCGTGGCGCCGGTCGATCCCCTCGAACGCCGCGCGCGCCGCGCGGTGCATCATCGGGAACGCCATCACCGCCGCCGCGAGGACGCACGCGACCCAGGTGAACGGAATCGAGAACCCGGTCACGGCGCGGAGGGTGCCGCCGATCCACCCGTTGCGGCCGAAAACGAGGAGCAGCCCGTATCCGACCACTGTCGGCGGCAGGACGAGCGGGAGGTGACAGAGCGCGTCGGCGATCTCGCGCCCCCGGAAGCGGCTCCGGGCGACGAGCCGCCCGCTCGCTGTTCCCGCGAGCGCGACGACAGCCGTCGCGAGCGCCGAGACGAGGAGCGAGAGAGCGAGCGCCGGGCCGATCAAGGCGTCGGGGGCGGGCCGAAGCCGTCGCGCGCGAAGATCGCCTGCCCGGTCTTCCCCGAGAGGAACTCGAGAAACGCCCGCGCGCGGGCGGCGCTCTTCGACCCGGCGATCACGCCTCCCTCGTAAACGATCGGGTCGTGCCCCGACGCCGGCGCCGGGGGCCCTGGGACGACCGAAGCGCCCGCGTGGTTCGCGTCTGTTGCGTAGACGAGCCCCGCATCCACCTCGCCGCGGATGACGTAGTCGAGGACCTGTGCGACGTTCTCGCCGAAGACGAGCCGGTTCTTCACACCCGGAAGCAAGCGCGCCGCGTTCAAGGCCTGCGCCGCGTAGCGTCCCGCGGGGACGGTGGCCGGGTTGCCCACCGCGATCTTCGCGAAGCGGGGGTCGGAAAGTCCTTCGAGCTTCTCCGGGGGGGCGAGCCCCTTCCGGACGACGACCACGAGGGCGTTGGTCACGAGGGCACGGCGCGTCCCGAGCGCGAGCTTCTTCCCCACCGCGAGCCGCTCCATCTCCGCGGGGGAGGCCGAGATGAACAGGTCGAACGGGGCTCCTTGCTCGATCTGCGACACGAGCACGCCCGACGCGGCTCCCTGGACCGTGATCGCCTCACCGGGGGAGGCCTTGGCGAACTCCGCCGCGGCGGCGTCGAGGCTTCCCTTGAGGCTGATGGCGGCCGCGACGACGACGGGGAGAAGCGCGCCGATCATACGGCGCCGAGCTCTTCCATCAGATACGTCGCCGCCTCGTTCCCCTTGAAGAAGTTGTCGAGGTCGAGCTTCTCGTTGGGGGCGTGGAGGTTGTCGTCGTGGAGGCCGATCCCCATCAACACCGCCGGGACCTTGAGCACGCGGTCGAAGGTCGCGATGACCGGGATCGACCCCCCCTCGCGGGTGAACACGGGCGCCTTGCCGAACGCGCGCTTGACGGCGCGCGAGGCGGCCTGGAGGGCGATGTGGTCGGTCTCCGCGAGCCACCCGTCGCCGTGGTGCAGGTGACGCACGGTGACCTGGACCGACTTCGGGGCGATCTTCTTGACGTATTTCTCCAGCTTCGCGAAGGCCTCCCGCGGCGTCTGGTTCGGGACCAGGCGCATCGAGATCTTCGCGTGGGCCTCCGCGGGGATCACGGTCTTGGCGCCCTCGCCGCTGAACCCGCCCCAGATTCCGTTCACCTCGAGCGTCGGCCGCGCCCAGACGCGCTCGAGCGTCGTGAAGCCGGGCTCGCCGAACAGGGCCGGGGCGCCGATCTCCTTCCTGAGCTTCGCGTCGCTGTGCGGGAGCCTCGCGAATGCCTTGTGCTCCGCGGCCGTCAGCTTGCGCACCTTGTCGTAGAAGCCCGGGACCTTGATCTTCCCCTTCGCGTCCTTGAGCTGCGCGATGATGTGCGCCAGCGCGAACGCCGGATTGATCACGGCGCCGCCGAAGGTCCCCGAGTGCAGGTCGCGCGACGTGCCCCGCACGTCGATCTGCGCGTAGGAGAGCCCGCGCAGCCCGTGCGTGATCGACGGCGTCTTCTTGTCGAACAGCGCGGTGTCCGAGACGACCACGGCGTCGCACGCCAGCAGATCCTTGTGGCCCGTCACGAACGGCTCGAGGTTCCCCGAGCCGATCTCCTCCTCTCCCTCGATCAGGAACTTGACGTTGACCGGACACGTGCCCTTGGTCTCGAGAAACGCCTCGAGGGCGTTGACGTGGATGAGCACCTGCCCCTTGTCGTCGCACGCCCCGCGGGCGTAGATCCTCCCGTCCCGCACCGTCGGCTCGAACGGCGGCGTGCTCCACAGCTCGAGCGGGTCGGCGGGCTGCACGTCGTAGTGGCCGTACACGAGGATCGTCGGCCGGCCCGGCGCGCCGAGCCACTCGCCGTAGACGATCGGATGCCGCGCGGTCTCGTGGATCTCGACCCGTGTGCACCCGGCGCGCACGAGGCGGTCCCGGACCCACGCCGCGGCGCGCTTGACGTCCCCGGCGCGCTCGGGATCGGTCGAGACCGACGGGATGCGGAGAATCTCCTTCAGCTCGTCGAGATGGCGGTCGCGGTGCTGGCGGACGTACGCGTCGGCGCTCATGGCGGCGGTCTCCTCGGGTGCGTTGGAAAGGGGGAGAATTGTAGACGAGTCGGAGTTGTTCGTTGACCGGCCCCGCGGCGCGCCGGAAACACTAGGATTTTCGATTGACCACGGGGGGCGGTGCTCCTTATCCTCCGCCCGCCGTGTCTGCCGCGCGCCCGCATGGTTTGACAGGAGATCCGCGATGAGCCAAGCCGCACCGTCCTCGAGCGAACGGGGATTCAAGCCGTACATCTCGCCGGACGCCTCTCCCGCGGAATTCACCCCCCGCGCCGTCCTGCTCGGCATCTTCTTCGGGCTCTTCTTCGGCGCCGTCACGGTCTACCTCGCGCTCAAGGTCGGCCTGACGGTCAGCGCGTCGATTCCAATCGCGGTGCTCTCGATCGTCATCTTCAAAGCGATGGGCGGGTCGTCGATCCTCGAGAACAACATCGTGCAGACGACCGGGAGCGCGGGCGAGTCGATCGCGGCGGGGGTCGTGTTCACGCTCCCCGCTCTCGTCTTCCTCGGATTCGATCCGAGCTACTGGCGGATCGTGGGCGTGGCGCTGGCCGGAGGCTGGCTGGGCGTCCTGTTCATGATTCCGCTGCGCCGGTACCTGATCGTCAAGGAGCACGGGAATCTCAAGTACCCCGAGGGCGCCGCATGCGCCGAGGTGCTGATCGCCGGAGAGCGCGGCGGCACAATGGGCCTGCGCGTGCTCCAGGGGCTGGGGCTCGGGTTCGCCTACGCGTGGTGCATGAAGATCTTCCAGCTCTGGAGCACCGAGCCCGAATACGACTTCCCGAAGAAGGTCTACAACGGCGGTTCGATCTCCGGGGAGATCTCGCCCGAGCTCCTCGGCGTCGGGTACATCATCGGCTACCGGGTCTCCGGGATCATGGTGGCGGGGGGCGTGCTCGCCTATCTCGTCTTCATCCCGCTGATCAAGCTGTTCGGCGACTACATGGCCGAAGGGGTGAAGATCTTCCCCGGCACCGTGCCGATCGCCCAGATGGCGCCCGGGGCGCTGCGCGGCGCGTACGTGCGGTACATCGGCGCGGGCGCTGTCGCGATGGGCGGCATCCTGAACGTCATCCGCGCGATGCCGGTGATCGTCGACTCGCTGCGCTCGTCGTTCCACGAGATGCGCGGCGGCTCCTCCGCCACCGCGGTCGCGCGGCAGCGGACCGACCGGGACATGCCGATCACGATCGTCGCGGGGGGATCGCTCGCGATCGTGGCCTTTCTCTGGGTCATCCTCCAGTTCTTCATGAACCCCGGCCACTTCGTGGCCAACGTCGCCGCGGCAATCCTGATGGTGATCTTCGGTTTCCTCTTCGTGACCGTCTCGTCCCGGCTCGTCGGTGAGATCGGCTCGTCCTCGAACCCGATCTCGGGGATGACGATCGCGACTCTGATCGCGACCTGCCTGATCTTCCTCGCCGTGGGATGGACGGGCGGGGCGTACGCCGCCGTGGCCCTCTCGATCGGCGCGGTCGTCTGCATCGGATCGGCGAACGCGGGGGCGACCTCGCAGGACCTGAAGACGGGGTTCCTCCTCGGGGCGACGCCGTCGCGCCAGCAGGTCGGGCTCATGCTCGGGGTGACGTTCTCGACGCTGATCATCGGCTTCACGATGTCGACCATGGACGCGGCGTTCACGAAGACCGTCCCCGCGTCGGCGCTCTCCATCGACTACGCATTCTCCGAGGCCGATCTCGCCGGAGTTCCGCCGCTGTCCGCCGACCAGGTCCGCGCGCTGCCGACCAAGGCGGCAGGCGACCGGAGCGCGCTCGACGCGTTCGCCGCCTCGGGCCAGGCGCTCGTCAAGAAGAGCGTCATCGGCTCCAAGGAACTCCCCGACGGGCTCTACCTCGCGGGTGCCACGGATCGGAAGGTGCACTTCGTCGTGCAGCGCGGGATCGGGAGCGCCGATCTGCCGGCGCCGCAGGGGCAGCTCATGGCGACCGTCATCAACGGAATCCTGACGCAGAAGCTCCCCTGGAACCTGATCTTCCTCGGGATCTTCACGGCGCTCACGCTCGAGCTGTGCGGGATCAAGTCGCTCCCGTTCGCGGTTGGCGTCTACCTGCCGCTGTCGACCACGAGCCCGATCTTCATCGGGGGCCTGATCAAGAAGTTCGTCGACTGGAAGACGGGGGCCAAGGACGAGGACGAGTCCGAGGCCTCGAGCGGCATGCTGTTCAGCTCCGGCCTGATCGCCGGAGGGGCGATGGCGGGACTCGCGGTCGCGGCGGTCGCGGGGTTCAACCTGACCGAGACGCTCGATTTCGGTTCGAAGATCTGGGGGAAGACGCGCGATGCCGCGATGGGCCAGGTGATCGCGGGGATCATCTTCGCGGGGCTCGCGTACGCGCTCTACCGGGTGGGGACCAAGAAGGAAAACCTGTCGTGACGCGCGCGCGGGACCGGGCGAGGCCCGGCCCCGCGCCGTCCGGTCCGGTTACTTCGGCTGTTTCGCGATGATCATGCCGGAGATCTTGTCGTACGTTCCCTTCGGCAGGATCTTCCTGTTGAGAAGGTCGTCCTTTCCCTTGTACGGGCGGCCGTCGATGATCTTCTGCGAGTAGACGTCGCCGATTCCCGGGAGCTTCGCGAGCTCCTCCTTCGATGCGGTGTTGATGTCGATCTTGGCGGAGGCCGCGGCGTCCTTCGTCGCCGCGGTCTTGTGACCGTGCGGGGCGGGAGCGGTCTGTGCCGAGTCCGCGGCGACGGCCACGCCGCAGGCAAGTGCGAGCGCGAGCGCCACCGTTCCGAGCGAAGTCAAACCTATCCAACCTTGACGTGCTGTCATCTCGAGCCTCCGTCGCGGGCGTCCTGCCGCGCGATCCGAACGAACCCCGCCGGTACGCTATGACGAACCCGCGCTCGATGCCAGACCCGACGGAGAGGGCGACGCGGCGGGAGTCTCGAGGAACTGCCATCCGGCGACGATTTTCCGGACCGCCGGCTCGTCGGCGACGAGGGCGTTCGGCGCGTAGGCCGTCCGGAGCACGAAGAGCCGCTTCTCGCGCCTCACGATCCAGTACGTCACCTTCGAGAGAGGGTCGCGAGGCCGGATGCGGATCGGATAGCTCAGCTCGGCGGCCGGCAGCCCGGCCACCGTCGTTTGCGAACGTTCCCCCGGCCCCTCGACGATGAAGTAGTACTTGGCCCAATCGGCCAGCTGCGGGAAGATCGAATCCGGCAGACCCTCGATGAACCGGTGGTCGGCTCCCTCGAGGTCGAAGACCTTGACCTCGAGCAGGCTCCCGCGGAGCGAGCGGATCTCCCCCTCGAACGATTTCCACCCGGGCGGGACGACGTAGCGCACGCCCCGCGCCTTGTCGACGACCGGGCGGTCGATGGTCACGTTCTCCGCGGGAGCGCAGGCCGCCAGGGCCGCGGTCATCGCGATCGCCGCGACGGCGGCCGGGGAGGCGCGCCTCAACGGACCTCCCAGGGGGAGCGTCGGGACTTGCCCGGCAGGCGCGCGTAGTCGTCCGGGGTGTCGACGTCGCCGATCACGCCGGGATCGTCGACCGGAAGCTCCAGTCGGTCGGTGTGCGCGAGCACCACCGCCTTGGCGCCGACGCGCTCCGGGGCGACGAGGATCTCGGGGATGACGCGGGCGGAGAACCACGCCGGATGACCGCGGCGCCCGTCGTGCGTCGGGACGACGACCGGCGCGCCGATGCGCTCCGCCGCCTCGCGCAGCGCGAGGATCGTCTCGGGCGTCACCATGGGGTGGTCGACGGGCCAGAGGAGAAAGCCGCTCACGCCTGCGGGGAGCGCCGCGATCCCGCAATGGACCGACGAGAGCATCCCGCGCTCCGGGGCGGGGTTCACGACGAGACGGTCTCCGGCGAGCCCCTGGGGGATCGACGAGGGAGCCACCACGACGCGGACGACCTCGATGCGCGCGGCGGCCGCGGTCCGCAAGATCGCCTCGAGGAACGACGATCCCGAAAGGCGCAGCGCGTGCTTGGGTCCTCCCATGCGGGAGCCGCGCCCGGCGGCCAGCACGATGGCGGCTGTCATGCGCGCACCGGAAGCGAAGGCGCGCGGTGGGCGATCAGGCGGTCGAGCGCCTCGATGCCGGCCGCCGCGTCCGGGCAGGCGCCTCCCTGCGCGAGCGATGCGCGGGCGCGCGCGACGGTGCGGGAGGCGAGGTCGGACAGGCGGTGCCCGTCGACGGTGCCGGCGAGCCCGGAGCGCGCCGCGGCCTCCATCGCCCGGCGCCAGGCGGCCGGAGAGTCGAACGGGCGGCCGATCGCCAGCGCGTCGGACAGCGCGTCGTCGTCGTACAGCAGCCCGGCCCACAGCGCGGGCACGGAGAGGACCAGCTCGTCCCGCTGGAGATCGGCGCTGCGCACCTCGAGGTACGAGTACGAGCGAACCTCCGTGAAGATCGAGGAGAGGTGGAGCTCCCAGTCCTCCATCGTGACCCCGTCGCAGCCGCCGCGCGCGAGCAGAGCGCGGAACGGCCGCCCCCCCGAAGGGATGAGCCCCGACCCGCGCCGCAGGAACAGCGTGGGCACGTCGCAGACCCAGTCGACCCAGCGGTCGATCCCGAACCCGGGGGCGAAGACGGCGTCGGGCATGTCGCAGCGCGCGGGGTCGGTCTCGCGCCAGATCGCCTGCCGGTACGACGCCCATCCGCTCTCGCGGCCGTCGGCGCGCGAGGAGTTCGCGAACAGCGCGACCGCGACCGGAGCGAGCAGCGCCGCTGCGCGGAACTTCCGCGTCCAGTCCTCTTCCGACGCGTAGTCGAACGCGCACTGGATGCTCGCGGTCTGCGTCATCATCCGGTGCGCGAGGCGACCCTTGGCGCCCATGATCTCGCGCATGATCCGGTAGCGCGCCTTCAGCATCCACGGCATCGCCTCGAGCGGGGCGTCGGGCTGCACCGCGACGTCGAGCCACCTGGCACCGATCCGCGCCGCGACCTCGCGCATCGCCGCCTGGTGCGCGGCGAGATCGCGCGCGAGCGCCTCGAGTCCGGCGGCCGGCCGCGACGACCACTCGAACTGCCCGCCCGGCTCGAGCGAGAGCCCGCCCCACGGCCCCTCGCCTCCGATCGGCCGGTCGCCCTCGAGAATCGCCTCGCCGCCGCGCATCGCGAGGTACGCCTCGACCGCCGCGCGCACCGTCGCCGGAGCCCCCTCGTACGGCAGAGGGCGGCCGGAGGCGGCGTCGAGGCCCATCGCCTCGACCTCGATGCCGATCAGCCACTCGCGCCGCGGCCGGAACGACTCGCGGAAGTAGTCGGCGAGCTTGGGGCACGTCAGCTTTCCACGTTCCACGCGCGGCATCCTCGAATTGTACCTTCCGGGCCGCTGCTACACTCGCGCCGTGACCAGCCAGACGTCGATCCGGGAGCAATTGGCGCGGGTTCGCGCGACGGGCTCGGGAGCCGCGCGCGACCTGGCGGTCGGCGCGTGGCGCATCCGCTTCGAGGGTCTCGGCGAGACGCTCGCCGGCGTTCTCGATGCGCGCTGGGGTGATTTCGTCACGGCGCCCGCTGGTGAGCCCCCCACCGCGCGCGTCTCTGTCCGCGAGGCGGAGGCGCTCGCGGGACTTCCCACGGCGTCGCCGGGTGAGGGGTATCGCCTCGAGGCGACGCTCGAGGGCGGGCCGATCCTCGTCACGTCCTACGCGTTCGCGATGGCCGAGCGACGCGCGGGCGAGTGGGTCCTCGCTCTCGCGCCGGCCGCGGGGGAGCCGCCGGGCCGCACGATGGACAATGTCGCGCGCTGGCTCGTCGCGCGTCTCGCGACGGCCGGGGGCGGGCTCGCGCTTCACGGCGCGGGCATCCTCAACGGCGGTGTGGCGTGGGTCTTCGCGGGGCCGTCGCGGGCCGGGAAGAGCACGGCGTCGCGCCTGGCGTCTCCGGCGCCGTCTCTCGGCGACGACTTCGCGGTCGTCGTTCCGTCCGGGACGGGCTGGCGCGTGCCCGCGGTGCCGTTCGACAACTCCGAGAAGGCTCCCCGCCTCATCGCGGGACTGCATCCGCTCGGCGGAATCCTCCGGCTGTTCCAGGCGCAAGACGTGCGGCTCGACCGTCCGGTGTCGGCGCTCGCGGCCGCGTCCCTCATGGCCTGCGTCGCGTTTCCGTGGGCGCTTCCGGATCGCCTCGACTCGATGCAGGAGGTCGCCCAGCGCCTCGTCACGGAGGAGCTTTTCAACCACCTCCATCTCACGCTCGATCCGCAGTTCATGCATCTGCTGGGGGAGCCGCGCTGATGGCGGAGCCGGCGCGGGCCCTCGACGGCGTTCGCGTCGTCGACGCGTCGCGGATCCTGGCCGGCCCGTACTGCGGGATGATCCTGGGAGATCTCGGCGCAACGGTCGTCAAGATCGAGGAGCCGGAGCGCGGGGACGACACGCGGCGCTGGGGACCGCCGTTCACGGACGCGGGCGAGAGCGCCTACTACCTCTCGGTCAACCGGAGCAAGCTCGGCGTGGCCCTCGATCTCGCCACTCCCGCGGGCCGCTCGACCTTCGAGGCGCTCCTCGACCGGGCCGACGTCCTGATCGAGAACTACAAGACGGCGACGCGAGAGAGCCTGGGGCTGGCGGGCGACGCCCCGCGAACGCGGTTCCCGCGCCTGGTGCACGCGGCGGTCAGCGGGTTCGGCGCTTCGGGATCGCGCGCGGCGCGGCCCGGGTACGACAGCATCGCGCAAGCGGAGAGCGGCCTGATGAGCATCACGGGACCGCCGGACGGCGATCCGTACAAGCTGGGGGTTGCGATCTCGGATCTCGCGGCGGGGCTCCATGCCGCCGTCGGGATCCTCGCGGCGCTCCGCCGCCGGGACCGCACGGGAGAGGGGCAGCTCGTGGACGTCTCCCTCCTCGACGCCTCGCTCGGCCTGCTCGCCAACGTGGGGTCGAGCTGGCTCGTGGCGGGGGAGACCCCGGAGCGATGGGGGAACGCCCACGCGTCGATCGTGCCGTACGAGCCGGTGGCGACGGCCGACGGGATGCTGATGCTCGCGGTCGGAAACGACCGGCAGTTCCGCGCGCTGTGCGAGGCTCTCGGAGACCCGGCGCTCGCGGACGACCCGCGCTTCGCGACGAATCCCGAGCGCGTGAAGAACCGCGCCGATCTCCTCCCGCGGCTTGCCGGACGATTCCGTACCCGCACGAGAGCGCACTGGCAGTTGTCCCTCGATCGGCTGGGCGTGCCGGCGGGCCCGGTGAGGACGGTCCCGGAGGCGCTCGAAGGCGAGATCGCGCGCGAGAGGAACATGGTCGTCGAGGTCGGCCGCCCCGGCGAGCCGTCGACGCGGGCCATCGGCCCGGTGCCGAAGCTCTCGCACTCTCCGGCGATCCCGCATCTCCCGCCGCCGCGGATCGGCGAGCACACCGAGAGCGTGCTGTCGTCGTGGCTCGGCTACGACGCGGCGAAGATCGCCGCGCTGCGTGCCGCGGGTGCGTTCGGCGCGGACCCTTCCGCGCCTCCTCCCTCCGTGCCAGAATCTTCGGCCCGGCCCGCAGGAGGTTCCTGAAGATGGCGAAGTCGAAGTGGCTCTCGGGCTCGCGCATCAACCCGAAGCCGATCCAGAAGGGGATGACGGCCGCCGATCTGATCGATGCGACCTTCCTCGCCTACAACGCCGGCCGTCTGCAGAAGGCCGCGCGCCTGTTCGTCGAGAAGATGCTCGCCGACGACGCGGTCGTCGGGCTGAGCCTCACCGGGGCTCTGACCCCGGCGGGGCTCGGCGGCTCGGTGATCATCCCGCTCCTGCGCGCCGGGTTCGTCGACTGGATCGTTTCGACCGGAGCGAACCTCTACCACGACGCGCACTTCGGCCTCGGCCTCGCCCTCCATCAGGGCACGCACGAGGTCGACGATCGCATCCTCCGCGCCGAGGGCGTCGTCCGCATCTACGACATCCTGTTCGACTACACGGTGCTGCTCGAGACCGACGCGTACCTGCGCAAGGTAATGCAAGCCCCCGAATTCCAGCGGGAGATGTCGACCGCCGAGCTCCACTACCTGCTCGGCAAGTACCTCGCCGGGCGCGAGGACGAGCTGAAGGTCGAGGACACCTGCGTGCTCGCCACGGCGTACCGCTGCGGAGTGCCGTGCTACACGTCTTCCCCCGGCGATTCCTCGATCGGCATGAACGTCGCCGAGCTGTGGCTGCGAGGCTCGGGTCCGCGCCTCGATGTCTGCCGCGACGTCAACGAGACCGCTGCGATCGTCTACGACGCGAAGAAGTCGGGCGGCACCTCGGGCGTGCTGATCCTCGGCGGCGGCTCACCGAAGAACTTCATGCTCCAGACCGAGCCGCAGATCCAGGAGGTCTTGGGCCTCGACGAGGCCGGCCACGATTACTTCGTGCAGGTCACCGACGCTCGCCCCGACACCGGCGGCCTCTCCGGCGCGACTCCCGGCGAGGCGGTCTCCTGGGGCAAGGTCGACCCCGAGAAGCTCCCCGGCACGGTCGTCGTCTATGGCGACTCGACCCTGATCGCGCCGCTCCTCGCGGCGTACGCGCTCACGCGCCACGCGCCGCGGCCCGGGCGGCGGCTTTACGACCGGCGCGAGGAGATGCTGGGGAGGTTGAAGAGGGATTTCGAGAAAAAGGGCGGCAGGGATTGAAGCCGGCGCCCCCTCAGCTTCGGAGCCGAAGTGGTCACCGCCGTCACGGACACGGATTCGTGTTTGGCCTCTCCTGCCCGGCGCTATCCGTGCCGAGGCTCCCTTCGAGCCCATTGGTCACGCCGGTCACCAGCGAGAACTTCACGGAGCCGGTCGGCGGTGCATCGGGGTCGGCGACTTGTGTGTCGGTGAGTCCGCAATACTGCGCGGCGAGCGCGTTCGACCCGGGGGCCTGCGTGTAGACGCCGGTGGATCGGAGCACCGAGAGATCACCCTCGTAGACATTCCACGCGGTGGGACCCGATTCCTGCTGCCATTCGACCAAGCTCTTGTCGTCGCTGCCGAAGACGTAAATCAGTCCGTCGTCAAGATCGCAGGCATCGCCCACGCCGTCGTGGTCGAAGTCGGATTGCTCCGGGTTCCATGCGAGCGGACAGTTGTCGCACGCATCGTGAATCCCGTCGCCGTCGGCATCCACGCTCGATCCGGTCTCGTCGACGAGACCGTTGCAATTGTCATCCAGCCCGTTGCAGACCTCCGGAGCGCCCGGGTGGATGCTCGGGTTCGCATCGTTGCAGTCTGTCGCGTCCGCAACGTACCCCGCGGGAAGGGCGCCATCGCACGTCTCGACCGTCGGTCCCGCCGCGCCGTAGCCGTCGCCGTCGGCGTCGCGGTAGCCAATGAGGCGATTGGAGCAATTACAGTACAGTCCGCCAGTCGAAGTCATCGTGTTCGCGCTTGTGCTGCCCCCCCATACGATCATCGCCGAACCCGTCCATACGGCGGTGTGCTGCTGACGGCCTGAAGGAACGTTCGCCTCCAGGGAGGTGGCCGTCCACGAATCCGTCGAGGGGGAATAGCGGCCTCCGGTGTTGAGATAACTCTGACCGTCGTATCCGCCCCAGACGATCATCTCCGTGCCCGTCCACACCGCGGTGTGATATTCGCGCCCCGCAGGAACGGCTGGGCCGGCGGAGGTGGACACCCAGCTGTCCGTCACCGGGTTGTAACGGCCGCCCGTGGGAAGAAATGATCCGCCCCAAACGATCATCTCCGCGCCCGTCCACACGGCCGTGTGTCGGCGACGGCCGCCAGGAGCGCCGAACGTCGAAGTCGGTTTCCAGGAATCGTTGGACGGTCTGTATCGACCGCCGGTGTCGAGATAAGACCCATAGAGGTCGGTGCCGCCCCAGACGATCATCTCCGTCCCTGTCCACACCGCAGAGTGCTGGCTACGTGCTGAAGGGGCACTCGTGAGCGAGGTCGCCATCCATGTGTCCGTCGAGGGGTTGTATCGGCCCCCGTCGTTCATCGTCGTGTTTGCGTTGATCATCCCGCCCCAGACGATCATCTCCGTCCCGGTCCATACAGCCGTGTGAAAGTAGCGCGGCCTGGGGGCGTTTGCGCCTGCGGATACCACCGTCCAGGTGTCGCTCGAGGGATTGTAGCGACTGCCGTATTGCGCGAAGCTGCCTGACTTTCCGCCCCAAACGATCATCTCCGTCCCCGTCCAGACCGCGGTTCCAGAGTCGCGTCCCGCGGGACAGTTTGCCCCGGTGGATGTATCGCTCCACGAGTCCGTCGCCGGGTTGTAACGGCCGCCCGTGTTTCCTTGTCCGGCTCCCCCCCACACGATCATTTCCGCGCCCGTCCAAACGGCCGTGTGGGACGAGCGCGCGCCCGGGACATTCGAGCCCTCGTTGCCCGTCCACGTGTCCATCGACGGGTCGTAGCGACCACCCGAGCCGTAATAGTGGTTACCGTCGCCGCCCCCCCAGATGATCATCTCCGTTCCCGTCCACACCGCGGAGTGACCGGCGCGCGCCCCGGGGACGCTCGCGGCCGTCGATGTGGCCAGCCATGAATCCGTCGAGGGGTCGTAACGGCCGCCCGTGTTGACGTACACCCCGCTGTTGTACCCGCCCCAGACGATCATCTCGGCGCCTGTCCACAAGGCGGTGTGCCGGGAGCGACCCCCGGGGACATCCGGATCCAAGGATGTGCTGAACCACCTATTCGCCGCGGGGTCGTAGCGGCCGCCCGAGGCCAGATACTCAGGGCTGCTCGGGTTGAATCCGCCATATCCGCCCCAGACGATCATCTCCGTGCCCGTCCACACCGCGGTGTGATCTTGGCGTGCCGCGGGGGAGTTCGAGCCCTGCGTCGCCAGCCACGCGTCCGTCGAAGGGTTGTAACGGCCGCCCGTCCAGACCTGCATGCCGTTGGCGCTTCCGCCCCAGATGATCATCTCGGTCCCTGTCCACACCGCGGTGTGGCGCTGACGCGCAGCGGGAACGTTGGCGCCCGTCGAGGTCGCCGCCCAGGTGTCGGTCGAAGGGTTGTAGCGACCGCCGGTGTTGAGGTCGCCTGTGATGTTCGCGTGTCCGCCCCAGATGATCATCTCCGTGCCCGTCCACACGGCGGTTGGAGAAGAGCGAGCCACGGGGACGTTCGCGCCCGTGGAGACGGCCGTCCAGGAATCGTTCGTGGGGTTGTAGCGGCCACCGGTATTCGCGAATGGACCACCCCACACCACCATCTCCGTTCCGGTCCACACGGCGGTGTACCCCGCGTTTCCGGTCGGGGCGTTCGCGCCGTTGGAAATGAATGACCATGTATTCGTCGCCGGATTGAAACGCTCGCCGGTCGGTGGACCGCTGTTTCCTGACGTGTTTCCTGCCCAGACGATCATCTCCGTTCCGGTCCACACCGCGGCGTGCCCGCTGCGGGGAGTGTGCGGCTCCTGCTTGGTCGGGGTCCAGGCGTCCGTCGAGCAGGCCGTCGACGACACGGCCGGAACCGAGAAGGTCGCCGCCGACGGCGTGATCGCCGGGCGCTCGCTTTCCGCATCCGGCCCCCACCACGAATCGAACGAGCGCTTCGGCCAGACGACGGTCGCCACGGAGATCTCGGTGTCGCTTCGAGAGGTGATCGCCGTCACGAGGAACGCGTCACGCGTCTCCTCGAGGCCGCTCATTTTGTTCAGGGGGAGGGCGTCGGTCCTCGCACCGAAGCTCGTTGCCAGCCGCTCCAGACGGTCGGTCCACTCGTCCGCGTCGAGCGCCGTCGTCGCGTCGCCCGCCCCGTCGCTCCCACGCCGCCAGCGATCCAGCCGGTACTGCCCGTCCATCGACGGCATGCAGTCGACGTTCTTGCACGACGCCAGGGCTGCCTCCGCCTTGGCCCGGAGCGGACCGTGGAACCGTGTCTCGCCCGCGTACCAATCGTGGATCAGGCGATCGACGAGCGTCTGCCTCACGAGCGTCTCGGCGATCACGTACGGGTCGTCGCCCAGGGCGTGGAACAGCTCGCGGAGCGTCGCACCGTCGCGCGTGTCCCGCGCCATCCGCTCCATCTCGGCTTGCAGCTGCTCGCCCGTGACCGGTCGCTTCCACCATCGGTCGAGCGCGTTCGACTTCCGCAAGGTGTCGGTGACTTTCGCGCGAATGGCGTCGTCGGACATCGTGGCCGACAGCGGTGGCTTTGGCGCGGGATTCGCCGAGGGCCAGATCCTGTGGTTCCAGTAGACCTGTTCGATGGCCCGCTGCGCGGCCACGCGATCTTCGAAGGTGAGCGGGGGAGTCCCGGTGCTCGCCGCCCGCGCAGGAACGATGGCCAGGAGGACGGTCAGGTAGAGGACGGCAGGCTCGCGCATAGAAGCCCCGATGGGCAATCTTATACGCCCAACGGAGTCGAAGGGGAATCCGCTATTTCGAGCCTCTGCCCGCGCTCTCCTCCGCCGCGATCTCCAGCTCCGCGATCAAATTTCCAGCGATCAGCGCGCCGCCGCCGATCCAGAGCCAGAAGCCGGGGCGGCCGAGCCCCATGAAGAACGCGATGATCGTCGTCCAGATCGGCTCGAGGGCGTACAGGATCGACGCACGCACGGGATCGAGCTCGCGCTGGAAGACGTTCATGAGCGTCAGCGCGAAAACCGTCGCGAAGATCGTGGCGAGCGCCAGGGGAACGAAGAATCCGGCGTCGTGGAGGAGCGTCCGGATCTGATCGTGCGTGGGTGCGCCGGTGCGGGTGAGAGAGATTCCCAGGCCCGCCGCTGCGACCACGCCGGTGGCGATGAACGACGTCAGCGTCACCGCGAGCGGAGGATGGGCCTTCGTCAGCCGGTCGGTGGCGATGATGTGCACGGCGAAGATCGCGGCGCAGCCGACCGTGAGCCACTCGGGCAGGCCAAACGTCAGATGCGGTGGCCCTTCGATGAAACCGGCGCCCAAGGTCGCCAGGACGATGCCGGCGATCAGAGGCAGATGAGGGCGGTGCTTGTGCAGCGCGATCGTCAGGATCGCGGCGAAGACGACGTAGAGGCTCGTCAGGAACGCAGAGACGGGGGGTGTGACCTTCTCGAGGCCCAGCATCTGGAACAGGAAGCCCACCGCGAGGAGGGCGCCGAGGAAGATCCCGCTCCGCCAGGCGCCCCTGTCGAGGCCTTGCCTTGTTTTCGGCCAGATTGCTAGGATCGCGGCGGCGGCAAGGAATCGAATCGAGACGTAGAGCAGGACCGCCGTGCTTCCCGCCGAGCCGCCGAACACGCGCGCGGCGGCCTCCAGGCTCTGCTTCATCCAGACGAAGGTGAAGCCCCACAGGATCGTCACGAGGAGGAGCGCCGCGAGCGCGCGCGGGCTCCTCGGCGGGCGGGCCGAGGCCCCGCTCACATCGAGGCGTCCTGGACGATCCGCCTCAGGATCGCGGCGGCGAGGATGCGTCGCATCATGCACTCCTTCGGATGGGCGTGCATGATCGCTCAGGATCGCGCGATCGGGAAGATTCCGGGTTGCGGTGCGGCTACGCTCTCAGACGACGTCCCACGTCTCGCCGCCGTAGATGAGCGCCTTCAGGTCTCCGGGACCCTTCTTGGCCGTGACCTGGGCGATCTGCTCGCTCATCGCGGCATCGAGCACCGGGGCCTGGACGTTCCGCAAGACCCCGATCGGAACCGGGAACGATGGCGCGTCCATCTGCGCGAGCATGAACGCATACGCCACGGGCGCCTTCTCGTCGTGGACGACCAGGTCCTTCTCGGTGACGCCGTTCCCGAGGCTCACGACCTCCGGCGTGAAGGGCCCGGCCATCCGGATCCCCTTGTCCTTCGCCTTGCCGAAGAGCAGCGGCTGACCGTTCTCGAGGTGGAGCAGGTTCTCCTCGCGGTGCTCCTTCTCGCGGACCGACTCGAACGCGCCGTCGTTGAAGATGTTGCAGTTCTGGTAGATCTCGACGAACGCCGTGCCGGTGTGCTTGGCCGTGGCGAGGAGCACCTGCTTCAGGTGCGGCGCGTAGACGTCCACGCTGCGCGCGACGAACGTCGATCCCGCCCCGATCGCGACCGCGAGCGGGTTGAACGGACGGTCGACCGAGCCGTAGGGCGTCGACTTCGTCTTCTTGCCGACCTCGGAGGTGGGGGAGTACTGCCCCTTCGTGAGGCCGTAGATCCGGTTGTTGAAGAGCAGCACCTTCACGTCCACGTTGCGGCGCATCAGGTGGATGATGTGGTTTCCGCCGATCGACAGCGCGTCGCCGTCGCCGGTCGCGATCCACACCGAAAGGCCGGGGTTGGCGATCTTGATTCCGGTCGCCACCGCCGGCGCTCTACCGTGGATCGAGTGGAACCCGAAGGTGTTCATGTAGTACGGGAACCGCGACGAGCAGCCGATCCCCGAGACGACGACGAAGTTCTCCTTCGGGATCCCCAGCTCGGGGAAGACGCCCTGGACCGAGGCGAGGATCGCGTAGTCGCCGCACCCCGGACACCAGCGGACTTCCTGGTCGCTGATGAAGTCCTTCTTGGTCAGCGCGACGGTGCCGCTCATGCGCGTGCCCCTTCCTTGGCGGGAGCCAGCTCGGCGATGCGGCCGAGGATCTCGCTCTCCTTGAACGGTTGTCCCTGGACCTTGTTGAGCGGGACCACATCGAGGAGGAACTTCCCGCGGATGACGAAGGCGAGCTGCCCCAGGTTCATCTCGGGGATCAGGACGCGCTCGTAGCGAGAGAGGACCTCCCCGAGGTTCGAGGGCATCGGATTGAGATAGCGCAGGTGGAGGTGCCCCACGCGCCGCCCTTCCGCCCGCGCGCGCCGCACCGCACCGGTGATCGCGCCGTAGGTCGAGCCCCAGCCGAGCACGAGCAGGCCGTCGCTATCGCCGTCGACCTCCGCGGGCGGGATGTCGAGGGCCACGCGCTCGACCTTCTCCGCGCGCAGGTGGATCATCTTCTCGTGGTTCGCCGGCTCGTAGGAGACGTTGCCGGTTCCCTCGGCCTTCTCGATCCCGCCGATGCGATGTTCGAGCCCCGGCGTCCCCGGGATCGCCCACGGCCGCGCGAGCGTTTGCGGCTCGCGCATGTACGGCAGGAAGCCGTCGGGAGAGGTCCTGAACGTGACCGGGATCGCCGGCAGGTCCTCGACGCGCGGCAGCTTCCACGGCTCGGCCCCGTTTGCGATGTAGCCGTCGGAGAGCAGGATGACCGGGGTCATGTGCTTGGTCGCCAGGCGCACCGCCTCGTACGCCGTGGAAAAGCAGTCCGCCGACGAGCGCGCGGCGATCACGATGCACGGCGCCTCGGAAGGGCGCCCGTAGAGGGCCTGCATCAGGTCGGCCTGCTCGGTCTTCGTGGGCAGCCCCGTCGACGGTCCCCCACGCTGGATGTCGACGATCACGAGCGGAAGCTCGACCATGATCGCGAGGCCGATGAACTCCATCTTGAGGGCCATCCCCGGCCCCGAGGTCGTCGTCAGGCCGATGTCCCCCGCGAACGAGGCTCCGAGCGCCGCCCCGATCGCCGCGATCTCGTCCTCGGCCTGGAAGGTCACCACGCCGAAGTTCTTGTACTGCGAGAGCTCGTGGAGGATATCGGAGGCCGGCGTGATCGGGTACGACCCCAGGAACAGCGGCCGGTTCGACTGGTGCGCCGCCGCCACGAATCCGAGCGCCAGCGCCTGGTTGCCGGAGATGTTGCGATAGGTCCCCGGGGCGAGCTGCGCCTTCGGGACCTCGTAGGTGACCTGGAAGACCTCGGTCGCCTCGCAGAACGCGTACCCGCCCTTGAGCGCCAGCTTGTTCGCCTCGGCCAGCTCGGGCTTCTTCCCGAACTTCTCCCCGATCCACGCGAGCGAGACGTCCATCGGGCGGTGGTAAAGGTAGTACATCATCCCGAGCGCGAAGAAGTTCTTGCAGCGGTCCTGGACGCGCTGCGGCAGCCCCGTGTCCTTCAGGGCGGCGCGCGTCAGCCGCGTGATGTCGACCTCGTGGAGACGGTACGCCGCTAGCGAGCCGTCCTCGAGTGGATTCTTCTGGTACCCGGCCTTCGCGAGGTCGGTCTCGCGGAAGGCGTCGGTGTTGACGATCAGGATCCCGTTCGGCTTCAGGTCCCTGACGTTCGCCTTCAGCGCCGCGGGGTTCATCGCGACGAGGACGTCGGGGGCGTCGCCGGGGGTGAAGATGTCCTCGGAGGAGAAGTTGACCTGGAACCCCGAGACACCCGGAAGCGTCCCCGCCGGCGCTCGGATCTCCGCCGGGTAATCGGGGAACGTCGCCAGGTCGTTGCCGATCGCCGCGGCGGTCGCCGTGAACTGCGTGCCCGTCAGCTGCATCCCGTCGCCGGAGTCCCCGGCGAACCGGATGACGACGCGGCTCAACGTCTCGACCGGCTCCTTCGATTTTGTGGTGGACGACACGGTTTCCATCGAGGCCTTTCGGCGCGCACATCAACGCGCGCATCACCCATTATGGCGAACCGCGAGGATCGGATCAAACCGGTTGGGTGCGGATTCGAGAAGGCGCGGGAGTTCAGTGGCCGGCGTCGATCTTCTTGAGGATCCAGGCGAGGCGGCCGCGGACCGACTCGATGTCCGGTGCGGCCGGCGCCATCTCGAGATAGCTCTCGAGGTCGAGGGCGGCCGCCGCCGGCTGCCCGAGATGGGCGAGCAGCAGACCCCGGTCGCGGATCTCCTTCGCGTCTCCCGGGGCGACCAGCAGCAGGCGCTCCACCACGGACAGCGCCTTCCCGTACTCCCCGGCGGCGAGGTGGATCCGCTTCAGGTTGAGGAGGAGGCGCGTGAGCATCGCCCTGGGGGCCGCGGCGTCGAGCGATTCCTTCCGGAACAGCGACGCGCGTCCCGTGGTCCGCACGACGAGGTCCCGGCAGTCCTCGACGGTGACGATCTGCCCCCCGTGGAACGGATCGATCAAGAGGTTCCGCCCCTGCTCGACGATCCTCACGATGAAGTGGCCCGGGAGGCCGACCCCCACCGCCTCGAGGCCCGCGCGCCGGGAGACCTCGATCGCCAGGATCGACAGCGTCAGCGGGATTCCGAGCTTCCTGTCGAGGACCTCGTTCAGGTACGAGTTGCGCGGGTCGTCGTACTGCTCGACGTTCCCGCGGAACCCGATGTCCTCGAAGAGCAGCGCGCGCACCGCATCCAGGCGCGCGAACGGATTGGTCACGCCGGCCACGCGGCGGGCGGCCTCGGTGCCGATCGCCTCCACGCGCGCCATCGGCGCCATCACGTCGAGTTCGGGGTACTCCTCCGCGGCGACGAGGAGCGTCGCCTCGACGAGCGGCAGGGGGCCCGGGGCGAGCAGCAGCTCGCCGAGGCGCGTGCGCGCCGCGCGCGCATGAGGCGGAAGAGCCGCCTCGATGGCGTGCTGCGGCTTCGCGCGCGCGCGCGCCTTCGACGACGGCCGCGTCGAGAGGGCGTCGTCCTTCGGGATCATGCGATGCCCTCGATGCGACCGTCCTTCCGGCGGGGCACGGCGACCAGGATCGTCCGGCGGCGGCAATACTCGTGGCGCGCGATCTCCGCCGGGGACAGGTCGTCCACGATCGACGCGTAGAGCGCGGCCGCCTCCCCGAAGCGACGCTCCGACCAGGCGGTCTCCGCGCGGCGGCGCACGAGCTTCACGCGCGCCTCCTGCACGAGCCGCTCCGATTCCCGGCGCCACTGCTCGAGCACGAGCGTCTGGTGCGCCTCGAGCGCCGACCACTTCGAGAAGTCCCCGGCGAGCAGCTCGCCCGCGAACCGCCGCAGCAGCTCGGCCTGGCGCTCGATCTCCTCGCGCGCCTCCGACGGTCCCCAGGGGTAGCGCGGCAGGAACAGCTCGGTCGGGTCCTTCGCGCCGACGATGAACGACAACCGCACCGCGCGTCCGGTCTCCACGGGCCGGATCGACACGACGATCGAGCCCCAGTCGAGCTCGACGAGGACGTCGGCGTGCGACGCGCTCGCGGTGTACCCGTGGTCGTCCTCGCGACGCAGCACGAAGCCGTGCGTCGACTCGAGGAAGGCGAAGGCTCTCGGCACATCGTCATGAAACACATCGACGACCGTTCGCATCACGATCCCCTTGTTTCCTCTCGCTCGAAGGTCGACGGCCTGAGGGGAGATGATCCTCCCGAGCGCGGGAAAGTTACGCCGGGGATCCGCGCGTGTCGAGGGAAACCGGAGCGGAACGGACACTCATTTTGCTCGGCGGCGACACCGGTCGTACGGTGACAATGCCGACGATACGGCCTATGCCCGCGCCCCGCCCGATCGTCGGGATTGTCGGCGCGTCCGCTCACTCCCGCGAAACGAAACGCAACCGAGAGATGGCGGCGGCATCGACCGCGCGCGGCGTGAACGGGAAGGGGAGATCGCGCCCCGCGGCCCACGCGGGCATCTGGTCCGCAGCGTGGGCGTCGAAGATCTGGCCCGACTGCCCGAGCGGCAGAACGAGGCGCGACAGGTCCGGGTCTCCGAGATCGACGATCAGCCGCGCCGACGGGATGTGCGTGACGTCGTAGTGCCCGCCGCGGGCCGTGAACCCGGCCACCGAGAGGGTGTGCCACTCACCGGGGAGCGCGATCGGCCCGAGCCGCAAGCGATCGCCGAGCAGCGCGGGGAGCGCCGCGGCGAACAGGTGGGGGTAGGTCAGGCGGTGCACGCTGCCCCACGACCACCGCGCGGGGTTCGTTCCGCCTTCGCGCTCGACGGTGTCCAGGGCGCGCGCCAGGCACCGCTCGATCACCTCGCGACGCGTCGTGCGCCGCTGGGCCCCCGGATCGTTCCACAGGTCGTCCCCATCGCTCCCGGTGACCAGGCGCTCGAGCAGCGACCAGCTCGCCCACGCGCCCGACGTGCCGCGGGCGGCCGGTGCCACGACGGCGTCCCGCAGCTCGCGCATCACCTCGAAGAACAGCCGGCTCGGGCCCCGCTTGAGCGCGCGCCCGTCCCACGCGGCGAGCACGCGCACGGCCTTCACCGCGCGCGGGTCCGTGAGGCGCAGGGTCCCGAGCGCCTTGACGATGCGCAGCGCGTACGGCGAGACGACGTCGTTTTGCATCGCACGCATGTCGGCGACGCCCGCCCTCGTGAATCCGGCCGCGAAGGCACGCGCGCGCTCCACGCGGTCGGGGCTCGCGTACAGTCCCGGGAACGGGAGCCTACGGCCCGCGGCGCTCCAGTCGTCGTTGGCGGTCGCGACATATCCTTCCGGAGGGTCCGAGATCTCGGGAAGCTCGGCGGGAGCGATCACGCCGTTCCATTCGTACCGCCGCGTCCATCCCGGGACCGGGAATCGGCCGTCGCCTGCCGGGCGCCGCGGGACCGATCCCGCGACCTCGACGCCGATGCGTCCGCCGTCATCCGCCCAGCAGACGTTGATCGGCGGCCCGTGGTACGTCCTCCACGCGGCGCGCAGCGATTCGCCGTCCTTCGCCCGATCGGCCGCGAGGAACGGCGCGATCCCGAGGATCGTCTCCGGCAGCGACCACGCTCGGGCGCGCGCGAGGGCGAGGCCGCCGCCCCGCGGCTTCTCGACGAGCGGCCCGTGGCGCGTGGCGAGGATCTCGACTCGGACGTCGGGCTCGTCCTTCACGTGGATCGTCTCGACGGCCCGCGCGAGCGGGACCCACACGCCGTCGTCGAGCCAGGTTCCGTCGGCGGGGCGGACCTTCTCGAGGAACAGATCGGCATCATCCGCCTGGGTCATCGTCACGGACCAGGCGACGCGCCCGTTGTGCCCGATGATCACGCCGGGCGCTCCGGGAAGCGTCAGGCCCGCGACGTCGAGCCCGTCCGCGCTCGTCAGATGCGCCGCGTACCAGACGCCCGGCCGCTCCGGGTCGAGATGCGGATCGCCCGCGAGCAAGGGCTTGCCCGAGGCGGTGCGCCGCCCCGAGAGCGCCCACGCGTTGCTCCCCGCCGCGGCCTCCCGCGGCGGTGACGAGGCCGCGGCCTCAGGCACCTGCTCCACGCTGAGCGCCTCGCGGATCCCGTCGGCGACGACCGTGCGGATCCCGTCGGAGGCGTCGGCGAGGCGTACCGCGGCCTCGAGACCGCGGGCGACGGCGTCGTCGAAGACTGCCTGCTCGTGCGCGGCCGACATCGTCAGCCCTTCGCTCAGGAGGCGGCCGAACGCGAGGGAGTCGACCGGCGACCAGGGATCCGGCTCGATGCCCAGCGCGCGCATCTCGAGGGGGAGCGGCTCCTCGGCGAGATAGGCGTTCACGCCCTCCGCATAGGCAATCAGCGCGGCCCGCTCGACGTCGCCGGCCTGCTCGAAGTCTCGCGCCGCATCGCGCCGGTACCCCGCCAGGCGCGCCTCGCGATCGAACGCGAGCGCCTTGTCCCCGAGGATCTCGGCGAGGCGGCCCGAGGCGGCGCGGCGCCTGAGCTCCATCTGGAAGAGGCGGTCGGAGGCGTGGATCCACCCGAGCGCGCGCCACGCGTCGGTCTCGAGGATCGCGCGCACGTGCGGGATCCCCGCACGGTCGTAGCGGACCTCGACGGGAGCGGACAGGCGGGGGATCTCCGCTGTCCCGCGGCGGGAGGGGAGCGGGCCGAGAGCGAGGACGGCGAGCCCGACGGCGACGACGACCGACGCCAGGGCAGCCGCCGCCGCGAGCGCCTTCAGCACGTCACGGGGTGCCGGTGCGCGCGGCGGCCTTCAGGCTGGACTCGGGACCGACGGCGAGGATCTTCTCGACCAGCCCCGGTGTGGCCGGGAGCTGCCCGACGCGCTGGAGCCGCGGGACGAGCAGCATCCAGGAGGGATTCATCCGGAACGCTTTGGCGAACAGCCCCAGCGCCTCGGTCTCGCGGGCGTTCGACACGAGGGCGACGGCGGTCCAGAACACGAACTCGTCGTTGTCCGGGACCATCGTCTGCGCGCCGCCGTACTCGGCGAGGGCCACGTCCATCTTTCCCTCGGCCGTCGCGTCGTCGCCGCGGTTCATCTTCTCGTACGCGCGGTGGAGGTTGAGGAGCCGGCGCATCTCCTTCAGCGGCTCCGGGTTGTCCTCGATCCGCAGGTCGACGAGGCGGTCGGTCCACGGCTTGTCCGAGGGCTTCGCGCGGACCACGAGGAGGGCCGCCGACTGCTTCCCGCGAATGTCGCCTCCGACCGCCTGCGCCGCGTCGAGCGCCGCGAGCATGCGCTCGGCGAGCGGCCCCTTCGCCGCCTCGAACGCCGCCGCCATCGCGTCGGGGACCTCGCCGGTGAGCATGAGGTTCGCCTCGGTCGTGTAGGAGTCGCCCACATGGTGGCCCGCGCCGGGGATGCAGTGCTCGCCGGTGTGCGCCGCGGCGCGGCCCTGAGCGTCGACGAACGCCACCTGCCGAACGTCCGGGTGCGGGTCCTTCGCAAGCAGCTCCTTGAGCGCCTGGTCGGCGGGGACCCCCTTCTTCATCCGCTCGAGCCCGAGCGGGCCGTAGGACGGCTCCACGAACGACTGGGTCGCGACGGCGCCGACTCCCGCTTCGGCCCAGGGAACGACCGACCCGACCGAGAACCAGTGGCTCTGGACGGCGACCCCGAGCTCCCCGGTGGTCTTGTCCCGCGCGACGATCGAGAAGGTCGACACGGGCATCGAGGGCGTGGGCGCCGCGGTGCGGGGAGGCAGCGTCGCAGCGGCCGCGAGCAACACGAGGTCAAGCGGCATCGTCGATCTCCTTGGTCTCTAGTTGTGGTTTCTAGAGACGTTGTTCGCGGGACCGACGGAGTCTGCTGATCGGCGGTAGTCCATCGAGGCTCCCATGTGGACGGCGCTGATTGTAGTGGCGCAGCCACGTTTTGAGGACACGTG
>Ga0306922_10000004_pt1 | contig 174797 bp, 142 predicted proteins | sample sta12Cox44000082_FD_203758 | JGI IMG/M metagenome (GOLD analysis project Ga0306922, IMG submission 203758) | Lab enrichment of tropical soil microbial communities from Luquillo Experimental Forest, Puerto Rico - statoxic.12C.oxic.44.000.082 (v2)... | ecosystem: Environmental > Terrestrial >... | reverse complement strand
CCGTCTCGGTGGTCGATCGCAACCTGAAGACGCCGTACCAGGACGAGTACTCGTTTGCGGTCGAGCGCGAGGTGATGCAGGAAAGCTCGGTCTCGCTCCGGTACATCCACCGCAACTTCAAGGACCAGCTGCAGGACATCGACATCAACAACGCCCCCGGCGACTACGGCCGGTGCGCGTACCAGAACGTGTCGACCGACCCCTACATCGTTCCGAGCCCGGGGACCGGGCCGGTGGTCGACCCGTACACGGGACAGACCTACCAGGACACCGATCCGGGAATCGGCGACGGCCGCATCGACGACTGCAGCGGCAAGCTCGTGCGCGGGAACCCGCCGGGGAGCGGCGGCGGTCCCCGGCCCCCTGGAGACTTCGTGACCCGGGCCGACGGGATCCCCGACCTGTACGTGCTGAACCCGGCCTGGGGGAGCATCTACAAGATCGGCAACTACAACGCCGCGAAGTACGACGGAGTGATCATCGAATTCGTCCGGCGGCAGTACAAGAACTGGCAGATGGAAGCCTCGTACACCTGGTCCCGGGCGGTCGGTGACGGGGAAGACTACAACCTCGCCCTCGGCGACGACCGCTCCACCCTGGCCGACGAGTACGGCTATCAGTCGTACGACCGCACCCATGCGGTGAAGATGAACGCGACCGCCATAACCCCGTGGGGATTCCGGCTCGGCGGAGCCGTGCAGTGGCAATCCGGTCTTCCGTACTCGCTGCTGACGAGCACGACCTCGTCCTCGACGGCGCCTCCGCAGTACGCCAGCATCTCGCAGACGTTCTTCAGCACCCGGACCACCTACCCGACCCACCAGCGGAACGACCAGCGGAACCGGTCGTACTGGAACGTCGATGCGAAGCTGGTCAAGGAGATGACCCTCCCGAAGGGGATGAACCTCCAGCTCACCGCGGAGATCTTCAACCTCCTCAACGACAACGCGTACATCATCTACGACCCGTTCCTCAGCTACGGTCAGCAGCTCAACGGCGCGAACGACGCGTACCGGCGGTTCGGCCGGCAATACCAGATCGGGATGCGCCTGGCGTTCTAGGGTCCCGCTACTGAGCGCCGATTGCCGCCAGGTTCTGGCGGGCGAGCGCGTGCGTGGGATCGAGTCGGAGCGCGTGCTCGAACGATTCGCGGGCGTGCCGGACGTCGCCGCTGTTGACCTGCGCGACTCCGAGATTCGCCCAGGCGTCGGGGTTGCGGAAATCGAGCTGCACGCTCTTGCTCAGCTGTTCGATCGCCTCGGGGAGTCGACTGTCGTTCAGCAGGAACGTCCCGAAATCGAAGCGAACCCGGGCGTTTCCCGAGTCCACTCGGACCGCCAGCTCGAACAATTTCTCGGCCCGCACATTGTCTGCGTCCTCCGCGACCCGGACTGCGAGGTTCTCGATGTAGTACGGCAGATACGCCTTCGGGGGCACACGGACGCTCTTCCCGAACTCGGCTCCGAGCCGGGCACGCATCTGCGCCGGCGTCGTCGCCTTCCCCTCATCGAGGAGCTCGAAGAGCTCGCTGTGGCCGGGCAGAGCCAGCGCCACGTGGTGAGGGAAGACGACGGCCTCGACCGGGAGGCCGACGCGATCGGCCAGGCACAGCGCGACGGCCGCAAGGGCGGCGCAGGAGCCGCGCTTCCCGATCAGCGCGCCGGAGAGCGACGCCTCCCGCGCCGTCGAGGGCTCGCCGGCGGCGGTGATCTGGGCGGTGTGGTACATCGCGCCGAAAAGGCACTGAAGCCGCGCGCCCGCGTCCGCGGCGTTCTGTCCACAGGGGCCGGAGCTCGTGACGAGACCGTCGAACTGGACCCTGGCCGTGTTTACGGAGCCTGCGCCGGCGACAGTCGTGTCGACGTCGAATATGGACGCCGCGAGGCCGCCATCGTGGACCTGCGTCTTGCCGTGGGCAGCCCGTGCGGCGGCGAGGACGATGGTGAGCGACGCGACGGCGCGCGCCGCCTGCCTGAACCTCGCCGCTTCGAACGTGCGTCCCATGGGAGCCGTGATTCTATGCGCAGCGACCCTCGCCGCGCGACCCGGCAGCCGGTTTTGATGGTGCTGGCAGGCGCGGTTTGGTTAGCATAGGCGCCGACATGGTCGACTTCTCCCTCGAATGAGCCTTGGGCGGGCTATCAAGGCGTGACCGGCTCGTCGAACGGACAACCGCGGCGCACGATCCCACCCGTGGCTCTCGCGGCGATCTCCGCGACCGTCGCGTTCTTTGTCCTGGTCCCGATCACCGCGCAGTTCCGCATCCTGTGGGATACGGACTCCTATCTTCACGCCGCGATCGGCCTCCACTACCGCGTGCACGGGATCTTCGAGCCGCCCCCGTGGGGCCGGTTCAGCATGACGTCCTGGGGCGGCGACAAGGACTTCCTGTACCACGTCGCGCTGATCCCGTTCACCGCGGGCGACCTGGCGACCGGGGCACGGGTCGCGCTCGCGGCGGTGAGCGCGCTGCTGATCGGCGTGCTGACGCTCGTGTTCGCCCGGCGCGAGACCGTGTGGGCCCTGGTCCTTCCCTGGTGGCTCTACGCGACGTCGGTGCCGTTCTTCTTGCGGATCATCCGGCTCCGGCCGGACGTCGCGTCGCTGATCCTGCTGCTGCTCCTGTGCGAGGCGGTCGCGCGCCGGCGCTTCGCGCTCGGAGCCGCCGCGGCGATGGCGTATGCGCTCGCGTACACGCCCTTTCAGGTCCCGGTCGGTCTCGCCGTGATCTGGCTGCTCGCGGACCGGCTCGAAAGCGGTCGATGGGAGTGGCGGCTCCCGGCGTGGATCGTCGCCGGCGTCGTGGCGGGGCTTCTGGTTCGCCCGCATCCCCTGGAGAATCTCCGGCTCTGGTTCGCGCAGAACGTCACGTTCTACGGCCTCGTCGGCAAGCTCGATCTCGGAGAGGAGGTCGGCGCGCCGCGGATCGCCCGGCTCTTTCCGCTGATCGCAGGCTGGCTCATCGGCATGGCCGCGCTCGCCGTCACCGCCCGGAGAAAGCCGACGGCACCCGACGAGCCCCGGCCCGTGCCCCGCTGGGAGTGGATCGCCTACGCGTGCCTGCTGGGCGTGTTCGTGCTGCTCTACGCCCGCATGAGCAAAATGGCGCTCTACCCGTATCCGATCGCGCTCGCGACCCTCCTGCGCTGGAACGCCTGCCGATCCCGGCGCATCTCCGCGTGGGCCGCGCCCGCGCTCGCCGTCGGCGTCGCCGTCGCCTTTCCCGCACTGGCCGACCCGACGCTCCTCTCGATGCTCGGCCTGAAAGGGGAGATCTTCAACGAGGCCGATCTCGCGCGATTCGGCAGGGCAGTCCCGCCGGGTGCGCGCGTGGCGGCGACCTGGGGCGACGCCGAGGAGTTCGTCTTCTTCGCGCCGCAGGGGCGCTACCTCAACGTCTACGATTCGACGTTCATGTACGTCCCTTACCCCGCGCTGTGGGAGGCTCAGGCCTCCCTGTTCGCGGGCCGCGACCCCGACATCGTGTCCACGATCCGGGGGCCGCTGCAGAGCGATTACCTTGCCTTCAATGCCGTTCGGATGACCCAAGGGTTCCTCGATCGCACGCGGCAAGATCCGCGACTGCGCTTGGTCTACGGCGGGTACACTGCGCTTCTCGCGTACGACGCCTCGGGCGAGAGCGCGTTCGTCACCGACTGGGGCGGGGAGCGTCGGGGCGCCTTCGTGGACGCGGGTGCGGCGACGGAATGCGTCACGCTGCGGCACGAGGCCGACCTACCTCGGTCCCAGCGCTTCGAGTTCGCTCCATGGGGAACCGGGAGCCTGGACGTGGACGGCACGCGCCGTGTCGAGGTCTCTCGACCGCAAGGCGCGATCCTCGGACGAGGTGCCACGATCGATGTGCCCGCCGGGCGGCACGTCCTCACCGCGACGACCTGTGCGGTGGGCCGGCGCAACGGTTTCTACCTCGTGCGGCGCTGAGACAGGTCGGCTGCTCAGCGGGACATCTGTTCATCGGCTTTCTCTGCCGAGTTGACCGGGTTTCGGCTCGACTGCACCGGGTCAGGACCGGCCGCGGAGAGCGTCGTTCCAGCGCCGATTTCGCCTCGGATTTACGGTCGGGTGCGCCCGGTTCGGGGGTATAGTCGGGCCAGATTGCTGCCGGGGATTCGCTGCACCGTTTGGAGATCGGAGATGGTCGAGCCGGCGCACGCATCGAAAGGCCCGGACCTGGCGTTGGCCTCGTGCGCGATCAGGCTCTTGTCGAGCTCGAGGGACGCGGACCGAGCGAACCCCGTCGCCGCGAGCGCGCGTCGGGCGATCGAGTCGGGTCTGGCGGGGCTGTTCCGGCTCGGCGTCCTACACCGGCAGATCGCAGGCGACGTCGATCCTGAGATCGATGTAGCGTTGGCGCGCGCGGCGCGTCATGAGGCGGCGGCTTACCTCGCGGTCCGCGAGCGCGCCCGTCGTCTCTTGTCCGCGCTCGCGGATGTCGGGATCGAGCCGGTCGTGCTCAAAGGAGCGGCGTTCGCCGAGCGGTACTGGCCCGAAGCCCGCATGCGGCCGCCCGGCGATCTCGATCTTCTCGTCCCGGAATCCGAGCTCGGCGCGGCGCTGGCGGCGCTCGCGCGAAACGGCTACAGACCCGTGCAGGGCGGATCCCCGGGACGCTGGCGTCCCGCCTTTGCGGGAGTGGACCTCTGGCCGCCGGATGCCGGCGTGTGCGTCGATCTCCACACCCGGCTTTTCCGATCGGTCGGAAGCGGCATCGAAAGCGAGCCGGTCCTCGCGCGCGGCACGTCGGCGGTTTACTGCGGCATCCCCGTCCGTCGGCTCGACGCCGCGGATGAGATCGTCTTCACGGTGATCCACGCGGCCCTGCACGGAGCGGTTCGAATCAAGTGGATGCTCGATCTTCACGCGCTGGCGCTGGCTCGAGCGGATGACATGTGGGACGAGGCGGCGCGACGAGCCGCCGCAGCGGGTGCCTCCCGGCCGTTCTGGGCAGGAGCCCGCTGGATCCCGAAGACGCAGACGCGATCGGTCCGATCGTGGTCTTGCCCGAATCCCCCTCCGGTCCACCTTCGCCCGATCATCCGTCGCCTCGTCGCACCCGGGGACGCGACGATTCACCCGCTGCGGGCCCGGCTCGGCACGTATGGCCGGGCATGGTTCCTCGAGGAGCGGCGAGCCGTTCGCTACGCGCATCTCGCCGGGGTCGTCGAGCGCAAGGCCGGTGAATGGTTCGGGCGGTACCGTGGCCCCGCCGTTTCGGACGGCGCGGTCACGCCAAGCAGGAGATGGCTCGAGGCGGCGCTCCGGCGCGGCGATTCGGGCTCGGTCTGGCTGTCGGTCCGGGGCGACAGCATGGCTCCTGTGGTGCGCGACGGCGACCGCCTCCTTGTGGCGCCGTGTGCCGGCGCCCGCGCCCCTCGCGAGGGGACGATCGTCATCGCGAAGCATCCTTCGGGCCTGGTGGCTCATCGACTGGTCGGGTTATCCAACGGCACGGCGGTGACGCGCGGGGATGCGCGCTCCCGCGACGACGGGCCGCTCGACGTCCGAGAGATTCTGGGTGAGGTGATCGCGATCGACACCAGCAATCGACCGACGCACCGTCGGGATGGAGGTGCACCGTGACCGTCCACGAAGAGGGCAAGAGGCAACCGCACGACAGCGGCAAGGCGGCCTACGAGGCGCCGCGGATCGTCTGGGAGGAAGACTACAAGCCCATGGCGTTCGCCGCGGTATCGTGCGCGCGGCAACCCGGCAATCCCGCTTGCATCTCCGGGCCGACTTCGACCTAGGTCGAGGGACCATTGCTCCGCGACGATCGCGCGCCTCGGGCCCACGCCGCATCCGCGGGATGCGTCGCGCTCCGGATTGGGTCGCTCGCGATCGACATCGACGCGGACGCCGAGCTGAGCGCGGCGCTGCTCGATCGATACGGGGCGTTCGAAGGCAGCGGACCGGAGGAAGCGGCGACGTGCCGCGTCCGCATCGACGCGCGATCGAACGAGGTGAGCACGAATCCGGGAGCGCCGCTCGGTCTCCACACAGCTCGCCTGGAGGAGCTCGAGGGAGGCCTGCTCGAAATCGCCGGAGATTTCCGCGCCGCCTTCGACCCGGCGACGCGCCGAGGCGACCTCGAGCGCGGGGAGGGAACCATCGGCGTGGACATGCTCCTCCGCCTGGCCTTGTCGCTCTGCGCGCTCGAGGACGGCTGGGTGCTGCTCCACGGCGCTGCCGTCGAGCTGCGGTCGGGCGGCTGGGCGGTCCTCGTGGGCGAGTCGGGCGCGGGCAAGAGCACGGCAGCCCGTCAGTTCGCCTCGCGCTGCGACGAGCTCGTTCTCGCCCGAGCGGGCAACGACGGGGCGGAGGCCGGCAGCACGCCGTATTGGCGGGGAGAGCCGGGCCGAGCCGTATGCGAGGCCATCGTGTGGCTCGATCGGTCCCCGATCCCGGCCATGGACGTCCTTCGGGGAAGCCACGCCGCTCGGGCCGTGCTGCGTCACGCGGTCCGCTTCGTCCGGAATCCCGGGGCGGCGTCGCTCCTCATCGCGAACGTGAGGAACCTCGCTGCGCGTGTCAGCGTGCTCCATGCGCTGGCACCGCGCGGCCCCGGGTTCGTGCCGTGGCTCGAGTCCGAGCTTGGCCGACAGGGATTCCCGCCGCGGCGCCGGTCCGAGCCGCGAACATGACGATCGGCCCCGAGGACCGGGTGCGGCGTACGCTCAAGGCCGCCTGGCAGCAGCTGGACGGCGAAACCGTTCTCTTGCTGGCCGCCGACGAGAAGCTTCTGGGTCTGAACCGGGTGGCTGGGCGAGTCTGGGACCTCGCCGACGGCACCCGGACTGCGGGATCGATCGTCCGAACGATCCGCGAGGAGTTCGACGGCGCCGGACCGGACGCGGAACGCCAGATCCTCGAGTTCCTGAACGTGCTGGGGTCCCGGGGCGTTCTCGAGGTGGTCGCGCCGTGAAAGTTGGACCCGGGTACCGCCGGCTGATGGCGGACGCCGACGACCGGTGTCTGCCGCTCAGCGTCACGCTCGAGCTGGGCCAAGCATGCAACCTCCGTTGCGTCCACTGCTACAACTTCGACCGCGAGCTCTCCCGGCATCCGGACCCCGCGCGGCGCGATGAACTTTCGGAAGAAGAGCTTCATCGCGTCATCGATGAGGTCCGCGTCGAAGGAGCGCTGTTTCTCACGCTCACGGGGGGCGAGCCGATGTCCCACCGGGGCCTCCCGAGACTCGTCGAGCATGCCGCCCGCAGCGGGATGCTCGTCCGGGTGAAGACGAACGGGACGCTCATGACCTCCGATCGTGTCGAGCGGCTCGCGCGGGCCGGCCTGCGGGCGGTGGACGTGAGCCTGTACGCGGCGACGGCCTCCATCCACGACGCATTCGTCCGGAGCGAAGGTGCGTTCGATCGGACGCTAACCGGAGTTCGAAACGCTCGGCAGGAAGGGCTCGAGATCCGGCTCTCCTTCGTGATGTCGAGCGCCAACGAGCACCAGCTGCCGTCGATGATCGATCTTGCGCATGCGATGGAGATCCCTTTCTCCGTCGATACTCTCATCACCGCACGCCACGATGGGACGACCTCGTCGAGCCTTCTCGCCCTCGACGGGCCAGCCCTGGAGCGCCTCTATCGCGGCCCCCTGGCGCCCTTCGTGAAGCCCACCCGGCGGGGGGAAGACCGAATCGCCTGTCCGTGCGCGCGAAGCGTGTGCGGCATCGGGTCCAGCGGTGACGTCTATCCCTGCATTGCCGCACCGCTCCCTTGCGGCAACGTCCGGACGCTGAGTTTTCGAGAGATCTGGAGCGAGTCACCGCAACTGCGCTGGATTCGGGGGCTTCGCAATGAGGACTTCGAAGCCTGCTCGAGCTGCGACCATTCACGATTCTGCCGCCGATCCTCCGGGACGATGCTGACGGACACGGGGAGCTTCACGGGGCCGAGCCGCTTTGGAGCAAGCGCTCGATGCGCCGAGGCCGAGATCGTTCATCGGCTGTCGGAGTCAGGAACGTGACCCGCTCAGTCGCAATCAGTGGGGGGACAGCGCGACAGGACGTCGCGTGCCTTCCCGGCTCGGATGATGGCTCTCGGTAGAGCTGCGGCCCTCCAAAAAAAGGATTGCCATCCAGTCGCGCCTGGTGACGAACCTCGCAGACGCGTTGAAACCGTACCCATGCGGACTGGCGGCGCGGGCCTGGTCCCGTCAGAAATGAACTGCTGGCTCAGCGTCCGACCCGACTCCTGGCCGTAGATCTGCCGCGCGGCTGCACGCGGGAAGGAGTGACGCAGATGCAATCCAAACATGGTGCGACGTTTCTCATCCAACTCGCGTGCGGGATCGCAGGGCTCGCGTTGAGCGCACTGAACGGGCACGTTCACGCGGACCCGGTCGACCACCAGATCAACCACGTCACGGGAGGGCCGGGTGCTCTCGCTTCGACCCTGTCCGGTCCGACGGTCGCCTCCGTCGTGCTCAGCCCGTCGAGCCTCGAGGGCGGCTGTGGCGAGACCTCGACGGCGACGGTCACTCTCAGCGCGGCGGCTCCGACGGGAGGTCAACCGGTTGTTCTGGCGAGCTCGATCAGCGCGCTCGCCGCGGTCTTGCCGAGCATCACCGTTCCGGCCGGGCAGAGCGGCGCGACGTTCACGATCTGGACCAACCCGAAGTATCGTCGGTACAGCGGTCTCGCGTTCTCGCCCGTGATCTCCGCATCCGCGAACGGCGGCACGCAGTCCGCCACGCTGTCGATCAGCGCGGGCAACAAACCCGCCGACATCCAGAACGACACCGCGGATCGACACGGCGACGTATGCGGCGGCTCCTTCCCCGCGACGTTCGGGGAGCGGGGCATTCTCTATGCGTGTTTCGCCGGGCCGACGCCGGGCACCGCGGGGCACTGCACGTTCAAGCAAGAGTGCCTGGCCTCGGGCTGCGAGCCCCAGCCCGCAAACGGCTTCTTGTTCAGCGACGTGTGCGGGACCGGCGCGCCCTACCCAATCAGCGAGAATCCGCCACAGGTCGTGGGCGCCTCCGCTTCGACCGGCACGGTCGACAGCTACTTCCAAGCTCCAGCCGGCGGCGTGACCACTACGATCCATGATTCCGCCTACTGCGTCACGGTGCCCTTCAACGTGACCATTCCGCAAGGCAAGACTTCGGCGAACTTCTCGATCTCCAACACGGATACCTCCGTTGGGCGCTTCGTCGGCCTCGGCGTGGACGTCGACGGCGCTCAGGAGGGCGTGTCCTTCTACACCATCCTGCCGTCGGGGACCTGCAAGCCGGGCACGTGCGCCTCGCTCGGATACAACTGTGACATCCAGCAGGACGGGTGCTGCGGCTACATCGACTGCGGAAGCTGCGCGGCTCCCGACACCTGCGGTGGCGGCGGCCAGTTCGGCATTTGCGGCTGTACTCCCAACGACGAGTGCCAGCTCCAGGGGTACACGTGCGGCGCCGTCTCCGACGGCTGCGGCGGCTCGCTCAACTGCGGCACATGTCCCGGCGGGCAGTACTGCTCGCTCTTCTATCACCACTGCGAGTCGTGTCCATCGAGCTGCGCGCTCCTCGGTTTCAATTGCGGCAGCACGACCGACCCATGCACCGGCAAGACGCTCAACTGCGGTAACTGCGGGAACGGGACGGGGCCGTGCATCGACAATGTCTGCTGCATTCCCCAAGACGCCTGCGCCAACAACGGCTACGACTGCGGCAGCGCCTCCGACGGATGCGGAAACACGCTCAATTGCGGGAGCTGCGGAGCCGGACAAACCTGCGTCAACCATGTCTGCATGGACAGTGTCTGCGGCGGCTCCGGGACGTGCACGCCCGTGACCTGTTCGTATCTCGGCATGGACTGCGGCGCCACCGCCGACGGCTGCGGCGGTACCCTCAACTGCGGCGCCTGCTCGAGCGGAGCGAGCTGTGTGGGCAACGTCTGCGAGACCTGCAACCCGTACACGTGCTCGACCCTCGGGTTCAGCTGCGGCAGCGCACCCGACGGCTGCGGCGGCACCCTGAACTGCGGGAGGTGCAAGAAGGGGAAGAGCTGCGTCAACAACGTCTGTCGGTGAACGACGGCACGCGTCGGTCTACTTCTTGTGGTAGTTCGGATACGGCGGATGATCCGGCAGCACGACCGGATTCTTCCTCAACGCCTCCAGCGTGACTTGCACGGCCCTCTCCAGCTGCGCGTCGTGTCCCGCCGCCACCGACGCGGGGTCATTCTCCACCTCGATGTCCGGCTGGATCCCGTGATTCTCCACCTCCCATTCGCCCTTCAAGCCGTAGATCGCCACGCGGGGCGCGGTGACTCGGCCTCCGTCCATCAGCGGTGGATAGCCGTAGATTCCCACCAGTCCGCCCCACGTTCGCGTTCCCACGAGCGGGCCGACTCCGTCCTGCTTGAACATCCACGGCAGCGCATCTCCGCCCGACCCCGACATCTCGTTGATGATCATCGTCTTCGGTCCATAGATCTGCGCCATCGGCGAGCAGAACTTCTCTCCCTCGCGCGTCACGTCGCAGTTCCGCAGCGGTCTCTTCAGCTGGTCGACGATGTAGTCGGCGACCTCCCCGCCGTGGTTGTACCTCTCGTCGATCACCGCGCCCTGCTTCTCCACCTGGGCATAGTAGAAACGGTTGAAGCTGGTGTAGCCCGCCGGTCCGGTGTCCGGCACGTGCACGTACGCCAGCTTCCCGCCGCTCAGCTCGTCCACCCGTCTCCGGTTGTCTTCTTCCCACGCGCGATTCCGCAACGAGAATTCGTCGTCCACCGGCACGACGCTCACGTCCCGCGCGTCCTTGCCGTCCGCATTCGGTCCCACCCTGATCTTGATCTGCTTTCCCGCCGTGTTCTCGAAGTAGCTGTACACGTCCGTCGGGGGCTTCACCTCCCGGCCGTTCACTTCCAATAGGTACTCTCCGACCTTCACGTCCGTTCCCGGCTGGGTCAGGGGTGCGCGCAGCTCCGGGTTCCAGTTCTCCCCGTTGTAGATTCGCGCAAACCGGAAGCGCCCGTTCTCCACGTTGTAGTCCGCTCCCAGCAGTCCGCCCTTCACCTGCCTCGGCTTCGGGACGTCTCCGCCGTTGATGAACATGTGTCCGATCGTGATCTCGCCCAGCATCTCGGTGAAGAGGTAGTTCAGGTCCTCGCGTCCGCCCAGCCTCGGCAGATACACGCCGTACTTCGTCTCCGCCTCGGGGATGTTGAGCCCGTGATGGTTGGGGTCGTACAGGAAATCCCGCTCGATGCGCCAGACCTCGTGGTACATCTGGTTCCACTCGGCGCGCGGATCGACGCGCACCTCCATCTCGCCGAGGTTCAGCGCTCCTTCGCCCGGTTTTGGGGCGGCCGCCGTTGCCGCGATGATCCACGGCGACGCCGGCGCGGGCCCTTGCTTGAAGAGCGCTTTCTCTCCATTCTCGGACACGACGAACGCGGTCAGCCCCCCGACATACGGCTCGGTCTTCCGCGTGCTCAAATCGAACTTGCTCACCGACAGCAGCGGCGGCTCGGAAAACCGGGGAACGTCCACGATCTCGCCGAGGAACAGGATGCCCGCCTTCCCGGTATCCAAGCTCACGTAATTGGCCGCGCGAATCGGCATCGCCACGATGCGTTGCCCGATTCCCTCGAGATCGATCGTGACGACGGGGACCTCGTCCTTCTTTTCCGCCTTGTCTTCCTTGTCTTTGTCCGCCGCCTTGTCCTTGGTCTTGTCCTTTGCCTTTTCCGCGTCCTTGCCCTTCTCCTTCTCTTTGTCCTTGTCCTTCTCTTTGTCCGCCACCTTCTCTTCGTCGCTCTGCGGCTCCACCGGGTTCGGATCGCTCTTCTTCAATACGACCGCATAGATACTGCGCGTCACCGGGTGCTGGTAGCTCGAAAGGTCCAGCCACGCCTTCGCCAACCCGACATCCGTGCTCGACGCGAAATACAGCGTCTTTCCATCCCGGTCGAAGACCGGAAACCGCGAATCCGCCGTCCCATCGGTGATCTGCGATTCCTTCCCGCCCTCCAGGGAGTACACGTACACGGCGTGCTCGTGACTCGGGAGGATCTTCGAATAGGTCAGCCACTTGCTGTCCGGCGACCACGTCGGATTCATCGCGCTCGACGGATCCTCGAAACGTTCCGTCGCCGCCTTCACCGGCACGCCCTTGTTCACGTCCACGTACCAGAGGTTCAGACGCTTGTCCTGGTACGCGATCTTCTTGCTGTCCGGCGACCACAGCGGGCTGTAGAAGAACGACGGCGGCCTCCCCAGATCGATCTTCTTCACCGTTCCCAGCCCCGACTGATCCACGATGTGCAGCGCATACTCGCCGGACTCGTCCGAGAAATACGCGATCCACTTCCCGTCCGGTGACCACGAGGGATCGCGCTCGGCCACGCCGGGCGTCCGCGTCAGGTTTCGGATCCCGCCCTTTTCCGCGGGCACCGTCAGGATCTCTCCGTGCGCCTCGAACACGGCCCGGGCTCCCGTCGGCGATAGGCCCGCGTTCTGGATCTGCTCCGCGGCCTTGTCGTAATGCGGCCGCGTCTCCGGCAGGTCGCCGGACACCGTGATGCGCACTTGCTTCGACTTGCCGCTCGCCGGGTCGTACACGTAGATCCCGCCGAACTGCTCGTAGACCAGCGCGTCCGGTCCCGCCGAAAGCGCCTTGAAATCGAGGCCCGTGTTCTCGATTTCCTGCTTCACGGTCTTCGTCGCGGGGTTGTACGAGAACAGCGTCACCGGGCCGTTACGGTCGGACAAGAAGTACACCTTGTCCTTGAGCCACACCGGATCCGAATCATTGGAGTTGTCTCGGGGCACCTTCGTCAGCGCCAGATCCTTCAATCGCACGATGTAGACGGGCGTCGTCTGGCCTCCGCGGTACCTCTTCCACGCGTTCTGCCATTGGTAGTTCGGCACGTACGTCATGTACGCCCCGTCGGGCGAATACTGGCCGTCGAACGCCCGCCACATCGGAAGTGGCTCGGCGACTCCGCCTTCCAGCGGCACGGTGTAGAACTTGGTGATGTCAGCGAACGCATCCCGGTCGGACACGAAAAGGACTTTCCGTCCGTCCGGCGTCCAGCCCAGCGCACCATCCTGTGCCGGGTGCCACGTCAGTCGCTTCGGCTCTCCGCCGGCCGCGGGCATGACGAACACGTCCCGGTTGCCGTCGTAATTCGCGGAAAACGCGACCCACTTCCCATCGGGGGAGAAAACCGGAGAACCCTCGTGTCCTCCCGTCGTCAGCTGCCGCGCCGCGCCGCCGTCTCTCGAAACGCTCCACAGATATCCCCCGTACGAGAAGACGATCTCCGTCTTGCTCAGCGTCGGCCCCTGCAACAGCAGCGGCACGTCGTCCGCCCTCGCGCCCCATCTTCCGGCGAGAATCGAGAGCACCAGCACCGCCAAGCCAAGCCGAACGCGCATGAGTTCCCCCTCTGTGATCCGCATCGCGGAAGCCCGTTCCGTGACATGCCTTCGTAAATCGCGCCGACGCTATCCTAGGACAGCGGAAGCCACAAGACCGGGCCTGTTCGTCGCCACGGTAGCGGGGATAGGCTCGCAGGTGGGAAAATCCTGGCGTGGGGCCGGAGGCGACGATGAGAATCCGAACCCTACCCGCAACGGTGGCGCTCGTGGGTTTCATGGCCGGCGCCAGTCCAGCCCTCGCGATCCCGATTCAAGCCCGAATCCCGTTCGAGTTCGTCGTCGACGGCAAGGTCCTCCCGCCGGCCGACTACGTCGTCGATGTGGCCAGTAGCGACGGGCCCAGCGTGCTCGAGATCCGGATGGTCGACAGCGGCGAGAGAGTGATGTTCGACACGGACCAGATCCCCGAAGGCTCGCATCCCAAGGAGATCGAACTGGTATTCGACAAGGTGGGGGACAAGACCTACCTCGCGGAGGTCTGGGGCGTCGTCGATAGCGGACGAGCGGTCAGGCAGATCGTCGACGGACAGTTCGTCGAGCGGGCGGAAGACCCGTCCAGGAGGCACATCACCGCGATCAGAGTCGTCGACGGACGGGCCGTCCCGGACTAGCGGCTCGTGCCGTCTTTCGCGCCTACGTAAAGCTCGTCGAGGACCAGCAAAGATTCGTGTGAGCTCGTCGCGGGCGCGGACGGAGCGGCCGAGGGCGCGGCCGACGTGACGTCCATGTCGACGCTCCCCTTGAATCGGGCGCCGTCGGCCAGGACGAGGCGCGGGGCGCGGACGTCGCCGACCAGACTTCCGGTCGCGGCGATCTCGACCCGCTCATCCGCCCGGACGCTTCCCTTGACTTGCCCACCGATCAAGACGGACTTTGCCGCGATCTCCGCGACGACCTGGCCGTTCGCCCCGATCGTGACGCGGCATCCGGTCAGCGTGATGGTCCCTTCGACCTTGCCCTCGATGGCGAGGTCTTCGCTCCCGGTCAGCTGACCCTTCACGTGGATCGACTTTCCGATGCTCGCCCCACGGGTCGCGGTCGCGACGGGCGGGGCGGCCTGGGGCGGGGCCGGCTCGGCCGGCCGGGGACGCTGCACGGGCGGGCTGGGCTGCGGGATCTGGGCGCTCTGTGGGGGCTGCAAGTCTGTCTTCTCTCCGAACCACGTCATGGCGTCGACCTCCTGCCTTCCGGAAAATCTTGTTCCCGGGCGGGCGACGCGCAAGTCGCGGTTCGGCGATCGGCGAGGGGAGCGATCCGCGGTTCACCGCGCCAGCGAGATCGCGGCCTCCGGGAGGTCGACCGAGAACCGAACGGCGGCCGATGGGGCAGGGGATCCATCGAGGAATCGCGCTTCGAACTGGTAGTCACCCCCGGAGCGCATCGTGGCGGCCGGAACGACGTCGACGAGGCTCGCGCAGCGAACCTCCCCGTGCGGCTCGAGGCTCACCCGGACCGGCTCGAGCTCCCCGAGGAGCGCACCGGACGCCGAGCGCAACGTGCGGCCGACGAGCGGTGCGGCCTGGTCGTCGCCTGCGAGGGAGCAGACCTGCGTCAGCAGGACGAGCTCGGCGGCGGCATCGATGCGGGATCCGACAATGGGCTCGAACGATGGAGTCCGCCGCCCGAGCACCGGGCCCACGAGGAACGGCGCATCGCGCGGGATCGCGGGGAGCGCCACGTCGATCTGGACGGCCCCGGGGAGTGCCGCGGCCGGGTCCGAGAGAACGGCGGTCAGCGCGTAGCTCCCGACGGGAATGGTCATCGGCTCGGACAGCGTGTACTTGGAGACCTTGCGAGTGGCGGCGTTTCCGCCGTGCGCGGCGACGGCACGTGAGAATCGATGGACGACCGAGGTCCCCGTGGTCAGCGTCGCTCCGACATCGACGGTCCGATCCTCTTCCTCGTCGGGCACGTCGAAGCCGAGGAGGAGCTGCGCCCTCCACGTATCGCGCGATGCCGGCTCGAGTGGCTGGAGCGCGGCGTGGACCGAAGCGGCCGGGAACGAGCGCGGGCTGAAATAGGCCGCTCGGACGAGCGACTCGTGCTTCATCGCGTCCGTGCGCAGGAGCGATGCGCTCGCGTGGAGAGCGTGGAGGCCGCTCCTTCGTGGCTGGACCGCGAACGCGTAACGGCGCCCCTCCGGAAGGTCGCTTCCCCGGATGCCCAGCGAGTACACGCATGCGAGTCGCTTGACAGCCCTGTCCAGGGCGAGACGGGAATCGTTGTTGCGTTCGGTGAGCGTCCCGCCGGAGTCGATCCCCAGGCGCGCGAGGGGGTTCGAAGCCGGCACGGCTACCTGCATCCTCGAGAGAGACTTGCTCGACTGGCGCTGCTCTGCCGTCGTGGCCGTCGTGTTTGCGGGGGACCCCCCCGCTTGAGGGTGCCCTCAGCCGCAACCGACGCCTCGTTGCACGAAGTGGGTGGCGCCCCCCATGTCCCACTCGTCGCCGGAGGCGCGCTCGGCCTCCGGGGAACCCCCCTTGACCCCGCGCGGGCGGGGAAACGGATCCGTTCTCGGTGGGGCGCCGGGCGCCTTGGGATCGATCGCGTCGAGGCCTCGAACGTCGACGGGGTAGACCACGCTTCGCGAGGCCGCGGCGAGCGCCGCAAGGTTCTGGAAGTCCTCCTCGTAGGGCACGTCCTTCATCCCCGAAAAGAGAACGATAGCTTTCGGCTTCGGAATGGTCCCGACCACATCGAAGAGGCTCGTCATCCCCCGGACGAATCCCGCGTCGCTCGTGTGCGAAAAGTTGCCGCCCCACAGCGTGACGTCGTCTTGCATGTGCTGGAGGGCCGCGAGCGTTCGTTCCGGTTGCCCCGAAAGCGGCTGCTCGATGCGGAGTCCGCCGGTCAGGGCGACCACCATCGTCTCCAGGTCGCCGAGCCCGCCCCGCTCGAGGGCGCTCCGGGCGGACAGAAGGGCTTCCGTCCGCTCCGTCCCGACGAGGTGCTGATAATCGAACGCGAGGACGACGACGGGCTTCTCCGCCGCGTCCGAGCAGGCCGCATCGAAGGTGGCGACGGGCACAGGACGCCCCCCGTCGATCCACACGTCGAAATCATCGCGGCCGAGGCCCGGGACCGGGCGTCCTCTTCGGTCCAGGACCTGGACGTCCAGGATCACCAGCTTGACTTCGACGTTTTCGACGAGGCCCGACGGAATGGGAGTCGGTGGACCGTCCCCAAACGAACCGGACGGGACGACCGTGGCCAGGGTCGCAAGCAGTGCCGGCACGAGACGGAGTGTCTTCATGCAGGTCCCCCTCTGTCCCACGAGCATACGCGTGGTCCGGGGTCCCGCCGAGCGGCGGGCTCAATCTTCCGCTGCACGTTTGCGGCACAGCCCCCGGGGCTCAATTACCGCCCTTGGACCGTCTCGGCCGCGCGCTTGAGTCGCGCCAGCGAGTCCGCCGGCCCCCTGACCCACTCTCGCGCCAGGAGCCGCGCCAAGACCCATCCCCTCCACCCGGGAGGGAAGCGGAAATTTCAGTTCAGCGCGACCCGACAGCTCCCTTCGTCGATCGCCCGAAGCGCGATCGACTCGTGGTTCACCACCCCGAAGGGGAGCATGACGTCGAGCGCCAACTCCTCATGAGGTCGAGCCGCGAGCACGTGGAGCACTACCTTGAAGTGCCGCAATGGCCCTGAGCGCATCACGACACGATCGCCGGCCTGCAGCGGCCGTGCAGGGCCGTCGACGAGCACTCCGTCGGCCCAAGAGCAGATGCTGGTGGGCGAGGTGATCAGCTCCCAGACCCGCGCGCGAGTTGCATGGACAACATCGGTCGGGCAAGTCTGGATGTGGGAGGGCATCTCGGTCCTCGTTGGCCGCAGGACACTACACGAACTCGACCGAGACGAGGAGCGAAGCCGTTTTCCCTACAGCCCGCCAGGCACGCAGTTGTGAGCCCCCGCACACGCGGCGAGGCACGAGTTGCAGTAGGTGTGTCCGTTGTCGCATGTGACCGGGAAGCACACGTAAGGGCAGATTCCGCACTTCGCCATCGCGGGGGTCGAGGTCTGCGCGACGAGCGTCACGCTTCCCGCGACGATCGCGAACACGGCAAAGACGATCAGGCACGCAGACAGCAGTCTCTTCATGGGTTCCTCCTCGGCTGTGGACTCTCGTCGGATCGTACGCCGGTCCGCTGGCCAATTCAATGGCGGACGTCTTGGCGAAGTAGCATCGGGGATTTGTTTGACGCACCCGTGGAAACGGCGTATAGAGCGACGACACGTTGGAAGAAGCAGCTAGCGACCGACTTCAGCCGGCCTTCGAGCCGGCCAGGGAGACTGCCATGAAGGAAGACCGCACCAACAGCTTGAGCCTCGAAGTCGAAGAGATCGAATCGCGCCAGCGCGCCGCCGGCAGCTGCACGTCATCGACGACCTCCAGGATGTGCACATGTCTTTGTAAGCTCCCGACGACGACCAGCATCCTGTGCGGAGGCGGACTCAAGCAGTAACCGTCCGGATCGCCGGGACAGGTTCAGCAGGCACGTAGCGGCGCAACGCCGACCGCCCACCGGATTCTTTCGACGCCGCACCAGCGGTGGTGGGGTAGTCTGTGCGTCTAGCGAGCGAGAGGGGGTCGAGCGACGCTCACATCGGCGGGCGCGGCCGCCGCGGCACATCGAAGCGCGGCACCTCGATCGCCGGATAACTCGGAAGCGCGGGCGCGATCGCGCCCGCTCCGGGGAGCGGCGGGCCGCAGGTCGTTGACGGACAGCCCAACACCCCTCCAGTGGTCACCGAGCTGCAGATCGCGTCGGAGCCATCCGCGCAGAAGACGATTCCGGTGATCGTGGCGCTCCGGACGTAGATCTTCGCGAACTGCGAGAGCTCGAGGTTGCCGGTCAGCACTGCGTTCCCGAACTGAATCGATCCGCCATCCAGGACGCTCACATTCCCGTAGATGGCCGGCGTCGAGTAAGAAGCGATCGTGGCGCCTCGGATCGCGCCGATGGACCAGGGTGTCGTGTCACCCTCGGAGCCGAGCGTCACGCCGGAGAGGATGTTGACTTCGCTCCACTCTCCGGCATTGATGTGGACTTGCCCGTTATCGTGAAAAGCGGTGCTGAAGATGTTGGCGTCGGAACGATAGTCGACGGTCAGGCCTCCCTCGCTGTTGTTCGCGATCGTGCTGTCGGTGAAGGCGGCAAAGCTCCCCCCGGTCACGGCGACTCCGAGTCGCAGGTTCTTCACGACCACGCTTTGCAAATTGATCTCGCTGCTCGAGTCCGCCACGATCCCGACGTTCCCGTCGCGTACCGTGGAGCCGATGAGTCCCACAAACGCCCCTCGGGTCGCGTAGACGCCGCCACCGCCCGGGATCTGGCCGGACACGTCGACTTCGTACAGAGAGACGTCCGCATTCCAGCCGTGGGCGACGACGCCGACCTCCCCCCCCCGGACGACCATCCCGCGGAGTTCTGTCTGCGCATCATCCACCTCGAGCACCGGCAGCCGATTGGCGCCGCCATCGGGCGCGGCCAGCCCCGAGTCGCTGGTCGCCCCCCACAAGGTGATGCCGTCGGTGGCGATCACGAAGTTCCCTTCGCAAACGCCGTGGAGATAGATGTCGACCTGGCCGAGCCTCGCGGCCCTGGCGATCGCACGCTCGAGCAAGTCCCCCCTTTGGCAGTGCACGTCAATCCGCCGCGATACCTTTCCGAGCGCGGGCTCGGGCTCGGTCGCGTGCGCCGGCGTCCGCGCGAGCGTGGCCGCAACGATTGCAATCGGCAGAAACGGCATTCCCGGGCCCCCTCCGGCATGAAGGCGACCACTCTCGATCTGCGAGCGCCTCATGCAACTAGCCACCATGTCGGGCCTAACCGCCCGGCCTCAGGTGGACAATCGCCCCAAACCACCCTTCGTGACGGAGAGATACACCGAAACGGCCGCAATATCGAGATGGAATCGGTCGGAACCTTCAGGAGCGCCGCGCGGTGGTCAAGCACCACCGTCCGAGCCACCCGGACTGATCGATCGGCTCTTGCGCGACACCAATGACGGCCGCATGATTCCGGAAAGGAGCCTCTGGCACTCGCGGAGCGCAACGCTGGGCGGGGAACGAAGGAGCGTCCCAAGATGAAATCCTTGTTGCTCGCATCACTGGGTTCGATCACGCTGGGCTTTGTCCTCTCGTCCGGTGGTCTGGCAAGCGCTGACGCGGGTTCTGAGGGCGGTTCAACGCCGACAGCGGAGCAAATCTACAAGGCGGCGCGCGCACCGTTCAGAGCGATGATCGAGTTCTATAAGTTACGGCAGGAGTTTACCGAGCGGTCCGACGGGACCTGGCTCGGGGTCGTGCGGCCGTCGTTCGAGCAACAGCGTGAGACGCTCGCGACGTCTCATGAAACGTTTTCGGCGGTCGTCGGTCCGTGGGATGCGGTCATCAAGCGACTCGGCTCCGTGCACGATGCGTCGGGCCGGTTGTCATCCATCGAAGAGGTCTTCGGAGTCACGGACGCCTCGAGGGCCAAGTATCTCGTCGTGTCCTCGATCGACAGCACCGCTCAACCCGGGGTACACGCGTGTGTGGACGTTCTGATCGGCGTCGGGGTACGCCAACCGGAGGGATTCGAAAAGCCCGAGCTCCTTCCTACGCGCTATGGCGCCTTGACCGGCTGCGGGCTCGTGAAGGACGTTCTCGTGGTTGCCCATCCGGATCTGGAAGAGAATGCTCAGTCGATCGACGAGTTCGAGAAGTTGCACTTCGAGCTCGACGATGCGATCGCGAAGGTCCTCGGTCACACGATGGTCAGGACACGGGTGGTCCTCCCGCCAAACCCACCGGCGGGACCCGATTCCGGAGACAAGTGATGGAGGCCGGTCGAGAGAGATCCGCCCACATACTGTGGGGCATCCTGCTGGCCTTGATGCCTGCTGCTGTGGCGCGGGCGGACAGCAACCATAAGAACGACGTCTACGACGCCGTGGTGATCAGGTCGTGGGTCGAGCTCCCGCCGGGCCTCGTCGAGGGCAATACGTTCCTCGAGAAGTCCGTCTACAGGATGGGGGACCGGATCGCGGTCGGCATCGTGTACGGGTTCTCCAAGGACGAGCTCCTCGAGCCAACTCGGGTGAAGCGAGTGCTGGACATTGTTCGCCTGTCGTTCAGCCAGCCGCAGTTCATCACCAGGGAAATAGATCGCAAGCCTCGCGCGACAGCCTTGTTGCTGTATTTCCTCGAGGGGCACGTGGAGGATCCGAGCCTCGTCGAATCGATTCGCGCTACGGAGTCCGAGGTCGAACGCATCGAACGGAAACCGGACTAGACCTAGAGCGCGACGCGCTTACGGGGCGGTCCGGTGAACTCGCTCCAATTCGGCAATGCAGTCCACGACGTGCTGGACGACGGGATCGTTCGCGAAGCTGCTGTCGATCGATTCGTGAATGGCGCGCAACGCGGCTATCCCCTCGACGAGAGGCAAATCACCGAACCGGTCCTCGAGCCCGTCAAGCTCGCGCTTCAGCCCGGACAGAAAACTCCGGCGACTTGGGCTGGCTGCTTCGCCGAGTTCGCCTGCCACGTACTCAACGAGCAGGCCGAACATTCCTTCCGGATCCGACCAATCGATGAACGACATGCGACCTCAGGTCCTCGGCCGGCGGGCAATCAGCCGCGCTCCGAGGCCGTCGCCCGCATTCTCCACCTCGGAGCATCGACGCCTCTGACGAGGAGCCACAGGGTGAGCGCTCCTTCCCCGACGACGCCCGGGAGCATGTTGAAGGGGGAGAGCCGGGTCGAGAGGGCCGGCGATACGAAGGTCAGCCAGCCCGCTCCGCCAATCGCCATCAGGACTCCGAGAATCCGAGGTAGAAACGTGGACTGAAGGATGAGATAGCCGATGAGCAGGCAGTACACGCCGAAGAACACGAGTGGGCTGACCGGGAGGAGCGTGAGTTCCAACGCGGTCAGCGCCCCGGCGAGGCACCCCACAAGGCTGAAGATCGCGGCGACGAGCGAAAGGCCTCGATTCACCGGTCGGAACAGGTAGTAAAAGAGCACGGTCACGCCGACATAACAGAGCGTTGCGCTGAGATTCGCGATCGAGCGACCACCGGTCGACATCGCGGCCAGCGCCCCGGTCACTATCGTTCCCAAATAGAGGACTCCCGCGATTCGTGCGTAGCGCTGCGGCCAACGTTCAATCATCGCTGGAGGCGGCACGCCCGGAGCTTACGCCACTCGGGGGCCCTAACGCACCGGAATGAACCCGTTGGTGTCTGCCGGGCCGTCCGTGGCGACGGGGACCCACGCTCCTTTGATGCGAACATAGAGCCGGCCGCGTAGGCCTAACCGGTCGTCTTTTCGAATCATGACCCCGACGTCATCCGATAACCGTTTCCAGTTTGGCGAAGAGAGATCGGGGCCGATGAGTGTCGCCAGGGTTACCTCGGGTTTTGTCGTCACGGCGCCGGGCGAGGCCGCGGATTCTCGGTAGCCGACGAGCGCAATGGCGAGAACCACGAGAACCGCAGCGCTTCCGAAGGTCACGAGCGCGATCACGAGCTTCCGTCTCATCGCTTCACCTCCTTGTCCCACCGGGTTGAGCCGCGTATTGGACAACCTGCCACCGTCTTTGTTCCCGCCGGTAAGCCGCGAGCGCTATCGCGAAGTTGTCACGGCGACATGTGCGGCGCAACTCCGTGGCGCGACGCGAAGGCGGCACGCGTCGATTGACGCCATGAAGTCATCAATCGTTTGCAATGAGAGGGCTTGCCTCGCGGCGCGGGCTGCGGTAAATCCGGTTCGCAACGCGCGGCTCGAATTGCGCCCGACCGAACTCCAGGAGGACCGACGATGTCACGACGCTTTGGTAGAGGTCTCGTCACACTCATAGCTCTTGCTGCTTCCGCGACGCCGCCCCTCGTCGCCGCGGAAGGCCGCGTCCCGATCTTCGCTCCGACGACGATCGTCGCCGATGGGCGGTACATCCTCACCCGAAACATCGGTCCGGCCGCGACGGCGCTCATCACCGTCTCGTCGCCCAATGTGGACATCGACTTGAACGGGTTCACACTCGACAACTCTGGTACCCCGAACCCCGTGATCGTTGTCATTGGTCCCACCATCGAGACCATCGCCATTCGCCACGGCGTTCTCAAGGGCGGCGCGGGAGGAATCGATTGCACGTTTGGCGGAATACCGAAAGTGGTCTTCGAGGATCTGAAGATCCAATCGTCAGCAGGATTCGGCATTCACTTGCTGGGGCCAATCAACGTCGAGATCAGACGTAACTTGATCAATTCCTCGAGCGGCTCCGGAATCCAGATCGACCCGATCGCCGGATTCATCACCACCGGCGTCATCGAAGGGAATACCATCCAGGGCGCGGGAAGCCTCGGGATCGCCGTTCAGAATGCGAGCGCTCTCAGCTTCCTGGACAACCGGATCGACGTCACCGCCGACGCCGGAATCAGCCTCGTGGCCAGCGGCGGCTGCCTGTTCGAGAGGAACACCATCGAAAAGGCCGGAAAGAACGGTATCGATGTGGTCGCCAGCGGTGGAAATCGGCTCGCCGACAACGTCGTCCGCTCGGCGGGGTGGCACGGTCTCCATCTCGATCCAGGCAGCAACGACAACTACATCGTCCGGCAGACGTCCTCACTCAATGGATCCGGCCTTCCCGGCGGCCACGGCATCTTCGTCGAAGGGTCGAAGAACTACATCGAGAACAGCACTCTGAACACGAATAACGGCGCGGGCCTCGATTTCTCGGGAGGCGCGACGCTCAACATCTTCGGCCGGAACATGGCGCGCGGGAACACCGGCGTCGCCGTCGGACCCTGCGGAGCATTGTTCCCGCCCAACTCCTGCGACGCCCTGGCCGCGAACGGCAATACGAGCGACGGCAGCAATCTCATTCCCGGCCCGCCGCTCTTCTAGGCGGCCCGCCGCCGCATGAGGTGGACGCCATGAATGCCACTCACTCGAGAGCCCTTCGCACGGCCGCGGGATGGATCGGCTCGCTCGCGGTCGCGACTCACGTAGGTGCCGCCTCGCCGATCTACGTGGTCCCCGACGTCCCGACGCACGAGACGCTCGGCGGCACGGACGTTCAGTACTGGCAGCTCTACAAGTACGACACGTTGTCCTACACATCCGTCTTCAGCGTTCCGGGAAGCCCGCTGCTCGCCGACATCCACCGGATGGATGCGCCGGGCAGCTGGCTGTTCGCGCTGGAAACGCCGAGCAATCTCTCGGGATCGCTGCCCTCGCTCGCGCAGACGCGCGACATCATCCGGTACGACGGACCGACCGGCACGTACTCTCTGTTCTTCTGCGGCGCAAGCCTTCCGACGCCCATCCCCGACGGTGTGGGCATCGACGCCGTCTACCTGGTCGGCGGCGATGCCGGGAATCTGATCGTGAGCTTCGACGCACCGGTCACCCTCGGGCCGTTTTCGTTCAATCCTGCGGACCTCGCGAGGTACATTCACTCGGGCCCCGGGTGCGGCGGGTGGACGTTGGCCGCGTCGAACCCCGAGTTCAAGTCGGCCTCCGCGGGGACCGGAATCCCGACGTCCGTGAATCTCGTCGCCGCGGCCCGGGCGGGGGCCAAGTACGTCTTCTCGTTCGACGTTCCGACGACGATCGGGCCCCCGGGGCTCACGACCTACGTCCCCGGACAGCTCGTCGCCTGGGATGGAGTCAACTACTCTCTGTTCGAGGGACTGACGGGTTGGCCCATCTCGGGAGAGGTCACGGGTGTCTCGACGGGCGGAAACCCGGGGCGAGTGCCGCCGACGATTCACGTGGACAAGTCCGGCGGAAGCGTGACGGTGTCGTGGGCCCCGAGCTGCTCGAGCGGCGCCGACGACTACGCGATCTACGAGGGAACGATCGGCTCCTGGTACAGCCACACGTCGAAGGTCTGTACCGACACCGGCCACGATCTCACGGAGACGTTCGTGCCGGGCGCAGGAAGCGACTACTACCTGGTGGTTCCGAAGGACGGCTTCGAGGAAGGATCGTACGGCCAGGCATCGAGCGGCGCGGAGCGGCCGGTCGGCCTCGCCGTCTGCATATCTCCCCAGGTCATATCGGACTGCCCCTGACGAGAAATGCGGCGGGCCGACGGCGGCCCGCCGCTGCATCCGACTGTCGGGCTCAGTGCTCGGGCGGCGTCAATCCCGTGTAGTCGCCGACGACCTTGGCGTCGTACGGCGCATTCAATCCTAGTTCCCGTTAAGCGGGGGAAGGCGATTTTTCGCGCATGGGGGAACTCCTTCGAGCGTCGCGAACAGCGCTCCGATGGGGGGTCTTGCGACTCGGATCACCTGATCCGAATCCACGATCCAGCGTACCCGCGCCCCTCCGCTCCGCGTTGGGGCCGCAGCAAGGTGCAGACAGTTTGGTAGGAATCGACGGGGCGTGCCTTTAATCCCTAGCTCCTCACCCGCAATAGTGGGGCAAGTCGCTGGCCGTCGCTGCCCCTTTCCGTGAGCAATTCCGGTTCTCCAGTAGAGGGGACGTAGTGTCCGCACGGTCCACAAGCCGGTGGGCGTTATTGAAACATGTGCGGCCGAATCTCGGCATGACGTCGAGTCCAGGCCGTGCTGTGGAGGAGTCAGATGAAGAAGCTGACGCTGAACAAAGAGACGATCCGTGACCTCAACAAGGCCGAGCTGGACGTAGTCGCCGGCGGCGGGACGCAGATCTGCCCGACCAAGTCGATCAGTTGGCCGGGATGCATTTGTCCGCCGCCCGGGACCGATTCCGACTGCACCTGTTCCTAGTCTCGTCACGGATCCCTGCACGGGCGGCCTCCGCCCGTGCAGTGCGGTTCCGGCACAATCATGAACGCTCACGATCTCGAGATGACGATGCGTCCGGCATCCACGGCGTGGCGGCCGCTGCTGGCCGGCGAGTTGGCCCGACGTGCAAATGAAACGATCGATGCGATTGCGTGCGCGTTGACCGATCCACCGATCGGCGTCGCGACAGGCGCTTCGATCGGCGGTGGCGACGCGGGAATCGCTCTCTTTTTCTCGTACCTCGCGCGCGCCGCCGAGAAGCCCTCCTACCTCCGGTCGAGTCAGCGACATCTCGAGGGTGCCATCGAGAGCCTCGCCGTCACTCCGATGTCGCCCGACCTCTACGCAGGATTCACGGGAATCGCCTGGGCCGTCGAGCACCTGCGCGCCCGCTCGAGCGCCAGTGGGGTGGGCCTGGAGGATCCAAACGAGGATATCGACGCCGCGCTCGAATCGGGGTTGAGCGAGGCTGGATCGAACGCCGCGTGGCTGCAGCGCTACGACCTGCTCTACGGCGTGACCGGTCTGGGGATCTACGCGCTGGAGCGCCTGCCGGGAGCCGGCGCCCGGCGGATTTTGGAGCTGATCGTCGAGCGCCTGGCCTTCCTATCTTCGGAGACCTCCGACGGGATCACGTGGTTCACGCCGCCCGGTCAGCTTCCCGCCCGTGCGCTGTTGCGAACTCCCGAGGGTTACTTCAACCTCGGCGTCGCCCACGGAATTCCAGGTGTGATCGCGTTTCTCGGAAGAGTTTGCGCCGCAGGGGTTGCCGAGCCGCGATCGCGCGAGCTCTTGAAAGGCGCGGTCCGATGGACGCTCGCACAGCGCCGGCCTCGCGGCGATCGGGTCGATTTCCCCGCGTGGGTCGCTTCGAGCGGAAACCCGCCCGCGGATCGCGTGTCGTGGTGTTACGGAAATCCGGGTATCGCCGTGGCGTTGCTCATCGCCGCGCGCGCGGTCGGCGAGTTGCAATGGGAAGAGGAGGCCATCGAGCTGGCGCGCACGTGCGCGGAGCGGCCATTCGTCGAATCGAGGGTCCAGGAAGCGTGTCTTTGCCACGGCGGCGCCGGCAACGGGCATCTCTTCCATCGGCTCTTCTTGGCGACCGGCGACACACGATTCCGCGAGGTTGCGGTGGCGTGGTACGCGCGCGCGCTCGCGCTGCGCACGCCCGGTGTCGGCATCGCGGGATACCAGAGCCTCGATCTCGACGACAACGATCGCGAGGTCTGGAGGCCTCACGCCGGATTCCTGACCGGCATCGCCGGGATAGGTTTGGCGCTTCTCGCAGCCACGACCGACATCGAGCCGGCCTGGGATCGGTTGCTCCTCGCCGACCTGCCGCCGAAAGCCTGACGGCCATGGGGTGGCGTCCTCTGCTCACCGGGGAGCGCGCCCGGCAGCTCACGGAAGCGGCCCATGACATCGCCGGCGCGTTGCGCGGGATTGCTCGATCGGATCGTGACGATGCTTCGCTGATGGGCGGGCACGCAGGAATCGCCCTGTTCTTTGCATATCTCGCCCGGTCCACCGGCGACGCGAGCGACGAGCGTGCGAGCCGGCGCCATCTCGAGCTCGCTGTGGATGCCGTCGCCGCGAGGCGCATGCCGACGGATCTCGATGCCGGCTTCACAGGCGTCGCCTGGGCCGTCCACCATCTCGCATCGCATGTTGAAACCGACGGTGTCGAGGAGGGCCTTGCGACGTGGCTTGGTGACCGTGGATCTCCCCCGCGTTCTCGACAGCGCTTCGAGCACCTGTCCGGCCTCGCTGGGCTGGGTACCTATGCGCTCGAGCGGCGCTCGCACCCCGGCGCGTCGCGGATGCTTCTCCGGATCATCGAGCTGCTCGCCGCCCTCTCGGAAGGAACCTCCGAGGGGATCACCTGGCGATCCGAGCCGTTCCAACCTCCCGAGGTAGAACACGCGCGGGCTCCCGAGCCTTTTTACAATCTCGGCGTCGCTCACGGCATCCCTGGGGTCATCGCGTTTCTCGGCCGGGTAAGCGGCGCTGGAATCGCCGACGTCGAGGCCCGCCGCCTTCTCGATGGCGCCGTGTCCTGGTTGCTCGCGCACCGCTCGTCTCGGCGCGACGGGACCGACTTTCCCGCGTGGTTCTCCGCGAGCGAGACTTCGCCACCGAATCGGATCTCCTGGTGCAGCGGTAACCTCGGCGTTTCGGTCGCGCTGCTCTTGGCCGCGCGCGAGGTCGGCGAGCGGCACTGGGACCGGGAAGCGCTCGCGCTCGCCAGAGCCTGTGCCGCGCGCGATATCGCAGCCTCGAAAGTCGACCAGACGTGCCTGTGCCACGGGAGCGCGGGAAACGCGCATCTCTTCAACCGGTTGTATCAATCGACAGGAGAGACCTGCTTCCGGGATGCGGCACTCGGCTGGCTCGACTATTCACTCACGCTGCGAAAGCCGGGCTCGGGCCTTGCTGGGTTCGAGAGCCTCGATCGGGACGAGAACGGCCGCGGCGTCTGGGTCACGGCCCCGGGATTCTTGAACGGAATCGCGGGCGTCGGACTCGCGTTCCTCGCGGCCACCACGTCGATCGAACCGGCATGGGACCGGATCCTGGCGGCCGGGTTGCCGGTGGTGCGCTGAATGGCGGAGAGCCCGTTTCCGCAAGGACCGCCAGTCGCGACTTTCTTCGTCGCGCGATCCCCGTTGTTCCCTCTCGACGACTGGCTCGCGCTCGGCGACGGTCTCGAAGCACCGTCCGCGCTCGGCGACGGCAAGTTCCTGGAGGAAGCACTCGCCAAGGACTGGCGATCGATCCGGGCGAAGCTCGAAGCGCTCCTCGTTCGCCCCGAGACTCGCGAGGCCCTGTTCTTGGCCTCCCCCGATCTCGTCGGGCGGTTCGAGCAAGTCGGCGCGCCTGAGGACGGGAGCCGGGTGCAGCTCGCGCTCGCGAGATACGTCTTCCGAATGTGTGGCCGGCCGACGCCGTTCGGCCTTTTCGCGGGGCTCACTCTGGGAACGGTCGGTGCCGAGACGTGCCTGGAGTTTTCGCCACGCTCGTCTTACACGCGCCACGCAAGGCTCGACAACGACTACCTGTTCGGGCTCGTCGATCGGCTCGAGCGCATGCCGGAGGTCGCGGCGTCGCTCCGGTTCGAGCCCAACTCGAGCCTCTACAAGGCCGCCGGGAGTTTGCGGTACGCGGAGACACGCATTGCCGGCGCGCACCGCTCGAACCATCTGGTCGCCGTGGGGGCTTCGGACTATCTCGAAGAGACGCTCGCTCGCGCACGAGGGGGCGCGGACGCCGCGGAGCTTGCCGGGGCGATTACGGCGGCCGACGCCGAAGTCTCGCGCGAAGAAGCGGACTCGTTCGTCGCCGAGCTCATCGAGAACAAGATTCTGGTTTCCGACCTCGCTCCCGCGGTGACCGGCTCGGAGCCGCTCGAGGACTTGCTCCGACGCCTGCCCGACGTGCCGGGCGCCGCGCCCGTGCGCGCGCGCCTCGAGGAGCTCCGGGGCGCGCTCGACGATCTCGTCCGCGCCCCGCTCGGGATCGCGCGGGAGAAGTACGTCGACGCGGCCCGCCGGCTCGAAACGCTTCCCGCGGAGGTCGAGCTGTCCCGCTTCCTCCAGGTGGATCTCGTCAAGCCGGGGATCGCGGCCACGCTTGGGCCGGAGCCAATCGCCGAGATCGTTCGAGGCATGGAGCTGCTCTGGCGCATGGCGCCCGGCCCCGCCGGCAGCGCGATCGGACGCTTCGCCGGCGCGTTCTTCGAGAGATACGAGGGCCGGGAAGTCCCGCTCGTCGAGGCGCTCGACGAGGATCTGGGCGTCGAGTTCCGCCTTCAGGGCCGCGCTCCCGGCGGTGTCGCGCCGCTCCTCGAGGGACTCGACGTTCGCCCCGCGCCCGAGGACTCGAGCCCATGGACGCGGCGCGACGCGTTTCTCTACGGGAAGGTCGTCGACGCCCTCGCGGGCGCACGTGACGAGATCACGCTCGAGACGGCGGAGCTCGAGAGGGTGCAACGGCGGGACCTCGCGCCGTTGCCCGCGGCGTTCGCGGTCATGGCGGCCATCGGCGCGCGCTCGCCCGAAGCGGTTGCGCGGGGAGAGTTCGAGGTCGTGCTGCAATTCGCGGCCGGACCGTCGGGTGCGAACTGGCTGGGCCGCTTCTGCCACGCGATCCTCGACCTGCGCGAGCGCGTCGCGGATCACGTGCGGGCGGAGGAGCGCCACCGTCCGGACGCGGTTCACGCGGAGATCGTCCACCTGCCCGAGGGGCGGATCGGCAACATCCTCGCGCGTCCGCTGCTTCGCGAGTACGAGATCCCGTATCTCGGCCGATCCGCGGCGCCGGCTGCCCGGCAGATCCCCGTCACGGATCTGACGCTCTCATTCGAGAACGGCCGGCTCGTCCTCCGATCGCGGCGGCTGGGGCGCGAGGTCGTCCCCCGGCTGACATCGGCGCACAACACGCCTGCGAGCGGCCTTCCGATCTACCGCTTCCTCGCGGCATTGCAGACGCAGCAAACCACGCCCGTGGTCGGATGGGACTGGGGGCCGCTCGGCTCGGCCCCGATGCTGCCTCGGGTCCGGAGCGGCCGCGTGGTGCTCGCGCCGGCGCAGTGGCGCCTCTTGAGGGCGGAGACGGAGCGGCTGAGCGAGGCGCAGGGAGCGGCGCGCTACCGTCGTCTGCAGGAGTGGCGCGCGTCCCGGCGCGTGCCGCGCTTCGTGCTCCTGAGCGAGGCGGACAATCGACTCCCCCTCGATCTGGACAACGTTCTCGCGGCCGAGGTGCTCGTCGATCGGGCCGCGCACGCGGCCGGGATGGTTCTCCATGAGCTGATACCCGGGCCCGGCGCTCTCCTGGCGCGCGGTCCCGAGGGCCGGTTCGTGCACGAGATCATCGTTCCGTTCGTGCAGCCCGCCCCGGCCGCAGCGGCGCCCGCATCCGTTCGAACGGCTCGACGGGAGATCGCGAGAACGTTTCCGCCGGGATCCGAGTGGCTCTACGCCAAGCTGTACACGAGCGAAGGGAGCGCCGATCGTGTGCTGCGCGACGTCGTCGGTCCGCTTCGGAGGATGGCGCTGGACCGTGGGATCGCGGACTCTTGGTTCTTCGTCCGGTATGCCGATCCCCACCGTCACGTGCGGGTGAGGTTTCACGGGGAACCGGACCGGCTCGCCGGCGCCCTGGTCCCCGCCCTCCATGCCCTCGTCGACCGTTTCCTGCACGACGGAACTGTCTGGCGCGTGCAGCTCGACACCTACGAGCGCGAGACGGAACGGTACGGCGGGGCCGAGGGTGTGGTGCTGAGCGAGCGGCTGTTCTTGGAGGACAGCGAATCGGTTCTCGAGCTCGTCGAGCAGCTCCCCGGAGACGGCGGCGTGCGAGCGCGAGGCAGCCTCGCGCTCGCGGGGATCCACCGGCTGTTCGAATCGTTCGGCCTCGAGCTTCCCGCGAGGCGACTCGTGCTGGGCGGCCTGCGAGACGGCATGGCGCGGGACATCAACGCCGACAAGCTCCTTCACGTGAAGCTCGGCGCCAAGTTCCGCGCGAATCGTCGCGACTTCGAGCGGATCATCGACGGAGGAGCGGGTGAGGACGAAGAGCTCCGTCGCGGCGTCGATATCCTGACCGAGCGTTCGGAGCGCATGGCTCCGGTCGTCGCCGAGCTGACGGCACTCTCGAAGGCGGGCCGCTTGACGGCGGGTCTTCCCACGCTGGTCGCGAGCTACATCCACATGTTCGTCAACCGGCTCTTGCGCTCCCAGCACCGCCGGCAAGAATACGTGCTCTACGACTTCCTGAACCGGATCTACGACTCGCGCCAGGCCCGCCTCGTGCCGGCCTCTCAGGCTCTGCGAACGTGAAAACCTCGGATCTCTTCCGACCCGAAGCGCGTCGAAAGCTCGACGAGCCTGACGTGGGGAGCGCGTTGAACGTGACGCCCTGCTGGCTCCCCGTCACATCCTGGCTTCTTGTCGTGGCGGGGATCGGGATGATTGCCCTCGCGGCAAGCATCAGACTTCCGGTTTACGAGACCGGGTTCGCGGTCGTTCACCTCGGGGCCACGGACGCGACGGCCATCGCCTCCTGCTCGTCGAAGCGCCAGGCTCGAGGCGGCCTTCGCGGCGATCCGATGTTCGTCGCGCTCGTGGACGGAAACAGCCGGCCGAAACTGATTCCCGGGATGCGGGTCTTACTCCGCGTGTCGGGGTACCGCGACGGTGACATCCCCGGGTCCGTAGACTCGGTGGGAGACGGTGTCCTCGACGCGGACGAGCTGCGTTCGTTGCCGGGGACCTTCGGAGCCACACCGACCACGGTTCCCGGGCCGGTGGTCGCCGTGTGCGGCCACCTCGAGTCCGATCACTTCAGGAGCGACGGCACGGAGTACACGCTTCAAGACGGCATGACCGCAACGGCTCGCGTCCGCTTGCGCGACGAGCGACCGATCGACAGGCTCCTTCCGCGGGCCCGGTGAGTCGATCCGATGGGGCGCGCGATGCCGGTGGTTCGTCAGCTCGAGATCGCAGATTGCGGGGCCGCGTGTCTAGCGATGGCGCTCGAATGGCACGGCCGCATCGTGGAGCTGTCGGAAGTCCGCGAGCGGATCGGTGCCGGAGCCGGCGGTGCGAGCGCATCCGCGATCCTCGACGCCGCCCTCGGGTACGGTCTCCTCGGCAGAGGGGTGAAGCTCGAGCCGGAAGCGTTCGAAGCACTTCCGCGAGGCTCGATTCTGCACTGGTCGTTCAATCACTTCGTCGTGTTCGATGGCGTCACGCGCAAGGGCGTGAGAATCGTCGACCCGGCCATCGGACGCCGGCTGGTCGATCGGGAGGAGCTCGGCCGGCAATTCACCGGGATCGCGCTGATCCTGACGCCGGGCGAGGTCTTCCGGACCGGCGGGCGACGCAACACCCACATCTGGGGGTACTACCTCCGGCGGATCCTCGGTCGCAAGCGCGCGATCGTGCAGGTCACGGTCGTCTCGGCGTTGATGCAGCTGTTCGGCCTCGCGCTGCCCATCGTCACCGGGCTGGTGGTGGATCGCGTCCTCCCCGATCGCGCGCCCGAGACACTCACCGTCGTCGCGCTCGGCGCGCTGTCGCTCGTGATCTTCCAGGTCCTGGCGACGCTCACGCGCGCGCATCTGCTCTTGCGCCTCCGCACGGTTCTCGATGCCGAGCTGAGCATGGATTTCATCTATCACCTCGTGCGATTGCCTCACTCGTTCTTCGTGAAGCACTCCGTCGGCGATCTCGTCGGCCGGTACACGAGCAATCGTGTCATTCGGGACATGTTGACGTCGAGCGCCCTCTCCACCGTGTTCGACGGAGCCCTCGTCGTCCTCTACCTCGGCCTCATCTTCGGCATGAGCCCCCGGCTCGGGCTCGTCGTGCTCGGGTTCGGCGCGCTCCATGTCGGCATCTTCGTCCTGGCGTACCGGCGGACTCGCGAGATCCAATCCGAGGAGCTCGAGGCCCAGAGCCGCTTGCAATCCCAGCTCGTCGGAATGCTTCAAGGCATGGAGTCCCTCAAGGCCTCGGGTTACGAGCGCCTCGCGGTCGTGCGGTGGTCCCACCGCCTGGTCGAATCCTTGAACGTCGGCCTGAAGCGCGGGCGTCTCGGCGCGAACGTCGACACCTGGCGCAATGCGCTCGACGTCGCAGCCCCGCTCGCGATCCTGGTGACAGGAGCGTGGCTGGTCCTCGAGTCGCGGCTAACGCTCGGCACGATGCTCGCGGCGAACGGGCTGGCGCTGGGCTTCCTGCGGCCGCTCGCGAGCCTGTGCGCGACCGCGTTGCAGCTCCAGGAGATGCGTAGCCACGTCGAGCGCGTTCAGGAGGTGACGACGACTCGCGCCGAGGAATCGGGCGGCGCGCGCGCGGGCTCGATTCTCGGCGAGATCGAGGTCGAGCACGTGTCGTTCCGCTACGACGCGTCGGGTCCGGAGATCCTTGACGACGTGTCCTTCCGTGTCGAGGCGGGGCAGACGGTCGCGATCGTGGGGAAATCGGGGGCCGGCAAGTCGACGCTGGCGCGCCTGCTCATCGGCCTCGAGCGTCCGACGTCCGGCCGCGTCCTCTACGACGCGCGGGACCTGGCCGGGCTCGACCTGAGCTCCATCCGAGGCCAGCTCGGGATCGTGGCTCAGCGCGCGCACGTCTTCGGGACGACGATCCGGGACAACATCGCGCTGTTCGATTCCCAGCTGCCCGAATCGGCCATTGTCGAGGCCGCGACTGCCGCATCCATCCACGAGGACATCGAGCGTTTGCCGATGGGGTACGACACGCCGCTGCTCGACGGCGCCTCGTCCCTGTCGGGCGGGCAACGGCAACGCATCGTCCTGGCGCGGGCGCTGGTGCGGCGGCCGTCGGTCCTGCTCCTCGACGAAGCCACCAGCGAGCTCGACGCGGTGACGGAGATGCGCATCATGTCGCAGATCCGGGCGCTCGGATGCACGCGCATCGTCATCGCGCACCGGCTGAGCACAATCGTAGACGCCGACCTGATCGTGGTGCTCGACGGCGGCCGCGTGTCGGAGGCGGGGACGCATCGCGAGCTCCTCGCGGCGGGCGGCATCTACGCCGACCTGATCGGCGCTCAGGCCGCATCGCACGCCTGAGGGCGCGACCGTGCGACGGCGGCTATCGCGCGCCGGGATCGTCCGTGGGCAACAGCTCGGGCTTGTGGACGAAGCCGTCCCGAGTGGTCTCCGCCGTGATCACCGATCGCACGTGGAGCTCGACCGCGCTTCCGGTGGCCCGGTCGACGAGGTCGTTCAGGCGAGCAACCTGGTCGGGCGGGACCGGTTCCGGCGCGCGGACCACCACCCAGGCCACGGCCGTGCCCCGGTCCCGCGCCAGCGTCACGCCGACGACGCGCGCTCCCGGGACGTCCTCCAATCCCCGAGACACGGTCCTGCGGATGCCGTTCTCCAGCTGGGATTGGGCGACCGTCCGGTGGAACGTCATCGTGAGGTGGATGCCGAGAACAGCGAGCAAGACGAATGAGATCAAGCGCGGCAGGAGGACTGGGCCGGCTTGCCCCGCCGCACGCGGGCGATGTCCAGACAACCAGAAGACCAGCATCGAGCCCATGGCGATGGCCGTGAAGTTCGCGAGAAACAGCATGAACGCCCCGGCGGCGAGACCGGGTAGGTGGTGGGCCAGCAATATGCCGCAGGACGTCAGGGGAGGTACCAGCGCGGTGGCGATCGCCACGCCGACGATGACCCCAGCCAATCCCGCCGACACATAGGTGAATCCTCCCGCGATACCGCCTACGAACGCGATCAGCAGGTCGAGAATGCTGGGAGACGTGCGCGAGAGGATCTCGCTGCCAATCGAGAGGTTTCGGCTTGCCAACCCGACGGCGAACCCGATGGCCAGCACCCAGAGGGCGCCAGCGATCTCGGAGAGAAGGGAGCGGCTCAGCAGCGACAGGTTTCCCTCGGCGAGCGCCAGGGCGATGCCGACGATGGGACCGAACAGCATCGCGATCAGCATCGCCCCGATGATGACGGCCTCGGAATTCTGCAGCAGGCCGAAGCCGGCGATCAGGGTGGCGGCGGCATTCATCGCCAGGAACGGACCGCTCAGGGCGCTTCCCGACGCCACCGCTTCACGCGTCGCCGTCCGCCGAGCGTCGCTGCTTTGAAGACCGATCAGGGACATGACCCAATCGTAGCTCGTCCGCAGAAAAAAAACGGCCCGGGACGATCGCCCGGGCCGTAGGCCACTACGAGGAATGCTCCGCCTTCACCACTTCAGCTGGCAGCCGGCGTTCAGGCCGTTGATCAACGCATTCGTCCAGTTCTGCTGGATGAGGTAGTCGCGCGACCCCAGGTGCATGTTGGCGGCGGATCCGTTCGGGGCCGTGTAGGTCTGCCCGAAGTTCCAGGCGCACTTGTCGGCATTCTCCCGTCCGATGTTGTCGAACCAGGCGTTGCCGTCCGGATCGGTCGCCGACTCCTCGAGCTCGTGGCCGAGCACGTTGATCGCGCCGTCGACGCCCGTGTCCCCGTTCGGACTGTTTCCCTGCTGGCCCGAGCAGTTGGCCGGGCAGCGGTCCGAGTCGCCGATGAACGCGTACTTGATGTCGGTGCCGCCGATCGGTCCGTCGCTGTGCCATCCGCAATACGAGGTGCAGAACCCCGTCTTGTCCACGTCGGCCGAAGTGATCACGAAATAGACGCCGTTGGAGTCTTTCGGGAGAGAGCCGTTGTTGATCGCGGTCTGGACGATGGTGAAGATCTGCCCGTCGCTCAGCGTCGAGCCTTGGGAGTAATTGTCGGCCGTCGAGCCGCCGAGCCGGACGGAGTTGACGACGGCGGTGTTGTTGGCTCCCCAGTACGTCGTGTTGATGTTGAAGTAGGGGGAGCCGCCGATCGTCGATCCGAAGTCCTCGAAGATCGTCTTCTGGGAGGCGGACCACGTCCCGTAGTAGATGTAGTACACGGCGATCGTCCCGGTCATGAGCGGGCCGCCGTGAAAATAGATACCGTACTGGCCTCCGCCTCCGCCTCCGCCGCTCCCGCCGCCGCCCTTGTGGTTGAACTTTGTCCACCGCTCCGGGGCGTCGGGGCGGGCTTCGCCCCATCCCTTGCCCGTGGGCGCGAGGTCGGGTGCGTTCTCGGGCCTGGGGGCCATGCGAACCATCGCGGCGTTGAGGGTCGTGCTTGCGAGCGCGGCAAGGACGAATCCGGACAGGATCACCTTGGTTCTCATCGCGTGTGTTCCACCTCGCGGGAGGGACCGCCTCGGGGTTCGGGCGGTGAGGGCACCCCCCGGCACCCTCGGGCATTGTGAGTACAGTGAAAGGCACGTGAAGTCAATCGGTAACGTAACGCACGACGTGGATCGGAGTACCCTACGCCGCCGTGCAGACTGTATCCGCCCCCCGAGGGCGACCGACCATGATCAAGCTCTCGCCGCGCGGGCTGATGCTCGTCAGCTTCTTCTTTTCCGGCGCCTCGGCGCTCGTGTATCAGACCGTCTGGATGCGGTTGGCGCTCGCGCGATTCGGGGTCAACACGTCGGTGGTCGCGGCCGTGCTGTCCGTGTTCATGCTCGGGCTGGCGCTCGGCAGCGTCCTGGCGGAGCCCCTGATGCGCCGCGCGCAAGCGAGGCTCGGGATCGAGCCCCTCAGGATTTACGGTCTCGCCGAGCTGGCGATCGGGATCGGCGGCATCACGGTGCCGCTGCTCCTCGACGGCGGGCGCCGTGTCCTGCTGGCCGCGGGTCCCGAGGACGGCAGCCTCTACACGACGGGGAGCCTGCTCGCGATCGTCGCCGCGCTTCTCCCGTTCTGCGTCGCGATGGGGTTGAGCTATCCGTGCGCGATCGCCTTCCTGGAGAGGGCGGGGGCGTCGGGTCCGGATCGCAATCCTTTCGGAGCGCTCTACCTTTCGAACGTTCTCGGTGCCGTCGTCGGCGTGCTGCTCACCTCGATCGTCCTCATCGAGACCTTCGGGTTCCTCAGAACGTCGCTCGGGGCCGCGGTGGTGAACGGATCGATCGCCGTGATGGCGCTCGTTTCCTTCCGCGGGACGAAATCATCCGAGCCTCGGCCCCCGACGGGGCCCCCGACGGTCCGGCGCAGCGGAGCGCCGGACGGGGAGTTCCGGCTGCCGCGCGCCGCGTTGTTCCTGACCGGCTTCTCGACGATGGGAATGGAAGTGCTGTGGACCCGAATGTACCCGACGTTCATCGGCACGTTCGTCTACTCGTTCGCCGCGATCCTAGCGATCTACCTCCTTGCGACGACGGCAGGGGCCGCCGCGTATCGGCGCGCGCGCCGCGCGGCGGGGCCCGTCATCGCCGCATGGTGGCCGTGGTTGTGCACCGCGTCTCTCATCCCGCTCCTCTCGGCTTCGCAGACCCTTCCGCGGATCAACGGCCTGGTCCGGGTCCTGCTGGGGCTGACGCCGTTTTGCGCGATCCTGGGATTCGTGACTCCGGCGCTCGTCGATCGAGAAGGCGCGGACGATCCGGGTCTGGTCGGACGGGCGTATGCGATCAACTTGTGCGGCTGCCTTCTCGGGCCCCTGGCAACCGGGTTTGTGTTGTTGCCCGCGCTCGGTACGCGATGGACCGCCTTTGCGATGGCGCTGCCGCTCTTCCTGCTCCTGTTCGAACGCTCGATTCGCCGGCACGCGCATCCGCTCAGCCGCGTGGCGGCCGTTGGGCTTGCCGCCGGCGTGTGGTTCTCCACGACCCTTTTCGAGGAGGAATACCCGACGGCGCAGGTTCGACACGATCACGTCGCCATGGTGGTCGCCGCCGGGACCGGAATGGACAAACGAATCTTCGTGAACGGTGTCAGCATGACCAGCTTGACGACCGTCACCAAGATGATGGCTCATTTCCCCGCGGCGCACCTGACACGGTCCACGGTTCAACCGTTCGACGCGCTGGTCATCTGCTTCGGAATGGGCACGAGCTTCCGCTCGCTCGCGTCCTGGGGGGCCAACGTCACGGCGGTGGAGCTGGTTCCGTCGGTGACCGAGATGTTCGGCTACTTCTATCCGGAAGGTCCGCGGCTGTTGCGGGAGCAAGGCGACCGGCTCCACATCATCCATGACGACGGCCGCCGGTTCCTGGATCGGACCCCGGAGCGCTTCGATCTCATCACGGTCGACCCTCCCCCGCCGGTCGAGGCGGCGGGGAGCAGTCTCCTCTACTCGAAGGAGTTCTACTCGAGTGCCAAGCGGGCGATGAAGAGCGGGGCGATCCTCCAGATGTGGCTGCCCGGTGGGGACCGCGAGACCGTGGGTGGCGTGGCGAACTCGATATCCGATTCATTCCGCTACGTGAGGGTGTTCGGGCCCGTAGAAGGGAAGGGCCTGCACTTTCTCGCGTCGGAGTCTCCGATCCCGCGCCTGTCCTCCGAGGAGCTCGCGGCTCGAGTTCCGGAAGCCGCGGCACGGGACATGACGGAGTGGCTTCCGGTTTCTCCCGCGTCCTTGTTCCAAGCGATGCTCTCGCGGGAGCACGACCCGGAGAGTCTGCGGCGCATGTTCGGGTCGATGCAAGCGATCACGGATGACCGGCCGGTCAACGAGTTCTTCATGCTCCACGGCAGCCGTTGAGCCGCGAGCGCGCCTCGCTACGGACACGCGGCGGGGGCCGCGTCGACCGGACCATCTCGGGAGCCGGACTGGGAGGACGAGCCGTCGTCGTAGGTGCCGGGTCCCGCACAGTCGCTTCCCCGAACGAGGTACCAGAAACCGTCCCCCGCGGAAGGCGGCGTGGGATCGCTGGCGGAGGTCTGCGAGGTGTCGTTGGCCACGCACGCATCCACCGACGGGGTGAATCCGGCGGCGCGCAGCGAGCCGAGCGTGCCGCGCGTGACGTCGTAGGATGAGGCGGAGAACAACGCCGTCCACGTCAGGTTGGTGCTCCCCGCGCTCCCGCGGGCCGCCGAGAGCCCTGGCGATCCGTTCGGGGTGTTGTCGATGACACCGTCGCAGTCGTTGTCGATCCCGTCACAGATCTCGGGCGACGGAGACCCCGGCATGCAGGAGCTCACGACGACACCGGCCACGCAGGAGGTCGTCCCCGTCGCGGCGCAGGCGCCGAGGCCGCAGGTGGTGGGGCCGGATACGAACCCGTCGTCGGGGACGCCATTGCAGTTCTGGTCGATCCCGTCGCAGTTGGCGTCGGAGGCCGCGGGGTTGATCGTCGGGTCGGCGTCGTTGCAGTCGGTGTCGTCCCGGACGTACCCCGCCGGCGGCGAGCTCAGCGAGCAGTCGCGAAGGAGCGTCGCAGGATCCCCGAACGCGTCGCCATCGGCGTCGCGGTAGAAGCTGCACGCGCAGTAGACGGCGCCGGTGTTCGTCGTCCTCGATCCCAGGACGAGCCCGCCCCAGACGATCGAGGCGTCGCCGAACGACGCCGCGGTGTGCTGGCCCCGCGCCTGTGGCGCGCCGGGGCCGAACGTCGGCGTCCAGGCGTTGGCCGCGGGGTCGTACTCGCCTCCGTCCGAGAGGAGGCAGCAGGCATTGGTGCCCCCCCAGATCACCATGCGAGCGCCCGTCCAGAGGGCGACGTGCTTGTCCCGGACCCCGGGCGCTCCGGCCGAGGCCGTGGCGAACCAGCGATCGAGCCCCGGGTCGTACCCCGAGCCGTCGTTGTACTTGACGCTGCTGCTCGACGGGTTCTGTCCGCCCCAGACGATCATCCGCGTGCCGGTCCACACGGCGGTGTGATTGATGCGCGGAGAGGGCGGCTGGTCCTGACCTGGCAGGGGCGTCGACGAGGCGCTCCATGCGTTCGTCCCGGGATCGTAGATCGCGACCGGCCCGCCGAGGCCGCCGGTCAGCCCTTGCCCGCCCCAGGCCAGCATCTTCGCTCCGGTCCACACCGCGACGTGGCCGTAGCGAGCGGTGCCGCCGCTCGCGATCGGGGCCCAAGCGTCGGAGACCGGATCGTACCGCCCGCCGGAGTCGTAAACGGTGGCGCCGGTACCGCCCCAGACGATCATCCCGCTCCCCGTCCAGATCGAGGTGTGGAGGCTCCTCGCCGCGGGAGCCCCGGTGACGGAGGTCGGCGTCCAGACGTCGAGCACCGGATCGTACCGGCCGCCGGTATTGACCGCGTTCTCCGCACCCGCGGGTTGCCGGCCGCCCCAGACCACCATCGCCGCGCCCGTCCAGATCGCGGCCGTTTCACGCGGCATGACCACGTTCGGGTCGGGAGGCGTCATGGGCTTCCACGTATCGGTCGCGAGATCGTAGACGGCGCCGGTCGCGGTGAACGCGGGGAAGAGCGCGTCGAGCGTCTCGCCGCCGTAGACGAGCAGCTCGGCCCCTGTCGAGACGGAGACCATGCTCCTCCGTGAGGACGGCGCCCACGGTGCTGCGGCCATCTCCGACCAGGCGTCGGCCGAGGGGTCGTAGCGGCCGCCGTCATCGCGCGCCGCGCGCGCATCCTGTCCGCCGAACACGAGCATCCCGCTCCCGGTCCATACGGCCGTGTGAAGGCTGCGTGCGGCGGGTGCTCCCGAGGAGGCGAGCGGAAGCCAGCTCTCCGTCGGGGCGTCGTAGCGGGCGCCGTCGCCGAGCGGAGTCGAGCCGTTGCTCCCACCCCAAACGACCAGGCGCGATCCGGTCCACACCGCGGCGTGATCGGTCCGCGGCGCCGGCGCCCCGGAGGTGGCGAGCGCCGTCCAGGCGTCGCCGGCGGGCGCGTACCGGGCACCGTCGCCGAGAGGGACGGAGCCGTTGGTACCGCCGAACACCCACAGCGCGCTCCCCGACCATGATCCGGTGTGCCCCCATCTCGGGGACGGCGCGCCGCTCGACGCGAGGGGCGTCCAGACGTTGGAGACGGGGTCGTAGGATCCGCCGTCCCCCAGTGCGGCTCCGCCCGAGGATCGTCCTCCCCAGACGAGCATCCTGCTTCCCGTCCAGGCCGCCACCTGCCGGCTGCGATCCGAGGGCGCTCCAGACGCCGAGATCGGAGACCATGAATTGGCGACGGGGTCGTACGAAGCACCGGTGCCCCCTCCGCCGGCGCCCCCCCAGACGATCATGCGTGTCCCGGTCCAGACCGCCGTGTGATCCGATCGGGGCGATGGCGCCCCGGTCGTGGAGACGGCGCTCCACGTGTCCGCGACGGGATCGTAGATCCCGCCGTCGCCGAGATTCACCGCGTTGGTGCCTCCCCAGACGATCATGCGCGTCCCGGTCCAGACCGCAGTATGGGCGCTCCGGTCCTTCGGTGCGCCGGCGGTGGCGACGGGCGTCCACGTGTTCGTCGCCGGGTCGTAGCGATGTCCCGTGCCCAGCGACTGGGCATCGATGATCCCGCCCCAGACGATCATCTCGGCGCCGGTCCACACCGCCGTGTGCCGCTCGCGTGGGGACGGCACGCCCCAGGCTTGGGTCGGCGTCCAGGGGAGTGCGGTGGCGCACGACCCGAAGCTCGCCGGCACCACCGGCGGTACGACCGCTCCGTCGAGGGGAGGGACCTCAGGGGCGAAGCTCGAGGACGCGGCCGCCCACCAGGCATCGAATGGGAGCTTCGCCCACGATGCGGTCGCCACCGTGACCCCCGCGTGCGATGCATCAAGGATCGCGACGACCCGGAACGCGTCGTCGTCCTCGATGAGGGCGCTGACCCGACCGACGGGAAGGGAGGTCAGGGCGGCCGGCGCGGTGTCGGTCATCGCGTCTCCAACGCGGCCGAACGCCGTCTGGAGGCGGCGCGCGAGCGAGGCGAACTCGTCCGGCGCGAGCGACTCGCCCGAGGCGTCCTCCGTCAGCGGTCCGGCCAGGTGGTACGAACGTCGCCGATACGCTTGCCCGACGCGCGCGAGATCTTCCGGCGTCGCGATCGACGCCAGCGTCGATTCCGCCGCGGCCCGCGTTGCCGCGTGAAGTCGACGGTCACGGTCGTACGCGGCTCTCACCTCCCGCTCGACGATGGCCCTCCGCGCGAGAACCTCGGCTTCGAGGAGCGGATCGTCGCCGAGAGCCGCGAGCAGCGCACGGAGCGTCTCCGGGGCCTTCGACTCCGACGCCATGCGCTGGAGCTCGGCCGAAAGCTCGGCGGCGCTCGGCACGCGCCCCCAGCGCGTGGCAAGGGCGTTGGACATGCGGAGGAGGTCGGTCACGCGGCGACGAACAGCGGTGTCGGGGAGCGCCGTCGCGAGATCCGGCTTGGGGCCGGCATTGGCTTCGGGCCAGTATCGAGTCGCCCAGTAGACTTGCTGGACGGCACGTTCGGCGGAAACGCGCTGGTCGAAGGACAGCGGTTTGGGGACCGCCTCGGCGGTGCGCGGGGGCGTGGCGCCCATGAGTAGCGAGGCGAGGGGCAATAGGAGCAGAAGCGACGTCGGGCGCGCCATCGTCGGACCTCGTACCGGGTGGGTGGGACGAATTCCATCTTACCGGCACTTGCAGGGCCCGCACCCGCTGCAACGGATCGCTTCGGTGGGCTTCCGGTAGCGCCTTGCCCTGTACCCCAAGGCCCAGGGCCGCCATGCGGCCTTCTGGCGGTGCGCGAACGACGATGACACCTCCTCCGACGAATGCCCGCGCGCGCAACGCGGCCGGGTGGGTGCGCAACTGGCCGTGAGAAAGACTGCCGGGGCGGGGTACTGCGCATGCCGATGCGTGAAGGCTGCGCGCTAGCGTGGAATCGGCGCCCCGGTCGCGGCACCAGCCTCCACGTGGCGACGCGCCTCGGCGCCGAGCTTCGGATCGTCGATGAGAGATTCCCATAGGGCTCGCGCGTCCGATCCCTCGCCGAGCGCTTCGCGGGCGAGCGCGAGGTTCTTCGACCCGGCGGGCCAGCGAGGCCGCAACGCGAGCGCGCGCGTGTAGGTCTCGGCGGCGGCTCGCACGTCGCCGCCGAGGAACTGAGCGTTCCCGAGGCACAGCAGAACCTCGGGATCCGTTCCGCCGTGCGCGATGCGCTTTTCGAGCTGGGCCCGCGCGCCCGCGAAATCGGCAAGACGCAGCAGCGCCAGTGCCAGCCCGATCGGTGCGACGGGATCCTCGGGGTTGAGCGCCAGCGCCCTCCGGAACTGCTCCTGAGCCCGTTGCACGTCGATCTCCGGGATCGGTCCGCGAATCGCGACGCCGGGATCCGGCAAGAACGGAACGACCTCCTCGAGGCCGGCCGGCACCCCGCCGAGCGATCGCGCCCGAGCCAGGAATGCGGAGCCGAGATCCACGTGCCCCGCGACGCTTTGGGGAAAAGCCGCCGCGAAGAGCTTGAACATGTCCACGGCCTCGTCCGCTCGCCCGGCGACGAGGGCCGTCTTTCCGCGCTCGAACGCCTCGAGCGATCTCTCGAGCTCGACGCGAACGCGCTCGAGGACGGCGATGCGCTCGGCGTAACCGGGGTGCCGCGCGTCGGCGTCGCGCTCCGTGTTCGCGCCGGCCAGCTTCTGAAGCGCGCCGATGGCGGCGGTGAACCGGTAGCCCGCCCGGCACAGGTAGAGCGCTCCGTAGCGATCCGCCTCCAGCTCCGCGGATTGCGCATAGAGGCTCTGCGCGGCGGGCACGTCGTGCGCCTTCCCGGCTTCGAGCGCCTGATTGAACACGACCTCGGACACCACGTGCCGGAGCGCAACATGCGCGAGCTCGTGCGCGATCGCGAACGCCAACTCGTCGTCCGAGGCGAGCAACTGAGCGAGCGAGTCGGTCAAGCACACGGTCCCGCCCGTGAACGAGTAGGCCTGGAGCTCCCGTCCGCTGACGACGAGAAACGAGTCGACGACATCCGGACGATCGCTGACGAGGGCGAGCGCCTGCCCGATGCGCCCGACCCGAAGCGCGAGCGCTCCATCGCCGCTCAGCGGCCGCGCCGCGAGGAAGCGCTTGAGCGTCGCTTCGCCGAGGACCACCTCGGCCGCGGGACCCGGGCCCAACTTGGACGCGGCGGGGGCGGCCGGAGCGCCCAGCGCGGCCCCGGCGACGGCCTGGGCGGCGAGGAGGCCGGAGAGGAGGCCGTCTGTGCATCGCATCGCTCAGCCCTCCGCGGACCTGGGTGTGGAAGCTTGCACCGGGGTGCCCACGATCTCGAACGCCGCCCAGCTCTTCGGAGCTCGGAGCGCGGGGTCCGATGCCTCGATCATCGCCAGCTGCGCGTGGCGGAGCGCCTCCTGCGGAGAGCGCCCCGCCACGATCTCGCGATGGAACTGGAACAGGAGCTCCGAGCTCGAGGCGTCCTCGATGTCCCACAGGGTCGCCAGCACCGCCGGGACCCCGCCCGCCAGGAACGGGCGCGCAAGGCTGAGCGGCCCTTCGCCCCGCGAGATGCGACCGGAGGCGGTCGCGCACCCCGCGAGGACGACCAGCCGCGCCGAGCCGAACGCGCGCCCGTAGATTTCCCGCGCAAACAGATTTCCGGAATCATGGCGCTGCGGATCGGGCGCGAGGACGAGCCGCGAACGCGCCGGGTCGGTGTCGTTGCCGAGCGCGTGTCCCGCGAAGTGGACGACGTCTTGCTGCCCCAGCGCCTCGAGGAACCCTGTCCGCGTCGCCGCCTCACCCGTGAGGACGACCGGCTCGGGGTACAGCTTGGCGATGCGCTTCGCCTCGGACCCGGCCATCGAGAGCCTCGGGAGATACGGAAACGCGGCCGTGTCGAACGCCGGATCGCCAACGGCCAGGATCGTTCGCGGGGTGGCGTACGACCCCGCCGCGGCACCCGGGGAAGCGCGAAGAAAATACGTGAGGCTCGGCGCGACCACGATCGAGCGCGCCTCGACCAGGTATCGATCGGCCCGGATGTCCGGGAGCGCCGCGAATGGCACCGCGTGCAGGACGCCGTCCGGAACGAACACGAGCGTGCTCGCCGCCGCCACGGCCGGGGCGACCGGATCGAGCAACAGGCCGCGAAGGCGCGCGCCGAGCCCGGACTCCGGTCGATCCGTCGACCGCTCGACGCCGTCCCGGAACCCGCCGACGAGCGTCGCGAGGTCCTCCTCCCGGATCGGCCGCTCCGCGAAGCCTCGGGAGCCGCGGGCCAAGGTCCAGATGAGCAGGCGATCGGCGAGAACGCCGTACTCCACGACCGTCGTGCCCGGAGGAAGATCCTCGTCCGCGTGCTGGAGGTCCGGCGTGCTTCCCGGGGGCAACCGATCGAGAAGGTCTCTCGTCTTCCCGCGCTCGAGCGACGTCAGCGCGTCGTCCCGCCGCCCCCCGGTCAGCTGCAGGCTGACCAATTCCGAGAAGAGGTCGCGGGCCGTGTCGAAGTAGGTCACTCTCAGCTCTTCGTCGAGAACCTCCGCCCGGTGCGCCTCGAGAATCTCGATGCCGGCCTCCACGTCGCGCTCGGCGCCGGCGGCATCGCCGGCGAGCCGGAGCGCTCGCGCACGCTCGAGAAAGAGGGCGGGCAGCCGCGCCTCGAACCCCTCTTTCCTGAAGAAGTCGATCGACGCTCCGAGCGCGGCCGCCGCCGCGGGCGGCTGGCGGCCGGCGCGCGCGAGGCGCCCTTCCGCGTAAGCGAGCTCCGCCTCGACGCGCCCGCGAAGGCTCGCGTCGGCGATGCCGGACATCCGCGCGCGCGCCGCCTCGAGGTCCCGGGCCGCCGGGTCGGTCCGGCCCGCCGCATAGGCGATCGTCGCGCGCCGCAGAAGGCTGTCCGCCGCGTCGATGGCATCTCCGCCCGACAGCGCGCGCTCGACGGCCGCGTCCTGGAATTCGAGCGCGACGTCCGGGCGGTCCTGCCGGGCGAGGGTGAGCGCGGTCTGCTCGAGAATCGCGACCGCGCGCCCCGGGTCCCTCACGCGGCGCAGCCGGGAGACCGATTCGAGATCCAGGCGCAGCGACTCCCGCTCGTCGCCGAGAGCCTCGACCGGTTCGGCCAGGAGCGAGGCCAGGAACGCCGCGTTCTCCTCCTCCCCGAGCCGCTGGAACGTTGCGAGCGACTTGCGGTACTCCCTGATCGAGTCTTCGTAGCGGCTCTGGACGGTGGCCAGAAGCCCCTCGAGCGCCTCGGCCTGCGCGGCCAGCGCGAGGTACCCGCGCTGCTCCGCGACCGCGAGGACCGGCGCCAGACGATCCGCGGCCCGGTCGAGCCGGCCGCGATAGTACTCGCACCGCGCCGACCCGAGCGTCGCGGACAGCGCCGCCGGATCGTCGATCGACGACAGGGTCTCGCGCGCGCTCTCGAAAGAGCGGTACGCCGCGTCGATGACGAATTTCGAGTACCGCTCGTCGCCTTCGCACAGCGCGACGCGACCGTCGATCGCCGCCGGAAGACGTGGAGAGGATCCGGGCAGCGACTCCGCGTCGCGAACGAATGCGACCTCGTCCCGGATCATCGGGTCGCCCGTGCGCGCGAGCCAGGCGCCTGCCACCACCTCCGCCGTCGCCAGCGCGCGATCCGAGTCCTCGCGGCGCCCCGAGGCCCGGGCCCGGGCCCAATCTCCCAGGACGCCCCGCTCGACCCACTCCCGCGTCTCCTGGACGCGCGTTGCGACGATCGTCTCGACGAGACGAGCGTCCCCGCGGGCGGCAGCGGCCGCGATACGGTCCCGATCGGACTCCCAGACGCCGGAGTCCTCCGGCGCCCGGAGTCGCTGGAGGCGGCGCCGCGCCTCGTCGCCCCAACCGGGCTCGGAGGTGTGCGCGATGTACGTCTCCCACGCGGTCGCGGCGCGGTCGTCGAGATGGAGCTGTTCCAGGGCGACCGCGCGATTGAACAGCGCCTCGGCGAAGGTCGGCTCCGCCGCAAGGCTCTTCTCGATGCACGAGAGCGCCTCCGCGAGGTCGTCGGGACGTCCCTTCACCTCTCCCCGCTCGAGGAGCGCGGCCCCGAGATCGTTGAGGGACTTCGCGCTCCCGGACGACTCCTGGACGACACGGCGCAACACGGACACGGCGTCGTCGAGGTCGCCGAGCACGAAGTCCGCGATCCCGAGGGCGTGAAGGGTCTCGGTGGAGGGGTTTGCGTCGGCCTCCTTGCGAATCGCCGACGCGGCCGCGAGCACCTCCCAGGTGGGGGTGCTCCGAGCCCCCGTCCCCGAACGCTCGAGCGGCTGCAGCGGGGCCCAGCCGAACCCTCCGGAGATCCGCGCGTCCACCGATCGCCGCTCGCTCAGGGCTGAGATCAGCTGATCGACGCCGCCCCGTGCCGAACGCGCGTGTCCGATGCCGGGAAGCGCGTCCCGGTAGAACCAAAGCATCGACGCGACAAGCAGACCTGCCGCGGCAGCCCCGGCCCACGCGACTGCCGGCCTGATGCGACGGTCCTCGCGCATGCGCTCGACTTCCGAGAGCACGTGGCAGCACTCCTCGCAGGAGGCGAGGTGTCGCTCGATCTCCCGGCGCTCCGCTGCGCTCGCCCGTCGATCCGCGAACGCCGCCAGGAGCTCGGGTTCCGGGCAGCGGAGAGGATCGCTCACGGCCGCACCGCCGCCGTCCACGAGATCCACCAGCGCCTCACCTCGGCTCCTCGCTCTGTTTAGACGGACCTCCGCCCGTGTTTCCCCCTTCCGCGGCGAGATTCCGGCCCCAGCCGATGCCGAACTCCGGACGTCCGATCAGCGTCCGGGCCTGCCCGGCGTCCAGCCCGTCGGCCTCGAGGCGGTCGCGAAGGGCCTGCAAGATTCGCTCGACCCGCCGGTACAGCGGCTTCGGGCGGAGGGAGAGCAGCTCGGCCACCGTGTTCAACCTCATGCCCTCGAGGAAATGAAGCCTCACGATGACGCGATCCTGATCCGGAAGCCCGAGTATCGCGCGGCGGAGCCTCGCCTCCAGATCGCTCGCGCGCGCCAGATCCTCGCGGTCCGCGACGACGTCGACCGCGGGCGACAGGGCGGGATCGGAGGATGCGATCGGATCGCGGGGCCGTGCGGCGCGAAAGTCGAGGAACATCCGCTGCACGATCACCGAGAGATAGGTCTCGAGCTTCGCTCGGCCTGCGAACCCGCCGAAGATCGAAGGCCCCCGCTCGACCAGCTTCAACCGGACATAGGACGCGAAGTCCTCGGCGTCGTCGGGGCTCAGCCGATTCCGGCGGCGAACGAACCCGACGATCCGCTCGACGAGCGGCAGCGCGGCCGCGATGCGATCGTCCAACGACTCGTCGCCCATCGTTACGAGGTGCCACGGCGTGCGCCTCGCCGAGGGCTTTCCGGCGCACCGGGTTCGCCTCTGCGGGAGTATGCCACACCGCGGACGTAGCGATTGACGGCCCCGGGCCGACTGGTGCAGACTCCCGCCGAGGTAGTCGCGACGGTGCCCGGATTCCCTCTCGGGAAGATCCGTGAGCACCGGGGGGGTTGCTCCGGCGGGAATCGAGCCGGCCGGGGCGTCTATACAGAGTAGCGATTCAAGGAGGGCCCTCTAATGAATCGGCAGGTCGCGCTTTCGGCAGTTCTGCTCGCGGCGGCATGCGGTCGTTCGGCAACCCCTCCCGCGCCTTCGGGGACACCGCCGCCGGCGAAGTTAGAGGCGATCCGGGCCGTCCCGGCTGCGACGCCGCCGGCCGCGACGCCGCCGGGCGAGATGGCGACACCGAAGAACGCAGCGATGGTCATCCGTGTCCCGCCACGGAACAACGGACGGATACGCGCGGGTTCGACTGTTCTGTTCAAGAACATTCAGAGGGCCGAAAAGCCGAATCTGGTCGTCATCGGCGGCGGGCTGGCCGGACCCGGTGACTGGCCGTGGGCCGTCGCGCTCATCGGGGATCTCAACGGCGACGGGAATGGGAGGCTCTTTTGCGGAGGGGCGCTCGTCGCGGATCAATGGGTCCTCACGGCAGCGCACTGCGGCGTCGATGCGGCGGACTGGGCGTTCATCGACGAGATCGATCTCGCTCACCCGGCAACGTCGCCCGTCGGTATCGACCACGTTTGTACGTACGATCAATTCAACCCTGAGACCTACGACTTCGACATTGCGCTTGTGCAGCTTCGGCAGCCTGTCCAGTCCACTCTGTCTCCACTGACCGACGGCAATCCGAACTGGGAACAGCCGAACGTGCCCGCCGCCGTCCTCGGATGGGGATCGGTGACACAATCGATCAATCCCGCTAACCAACTCTACCTGGCGACGATACCGATCGTGTCGAACGCGGACTGCGAAAGCGTGTTGTCCGCTCAATCGTCCGATCCGAACGATCAAAAGAAGATCACGCAGACCGAGCTCTGCGCCGGGTCACAAGGGGCGTTCGGCGCGTGCATGGGCGACAGTGGCGGCCCTCTCTTGGTGTCGAAGGGCACTCCCGGTTCCTGGGTCCAAGTGGGTGTCGTTAGCTGGGGGTCGGATTGCAGCAAGACACCGAACTACGGCGTCTACACGCGCGTTTCGGCAGTTCGTGACTGGATCGACGCGACGCTGCGGGGCGACACCCAACACTGCCGGGTGGCCAACCCGTAGCCGAAGATTCGAGAGGTCGAACGGCGGCGGGAATCGCCGCAGGGAGGAGAATTCAGCCATGGTAGTTGAGATCCTGGTTTCCGGGTTATGCGCGTTCGTCAGGGACACATGCGCCGCCGGAAAGACAAAGGGCGTGAGCGTCGTGATGCTCAAGGGAGACATGCCCCATCACCCGCGTCTGGTTGTCAACGCGCATGACGTCCTCAAACCCGCTGACAACGATTCGGGCGAAGTCGTAAATGGCCGTCAGCTGGCCGAAGTCGTCGACCTGCCGGACGGCGAAGAATATTTTGTTTGGGATCTCACCGGGTGTCGCCTGGAAATCGTTCAAGCGCCCTCGATCGAGATCTGGGAAGGAAAAAGAAACCCGAAGAGCTCTAAACCCGATGACCGGCCTCACGCTGGGGAGGACCCTCCCGACGACTTCTCGTGGGCCCCGAACGACCAGGATTCGTGCTCGACCACTCCCAGGGAGACTCCTGTCGACCCCGACGCGCTGAACGACGATGTGCTTCCGTCCTACGCGGACGCGCGTCTGATGAAGCTCAAGGTCGCACCGAACACACCGGCGACCAGCAACTGGCTGGAAACGCAGATCCTCGGTGAGCTCAGCAAGGAGCCGGAATACGAGTATGGCAATAACTCCAAGCAAGTGTTGGCGGACAGAGCCCGACTCACCCTCGGGATGCCTTCGGGAACCGCGGTGCTCCGGCTCGTCCCCTACGACAAGGCGAATCCCGTACGGGAAATCCACCTGACCCAACTTGCCGTCACGGGCCCCGGGAGCGATCGCGTCCGTGTCACCATCAGCAACCTGCCGAACGTCCGGGAGGTTCCGAAGGCGTCCGTCGATCACTTCGCCGACTACTGGAAGCTTCTCCCCACGGCGAACATGAAGAACTGCTCGGTCCCCGTCGACAAGGCAATGAAAACTGACCCCGGCAAGCATGTCTATCCGGTGAAGTGCACGATCTGCCAGGCCTGCGGTTTTCCATGAGCCGCGCGGAGCGTCGCGGGAACTCGTAGCGGGCCGGCCGCTTCCGACTCTGCTCGGGTCGGCCACGCCGTCACCGCGGCTTGATCGAACCTCACCGCGTACAGGACACACACCGCTTTACCATCTCGGAGAATCGGTTCGTAGCGGAATCGGCTGTACGCGTCCGCAGCCGCGACCTCGAGAGCGGGGCAGTAGGTGTCCTTCTCACGAGCTTCAAACGTCTTGTGGTCCTTCGACACTCCGCACGTGACCGGGTGAATGTCGCCGACGTTGCCGTCGATGTCGATCGTCCCTCCCACGATGACCGTTCCATAGAGCCCAGCCTTCTTGAACTCGGGCGGAGTGCTCGGCGGCACCCGTGTCTTCAGTCGGGGCTCTTGGATCTGCGTGTCGGACGCGACACCCCGGCTGAGGGCAGTTCGCGGGGTGCGCCGCGCCTTCCGCTGAGGCCGCAAGTGCCAGAAGAACAAGAGTGAAGAGTCATCGATCTCTCCGGGTCGCCAAGCTATGCGCCTCCGACTCCGTGAGTCAAGAAGAGGCCCCAGGCCGGGCGGACAATCGCGATTCCGTACTCGGCCGGCACGATCTCGTAGCGTCCCTGCCGGTCTCGGGACGGCGGATCCACACCCACGAGGTGGCGGCAGGGTTGCTCCGACGAAGAGCGTTCGGAGGAGGGCCCATGAGAAAAGACCAGGAGAGGTACGACCTGGGTGTGGTCGAGATCGAGGAGCCGTCCACCCGCATCCGGGGCGTCCGCGCGGCGCCGACGCTCACGTACGTGCGGCGCGACCGTCCGCTCCCGCCCGGGGTCCGCCCGGGGCTCGCGGGCAGCCTCTCGATGTTCGTGCCCGGCCTGGGCCAGATGGTCACGGGAGAGATCGCGTGGGGGACGTTCTACCTCACCTGGATGGCGTGCTGCGCGGCGTGCCTGTGGGCCATGTTGGGTAGCCTGGACCGCATCGCCCCGACGCTGCGCGACCTCAGCCTCCCGCCGGAGGTCCTGCCGATGGCGATTGCCGTGTTCCTGCTGATCGCGTTCACGGTCCACCTGTCCGCAATCGTTCACGCGCAGGCGTCGGCGGCGAAGTGGGATCCACGATTCGCCGCCCACCCGCTCGTCGCGGGACTCGCGTCGCTGCTGCTTCCGGGTTGGGGGCAGGTGCTCGCCGGGCACCGGCGCCGCGCCGTGGTTTTCTTGAGCGCCGTGTGGATGTTGGCGGCGGCGTGGCTGGTCGTGACCCCGCCGGGAATGCGCGTTCTCTCTCGGCTGAGTCTGGCCGTTCCCGCGTCCGTGCGGGACGGCTGGGGACCGGCGGCGATGCTCGCGGCTCCCGTCGTGCTCTGGGTGATCGCCGTGTACGACGCGGCGGCGGGAGCGGCCGCGGAACGAAGGGCCTAGACCGGGTCACGAGGCGAACGCCGTTACCAGGCACAGACCGGTGCCTGTCACTCCGGCGACGAGCGAGACCCACCAAATCCACCTCTGACGCGTGAGTGCCGCGAGTGCTCCGAGCGCGATCGAGATCTGCAGGAGGACGACGGCGTTCGCGAAGCGATGGTGGAGGTGGAGGAGATGGTCGGACTCTTCGATGCACTTGTCCCGCTCTGCCTCCTTCTCCTGAGCCTTGCGCTGAAGCTCGGCTTGCTCGCCCGAGTAGCGTCGGACGGTGTCGCCGTACTCGCTCGGCGGTTCCTTTCCGGCCGCCAGCCACGAATTGCGCGCGACGTCTTGAACCGCGGCCTTGATGCCCTTCGCCTGGTAGTAGGCCCATTGGTCGGAGGCCTCGCCCTGGAGCCGTGCGGCATCCCCCCGCAGCATCAGCGCCTCGTTGACGGTGGCACCGGCTTGCAGCGCCGCGAGTGCCGCGACCACCGCCAGAATCGCGGTGGTGAGCGCGATCGTCCGCAGCAATCCGCTGTCGCGTCGCTCGACCGCCTCGGTGACGGATTCGTGAAGCTTCTCGGTTTCGATTTCCGGGCCTTCGGGCATGGTCAAGTCCTCCGCGCCCGGAATCCTGGCACAGAGCAGCGGCGGTGTGGGCTCGGTTTTGACTCGCTGACTACTTGGCTGGAGCCGAAGCGAGGCGATCCTGGACGAGGCGGGCGAATTGTCCGAGCTCGGCCGCGTTGAGATCCGAGATCACCCAGTAGTTGGTTTGGCCGCGGGCCCAGTGGAGGAGGTTGTATCCCTGGCGGACGTCGGCCGTCGCCGCGACCTCGCTCGTCGAGCTCGAAGGCCAGACGAACAGGTTGATGAGATGCGCCTGGCGGCGGTACACCAACGCGGCGACCGGCCGACCCGCCGCGTAGTCGAGTCGTCCGCCGACGAGTGGAAATCCTTCGCCGCTCAGGTCGACGACGGCGGGAGAGAAGTCCAGCTTGCCCGCGAACCACGGCTTCACGGTGTGCTGCTCGGACGACGGCACGTCGGTGAGGTGGCCCGGCATGAGCGACCGGATGTGCGCCGAGGCGATGTCGTCAGCAATCCGCTCGGAGGACGAGGGACGGAAGAGCATCGGCGCAATGAGCATCCCGAGAACCACGGCCGCGGCAGCCGCGGCGACAGCACCGGCCCACGGGCTGGTCGTCACGCGCGCCAGCCACGGTGTCCGCGCCGAGTCCCGGACGACCGCGCGAACCCGGCGCTCGAGACGGGACGGCGCCTTGAAGTACAAATCCTCGGCCTGGAGGGCTGAGCGCAACGCGACTTGCTCGCCGTACGCCCGCGAACAGCCTTCGCACGTACGCAGGTGCTCTTCGATCTCCAGGTGGCGGACGAGATCGATCTCGTCGTCCAGGTACCCGTGGAGCAATGTCCGAGCCTCGTCGCAGTTCACCGTGCCGACTCCTCGTTCCGATGGAGCACCCGCTGCTGAAGCTGCGCTCGCGCACGAGCCAGCCGCGACATCACTGTGCCGATCTTGATTCCGACAACGTCCGCGATCTCCTTGTAGGACAGCTGTTCGAGCTCCCGAAGGATCAGGACCTCGCGCCAGGCGAGCGGAAGCGCGTCGAGCGCCTCGCGCAGACGAAGCCTGTCGGCTCGCTTCAACACCGTGTCCTCGGGGGTCTCGACGTGATCGCCGGCGCTGTGCAGCTCCTCGTCGAACGAGGCCGGCACCTCCGCGGGACGGTTGCGGCGCAGCCAGTCGTAACACGTGTTGCGCACGATGGCGAGCAGCCACGTGCGTCCGTCATGACCGTGAAACCCGCCAAAGAACCGGAGCGCGCGCAATGTCGCCTCCTGCACCACGTCTTCGGCGTCATGTTCATTACGCGTCAGCCACCGCGCGAGGTTGTACGCAGCGTTCAGGTGCGGCAGCACCACCTGCTCGAACCTGGCCTGTCGCGACGGGTCGTCCACGAGAACCTTGACGTCCGGCCACACTGGTAAGGACCGGTCCATCTTGGAGTTTATTCCCGATCACGCCACGAACGCACCGGGAATAAACGGCTCCCCCCGACGGTAGAGAGCGTGAGAGAGGCGACAACACAACAAAGGAGCCACCATGAACACACGAACGTTGCTCGACTGGATGTTCTTTCCGACCGATTCCGCACCGCGATCCTCGATCCTCATCCGATGCATGGCCGGGGGAGTCTTCCTTTGGGAGGGGATCTTGAAGTTCGTTTACACGAATCAGGGGGTCGGCCGGTTCACGAAGCTCGGCATTCCGTTCCCGGGGCCGACGGCGCATTTCGTGGCGGTCCTCGAGATCGTCGGGGGCATGCTCCTCATCTCCGGGCTCCTCACGCGGGTCATCGCCATCCCGTTCGTCATCGAGATGATCGTGGCGATGTTGACGACGAAGATCTCGCTGTACCTCGGGACCTCGCCCTTGCCGCTCCCACCCGCCCCTCCTCAAGTCGGCCCGTGGGCGGTGCTGCACGAGATTCGCTCCGATTACGCGCAGATCATGAGCACGCTGTTCCTCCTCATCGCCGGCCCGGGACCGTGGTCGCTCGATGCCGTCCTGACTCGAGTCTGGGCGGGGGAGTCGGTTCGCGATCGGTCAGGCTTGCCGCTTCTCGGCACGCTTCGGCACGACGATCGCGCTCCGCTCACTAAGCACACCTAAGAATTGTCGCAATCCCCATCCTTTGGATAGAGTTCTGGTCCGCAAAGCCCCTCACTTCTGACGAGCCGCCGCGGGCTCGGCGTAGACTCGGGGCATCGTAAGCGAGCGGAGGCTTCGATCGAAGCCGCCAGGGAGGGGTCACATGAACAGCTCACATCTCGTGCGTCGCCTGATGCTGCCATCGATCATTGCCTCGCTCATGATGACGTCGTCCGCGCTTCAAGCGCAGGTGGTCCGCCAGATGACGGACATCAAGACGGGTTGCTCGAGCGTCCCCGCGATCGACTCGAACGGAGTCGACGTCTACGTCTCGAGCACGACCAACCAGCTCGGCACCAATGCGAGTCACGCCTTCCAGCTCGTGCGCTTCACGGCATCTTCGGGCGCCGGAGCGCAGTTGACGACGGCGACGGACGGGATCTCGAACGATCGTTTCGTCGTCTCGGTCAGCAGCGACGACCAGTGGGTCGCGTTCGTGTCCAGGGACAATCCCACCGGCCAGAACCCCGATCGCAGCGGAGAGGTGTTCGTCGTCGCCCACGATGGGACGGGGCTGCAGCAGATCACGAACCACCATGTTGCCACGGGGATCATCGAGCGGGTCGACGGGTTGGGGTTCCGCGCCCCGTACAATTCTCCGGTGGAAGACGAGACCGGGATCAACATCCCCAGCGTCGACGACACCGGGGTACGCGCGGTGGTCGCGGAATCCGTCAACAACACCCGGGGCAATCCGGACTTCTTCAAGGAGGTCTTCCTCTACGACTACACGAAGGCGCCGGCGATCACGGTGTCCTCCGGGCCGGCACCGACGCGCGTCTCCTGGGACGTCGAGACCGGACCGGTGCGCTACGACATGGTTCGCGGGGACACGGCGAACCTGAGCATCAACGGCTCCTCGGTCAACCTCGGGACGGTCCAGTGCGTGAAGAACGACTCCCCGGTCAATTCCACCGAGAGCTCGGACGACGGCCTGACGCCGGCTCCCGGGCACGTGTTCTTCTACGTGTACCGCGGATCGCAGGGGCTCTCGGCGGGACCCGGATCGTACGGGCAGGGGACGGGCGCCAAGGAGCGCCTGGCGAGCGGCGGCGACTGCGCACAGTAGTTGCCGTTCCGCAACCCGCTCTTTGCCTGATTGTGACCTGAGAGGCGTATACCGACTTCGAGCAACAAGACCACGACTCTACTTTGTTGCCCACTCGACCTGGTTGCCGTGGGGTAGCATGCCGCCCGACGCTGCCCCACGGCACTCTTTCCCGCATCGCCGGACCGTCGTGTTACGATCCGAGAACGCTCGCGCCTGACGCCCGACCCCGCGCGACGCGCCTCAGGCGACGCACGTCGCGACGATTTGAGTCCGGATGGGGAGGAACACCGTCGCCACGGCAAGCCGCTCCACGTTCACCACGCTGAACCCGGCTTGCCGGAGAACACGCTCGGTCTCGTTCAGCAGATCACACCCTTCGAAAACCCAACGCCACGGGCCGGCAAGGACGCCTTGCAGGGCTCGTAGGGCCGACCCCGGTGGCGATTGAACGTGCTCTATGCAAACGAGTCGGCCCCCAGGGCGAAGAACCCGTCGCGCCTCGGCCACCACAGCTTCCGGCCGCGATACCGAGCAGAGGACGAGAGTGACGACGACGAGGTCGACGCTTGCATCGGCCAGATTCAAGGTCTCGGCGGGGGCGGGATCGAGCTGCAGCTCCACTCCGAGATGCCGGGCCCGACGCCGAAGGCGCTCATGCATTCGGGCATTCGGCTCGACGGCAACAACGCGCGTGCCGGCTGGGTAATAGCGCATGTTGGCGCCGGCACCTGGGCCGAGCTCGACCACGACGTGCGGCAGATTCTGGAAGAGCGCGCGCTTGACCCGGCCGTACTTCCGGTCCATGTAGCCGTCGAGGAGGTCCAATAGCCACGCGTTGAACCTGCCTCGCAAGCCATTGTCCATGGCCGCCCCTCTCGAATGCCTCCCCGGATACTAGCGCACGAGAATGCGATTCGGCGGAGCCTCTATGCGATGTCGGCAGGGTGGGGGCGTTCGGAGCCGGCGCGAAAGAAGCCGGCGAGATCGCGGTCGCCCTCGATATTCACGTGCAGCTGTCGCGCGCCCAGGTCACGGCCCCGCTCCGACTCGCCGACGATGCCGAGCAGAAGCTCGATCTGAGCTTCGTGAGCGAGGCTCGCTCGCTCGGACTCGGAGACACCGGGGAGATACCGGACCACGGCATGAATGGCATAGCGCGTCCCGTCCAGGAAGTGCCCATCCACGCCGACCACGTATCGAGCTCGCTGACATCGGTAACCCACGACGCGATCCTCCGCCGCCGATACTCGAGCCGCGGTGTGACCGCGGCGTGACGGACGTGAACGAAGATCGTGTCACCGAGTCAAGGCGCTTCGCCGATTCGCGACCGTGCGTTTTCCAAGTTGTGACGCGGCCGGCGTATCCCTACTTCAAGCAACAGGACCACGACCTGTTGCCTGCTTGGCCCGGTCGCCGTGGGGCGGAGGTTAGGCCCCCGCCGCTTCTGCCCCACGGCGCTGTTTCTCAGGGCGTCTCGCGCGTCATCTCGAGCATGGTCTCGCGAAATCCCAGGCGCGCGAAGAACCGGCGCGCCGGCTCGTTCTGCCAGGCGGTCATCAGGACGACCCGGGGCGCTCCCAGCGCTTTCAAGCGCGCGACGGCTTCCTCGACGAGCCGTTCGCCGACGCCGCGGCCCCGCACGCCCGGGTCCACGAACACGTCGTGAACCTTCCCGCAGGCATCGCGGAGATCGCTCCAGTCCCGCTCCTCGAGGCCGGCGAGGAGGTAGCCGACGATCCTGCCGCCGAGCTCCGCGACGAGCACGACGGCGTCCGCGCGGCCCGATTGGCGCTCGAGGAATCGCTCGTAGCCGGGCTCGATCGGCTCGATCTGCATGAAACGCGCCGGGTCGTAGCGATGGTGCTGCCGCACCAGCTCGGCGGCGAGCGACGCCGCGGCAGGCGCATCCTCGCGCCGGAGCGACCGGACCACGAGGGCGGACGGATCGGCGCGCTCTGCCATCCGCCGCAACATACCCCGAAACCGGGGCAAGTTCGACACGTCTGACGCACGGGGACTCGTGTGCAACACTGGACCGACGGAGGTCCCCCGATGCAGACTCCGGCGAAGGCTCTCGTGATGTTCGCGATGATGGCGGGCGCCGCCAGCGTGTTTCTCGCGGCATGCAGTACTCCGGCGCCGGAGAAGCCCACGGCTCCCGCGAAGGAGATCGTGCCTCCGGCGGAAACGCCGGCTCCGTCCCCGGACGCGAGCGCGACCACGCAAGCGGCGCCCCCGGCCCAAATGCCTGAGGTCGCTCACAAGGAATCAAAGCCGAAGCCGGCGGCGTCCAAGCCCGTCGTGAAGCCTGCGCCCGAGCCGGCGCCCCCGGTTTCCGAGGCCGCGCCCCCGCCCAAGCCCGAGCCGATCGCGAAGACGGTCGCGGCCGGAACCGATCTCGACGTGGAATTCCTCGACGGGGTGTCCAGCAAGACGAGTCATGTGGGAGACTCCGTGCGCGCGCGTGTCGCGAAGGCGGTTCTCGTCGATGGGATGGTCGTCATCCCCGTGGGGACGATCGCGATGGGCACGGTCACCGAGGCCATTCCGCTCAAGAAGATCGGCGGCCAGGCGAGTCTGGGCTTGAAGTTCGAGTCGCTCGATCTCCCCGGGGCTTCAAAGACCGCGATCGAAGCGAAGCTGCACGAGCAGGGGAAGAGCGAGACCGGCAAGGACGCCGGGACGATCGCCGGCGCCACCGCCGGTGGCGCTCTGCTAGGACGCCTGCTGAGCCATAGCAAGACCAAGGGAACGCTGATCGGCGCGGTCGTGGGCGCCGCCGCAGGCGCGGGCATCGCGGCGGGGACCAAGGGTCAAGAGGTCGAGCTCCCCGCCGGCACTCCCGTCGCGATTCACCTCGACGCGCCGCTGACCGTCATGGTGCAGCCCGAAGAAGAGCGCCGCTGACGGGCAGCCCCGCTTCGGATCGCGACGCGGGGGCCGTCTCGTCGACCAACCGGGAAACACGATCCACGAGCTCATCCCCGGTCAAATTTACGGCCGCGACGCGTCCCTCACGGTCCAGCAGAATCATCAATGGTATGGAATGAACGAAATACGCCTTCGCCATCGGTGTATCCCAACTTTTGCCGTCCCAGATCTGGGGCCAGATCACGTCGTTGTGTCTGAGCCACGCCATGAACGTCTTCCGGTCGTAGTAATCCACGCTCACGCCGAGGAGGTTCAGTCCCTTGGCATGAAACCGTTCGAATGCGGTCTTCAGCGTCGGTAGCTCGTCGGCGCACGCGTCGCTCCAGGTTGCCCAGTATTCGATGAGGGTCACGTGCCCCTTGAAGGAAGACGCGGTCCACCGGGTGCCGCCTAGGTCCGTTGCCTTGAATCGATCGAAACCAGTCATGCGTAGGAACACGGAGAGTCCCGCATCGCGCAAGTAACTCTGCACCTCGCGATTGTGCTTGTAGGTGCCGTCGAGATCGGCCTTCATCGAGCGCATCGCGGAGGTCACCCTGTCCGGAGAAAGCGAACCGGCAACCATCAATCTCAGTGCGAGCGCAAAGCCACCGCTCGTGGTGCCCGCGAATCGAGTTGCCACAACGCTCAGGTCGCGATCGAACGCGATCAAATCTTCGTCGCGCCAGGGCCGCTCTCTCGTGCCGCCCTCGGGACGTGTGGCGAACACCACGAGCGCCCTCCGGAGGGACGCATCGCCGGCATGAGCGTCGGCAGGGAAATCTCGGAGGAAGCCGTCGATTTCTTCCAGAACCTGCGTCCCGTACTCTCCCATCCGGTCGTGGCAATCTGACGTGTAACTTGGGTGGAGCCGTGTCTGTATCAGATCCCACCTTGCGTCGACACGGTCGCGCGCCTGCGGGTGCTCCGCCAGGTAGCGGTGCAAGGCGGCGATCCGCTGGTGCCCCAGGGCGATCGCGCCGGCGAGCGACTGCGCAAGGGAGAGCCGCCATCGACCGTCCTCGAAGGCTCTCGCTTGGCGATCGAACTCGACGGCCAGCTTGCGGTACGACTTGAACGACGTGGCAGTCGACAGCTCGAGATCGACCCGGCGCTGGCGGTATTGCGCCCAGTACTGTTTGTATTCCGAGTCGAGCATCGCGATGAACGAGTCCCATCGCGCATCTTTGCGCAGCGACGCGAACGCCACGGATTTCCTGAGGTAGAACGGATCGGTCGCCCCATCCTTCAGCGCGGCTTCGAGCCGTGCCAACGCGTCATCGTTGCGGCCTTCCTTGCCCGCGATGGTCGCCAGGTGCAGGATCGGACCCGTGGCGTCGGGGGCCATGGCGTGGACCTGCTCCCACAACCGTTCGGCTTCGTCCATCTCGCCCCTCCGCTCCCGGACCAAGGCTTTCACGCGAACGTCCTCGAAGTCCCGATACGACCTGTCCGTAGCCGCCGAGGAGGCGGTGAGGCAGAGCACAGCGGCGGGAATCAGGGTGAGGAATGCACGAGGTCGAGCCATGTACCCCTCTGCCGAAGAGCGGCAGCGTTTCGAGCTAGTGTATCGCGAGGGTTGAGGAATCTGATCGTCGGTCGCACGTACAATAGGTCGACCTTTTCACCGGGGGAGTGCAGTTCAGATTCATTTGCCCGAGCTGGTACATTCCGGGCAAGCAGGACGGCGGAGCGTTCTGAGCCTCGAGCTCACACCCCTCGGCCCAAGCGTGCGTGGAACCCACGTCGTGGATGGATCCTGACGCGAGCGGCGGCGAGCGGGGGTTTCGTCACGGGCCTCGGGCGGAACGGGGTCTGTCCGCGGTCGTGCCCGCTCTTGGCGTCCTCTCCCTGACCCGAGGCGAGCTTCCAGCCGACCGCGTGCAGCACGAGCAGTGCTATGAGATTGGCCCAGAAGACATAGGCGTGCGCGACGTAGTAAGGCTCGTCGTGCACGAGCCTGAACATGGCGTAGCTCGAGAGCAGCCCCGACAGAACGACCGCCGACACGAGAGCGCCCCTGCGCAAGCCCGCGTACGCGCGATCGCTCAGCGCGGCATACAGAGCGAACGACTGCACGAAGGGCAGGTAGGAGTAGGAGTGCAGCCACGTCGTGCGCACGAAGAAGGGCAGGGAGCCGAACACCAGCGAGGTCGACCAGAATGGCTCCCACGGTGCGCGGGCGCGCACGAGTCTCCGGAGCAGGGTCAGGCTTGCGATCACGACGCAGATCGCCGCCTGCTGGAGAAGAGCGACGAGCTGGGAATCGAGCCGGACGCGCCCCGTCAGCAGGATCGAAAGGACGTTCGGCCCGTAGTACGAGAAAGGGGTCGAGCGGATCGTCCCCTCGATGTCGGCGGACGCTCCCTGATAGAAGCCGAGCGTTCCGGCGACACCGAGAAAGGCGGGGGGGAGGAGGAACGCGAGCGTTACGGCCACCACGGCCACTCCGGCCACCGTGCGATAGTCCTTTCGCAGGAGGATCGGGGCGGCGAACAGGGCCGGGTAGACCTTGATCGCGGTCGCGCTCCCGAGCAACAGGGCGCAGGCGGCCTTGTGCCCGCGCGCATGGAGGATGAGCGCCGAGACGACGAGCAGCGCGACGAGTGCGGACACCTGCCCCCAGTAGAAGTTGCCGAGCAGGGGCATGGCCGTGGCGAAGCAGATCGCGTGAGCGATCGAGGCGGGCCGCGACGCCGAGAAGAGCGACATCGCCGGGACCGCGAAGAGCGCGAGCGTCGAGAACACGACGATGCCGACCCACACCCGGAGCGCCGCGGGCTCCCCGAGCGCCGCGAGCGCGCGCATGAAGAGGCCGAACGGGGGCGGGTAAAGAAACCCGTGGACCCGTCCGTGGCCCGCCGCGAGCGCCTCACCCTGAGGAAGGTAGAAGCGGACGGCGTCGCAGAACAGTTGCACTCGGCCGGAGGCGTCCCGGCAGCCACCGGCGTGCGTGGCCATCGCGAATCCCTCGAGTGAACCCCAGCTCCACACCTCGTACCCGAGCACGAGGGCGAAGGCGAAGAGCGCAAGGATCACATTGCGCCGCTGGGGGCTGAGGCGCGTCATCGAGCACGGTTACGCTCCGTCTCGACGATTCGTTGTCACCGCGACAAAGCGGGCTCTGCATGAACACCGCAGCAACAGGGGGCCGGTCGACGCTCGACGATCGCAAGCGTCCCCCTCAGTCCGCCCCCTTCACCGCCAGGTAGATCGGGAATCGCGGGTACGGTGGCTTCGGGTACTGCACCGCGCGGAATTGGCCGGCCACGCATTTCCCCGCCTCGGTGGCGGGGTTGGTGACGACGTCCACCGTGCGCCCCTCCACGGTGATCCTGAAGCCGATCTCGAAAGTCATCGACATGGGGTCCTTGAGCGCGGGCTCGCACTTCTCCATCGCCGTCGAGAACGTCTCCTGCAATGTCTTGGCTATGAGCGTGACGTACGCCATCCCTTCCGCCCCCTTGAGCGCTTCGGCCGACTCGGCTTTCAGAGCGGCGATGGTCGGCGGCTCGCCGGCTCGAGCGACCTGCACCGCGGCGACGATTCCCGCAGCCAACAACACCCGCCCCCATCTGGCCTGCTTCATGTCGTGCCTCCCGCGATATCCGTCAACTTGTGCCCGTCAGCGTAACCCGTCGCGACCGGCCGCGCACGGGCTTGAATCGCGCGATCGACCACCACGCCGAGAAGAACGAGCCACAGCGGATCGATCATGAACCGGAAGCGATTGTTCTCGCCCACCTCGAGGCCGTTTCCGACGAGGGTCGCGTAGGCGATCGTCGCGATCAGGAAGACGAGCACGATAGCCACCGGGGTGTCCTTCGCTTTTCCCCATGCCGCTCCAAGCGCGATGAGCGTGCCCCCGGCCATCGCCGTCACGAAAGCCGCCATCAGGAGGTAGCCCGGACACAGCAGCACCCGCGGGCCCGACAGCGTCTTCCTCGAGATCGAATAGGCGGTGGTGTCCGGCACCGTGAGGAGCTGGCCATAGACGAGACGATTCCACAGCGTGCTCCATACTCCCAGCCGAGCGCGGTTGTCCTTCAGGAAGTAGAGATCGCTCGCGGGCAAGCTGAAGAAGAGGCCAGCGAGCGGCAACCCCTCCAGGTAGGCGCCCGGGCGGGCGCGCAGAAGGCGGCTCGCGTCGGCCAGATAGGCCCGGCTGATGTCGATGTAGGCCACGTTGTTGAAGTTCGTCTTCCCGCTCTGCTTCGTGCGCTGGTCCAGGACGGGGATTCCGGTGGGTGCACCCGGGGGCGCGATGTCCCGGTAGGCGTCGAGCTTCGAGAACGGGGGGATGAGGGCGTACGGCGACAGCATGCCCGCGCTCACCATCTGCTTGCGCTCCTCCGCCGGGATCAGGAACGTGCTGACCCGCGCCGCGCTCATGCCGAGCCAGCTGCTGCTCGAAAACGTCCCGAACAGGACGAGGTTCTTTCCGTACCAAAGGAGGACGAGCGCGATGGGAATCGTCGCCGCCGCCGCGACGCGCGCGCGGGCGCCTCGCGAGACCGCCACCAGCGCTCCGGCGGTGCCGACCAGCCATACGACGTGGAAGAGGCTTCGTGTCAGCGCGATCGCCGCGAGCAGTGCGAAGAACAGGGCGGCGTCGCGAATGCGGCCCTTCGTGGCGAACCGCAGCAGGCACAGCGTCGCGAGCACGAGCAGCACGGCGAGTGGGAAGTCGTAGAAGAGCCAGTTCTCGTAGAGGATCGCCGGCGGCGACACCGTGAACCCGATCGCCAGCGCCAGCGCGACCCCCCGGGATGCCACCAGCCTTTCGAGAACCGCGTACAGGGCGAGCGCCAGGATCCATCCGAGCAGCAAGGAAACGAGCGCGAACGCCGCCGGCTCGTGACCGGGGAAGATCTTGAGGACGAGCGCGAGGTACGCGTTGAACAGCGGCGGCTGGGAGTGCAAGTACCAGAGGCTCTCGAGCCCGCGCGCGCGCAGCAGGGCGGGATCGACGTATTGCCAGAACTCGTAGAGCGGCGTCGCATCGAAACGGACACCCGCGGCGTACGCGATCGCTCGGGAAGCGATGAAGGCGATCGTGACCGGCAGGCTCGGACGGTCGAGCCAGGCGGGAAGCCGGCTCGGACGTTGATCGTCAGGAGTCCCCACGACGGCGGATCCTACCCCGAGCCGGGGAGCCCGGTCTCCGCCCCGTTTGCGGGAGACGCCGGGACCGGCGAAGCGGAACCATCCCCCCCGGTGCCGGCCCCGGATTGACGGGTGCCGATGTCGGCCGCGAAATGGATGAGTGAAGGGAGGGCCTCGGCCATGCGGCTCGCAATAGGGCTGGCGATCGCCGTCGCCGTCGCGTCGGCCGGGGCCCCGGCTTCGGCAGCGCCATCCACCGTTCCCCAGGTCGTCCAGACGCGCAACGCGCTCGACTTTCTCGGGAGCGCGGCCGTCTCGTGGCAGAACCAGTTCGGATGCAGCGGCTGCCACAAGCAGAGCATGACCATCGCATCCATCGGCCTCGCGCGCATGCGCGGGCACGACGACGCCAAGCCGGGAGTCCTCGAGACGCTGATCGACGGCATGCTGACGCTCAACAGCGGGCAGCAGGCGGACGGCTGCTTCACGCTGATCAACAACGGCGCGGAGTCGACCGAGGCGACGACGTTCGGCGGGCGCGGGCTCGAGGGGTACAGCCGAGCGTTCGGCGCGGGAAAGGATTCGAGCCTGCTCGCCGCCGCGAACTGCCTGCGGAGCCGCCAGCAAGCCGACGGCAGCTTGCTCTCCGACCATACCGAGCAGCCCGTGGCCGAAGGGAACTTCATCACGACGGCGCACGGCGTCTACACGTGGATGCGCGCGTTCGACGTGAGCGGGAACCCGGCGTATTCGAGCGCGTCGAGCGGCGCCGTCATCTGGCTCCGGGGTCAGATCGCGTCGATCGAGGGGAGCTCGTCGAGCTTCACGACTCAGGACAAGGCGACGCTCCTCGCGGGACTCGGGCAGTCCGGGGCGGGCCCCACCGATCCGGACGTCGTGAGGATGCGCAATGTGCTCGCGGCCGACCAGCTCTCCGACGGGTCGTGGAAGATCGACTCGACCACCAGCGGCGGAAACGGATACGGCACCGGCCTCGCGGTGTTTGCGCTCAGAGCGGCGGGGTACGATCGCTCGGACAGCGTCCTCGACCGGGGCACGCACTGGCTTCTCGACAACCAGCAGAGCGACGGGTCGTGGGCGGCGAGCTTCTGGGTGGGAGCCACCCCCTCCAAGATCGCGCCTTCGATGTGGGCAACGCTCGCCCTGGCCACGTATCCGTCCCCGCTCAACGGGGTGCGCGTCGACGGCGGAGCGTCCGCGACGATCTCGTGGACCGCGGTCGACGGCGCCTCGTCGTACGACGTCATCCGAGGTGACCTCGGTGCCCTGGCCGAGCTCTCGGATCGCGTCGACCTGGGCACCGTGACATGCCTTGCACCCGCGACCGCATCGCTCTCGACGTCCGATGGCGCGGTGCCGGCACCGGGACAGGGGTTCTTCTACCTGATGCGAATTCGATGGGCCACGAGCCACGACATCTACGGCCGCTCCTCCGGCGGCCACGATCGCATCCCGGCATCGAGCGACTGCGCGCCGTAGATTTGACGGGACACGCCCGAGCGGTACGATCGGTGCGTGGGGCCTGTAGCGCACCGGAACGGTGCCAAATGCGTGGTCGCCCAGCGAGATCGGTCGTCGTACCGTGGTCTCGAGCGCTCGCCGCCGGCGTCGCGGCGCTCTGCGCGGGCGCGCCCCTGCTGGCCCAGTTTCACGAGGACGTCGTCGTCGAGCGGGTCCGGTGGCCGGTACGCCTCACCGTGGATCACGACGTGCCGCCGGGCGCCTGCTTGTCGCCGGCGTCGGTCCGGGTCACCGAAGACGGAGCATCCTCCGAGGTCGTCGGCGTCGAGTCGGACGACGAGCCGGTGCTTCACGTGGTCCTCCTCGACGCCAGCGGGAGCATGGAGGGAAACCAGGGATTCGCGACCGCGGTCAGGCTCCTGCGCGAGTACATCGACGCCGCTCCCGCGGGAGACCGGTTCGCGCTCTTCACGTTCGACCAGGACCTGGTTCTCCGCGTCAAGCCCCTGACGATGGTGTCGAGCCGGCGGTCGAGCGCGCTCGTATCGGGCCTCGAAGATCTCCCGCTGACCAACGGGACCAGCTTGCGCGACGACGTGCGATTCCTCTGCGACTACCTCTCCGATCTTCCCGGCACGAAGTCGGTGCTCGTCCTGACGGACGGGCTCGACAACGAAAGCGGAGCCACGCCCGAGTTCGTCCGGAACGTCATCGGCGCCGCGACCGCCATGGACGTGACCTGGTGGACGGTCGTCGTCGGCGCCGGATCGGGCGCGATCTCGAAGAAACCCGAGGCAGTCGCGGGGCGCTCCTTCCTCCGCGCGATCGCGGAGCAGTCGGGCGGCGCGTTCTTCGACGCCGAGACCAGCGGGCCCTCGCAGGTCGCCCGGCACATTCTCGAGCAATTGCGCCATCGCGCGTACGTCGTCTACCGGTCCTCGAGACCGCCCCCCGGTCCTCGTGCTCCGACGGAAGCCAGGCGGGTGCGCGTCCTCTCCCAGCGTTCGGGCTGCCGCTTCTCGGCCGATCGCGAGGAACGGTGCGCGGGCGAATGCGGCATGACGCTCGCGCCGCGGGAGCGTGGCGACGATCCGTCGATGGCAGGCGCTCGAGGGCACCGGCTCAGGCTTCCTCCGGAATTCGCCCCGTTCGCCGATCGCGTCTCGATCGAGGCCGGGGCGGGACTCGTGAGCGGTAGCACGCTCGACGTCGTGCGCGATCCGATGGAGCTGTACCCCGATGCCGCGTTCGACCCGAAGCACGTCGACCCGCCGACGATCTTTCCGGCGCCCGAGTACGCCCTGAAGAGCTTTCGGCTCCAGGTGCCACCGCTGTCGGCCCTCCTCTCGGACCGACGCTCGCTCGAGGAGGTCGTTCTCGACCATCTCAGAAGCGGAGGCGACCTCGATCTCGTCAACGGTCGAACGCTCCTGTGGATGAGATCTCAGCTCGCGAGCGCCGTCTACTCGGGGTTTCCCGACTATCGGGCCTGGGCCGGCGAGCGCATCGCGCGAGACCTTCGCGCGCGGCTCCAGGCCGAGCTGCCGGCGCCCGTCGGCGAGCCGGAGCGCGTCGCACGGGAGAAGCAGGTCGAGCTGGCGGTGGCGGCGTACCTCGAGCACCCTCCGGATTCCGAGCTGACGCGCCATCTCGGCGTCTGGATCGAGGACGTCTCCGCATGCGAGCTCGCATCCCGTGTCGCGGCGACGCTCGGGCGCGAGATCATCCAGTCGGGTCCCTCCAACCGACGAGCCACGGCCGAGGAGGCGGAGCGCATCTGGGCGCGGCTCCGCGACGAGCTCGGGCCTCCGACTCGGGTGAGGATCGTCGCACCGCTGCGCTTGATCTACGACGAGACGTCGGAGTCGATCGGGTTCGACCGCATCGTCCTTCCCCGGCCGGTCTACGGCGCTCGACCGCGGGACGAGATTCCCGCGAACCCGTCGGGTCTCCGCATCGCGCGGTGGCTGGCGGAGCGGTCCGACGGCGAGCCCGAGCTCGCGTCGCTGTTCGCTCGTAGTCGTCTCGTGGCGCTCCGAACCGCGGAGCTCGCGCCGCCCCGATCGGCCGTGCAGCTCCCGCCGATCCGTGATCGAGTCGAGATGCGATTCGAGGACGGCTCGACGCTCGACGCCGTCGTCGACCGAACGGCGGACGAGTCGACACCCGAGTGCGTGGCTTCGACCGGTGCGCTCGCAGCGATCGTGACTCGGCTCGGCGTCTCGCGGTGCGCCGGGTCGCACGGGCACAAGGAACGCTGAGCCACGCGGCCCGGGAGCCCCCTCGCTCGGCGCACCCGGGTTACGATGGTATCCGGTGACAGGTCCGTGACGCATCGACGAGCAAGCGCGCTGCTGGCGGCGCTGGTGCTGTGGCTTCTCGCCCCGGGGACGCGTGCGGACGAGCGGCCTCGGGTACAGCCCAAGATCCGGGCGCTTCTCCTGAACGGGGGCGGCTCGGCGTCGAGCAATTACCTCAGCCATTTCCACCACCTTCAGGACATGATGCAGGCCCTGCGCGATCGAGGGTTGGCACGCGATTCGATCGACGTGTTCAGTGCCGACGGGGAAGATCCGAAACCCGACCTCGTCGTGCGCGGAGGTGTCGACGAGGACTTCTGGCTGATAGAGGGCACGGCGCTCGGTCTTGCGCTGCGGCGTGACGAGGCAACCAACTCGGTCTGGGAAGGCGTCAAGCTCCACCCAGCGAGCACGGGCGAGCTGAGACGCTGGTTCGTGAAGGCCGGAAAGGAAATGCGACCCGGCGATACCGTGTTCATCTTTGTCACCGACCACGGCAGCAGAAATGCCGAAGACCCGGACAACGGACTGATCTCGCTCTGGAACGAGTCGCTCTCGCTCCTCGAATTCCGGGCGCTCCTCGGCTACCTGAAGCCGGGCGTGCGCGTCGTCGCGACAATGAGCCAGTGCTACTCCGGCGCGTTTGCCGACGCGATGTCGCCGCTGAGCGACCCCCTCCCGAGCGGCGATGTCTGCGGCTTCTACTCCACCACGCGCGACCGCCAGGCGTTCGGCTGCTATCCGGAAGGGCGCGATCGGGACCGCGTCGGACACGCGTTCCACTTCATCGACTCGATGGAGCGGCATCCGTCGCTCGTGGACGCGCACGACGAGGTCCTGGTGGGCGACGACAGCCCCGACGTGCCCATCCGCACCTCGGACGTCTTCTTCGAGCGTCTGCTTTCGGATGCGGCGGACAAGGCGGGCGTCAAGACGGAAGCGCTGATCGACGATCTGCTGGGTGCCGCTTGGAAGAGCCGCGCGCGATGGGAGGAATCGATCCGCCTGCTCGATCGACTGGGCGAGGTCTACGGCACGTTCAGCCCCCGCACGCTCAAGGAGCTGGATCCGCGGATCGAAGACCTGCAGTCGCTCTCAAAGGAGCTGGAGACGTACGAGGACCGGTGGGAGCTGACGTTGAACGACCTCCGTCGCGAGAACCTGCAGCAGTTTCTCGACAGCACGCCGGCCTGGAAGGAGAAGACCGACCTGAAGACGCTCAACGCGCAAAGCGCCGAGGAGCGAAAGGCGATGCTTGCCGAGGCTCTCCCGGCGATCAAAGCGTTCACCCAGGGGCGGGAGGACGTTTGGAGGCGCATGCAGGACGATCGGGCGACGCACGCCGACGCCGAGACCGCGCAGTACCGCGTGGACGTCCGACTCGCGGCGCTGGCGCGGATGCGGACGATTCTCGTCCGCATCGCGGGCCTCCAATACTTCCAATCGAGCGGGGACGAGGCCGCGAAGCAAGCCTTTGCCCGCCTCGATACATGTGAGAAAACGCCCGTGGGCTCGCTCGACGATGATGTCGCTCGCGCCGCCCCGCCGGAAGTCGTCGAGCCGCTCCCGCCGTTCGAGAAAGACCTGGAAACGGTCAAGCGCGTGTTGCCGTCGTGGCTCGGCATCAACTTTCGCCCGATACCGGACGGCGAGCGGGAGCACCTGAACGTGGATCGCGGCGCGGTCGCGGTGCAGCGGGTCTTTCCGGACACGCCGGCATTCGCCGCCGGCATCCGGCCCGGCGACGTGGTTCTCGGTCCTCCCGGCGAGCACTTCGACGAGCCCAATCGGATCCGCGAGTGGATCATGACCTCGCCGCGTGGAACGGCCATCCCGCTCGACATCCTCCGCGGGGAGGAGACGGTCAAGACGACCGTTTCGCTGACCGCTTATCCCGTCAGGGCGCCGGCACTTCCCGCGCCGCCGAAGGCGGGCGATGCCGCCCCGCCGCTCACGACGCTCACGTCGATCCGCACTCCCGCCGACGATGATGCGACTTCCGCCGGTGGCAAGCGGCTCGTCTTCTTCTGGGCGACCTGGTGCGGCCCCTGCAAGAACTCGGTCCCCGAGCTCCTCGCCTGGAGCGACAGCAGCGGCGTCCCGGTCCTGGCCGTGACCGACGAGGACCCCGAGACCGTCCGCAAGTTCCTCGACGGGTGGACCAAGCCCTTCCCGGCGCGCGTCGCGACCGACACCCTTCGCACGATCCACATCGCCTACGGCGTCAGCGGTACCCCCACATTCGTTCTCATCGACGAGCAGGGGAAGATCGCCTGGCGCCAGACGGGCTACTCGGCGAAGAAGGGGCTTTCGGTTCCGGCCTGGTCGTGGGCGCATGGCGAGAAGTAGCCGGCGTATCCCCGTGGCGCTTGCTGCATCTAGTATCCCTGCTTCTCGAGCGCCGCGATCTCGAAGTCGCCGTCGTCCATCAGCCGCTCGTACTCGGGAACGAGCTTCCAACCCCTCGATCGGGCGACCGAGAGGAGAAGGCTCTGCCCGGGGGCGGGGCGGTCCGGCTCGAGCCGGTAGACGGGATCCGCATACGCCTGCTCCGGATCGACGAAGCTGAACCCGTCGCGGCGGAGCGCCTCGATGACGTCCCCCAGGAAGAGCGCGTTCAGCAGGTTGTAATGCAAGAGCATCACCTGGGGAATGTCGCGGTCGAAGAGGCGCCGGGAGAGATCGCGGTACGCCGCAGCGCGCTGTCTCAGGTGCGAGAGGTACGCCTCCCGGATCGGCGCGAGGTCGGCGGAAGGGTTCTTCGCGAGCACCGTTGCCAGCCGCTGGTCGAGGCGCCAATCGCTGGTGTCGAGGGTGACGTAGGCATTGCGCCATCCCTTCGCCTTCAAGAATGCGCGCATGCCGTCGCGCTTCTCGGGAGTGTTTCCCTCGCGCAAGAACGTGAACCGGAACCAGGGGCGGAAACCGGGCACCGCGGAGATGACCCTGTCGCAGTCGAGGATCTCCTGCTCGTAGGCGGCCAGGGTGATCGCCTCGGCGTCGAGGTCGGGGTGCGTGACGGTGTGGTTGCCGATGCGATGCCCGGCCGCCCCCCAGGACTCGAGAAACGCTCGCCCCTCCGGAGTGTCCGCTCCGTTGTGGAGCGTGACGAAAAGAGCGGCGGGCGCGCCGGCCTTCGTCAGGTGGTGGAGGAGCGCCCGATTGAGATCCGCGGCCGACATCAAAGGAGTCGGCTTCGTCTTCGGGCCGTCGTCGAACGTGAGGGCGATTCGCGCAGGCTCCGCCGCATGCACGCACGCCGGCGCCAGCATCGCGGCGAGCAGGATGAGCGCCGTCCTCACGCGGGAAGCATAGCCGCGTTGCGCCCGCTCGGGACTCCCGGATAGATTCGGGCGCCATGCAGTATCGAGCACTCGGCTCCACGGGCGTCACGGTGTCGCGCATCGCGCTCGGATGCGGAGGGTTCGGGGGCGTGGGCTCGGCCCCGGCATTCTTCGGGAAGGGTGAGACCGAGGAAGAAGCGCGTGCCTTGATGGACGCCGCGTGGGAGATGGGGATCACCCTGTTCGATACCGCGGATGCGTACGGCGGAGGACGCAGCGAGGCGGCGATCGGAGGATGGCTCCGGTCGAAGGACCGGAGGACGCGAGACGCGATCGTGCTGACCACGAAGGTGTTTCATTCCGTGGTGGGCGGCCCGCGGGACTCCGGGCTCCGTCCCGAGCGCATCTTCAAACAGATCGAGGGGAGCCTCGAGCGGCTGGGCGTCGAGCGAATCCCCCTGTACATGATCCACGAGCCCGATCCCGCGACCCCATTGGAGGACACCCTCGGCGCGCTCGACGCTCTCGTCCGCGATGGGCGTGTCGGGGCGATCGGCGCCTGCAACATCGAGGGGTGGCGGCTCGAGGAGGCCCTCGGCATCAGCGCGGAACGTGGGCTCGCGCGCTTCGGCTGGGTGCAGAACTCGTTCTCGCTCCTCGATCGCGAGGCCGAGGCGGATGTCCTGCCCATCTGCGGACGCGAGCGAGTTGGGTTCACGCCGTTCAGTCCGCTCGCGGGGGGCTGGCTGACCGGGAAGTACGTGGACGGCGCCCCGCCGCCGCCCGGATCGAGGATGACGCTGCGTCCCGAGCCGTACCGGCACCTTACGGGCCAGCGGACGGCGCGCGCCATCGAGCGCTTCGGCGAGGAGGCGCGTCGGCGCGGCGCGGAACCGGCCGCCCTCGCGATCGCGTGGCTCCTCGGGCACCCGCAGGTCGACGCTGTCGTGGTGGGTCCGCGGCGGCCGGCGCATCTGGAGTCGGCGCGGCATGCGCTGGAGCTGAAGCTGTCCGACGGGGAGCGAGCGGAGATCGCCGCGATGTTCAGCGAGGAGTCGTGAGATCCGCCGCTACGCCGGCGCGAGGGCCAGACAGCTGTTGTGGCCGCCGAATCCGTACGAGAACTTGAGGGCGAGCCGCGGCCGCGCCTGTCGCGGCGCGTTCGCGACCACGTCGATGTCGCATTCGGGATCGGGCTTCTCGTAGTTGATCGTCGGGGTGATCCAGCCGTGGCGGAGACCCAGGGCCAGGGCCGCCGTTTCGAGCGCGCCCGACGCCCCGATCGCATGTCCCGTCATCGACTTGAGCGCCGTGACCGGAATCCGGTCGACTCTCGGCCCGAAGAGCGTGTGAAACGCCCGGGCCTCGGTCCGGTCGTTGGGGATCGTCGAGGTGCCGTGCGCGCTGATGTGCTCGACCTCGTTCGCGTCGCGTCCCGCGACTCCGAGGGCTCGCCGGCCGAGCGTGACGATCGACGCCCCGGACTCGTCGACCTGCACGAAGCTGTCCGGGTTGGAGTTCGACGCATAGCCCAGGACGGCCGCGTAGGCGCGGGCTCCGCGGGCGCGGGCGTGCTCTTCCCTCTCGAGGATCAGCACCGCGGACCCTTCTCCCAGCACGAACCCGTCGCGGTCCCGGTCGAACGGCCGGCTCGCGCGCTCGGGCGCGTCGTTGCGCGTGGAGAGCGTCTTCAACCGGTCGAAACCGAGAAACGCGAATCCGTCCGCGTCACCGACGAGGCCTTCGGACCCGCCGGCGAGGGCCACGTCGGCCTCGCCGGTCGAGAGCAGCCGCCAGGCGTCGCCGATCGCCATCGTCCCGCCCGCGCACGCGGTCGTGATCGTCTTGCGCTCCCCCTGCGCGCCGATGCGGATCGCGATGTGCCCGGTCGCGGCATTCGGGATGAGCATCAGCAGGCCGTACCGCTTGGCGCCGACGCGCGTGCGTGTCTCCCGCCAGAGCGCGTGGCAGGTCTCGAGGGTCGTCAACCCGCCGATCCCTGTCGCCATGATCGTGGCGACGCGCTCGGGGTCGACGTTCTCGATCGTGTACCGCTCCTTCGCGTCGGCACGCGGCGTCAGCTTGAACCCCGCATCGGCGAGGGCCTCGTGCGCGGCGGCGAGCGCGAACCACGAGGTCCGGTCCAGATTCGAGACGTCCTTCGAGGCGATCCCGGCCGCGACGGGATCGAAATCCCGGACCAGCGCTCCGAACTTGGTCCCGATGTCGGTGTCCCTCAGCCAGGGAGTCTCGATCGTTGCGGCGCCCGACCGTCCGGCAAGACACCCGGCCCAGAACGCGTCGCGAGTTTTTCCAATCGCGCTCACGACGCCGATGCCGGTGATGACGACTCTCGACTTGGCCAACGCGTCCCCTTCCGCGCCCGCTCCTCATCGGGAGAGATCCATGACGGATCCGTTGATCGCGAGTGATCCCCCCCCTGAACCTAGAAACCTTACGGCGATATGACACGAACCAAAGGCATCTTTGCGATTATTTTCTCTCGTTTGGTATCTCGACAATGCTGTGGAAGCTAGGCTTGTTATGGAGGCATTTTTCGCGCGCGCTACGGATGAGAAGATCCGTAGGTTGGCTTGTCGGGGCACCAAAAAAAGAAGCCCGGGCTTGCCCCCGGGCTTCCACTCGATCCTGGAACGCGACGGCAACGGAAATCAGTTACTGCCGTCCTGGCACAGGCCCACCGAGTCGCCGTGTGCCAGATGATCGTTGAGGCCGCCAGGGAACGAGACGGCGAGGTTCTGCTCCTTTCCATGCGGATTGCCCGGAGGCTTGTGGCAGACGATCGCGGTCGGGATCTCGACGCGGAAGGGGACCAAGCCGGACGCGGTCCACGACATGGGAAACGACGGGGTCTTCCAGAGTCTTCAGGTGCCTGCGCCCCGCAGGAAACACTCCGGCAACAGACTCTCACGCAGTGGAGTCGCTCACCTCCTTTCGAGCCAAGGCGGATCCCCCCCCTCGATGAAGGCACGGCGGAATGTCGCGCAGTCGAACGAGTCGCGGTCGGGATGTGCAGCCTGTGCCCGGCGGGACTGCACTCACGAAGAGTACGACATCGTCACGACCGCGGTATTCGTTTCTTCCCCACATTCATGACGGGAGCGGTACCCAAGCTCGAATGACGCAATCCGGTCGCTCGACGTGCGCCGATACTCCCGGACTTTGATCGGGTCGATGTCCGAGATGCGACGAATCCGACCGACTTGCTTGCATGAAGGAATTTGCGTTGCAGCGACGCGAGTAGGATTCCCGAATGCGGGTCGCCGTAACAGGAGCATCCGGGCACCTCGGCGCGAACCTTGTTCGCGCTCTTCTCGAGGAGGGACACGAAGTAGTGGCACTCGTGCGTGAGGACGTGCGGGCGCTCGAAGGGCTACGCGTGCGACGGATCCGCGGCGACCTGTTCGAGCCGGCCGCACTTCGCAGAGCGTTCGAAGGCTCTGAGGTGTGCTTCCACGCGGCCGGGAAGATCGCGATCACGCGCGATCCGACGGGGGAGGTCCGGCGCACCAACCAGCTCGGCCCTCGCGCGGTCGTCGCGGCGTGTCTCGAGACGGGCGTGCGGCGCCTCGTGCACGTCAGCTCGATTCACGCCTTCTCGGCGAGCCCCACGGATGCCCCGACCGACGAGTCGCGCGGGTCGATCGACGGCGACCGTCACGCATCGGACTACGGCCGCAGCAAGGTCCTCGGCGAGAAGGAGATCCTCGAGGGCGTCGCGCACGGTCTCGACGCGGTGATCGTGAATCCCACGGGCATCATCGGGCCCCACGACTGGAAGCCGTCGCGGATGGGGCGCTTCGTCCTCTCGGTCGCGCGGGGTCGCCTGCCGGCGCTCGTCGAGGGTGGGTTCAACTTCGTCGGCGCCGGCGACGTCGCGAGAGGCGCGATCGCCGCCGCCACGCGCGGAAGGACGGGCGAGCGTTATCTCCTGCCGGGGTCCTGGCGGTCGATGACGCGCCTGGCGCAGGACATCGCGCGCCTGTCCGGGACGAGGCCCCCACGGATCGTCGTCCCCGCGGCTCTCGCTCGCCTCGGCGCGCCGATCGTCGAGACGGTCTCGCGGTGGGCCGGCACGAGCCCCCTCTACACGAGCGAGTCGATTCAGATTCTCCGCGAGCATCGCGAGATCCGACGCGACAAGGCGGAGCGCGAGCTCGGCTACGCGCCGCGGCCCCTCGACGAGACGATCGAGGAGACGCTCGCGTGGTTCCGCGGACAGGGGCTCCTGCGGGCATGACCGAACCACGGTTCTACGATCTGCTCCTCCTGTCCTGGTTCGCGCTCGCGGCGATCACCGCCTTCTCGCTGTTGTTCATCGCGGCGCCGTACGGGCGGCACGTGCGGAGCGGGTGGGGGCCCACGATTCCGAGCACCGTGGGCTGGATCGTGATGGAGGCCCCCTCGGCCGTCGTGATGGCTCTGCTCTGGGCCGCCGGACCGCGGCGAGCCGACACGGTGGCCGTCGTGCTCGCCTCGGCGTGGATCGGTCACTATGTCTACCGGTCGCTCGTTTTCCCTTTGTTGCGCCGCGGCGGCAGCCGGCCGATGCCCGTCGCCATCGCGCTGATGGCGGGCGTCTTCAACGTGGGAAACGCGTACCTGAACGGCCGCTGGATCTTTGCGCTCGGTCCCGCGCGAAACGTGGAATGGCTGACCGACCCACGCTTCTGCATCGGGGCCCTGCTCTTCGCCGCCGGATTCGCGACCCACGTTCGCGCGGATCGGCTCCTCGCGCGCCTGAGGGGAACGGTCGACGCGGACTACAAGATTCCGCGCGGGTTCCTCTTCGAGCTCGTCTCGTGCCCCAACTACCTCGGGGAGATCGTCGAGTGGACGGGTTGGGCCCTTGCAACCTGGTCGCTCGCCGGTTTGTCGTTCGCGGTCTGGACGCTCGCGAACTTGCTGCCCCGCGCTCTCGCGAATCACCGCTGGTACCGCGATCGGTTTCCCGACTATCCGCCAGTCCGTAGAGCGATCGTCCCGTGGATCCTCTGACCGTTCGCTGCAATCGATCCGCACTTTCGGCCGGACGAGGGTCAGGTCAAGTAGGCGATTGACATTTCCGCGGCAACGGCGTAGTTCAGCCCCAGCGTCATTTGGGGGAGAGGGGGCATGAACGGCAGCCGCTGGTCGGCTCCGCTGGTCGTTGTGCTGCTGGCGATGGTTCCGTACCTCAACGGGCTGCGGAACGGGTTCACCTTCGACGACGTGACGATCGCCGCTCAGAATCCGCGCATTCGTTCGATGTCGGGCATCGGTCGCGCGTTCACGACCGACTGGTGGGACGGGAAGCATCCGCAGAGCCTCCTCTATCGGCCGTTGACGATGGCAACCTTCGCGATCGACTGCGCGGTGGCCACGCGAGGCGTCGCCGGTCCGATTCCGGTGCGACTGCCGCCCGATGCGGCGCGGGCGTTCCACGTTCAAAACCTCTTGTGGCACGGGGCGGCGAGCGTGGCGCTCTTCCTGCTCGTCCTCGAGCTTTCCGCGAGCCCTGTCCTCGCATTCGCGGCCGCCGCCCTTTTTGCGGTGCACCCCGTTCATACCGAGGCGGTCGACGGGATCGTGGGTCGAGCCGAGCTGATGTCGGCGTGCTTCTCGTTTCTATCCCTCCTCTTTGCCTGGCGCGCGGTCCGCGACGATTCGCAGGGGGCGCCGCGCTCCATGCTGGCCGGAGCGTTCCTGCTGCTGGCGCTCCTCTCGAAGGAACAGGCGATCGTCATCCCGGCCGTGCCGCTTCTCTGGATCCTCGCCCTCGAGCGCGACGAGCGGCGCGAGCTCATTCGTCGCCCGAGCTTCCGGTGGATGGTGGGCGCCCTCGGCGCCGCGACGCTGCTCTATCTCTGCGCGCGTGCCGCGGTCTTGGGCTCTCCCGTGGCGATCAGGGCGAGCGATCGAGTGCCGATCCTCGTCGACAACCCCGTGTCGAACGCCGAAGGCATCGCTCGCGTGCTGACTCCCGTGCGCGTGTTCGGCGAGGCCCTGCGCGTCCTCGTCTTCCCGCGGACGCTTTCGGCGGACTATTCGTACGACCAGATCCCGCTCGTCACGTCCGTCGACGCGGCCACGATCGGCTGCGCCTTCGTCCTCCTCGCATCGGTCGCCGGGGTGTTACTTCTTCGCCGGAGGGTGCCGGTCGCGAGCTTCGGCCTCGGCTTCTTCCTGCTCTCCTGGGCGCTGACGTCGAACCTCTTCGTCGTCATCGGGACGATCTTCGGCGAGCGCCTGTTGTACCTTCCGTCGGCGGGATTCTGTCTTGCGGCCGCCTGCGGGCTCATGGCCGCGGGGAGATGGCTCGGTGGGCCGCGATTGGCGGCCCTCGTCATCGCCGTCCTCGTCGTCCTCTGCGGGGTGCGCACCTGGTCGAGGAACTCTGACTGGAAGGACGACGGGTCTCTGTTTGCCGCCGCGGCGGAGGCCAGCCCTCGCTCGTGCAAGGCGCTCAACGGACACGCGTCGCAGCTGCTCGCGGCGAAACGACCGGAAGCCGCGGTGCCTCTGGCCCGTCGCGCGCTGGCGGTGTTCCCGTCCTACCCGAGCGCGCACTACACGCTGGCCCGGGGCCTGCGCGAGATCGCCAAGCAAGAGAAGGACCCCGCGCGCAAGTCGGAGCTGCGCGGCGAGGCATCCGAGCGCGCCCGCTGGCTGATCGACTTCTACGCACAATCCCCGGGTGGCGGCCGCGACCTCGCCGACGCGTGGAACATGCTCGGCTGCCTGGCGCTCGATGAAAAGAGGGCGGACGAGGCGTTGCGGACGTTCCGGAAGGGGATCGAGACCTCACCCGACTACGAGCCCGCGATCACGGGCTACGGCGCCGCGCTGGCGATGCAGGCCGACGACGCGAGCGATCCCGAGAGCAAGGAGGCATTGCGACGAGCGGCTCTGGCGCAATTCGAGCGCGCCCTGGTTCTCGATCCGACCAGTGCCGCCGCGCGAGAGGACGCGATGCTCATGCGTACCGCCCTCGCCTCCGCGGCGCCCATGGAGACGCGTGGTCCCGGAGCGCTCGCCGACCGGCACGCCACGAACGGCGACCGCTTGCTTGCCGAGAAGAGATTGGACGAGTCGCTCGCGGAGTTCCGGGAGGCCGCTCGGCTGCAGCCGCGCGCGGGCCGCGGGTTCCTGGGTATCGGAACGGTCCTCGTCGCTCAGTCCGACCGAGAGATCGACACGCGGCGGCAAGCGGCGCTGATCGACGAGGCCATCGAATCGTTCGAGCACGCGCTCGCGCTCGAGCCCGGCAATCCGTCCGCCCACATGGACCTCGGTATCATCTACCTGAGCCGGCGCCGCGACCCGGCCAAGGTCGTTCAGCATTTCCGGGCCTATCTCGCGCTCGTCCCCGACACGCCGCGCCGGGCTCAGATGGAAGAGACGATCCGGAAGATGGACACCGCCCCGATACAGGCATCGCGGTAACCGCCGGACCGTGCGCCGGCTCGCTTCAGGCGTCCGGCACCAGCCCGGCGCGGATCGCCAGGCGGACGAGCCCCGCGACGTCGCGAATGCCGAGCCGGTCCATCAGCTGCGCGCGGTGCGCCTCGACCGTCTTGACCGAGAGTTTGAGGTCCGCGGCGATCTCCTTGTTGGCCTTCCCCTCGGCGATGAGCTGCAAGATCTCGCGCTGGCGCGGGGTCAACGCGGCGAGCGGGTCGGCCTCGCCCTGGGCCCCGTGGAGGAAGCCGTCGACGACGTGCTTCGAGATGCCGGGACTGAGGTAGATCTCGCCGCGCGCGACCGAGCGGAGCGCCTGCGCCAGCTCCGCCGCGGCGGAGTCCTTCAACAGATAGGCCGCGACCCCGGCCCGAACCGCCTGTGCGACGTACGCCTCCCCGGCGTGCATCGAGAGCATGACGATCCGGGTCGAAGGAGAGGCACGCTGGGCGCGCGCCGCGACCTCGAGCCCGGAAAGGCTCGGCATGCTGATGTCGAGGATCGCCACGTCGGGGCGCAGCCGGTCGATCAGCTCGAGCGCCTCGCGGCCGTCCCCCGTCTCACCCGCGATCGTGACGGCGGGGTCCCGCTCGAGGAGGGAGCGCAGCCCTTCCCGGAACAGCGTGTGGTCGTCCGCCAGCAGCACCTTCATCACCGCCTTGCCTCAGGACTCCGCGGGAAGCCGGGCATGAATCTCCGTCCCGCCTCCCGCGGCCGCCCGGATCGCGAGATCGCCTCCCATCGAGGTCACGCGCTCCTTCATGCCGGCAAGCCCCGCGTGCCCGCCCGCGGCGGAACGCTCGAGCGCCGCATCGACGTCGAACCCGTTTCCGTCATCCCTGACTCGGATGTCGAGCCACCCGGAATCGTACCGTACGTTCACGTCCGCGCGTTTCGCCTCGGCGTGACGGACGACGTTGTTGAGCGATTCCTGGACGACCCGGAACCCGGCGATCGCCGTGTCCTCCGGCAGCTTTCGCGGAAGATCTTCGGTATCGAGGCCGATGTCGAGGCGCGCCCGGCGGGACAGCGACTCGACGTATCCCTGGAGTGCCGCGGCGAGTCCGAGCTCGTCGAGGAGCGGCGGGCGGAGGTCGACCGAGAGCGCGCGCGAGTGCCCGATCATCCGGTCGAGCAATCCGATCGCTTCGCCCATTCGCTTCTCGCGCTCGGCGGGGGTCGATGACTCGGAGAGGAGCTGCAGGACGAGCTTGGTCGTCGTCAGGCCCGTTCCCAGCTCATCGTGGAGCTCCCGGGCGAGCCACTTGCGCTCCTCCTCCTTGGCCTTGTCGAGCCGGGTCCCGAGAGTGCGAAGCCTCCGGTACGACTCGGAGAGTGCGCGCTGGCTCGCATCGGCCTCGGCGAGCGCCACCTCGCGCTGCTCCTTCAGGCGGGTCAGCTCGCGATTCCGGCGCGTGAGCCTCGCGGTCCGCCAGAGGTGAATGCCGACCGTCGCGGTGGCGAGGGCGAACACCGAGAGAGCCCGGAACCATCCGGTCATCCAGAACGGCGGTACGACGGCGATCGCCAGCGGATGCTCCGCCTCGCTCCAGACCCCCTGATCGTTGCGCCCGCGAATGCGCAGCGTGTGGCTTCCCGGCTCGAGCCCGGTGAAGGTCACCTCGCGGCGGGCTCCCAGGTCTATCCAATCGTCGTCCGAGGGCTCGAGCTTGTAGGCGTAGCGATGGCGGCGCCTGTCGCCGTAGTCGAGCGTCGCGAACTCGAAAGAGACGATCCGGCCGTACGGAACCGCCATGTGCGTCGCTTCCCACGGCGGGCGATCCAGCTCCAGGGCGCCCGCCGGCGTCCGGATCGAGGTGATCGCGATCGGCGACGCGGACTGCGCGGGGAACGGCGTCCCGCGCGCGACGACGACCACGCCGCGATGCGTCCCGAAGTAGAGGCTGTCCCGCCCGGTAGCGGCCGCCCCGATGTGCAGATCGCCGCTCGGGAGCCCGTCCTCGGTCCCGATGCTCTCGAACGTCCGCAGCGCCGGATCGAGCCGGCTCAGCCCTCGACGAGTCCCGATCCAGATCGAGCCGTCGGAATCCTCGACGAGGCTGACGACGTTGTTGTCGATCAGCCCGTCGCTCTCGGAAATCCGGGTGAAGGCGACGCGTCCCGTGCCCTGGTCCCGCTCCAGCCGGTTCAGACCCGCCCCGCCGGTTCCGACCCAGAGCGTTCCGTCGCGTGCTTCGAGGAGCGCGGTCACGTTGACGTGCGAGAGCGATCGTGGGTCGTCGGGATCGGGAAGGTAGCGGCTCCAGCGGCCGGCCGCCTCGTCGAATGCGTCGAGTCCCCCCGATCGCGTCCCGACCCAGACGGTACCCGCGCGATCCGGCAGCACTGCGGTCACGTAGCCGTCGCTCGGGCCGTTCGGATTGCCGGCGTCATAGGGAAAGCGATCGATCGCGCCGTCCGGGTGAAGGCGCAGCAACCCGGCCTCTCCGGCCGCGACCCACAGACGCCCTCGACCGTCGCCGCGCGTGCTCCAGATCCAGGCGCGCGCGGGCTCACCCGAAGGTGTCCGCCCGAGCGGCACGTCGGTCAACTTGTTCTTCGCGACGTCGAGGTGCGTGAGCCCAGCGGTCGTCCCGATCCACAAGCCTCCCCGCGAATCCTCGGCGAGCGAGATCGGCGTTCCGGGAACAGGCACGGTCGGGGTCGGCTCCCCGCCTATCGCGCGGAGCGTCGAGTCGATGTCGCCGATCCAGAGGCGGCCGCGGCTGTCCTCGAGCACCGCCGTCACATCCGGAGCGTTCGATCCCGTGATCGGAGCGTCGAGGGCGACGATGCTCCGCGATTCGCGCGTCGCCTGGCCGAGGCCGTTTCCCCAGGTGCCGACCCACACGTTTCCTTGACGGTCCCCCGAAAGCGCGACGATGCGGGTTCGCGCTCCGCCCGGAATCCCGGGACGAAACGGCCGGCGTACGAACCGCTTCGACGTCCCATCGAAAACGAAGAGGCCGTGGTCGAGGGAGGACGCCCACACCCCTTGCTCGGCAGTGACGATCACGCCGCTCGTGAACGCCGCACCGGATTCCGCACCGACGGGAAAGGGGAACGCCTCGAACGTGCGCGTGCCCCGGTCGAGGCGGCACGGTCCCGACGCCGTCCCGAGCCAGAGATTCCCGCTTCCGTCCTCCGCAACGGCGAACACGCGGTCGTCGGGGAGGGAGCGTGGATCCGCCCGGTCGTGACGGAACGTCGCGAAGGATCCGGAGGCGGGGTCGCGCCGCGAGAGCCCGCCGCCGAGTGTCGCGACCCACAGCTCGCCGCTCTTTCCGACGAGGAGCGCAGTGACATAGTCGCCTTCCGGCCCAGAGGGTCCGGCGGGGAATCGCTCGAAGTGCCCGGTTGCCGGGTCGAAACGGTTCAACCCGCCCTGCGTGCCGACCCAGAGCTTCCCGTCCCGATCCTCGGCGACGGCGTAGACGCTGTCGTTGACCAGGGAGCCGGGATCGCTCGCGGCGTGGCGATAGCTCTTGAATTTCCACGTGACGGGATCGAGACGGTCGATGCCTCCGGCGTTGGTCCCGATCCAGAGGACGCCTTCATGATCCTCTTCGATGGTACGGATCGAGTTGTCGGAAAGGGATTCCGGATTAGAGGCGTCGTGCTGGAACTCGACGGACGTGTAGCCGTCGTAGCGGATCAGCCCCTCCCGCGATCCGATCCAGAGAAACCCGGCGCGATCCGGGTGGATCGCGGTCACCGTCTCGACCTCGAGACCGGCGTCGGGCGTGGGCAGGCGAGAGGATGCGGAGGTTCGCGCGCGAGGGGAGCCGCTCACGGCGCACGCGACCACGAGCGTCAGCGCGATACGGGCGCGGTTGCGGATCTTGACGGGTCCCATTCGGCAAGCGGAATTCGCGAGCCGGATTCTAACAGGGTGGCGCTCAGCGGGACTCTGTCCCGGATAGCAGCGCGCGCAGGAGGGCGGGAAGGCGGAATGCGAGATCCGATTTCGGGAGAAACGCGTCGGCCCCCGAGGCTTTCGCGGTGAGCTCCATCGTGGCGCCGTCGTGAACGCTGAGAATGACGACGAGGGGGGCGGAGGCCGAGCGCTTGATCCGCGCCGCCGCCTCGAAGCCGTCCATCACGGGCATGAACGCATCGAGGAGGACGATGTCGGGCGAGAGCTGGGCTACGGCCTCGACGGCCTCGTGTCCATCGCGCGCGGTCCCGGCCAGGCGGAGCTCGGGGCGGGTGTCGATCCAAGCCAAGGCCGCCGCGAGGAAGTGCGGGGAGTCATCCGCGACTAGGATCGTGCTCGGTGTGCTTTGCATGGCGGATCGTCCTCATCAGGCGGTGGAAGAATGCAGAAGCCCGGGCTTGCGCCCGGGCTTCTGCTTCATGCTGAGGCGCGACTGCTATCAGTTACTACCGTCCTGGCAGAGACCGATCGTGTCGCCGTGTGCGAGGTGATCGGCGAGCCCGTCGGGGAAAGAGACGTCGAGGTTCTTGGCCTTCGCGTTCGGGCTCCCCGGAGACTTGTGGCAAACGATCGCCTTCGGGATATCGACCCGGAAGGGGACGGTCCCTGCGGAAGTCCCCGAGACGCCGACCCAGACACGACCGTCGGCGCTCATGGCCTGAATCGAGCCAGGGAAAGTGCCCTGGAGGTAGGACCCCTGAGCGTTCAGGAAGTCGACGAGGTTGGACCAGCCGATCTGCGGCGTCCATATCTTCGCCGAGAAATTGCCGCCGTTGTCCTGGTTGAATCCTCCGACGATGTTCCCCGAATCGTCGCTGCGCCAAGCGATGGTCTTGAGGATGGTGGGGTCGGTCGAGGTGTAGATAATGTCGCTGTTGCCGGTCGTGGTGTAGTGCTTATACGCGCCGGCGTGGGCGACGCCGCTTCCGGTGCCTCCCGTGACGGTCGACCCGTCGCGCGTGACGAAGACGCTCTCGCCGTAGAAGTTGTCGTTCGTGATCGGGTAGGCACCGACGAAATTCTCGACGCCGTTGATCCAGTAGGTCCCGACGTGGGAAGGGGCCTCGTCATATCCCGCGACGACCGAACCGTCGTAGCTGGCGTAGTTGGCGCGGCTATTGTTCGTGGTGAGGTCGGGCGCGGACTTGGGGAGGACCACCGCCCCGCCGGCTGCGGTCCACACGGTCGCGCGGCTCTTGCGGCAGGTGCCACTCGAAGAGCGGTTCTGATACGTGCTGCCGACGACGGTCGAGCCGTCTCCCGAGATCCCAAAGACGGAGCCATAGCTCGGGAAATTTCCTTGGGCGGTCGAGGCGATGCACGTCGGGCTCTGCGGGGTCGTCGCCGGGGGCGGCAGGATCGTCCAGGTCTGCGTCGCCCGGTCCCAGATCCCCCACTTGACGACGCCGTCGGTGTCCCGGACGTTGCCGGCCACCTTGGAACCGTCGTCGCTGATTCCGGGAAGGCCGCCGGCGATCGCGAAGCCACCGATCTCCTGGTATCCCCCGGTCTGCGACCACAGCCAGTAGCCGGTGAGATTCGAGCTCGTGCCGACCATCGCCGACCCGTCTGCCGTGAGCGCGGACGGGTTGCCCATGAAGTCCGACAGCGTCCAGGACGGGGCGCCCTTGACCTTGTTGAACGTGATGTCGGCCGTCGCGGAAGTACCGGCCGAGACCGGGATCGGGGTCCACGCGCAGCGGTCGTCGGTCTCGCCGTTTCCGCTCTCGTTGGCTCCGTTCCACCACTCCTCTGGTCCCGGCAGGGCGAGAAGGCGCGGGTACGGGAAGGCGCCGGCCGCGAGGTTGTCCACGTAGAGGACATAGGACGCGCCCGGCGTGAGGCCGTGCAGCTCGAACGTTCCGTCGGGGCCGGCGAGGCCACGCGTCAGCCCGCCGGTGACGATCGAGGTGAAGTCGTTGTACGGGTCAGCGATGTTCCGCGCGATGACGTTGACGCCGGTGACTTCCTGCGTCGGGCCCGTGCCGTTTCCGAGGATCTTGGTCAGCTCGCGGACCGTACCCTTGATCGTGCCGTAGTTCTCGGGCCAGCCCGGTGCCGGGTAGAGGTCCGAGATCGCGGCGATGTCCTCGAGCTTGTCCACGGTGTACTGGTACTGCGACGATCCGGTCCCGATGGTCTGGTCCAGGAACGGGTACATCGTCTCGATCTGCTGACCGGTCGGACCCACGCCGGGGCCGCCGGCATAGGGTTGACCGCTGGTGCACCCGGTCGGGAACGGGGTGTCCTGCACGGAGCGGTTGAAGACCGCGCCGTTGGCCTGCGTGTGCGCCAGGTTGAGCGCATGGCCGAACTCGTGCGTGAACACGCCTGACATTCCGAGAGCGGTCGGGTCGTTCGTCCGGGTCGACGCGCCGATGATGAACACCGTGCCTTCGAGGATCTCGTTGGTGTTCGGCTTGGCGAACTCCATGAACGAGATGCCGAGGACCCCGGCGGGAAGGCCCAGGTAGTTCTTGGCGATCGTGCCGTCGGCGTCGTAGACGACCGTGATGCCACCGCCGTTGAACTTGGGATAGACCTGGGCCACGTTCGCGGCCGTGATGTCGCCGAGTCCGAGGAGGGAGACGTCGCCGACCACGTGCGCGCGAAACGTCGAGGTCGGGACGTTGTTCCACTGATCCCACGCGCCGATCGCCCAGTTCGTGGCGACCGAGTTGGGGATCAGCGGGTTCGCGTTCTTGAAGTTCCCCAGGTCGGTGTAAACCGGCACCTGGCCGCCGGGCCAGTTCTCCATCTTCCAGACGTAGGGGATCTTGTTCGCGTTGTCGTACACGTAGTTGGGACCACCCGCGAGGGCGGCAGGGGCGGCGGCTCCAGCGAGGAGGGCGGCGCCGAGAATGCGAGTTACAAGTCGGTTCATGGCTTCACCTCTCCTGTTCACTTGATGCCGATGCGGGTGCTGCCGGAAGGCGCAAGACCGCTGGCGGGCCGGGACATCGGGTTGGACTTGACAGGGGACGGCTTCGTCCGTCCGTGCGAGGTCGGCGGCGTGCACGTGCCGGTCTCGTCGGTATCCCACATGTTGCAGGCGTCGACCCACGCCTCGCTGACCGCGCGGCGGACGAGCGAGAGGAGATCGACGTCGTTGACCGCGCCGATCGTGGTCGAGAGGATTCGCGAGTCGTTCGGCGTCGCGAGCCCCGGGGCGAGGCTGACGCTCTGGAAGATGCCGGCGTTGCTGGCCTGATTCTCCGCACTACCGGGGTTGAGAGTGAACTTTCCCATCCCGAGGCCGACCGTCGTGCGGAGGCCGGTCAGCTGGGCCTGCGGCGAGAGGAACAGAAGGACCCGCTCCCCCATGCCGAACTTCGGCATCCCGTCCGGTGCGGCGAGCATCATGGCGCTGCCGTCGTCGGTCAGCCGCGGGTTCAGGAGGCCGATCTGCCGGAACGTGTACGTCCCGCTCTCATTGCCCCGGAGCGTCTCTTCGAGAGTCAGCGTGATCTCGGTGTACGGAAGCCCCCGCTCGTCGACGCCGTCGGTCATGTTGGAGACCGATCCGATCACGATCGAGTCAGCATCGCGCACGAGGTTCACGAGGTTGGTCTTTCCGAGGGTCATGGCCTGCGCGTTGGTGCCCGCGATCAGCGCGAGTGCCACGGCCAGTGCCCCCCCAAGCTGCCAGGTCTTCATTTCGTTTCTCTCCTTGTGTGAGTCGTTTTGTGGTCCATCAGGTCCAGCAACTTCTGACGACAGGAGAGTACGAACGCGCTTACATGGCGGGCATTGGTAATAACCCTAGGGTTCCCCCGAATAGAAACCCTCGGATAGCGGCTCATCCGCGAGAATCAGCGCTTTCTTGGCCGGTGCGCTCGCCCGGGTAGGCGCGCCCGATCGCATTGCCGGGCCCGGCGGCCCGGCCCTATGTTCCCCTCATCGTGAGCCGCGAAGTCGTAGATCTCGAAGAAGCGACGCCGGCAAGCAAGGAGGGCGCGCCCGGTCGCGATGCGGCCCTCGTGGATCGCGGCGTCGAGGTGTACGTCGCGCGCTGCCGGAAAAAGATCCCGGCCTTCGTCAGCGACAACTTCTCGCTGCGGCAAACCTGGGACTTGCAGCGTCCGACGCTCTGGCTCGATCTAGCGTGCGCCCCGGTGAACGCCGCGTGGGCCCTGCCGCATCTGGCCGCGGTCAAGGTCGCGGAGACCTCGGAGAGGGTCGGGTATCCGAAGCTGTCGCGATGGGCCAAGCGACTTCCGGCCGGGATCAAGACCGGCTATCAGAGACGGATCGAGCGGCGCATCTGCACCGAGCTTCTCGAGTGGGACCGGGACCAGCCGCCGGCTCGACTTCCGCAGGGGTACCTCAAGGAGCTCGAGGCCACCCCCGCACTGCGAACCCGCATCGAGGCGCTGGAGCCCGAGCGGTCCCACGGAGCATCGGAGCGAAGCCTCACCGAGCTGTTACAGCAGTTCTCCGCGGGACGCGCGATCGTCTCGGACCTCCTCGGAACGCTCCTCGCGCTCGCGACGAGTTGGGCGCTCCTGGGAAGCGCGTCCATGAGCTTGACGGGCATCGCGCACGGGATCGCGAAGAAGGGGGCTCACGACCGGGCGGCGTCGCGGTTCTTCCTGGGAAAGAAGGTAGGGTCGGTCTTCTACAACGTGTTCCCGCCGGAGGTCCACCAGAGCACGGTCTGGATGATCCTCGTCTTCCTCGTGATCGGACTCACCATCGGGGCCGCGGCCTGCACGATCCTGAGCGATCCGGTCCGGAAGGCCCTCGGCTTCCACCGCCACCGGCTGGACGCGTTGGTGGATGACGTGGAGAGAGAGCTGATCGTCCTCTCGCACAAGGGGCTTCGACCGAAGCAACAGGCCTGAATCGCCCGTGCGCATCGTCGGGCGTCGTGCGCGGCCGCATCGGGCATGCGCTCCGACTCGGCTCGTTGTATAAACGGTCCAGCCCATTCAACGTCATCGCCGTTTTCAAGGGAGACACGCCATGTCCCGTCGATTCGCCACGACGCTGTGCGGTCTTTCGATCCTCGCCACGCTCGGCCTCCCGATCCGCGCGGCCGACGCCCCGCAGGCGCCTGTTGCTCCGCCTCCGGCCGCGGCCAACCTGCCGGAGACCGCGGCGCTGCCCCTCGACCCTGCGGTCCGGACGGGGAAGCTGCCGAACGGCCTCACCTACTTCATCCGGCGCAACACCCGGCCGGAAAAACGCGCCGATCTCTGGCTGGCCGTCAACGCCGGCTCGACGCTCGAGGATGACGACCAGCAGGGCCTCGCCCACTTCGTCGAGCACATGGCCTTCCGCGGGACGAAGAACTTCAAGAAGCTCGAGATCATCAACTTCCTCGAGCGCATCGGGATGAAGTTCGGGCCCGACGTCAACGCGTTCACGAGCTTCGACGAGACCGTCTACCAGCTCACGGTTCCGACCGACGACGCGGCGATCATCGACAAGTCGATCGCCATCCTGGGAGACTGGTCGCAAAACGTGACCTTCGACGATGCCGACATCGACAAGGAGCGCGGCGTCGTCGTGGAGGAGTGGCGGCTGGGACGCGGCGCGGAAGCGCGGATGCGCGACAAGCAGTTCCCGGTCCTCTTCCAGGGATCGCGGTACGCGGACCGCCTCACGATCGGAAAGAAGGAGATTCTGGAAACGGCCCCCCACGACGCGATCCGCAGGTTCTACCGCGACTGGTACCGCCCCGATCTCATGGCGGTCATCGCCGTGGGCGACTTCGACCCCGACAAGATCGAGAAGGCGATCAAGACCCGGTTCGCGAAGCTCAAGAACCCCAAGAACGAGCGCCCGCGGCAGCTCTATCCGGTCCCCGGCCACGACGGAACGCTCGTGTCGGTCGCGACCGACCCGGAGGCGACCTCGACGCGCGTGTCGGTCTACTACAAGCTGCCGAAGGCGGGGGACACGCTCGTCTCCGACTACCGGCGGCAGCTCGTCGAGCAGCTCTACCACCAGATGATCGACGCCCGTCTCGACGAGCTACGGCAGCGCCCGGACCCGCCGTTCCTGTCCGCCTTCTCCAGCTCCGGCTCGTTCGTCCGGACCAAGGACGTCGTGTTTCAGTCGGCGACCGTCCAGGAATCGGGGCTCGGGCGCGGCCTCGACGCGCTCCTGGTCGAGCTGGCGCGCGTGGACAAGCACGGATTCCTCGATACCGAGCTCGACCGCGCGAAGAAGGAGATGCTGCGGTACTTCGAGCAGGCCTACAAGGAGCGCGACAAGGAAGAGTCGACCCGGTTCACCTACGAGATCATGAGCCACTTCCTCGAGGGCGAGTCGATGCCGGGGATCGAGGTCGAGCTGGGGTTGGCGCGGCGCCTCCTGCCCGAGATCAAGCTCGACGAGGTCAACCACCTCGCGCAGGGCTGGGTCGGCGACAAGAACCGCGTGATCCTGGTCAACGGACCGGCGAAGGTCGCCGCGTCGCTTCCGGACGAGGCCGGGATCCGAGGGATCTTCGAGGCGGCGCAGACGAAAACCGTCGAGCCGTGGGTGGATCGCGTCCGCGACGAGGCGCTCGTCTCGAACCCCCCCGAGCCCGGCACGATCGCCGAGGAATCGACGATTCCGGAGATCGGCGTGACGCGCTGGAAGCTCTCGAACGGGGTCGTAGTCCTGCTCAAGCCCACCGACTTCAAGAACGACCAGGTCGTCCTGTCGGCGTTCAGCCCCGGCGGAAGCTCGCTCGTTCCCGACGAGCGATACGTCTCGGCGAGCTTCGCGGGGGAGGTGCTCTCGGAGGGCGGGCTCGGCTCGTTCGACCGCGTCGAGCTGAACAAAGCCCTAACCGGAAAGATCGCGAACGCCTCGGGATTCATCGGCGAGCTGGAGGAGGGGGTCCGCGCGAACGCCTCGCCCCAGGATCTCGAGACGATGTTCCAACTCGTCTATCTCAAGTTCACCGCTCCGCGGCTCGATCCCGCGGCATTCGACGCGTGGAAGACGCGGACGAAGGCCTCGATCGAGAATCGCCTCGCGCGGCCCGAGACGGTCTTTAACGACAAGCTCCAGGTGACGATGGCGCAGGGGCACTTCCGCCGCCGGCCGATGTCCGGCGCGATAATCGACGAGATCGACCCGAAGGTCTCGGACGAGGTCTGGCGCGACAGGTTCAAGGACGCCGGTGACTTCACGTTCGGGATCGTCGGCGCGATCAAGCTCGACGAGATCAAGCCGCTCGTGCTCCGCTACCTCGGCGGCCTCCCCGCGGCCGGGCGCGTCGAGATGTGGAAGGACGTCGGCGTGCGGCCGCCCACGGGCGTCGTCAACGTCGAGGTCAAGAAGGGGATCGAGCCGAAGAGCCAGGTGCGCATCACGTTCACCGGGCCGGCCAAGTGGACGCGCGAGGATGACCACCTCGTGAGCGCGCTCGGCAGCGCGCTCCGGATCCGGTTGCGCGAGGTCTTGCGCGAGGACATGGGGGGCGTCTACGGCGTCGGCGCCTCTGGAGGCATCTCGCGGCGGCCCGTGGAGCAGTACTTCTTCTCGGTGTCGTTCGGGTGCGCGCCCGAGCGGGTCGCGGAATTGCAAAAGGCCGTCTTCGACGTCCTCGACGCGGCGAAGAAGGACGGCTTCTCGGACGAGATCGTCGGCAAGGTCAAGGAGCAGGAGACGCGAGAGCAGGAAACCTCGCTACGCGAGAATTACTACTGGCTCTTCCAGCTCCTCGATGCCGCCCGTTACGGCGAAGATCCGAAGCTGATCCTCAAGTACGGCGACCTCGTCAAGAAGGTCGCCTCCGACTCGCTCCGGGACACCGCGAAGAAGTACCTGGACACGCAGCGCATGGTCACGGGAATCCTGTACCCGGAGGGGGCGCCGACGGCGGCGCCGGCGGAGCCGGGGGCAGGGACGAAACAGTAGAAAGCAAGAACCCGGTCTGATTCGCTGCGCGCAATGGTAGCGGCGCATATCCCGCTACCGTCACGCGGACGGTGTGTCCGCGCAGGGTCGGTGCGTTCGCCAATCGTCGGGCGCGAAGGGACGTATAGTCAATTGGTCTTCCGCATGCGGCGGTCCCCCCCACCCCCCAGAGAGATCGCTGAAGGGGGAACTCATGACACGCACCCACAGGACTCCGGTCTTCGCGATCGGCTCCCTCGTCGCCGTCCTCGGCACCGCGAGCCTCACCAATGCGCAGGTCGTGCGCCAGCTCACGGATGTGAAGACCGGCACTTCGACTGTGGCCACTCTCGACGCGGCGGGAGCGGACGTCTACCTGTCCAGCTCGACGAATCAGCTCGGCACGAATTCGAGCCACGCCTTCCAGCTCGTGCGCTTCTCAGCGTCCACCGGCGCGGGAACACAGCTGACGTCCGCGACTGACGGCATCGGAAGCGACAACTTCGGCGTGTCGGTCAGCGGCGACGATCAGTGGATCGCGTTCATCTCGAGGGACAACCCGACGGGCCAGAACCTCGACCGGAGCGGCGAGGTGTTCGTCGTCAAGAGCGACGGCACCAACCTGCAACAGATTACGAACCATCCCGGCGCGGGGCTCGGGGACGCGCTCATGGTCTCGATCGCCGGGAACGGGACCAAGGTGGCATTCACCTCGACCGGCAATTTGACGGGCGCCAACGCAAGCCACGTCCAGCAGGTGTTCGTGATCAACAAGGATGGAACCGGATTGTCCCAGGTGACGCACCTCACCGACGGCGAGTTCTATTATCTGAAGATCAGCGACGACGCGACGAAGATCGTCTTTCTTTCCGAGGCCAACCCGCTGGGAACGAACGCCGACGGCAACAACGAGATCTTCGCGATCAACGCCGACGGCACGGGGCTCAAGCAGCTCACGAGCACCTCGAACCCGGCGGCAGGCATCTACTGGGCCTCGTTCGCAGGCGGCGGAGCGAAGGTGGCCTTTGCGGGCAACATCGATCCTCTGGGGACGAACTCCGATCTCGGCGACGAGGTCTTCGTCGTCGATTACGCCGGAACGAACTTGAAGCAGCTTACGAATTCGACGTTCAAGGGGTTCGGTTCGCGAGATTCGGACTACGCCGCGATCACCGGCGACGGGTTGACCGTTTACTTCACCTCGAACCAGGCCACGACCGGCCAGAACCAGCACGGCGACTGGAACCTGTGGAAGATCAAGACCGACGGGACCGGATTGACGGTCCTGACCAGCAACGGGCTCTACTATGACTCACTGGTCGTGTCGAGCTCGGGGAATCGCCTCGCCTTCGATGACTCCATGAACGACGGCGAAACGAAGGTCATCGACACGACCGGCTTCAATTTGAGATCCCTGACCTCGACGACGCGATACGTCGCCAAGTCCGACTCCATAGACGGGGCGGGCGATCTCGTCGCGTTCAACTCCACGGCCGACCTGATCCCGGGGGGGAACCCGGGCCACACGGCGGAGCTGTTCACGATCCACCCCGACGGTTCGGGCCTCTCGCAGCTGACCCAGGGACTGGACATCGAGACGCCTGGGCTGGCCGGGAACGGCGCCACCATCGTGTTCGGGTCGTTCGCCGACCCGCTGGGGACGAACGCGGGGCACACCGGCCAGGTCTTCAGGATCAATGCCGACGGTACCGTCTTGACTCAGGTGACGCACGGGACCTCGGGAGGTGCGTATCAAACCGTCTCGTCTAGCGACGGAAGCGTGATCGTGTTCAACAGCTCGGGAGACTTTACCGGGCAAAACGCCGACGGAAGCGACGAGATATTCCGGGTGAACTCAGATGGTACGGGGCTAACTCAGATCACCAACTCCTCCGTCGCGGGCGACTACAGCTATTTCGACGTCATCGACGATTCCGGGACGTGGGTCGCATTCGAGCACGACACGAACGGGGGATCCTACACGCAACACATCTACGACATCTGGAGGGTTCGGACGGACGGCAGCGGACTCCAGGCGATCACGACGGGAGTCGCCGGGGACGAGTCCATGGTCCCTGACATCAGCGGGGACGGGTCCCTGATCTGCTTCAGCTCCAACAAGGACCTGACGGGGGGGAACGCCGATCGCAACCATGAGATCTTCCTTTGGAACGCCGGGACGATTCGCCAGCTGACCGCAACGACCGAGGGCCAGTCGTACGATTGCCGCCTCAGCCGCGACGGCGCGTGGGTCTACTTCGCGTCGACCGCTCCGATCTTCGAGGCGAACCCGAACAGTTATTACCAGTTCTACCGGATGAATCTCGGGACGAACGCGATCGAGCGCGTCGAGGGGCTGGGCTTTCTCGCTCCGTACGGTTCACCGGCGCGTCATTTTGACTACTCCTTCCTGAGCGTGGACGACACGGGGACGCGCGCCGCGTTCGTCGAACCGACGAACGACAGCCGCAACAACCCGGACATGTTCAGCGAGCTGATGCTTTACGACTACAGTCAGGCACCCGTTCTAAGCGTGTCGTCCGGCCCCGCGCCGACCCACGTCTCGTGGGACGTCGAGGCCGGGCCCGTGCGCTACGACGTCGTTCGCGGCGACGTCGCAAATCTCCGTGTCAGCGGCACGTCCGTCGACCTCGGAGCGGTCGCCTGCGTCAAGAACGACTCCCCGGTCAATTCGACCGAAGGCTCGGACGACGGTCTGACGCCGGCCCCCGGGCACGCGTTCTTCTACGTCTACCGCGGCTCTCAGGGACTCTCCGCGGGGCCCGGGTCGTACGGACAGGGGAGCGGAGGCAAGGAGCGATTGGCGGGCTCGGGGGATTGTCAGCCGTAGTACGGTGGCAGGAAGTCGTTCCAAGGAGGTCCGGCGTGTCCCTCCGGGTCGATCCCGAGCGGAATGAAGTCCACGCCTTGAGACGGGTCACGGACTGGCGGGGCAGGCGAGTTCTCGAGATCGGGTGCGGCGACGGGCGCTTGACGAAGCGGCTCGCTAGTCTGGGCGCCCGGGTTCACGCGGTCGATCCGGACGTGGCGCGCATACGTACGGCGCGCCGTGGCTTGCCACCCAGCTTCGCGAGCCGGGTTTCCTTCCGTGTCGGCCACGCCGGCCGGTTGGCGTACCCCGCGCGGTCATTCAGCGTCGCGATCTTCTCCTGGGCCCTTTGATGAGTGGCTCGCCGGGGCATGGTTCATGCCCTTTCCGAGGCGTGGCGGGTCCTGGAGCCGGAGGGTCTCCTGATCGATCTCCGCCCGGCGATGGTCCACCGACGCGTGGGAGTGGATGGCGGAGGGCGTTTCCGTCTCGCCGGTGTGGCGCGCGAGACGTTCGAGACTGAAGCGGCGTCGAACGAAGCCATGGCCCGAGGCATCGGCGACGGGCTGTTCCGGCTCGAGCGTCATGTGCGCGTCCCGTGCTCGAGGAAGATGGACGGCCTCGCCGAGTTTCGCGAGTGGCTCGAGGGGTTCGTCCGCCTCGAGAACTTGCCCTCGCACGACTGGCTGTTCGCGCGGGTGGCGAGCGTGTGGAGCGCGAGTCGCGGAAGGAGACGAATCGTTGTCAGCGCGCCGCTCGACTTGAACGTGCTCAGAAGAGCTGGGCCGCGGGGTCGCTCTTGAACGTGGCGCGGATCGTGAAATACACGGCGACCGGCTCGCCGTTCCGCGTCGCCGGCTCGTATTCCCAGTGCCGAACCGCTTCCAGGACCTTGTAGTCGAGCGTGAGGCCGGGTTCCGACTTGAGCACGACCGGGTGGCGCACGTGGCCGTCGACGTCGACCGTGACCTGGACGACGACGTTGATCTCGGGGATGCGCCACCGGCGCGCTTCCGGGAAATCGAAATTCTCCTTGTGCTTCAAGCGAGGCAATTGGAGCGTCTTGTCGTCGGGGGCACTCCGGAGATCGATCGGTGGGGAATCCGCCGCCGCGGATTTTTCGCGGAACGCGCGCAGCCGCTCCGCGGCGATTCCATACGGGCTCAAGTCGAGCGCGGCGGCTTCCGGGTAGAGCTGGCAGGCCACCTCCCACTGCCACAGCGCTTCGTCGAGCTTGTCCTGTCCGGTGAGTGCCAGGGCGCGCATGACGATCGTGCTTCCCAGAGTGCCGGCCGTTCCCGGGCCCCTGATGTAGGCGTCGGTCATGTCGGAGAGCAACGCCCGCGAGTCTCGCTCGGCCTTCTCCCAGTCTTGATCCCGGAGTTCCTGGTCGACCGCCTGAATTCGCTTTTCCCAGCTCCTCGCCGAGGCACTCTCCTTCGCGATCGCCCAATCTGCAGGCGACAGCGAAAGGCAAGCCGCAATCGTCGCAGCGACAAGACGCGCGAGGCGTCTGCGCGGGAATCCGATGGTCATGATCGGCATGGTACAGGGGACGCGCCGGCGGAGAGGCTTGCGGTGCCCCGGTCAGCCGATCGATCATGTCCCGTGCCAGGGGGAAGATGATGTCCAAGCTGCGGGTCTTGTGCTTCGGAGTTTCTCTCGATGGATTCGGCGCCGGCCCGGATCAAAGCCTGGAGAATCCGCTCGGCGTCCGCGGCCCGGAGCTGATGGAGTGGGTCTTTCAGACCCGCTTCTGGTGCCAGATGCACGGCAACCCCGGCGGTGAGGCGGGAGTCGACGACGGCGTCGCGGAAGACGGGTTCGCCGGAATCGGCGCCTGGATCCTCGGCCGCAACATGTTCGGCCCCATCCGCGGCCGGTGGCCCGACGAGAGCTGGAAGGGATGGTGGGGGGACGAGCCGCCGTACCATACGCCGGTGTTCGTGTTGACCCATCACCCGCGCGCGCCGCTGACGATGGCGGGAGGCACGACGTTCACCTTCGTCACGGATGGAATCGCGTCCGCCTTGAGCCAGGCACGAGCCGCCGCCGGCGGCCGCGACGTGCGCCTCGGAGGCGGAGTCGCCACGATCCGGCAATACCTTGAAGCCGGACTGATCGACGATTTGCACCTCGCCGTCCGTCCCGTGCTGCTGGGCTCCGGCGAGCACCTTTGGAAAAACCTGGACGCCCGCGCGCTGGGATACGAGTGCGTGCGGTCCGTGGCCGGGGAGCGCGCGACCCACGTGTACCTGCGCCGGCGCTCGTGACGTCCCGGGCTCACGATCGGCCGTTCTGGGCGTTGACCGCGACGCTATTGCTTTGTTGCCTCGCGCGCCCGGTCCGCAGCCATGCCGCGGATACCCTCGACCCGAAGACCTGGATCGACGCTCTCGAAGCGGCCAAGCCCGCGAGCGAGGGGTGGACGGTCGAGAATCTGCGTGTCGAGCTTGGCGTGGCCCACCTCGACATCGTCAAGGCGACGCTCGTTCCCGTGGTGGGACCGGAGCCGACCGCACAGGAGCTGCTGGTCCTGGGGGAAGCTCACTTCGCGCTGGCCACGTCCAGCCCGGTGGAGGCGTATCAGCTCGAGCTGTTCACGGGAGGGCGCGAGCTGGACGAGAGGCTGGATCGAGCGGTGCTGGTCGTCGCGGACGATGCCGCCATGGGCCGGTTGCTCGAGCGCCCGGGCCGTCATGCGCTCGATGCCGAGACTCTCGCAGCGGCGCAAGCGCTGTTCGCGTCGTGGCGCCATTCCCGGGAATGGAAGCGCGGTCAAGTTGCTTCGGCGTTGCTCGAGGACGCCGCGCGGGACCCCGTCGCTCGGGGTCATTTCGTCGCCTGGTGTCACTCGCCGAAACTCGGCGCGTTCCTGTACTCCGTCGATCCGTTCGACGTCGAGCAGGTCACGGTCAGACAATTCGTCGAGGCCGACCTGGGCGACGACGACGCCGACAGCGAGCGGCGCCGAATCGCTCGGGACCGCGAGGAAGGACGCTCGTTGACCGTCGACGTCGAGGACTACGGGTTCTGGGACACATGGTTCTCGGACTCGATGCGGCACGCGGACGGCTCGCGCGCGCCCGGCGCCGAGAGCTTCGAGCCGAAGCACTACGATCTGAACGTCACGGTGGCGGAATATCAAGGGAAGGTCGACGCCGAGGCGCGCATCGCGCTCGCTGTCCGGGTCGCCGGCGCCACGGCGATGCACCTGAGGCTCAACCCGGACCTCGTCGTGTCCGCGGTGACCGACCGATCGGGCCGAACGCTGCGCTCCTACCGGGACACGTGGAACCTGACGGTCCTGCTCGACACCCCCGCGTCCGCGGGGGACGAGCTGCTCGTGGCCGTCCGGTATGCAGGAGTACTGTTCCGGGAAGACTCCCACGGCTTGAGCCACAAGCGGGACACCCAGACCTGGTACCCGCACGCGGGGACGATCGACCGGGCGACCTACCGGGCGACGTTCGACGTTCCGGCCCCGATGGCCGTGCTCGCCTCCGGAACGACCGTGTCGGAGACGGCCGAGGCCGGTCGAAGACGACAAACGCGCGAGCTGACGACTCCCACGGCGTTCTTCGGCTTCGAGACGGGACACTACGACGTCGTGAAGCGGACCGTCGGTCACGTGGCGCTCGAGGTCGGGTTCCTCACCGACATCCCGTGGTCGATGGGCGCCGACCGCTCCGCCGTGATCTCCGTCATCTCCGACGCGCTTGCCGTGTACGAGGACGTCTTCGGGCCCTATCCGCTCGACACGCTCACCGTGGCCACGAGCTTGCAGTCGTTCTCGCAGGGATTCAATGGGTTCGTCACCCTCGCGCAGCCGATCGTCACCGACGTCGCGAGCAAGACACCTCGAGGCGTCGAGGAAGCCCGCATCATCGCTCACGAGGTGGCGCACCAGTGGTGGGGCAATCGCGTCGGCTGGACCAGCTACCGCGATCAATGGCTCAGCGAGGCGCTCGCCAACTACTCCGCCGCGGTCTGGAAGCATCGCCGTCCCGGGTCGAAGCCGGAGACGCGTGTGGCGAGCGCCCTTCTCGACCTGCGGGGCCGGCAAGACCTGCTGGAGACGGACACGCCGATCGGACGGCCGATCGACGCCATCGGGCCCGTCACGCTGGGATACAGGCTGAACTCCAGCCACGTCTCCGCGTACCAAGAGGTGGTCTACCAGAAGGGCGCGATGGTCTTCGCGTCGCTGGCGGACCAGCTCGGCGAAGAGCCGTTTCTGGCGATGCTCAAGGAGATCGCGCAGCGCGTGGCGAATCGAACTATCGATACCGAGACGTTCGTCCAGGCCCTCGCAAAGATGTCCGGCCGGAGCCTGAACGGGTTCGCCGATGCGTTCATCTACGGGGTCGGCTATCCGGAGATCCACTACCGCCACGAGATCGCCGGCTCCGGGACCGAGTGGGAGGTGCGCGGCCAGATCGAGCAAGTGCCGCGGGGATTCCGGCGCGATCACCTGGAGCGGATCGGCGTGAACGGCTTCGACGTCGTTCCGGTCTTCCGTGCCTACCAGAATGTCGAGAGCGCGACGGCGGTGATCGGAGCGTTCGTCGAGACCGGGGAGTCGCAGGAGTCCAAGGACATGGCGTCGCAAGAGGCGCGGATGGAGGGACTCTCCGCGACGCGACTCAGGGGATACCGCGCCCAGGTCGTGGCGCACGGAGAGATGACTCCGATCTCGATTCGAGTCAAGGAGCAGCCCGCTCGTTTCCGGCTGGATCCGAACGGATTCCTGCCCGCTCCGATCTGGGACGAGACTCTGGAGGTCAAGCGCGGTCTCGACCGGAAAGCGTCCTCGCTGATGTCCTGCGGCCGCGTCGAGGAGGCGCTCGCGCTGTACCGGCAAGAGCTCGAGACCAGGCTCGCCGTGCCGCCCGAGGAGGCGAAGGACGTTCATCGCGGCAACCTGGCCTGGTGGAATCAACGGCAGGATGGTCGAATCCATCTCGCGCTCGCCGCGATCGCGCTCGACGGCGGCCGCGTCGAGGACGCGGAAAAGGAGCTCTCCGCAAAGGACGTCGCGATCGCCGCGGATGCCGAGCCCGCCACTTCGGTCACGCGCAAGATCCTGCGGGCCCGGCTGGCGCTCCACGAAGGGGACGCGAAGTCCGCCGACGATCTGCTCAGCGACGTGCTGGCCCTCAAGATCCGGCAGTCGCAGAGCGAGAGCCTAGGGGACGCGTACCGCCGGCGGAAGTTCGAGGATCTGTGGTGGGGCGCTGGCGGGGATTACCTCCTCCTCGCCGCGGCGGCGCACGCGACGGGCCATGAGAGCGTCTGCGTCGCGGCGACCCGGGAGGCCGTGCGTCGCGGAGCGGACTCCGCGATGATGGACGAGATTCACGGGATCGTCCCGCCCCGGCCCTGAATCAGCGCGGCTCGGTGTAGGGGACGGGTCCCTCGGCGAGCGGCGACGCCGGTGCCGCGGCGGGAAGGGGCGAAGCGGCGGCGCTCGCGCCGTCCGGCCGCTGCGGGCGCGCTGTCGCCCCGTGCCGCGCCGAGGGTGACTCACGGTTCGACTTGTGGCCCGACGGCGAGGCGGAGTGCGGCTTCGGAACGAGCAGCGGCGCGGCCTCGGCGGGCGGCGCCAATCGCAGGTCCGCAAAGTGGATCCCCGCAAACGTGACGGCCACGACGATGAGCGCGAGGCCCGCGACTCCGAGCGACAGGCGAACCCAATACCGCCCCGGCAGGTCGCGCGCGGCGGCCGGCTGGACCTCGAGACTCCGCTCACCCGTCGCGGAAGCCGACGACCGTTCATCGATGAGGCGGCATCCGTCCAGGAGGAGCTGTCTCGTGTCGCCGGTGACCGAGCGGCTCCCGCAGACTCGCCCGTATTCGACCAGGAATCGACCGCTCGTCCATTCGATCATCGCGTAGACGGCGAGCTCGCCGAAAAGCGATTCCGTGAAGGCGTGGGTGATCGAGCCGTTCTCGAACCACATCTCGCCTGTGCCCGAGCTCGTCCGCAACACCACGCGGGCGGTCCTGCCTGCGAGGTTGATCGTCTGCACGATCTCGATGACGCTCAGAGCTCTCAGATCACCTTGGAAGCCGCAGGGACTCGGGTGAGGCGTCACGGGTTCGACTCCTCATCTTGAAGTACAAAAGGGGAGGACTTCGGTCAAGAGCGGCTTCCGTAAGCCCCGCCACGACGAGAACCACCGACTCCGACGGTCCGGAAAACGAAGCCGCTTGTCGTCGGGCCGATCCTTTGCAACAATCCGCCGATTGGGAAACACAGGGTCCGAAAATAGCGAGTTCGAGCGGAAGCTCGCGGCGCTGAAGATCGACCACGCCGACCGCCCCCGGCGGGGCACGGGGACGGCCGTGGTCGTCGGCGTTGTCGTGCTGGCGGTCGCCGCGGTGTCGGCGTGGTGGGTCCTGCGGCCGCGGCCGGAGCTGGTCCGCACGGCGGCGGTGGAAGAGATCGCCCAGCGGTCGGGCGGGGGCTCGACCGTCCTGAACGCGTCGGGGTACGTCACGGCCCGGCGCGAGGCCACCGTGTCGTCGAAGGTCACGGGGAAGGTCGTCGAGGTGCTGGTCGAGGAGGGGATGAAGGTCGAGAAGGGGCAGGTCCTCGCCCGTCTCGACGACCGCCAGACGGCGCAGAGCCTGGCGCTCGCCGAAGCGCAGCTCGCCGCGGCGCAGCGCGTCACGGTCGAGATCGCCGCGCAGCTCAAGGAGGCGACGATCCGCAAGCAGCGCATCCGGGACCTTCTCGCGAGCGGGATCGCGGCGCAGTCCGACTGGGACTCCGTCGAGGCCGAGGTCGGCGTGCTCGAGGCGCGCCAGGCGGCGCAGGTCGAGCAGGTGCGCGCCGCGGAGCGGTCGGTCGATCTCGAAAGACAGAACCTGGCCGACATGGAGATCCGGGCTCCGTTCGCCGGGGTCGCGATCTCGAAGAACGCGCAGCCGGGGGAGATGATCTCTCCGATGTCGGCCGGGGGCGGCTTCACGAGGACCGGCATCTCGACGATCGTGGACATGTCGTCGCTCGAGATCGAGGTCGACGTCAACGAGGCGTACATCGAGCGCGTGACGCCGGGACAGAAGGTCGAGGCCGTGCTCGACGCGTATCGGGACTGGACGATTCCCGCGCACGTCATCACGACGATTCCCGCCGCCGATCGCCAGAAGGCGACGGTGACCGTGCGGATCGCGTTCGACAAGCTCGACCCCAGGATCCTCCCCGACATGGGGATCAAGGTCTCTTTCCTCGGCGATCTGCGGGCGGACGCCAAGGGCACGCCGGTCGTCCAGGTCCCGCGCGCGGCCGTGCGCGGGTCGACGGGAGACGAGTACGTGTTCGTCGTCCGGGGGGACGGGACGCTCGAGCGCCGCGCGATCAAGCTCGGACCGGGGTCCGCGGATCCGGCCGAGGTCATGGCCGGAGTCACCGGCGGCGAGCGCGTGGTGACGGAGGGTCCTCCGGACCTCAAGGAAGGGCGGGCCGTCGCCGAGCGGCCGGCCGAACGCTAGGGGAGCGAGGAGACGATGGCGACACTTGTCGACGTGCGGGACATCCACAAGACCTTCTATCGCGGCGGCGAGAAGATCGACGTCCTCGAGGGGCTCGCCCTCACGGTGGCCCAAGGAGAGTTCCTGGCCCTGATGGGCCCGTCGGGATCGGGAAAATCGACCCTCCTGAACCTGATCGGCGGGCTCGACCGGCCGACCTCCGGCACGATCGCGGTCGACGGGGTCACGATCTCGAGCCTCTCCGAGGGGAAGCTGACGGCATGGCGCGCGCGCCACGTCGGGTTCGTCTTCCAGATGTACAACCTCCTCCCCGCGATGACGGCCGAGCGAAACGTGGAGCTTCCGCTGCTGCTGACCTCGCTGACGAGCGCGCGCCGCAAGCAGCAGGTGGCGACGGCGCTGTCGCTCGTCGGATTGTCGGACCGGACCAAGCACTACCCGCGGCAGCTCTCCGGCGGGCAGGAGCAGCGCGTCGGCATCGCGCGCGCGATCGTCACCGACCCGACGCTGCTGCTCTGCGACGAGCCGACGGGAGATCTGGACCGGAAATCCGGCGACGAGGTCCTGGACCTCCTTCAGGCCCTGAACCGGCAGCACGGGAAGACCGTGATCATGGTCACGCACGATCCCCATGCCGCGGAGCGCGCCACGCGGGTGCTCCATCTCGAGAAGGGCGTTCTCGTCGGAGCCGCCGCATGAGGTTCTGGCCCCTGCTGTGGAGCAATCTGAAGCGCCGGAAGGCGCGGACGGTATTCACGCTGCTCTCGATCGCGGTCGCGTTCGTCCTGTTCTCCTACCTCGCGGCGATCAAAGTCGCGTTCGGCGCCGGCGTCGAGGTCGCCAACGCCTCGCGCCTGCTCACCGTCAACAAGGTGTCGATCATCCAGCCTCTTCCCGTCGCCTACAAGGACGAGATCGCGCGCACGCCCGGCGTCGCAGCGGTCACCATCGCGTCGTGGTTCGGCGGGATCTACCAGAACCCGAACACCAGCTTCCAGGGCGTCTTCCAGGCCCCGGTCGATCCCGAATCCTTTCTCGCGATGTATCCCGAGATCCAGGTGCCCCCGGAGCAGAAGAAGGCGTGGGTCGAGGACCGCGAGGGCGTGCTCGTCGGCGAGACGACCGCGAAGCGGTACGGATGGAAGGTCGGCGACCGGGTGCCGATTCAGGGGACGATCTGGCGCAAGAAGGACGGCTCGAAGGTCTGGGAGTTCAACGTCCGAGGCATCTACACGGGCGAACGCACCGTCGACAGGTCGTGGTTCCTGTTCCACTACGACTACTTCGACGAGGCGCGCCAGTACGGCCAGGGGATCGTCGGCTGGTACATCCTCCGGATCGCCGATCCGTCGCAGTCGGCGGACGTCGCCAAGCGCATCGACAAGGCGTTCGCCAACTCTCCGGCAGAGACGTCGACGATGACGGAGAAGGCGCTGGCGCAGTCCTTCGCCAACCAGGTGGGCAGCGTCGGCGCGATCATCCAGTGGATCCTGGCGGCCGTGTTCTTCACGCTGCTGCTCGTCACGGGGAACACGATCGCGCAGTCGGTCCGCGAGCGCACGGCGGAGCTCGCGGTGCTCAAGACGGTGGGGTTCAGCAACGGGCGCACGCTGGCGCTCGTGCTCATCGAGGCCTGCCTTCTGACGATCGCCGGGGGCGGGCTCGGGCTCGCGCTCGGCGCCGCGGCGGTCGGCGCCGGGGATCCCACCGGCGGCAAGCTTCCCGTTTTCTATTTTCCCACGCGGGACATCGTGGTCGGCGTGATGCTCGTCGTCCTCCTCGGCCTCGTCGCGGGGATCCTCCCGGCGGTGCAGGCGATGCGCCTCAAGATCGTCGATGCGCTGCGGAGGGCCTGACCGTGTCGCCCCTCAACTGGCTGGCGCAGGTGATGGCCGTCACGACGGCGGCGCTCCGGTCGATCCCGCAGCGCCGCGGGGCGTCGCTCGCGACCGTCGCGGGGATCGCCGGCGTCGTCGCCGTCCTCATCGCGGTCCTCTCGATCGGAGAGGGATTCCGCAAGACCCTGCAGAGCGCGGGCTCGCCGCAAAACGCGCTCGTGATGAGGGCCGGAAGCGACAGCGAGATGATGAGCGTGCTGATCGGGGACTCCGTCGAGATCGTCGCCCAGGCGCCGGGCATCGCGCGCGGGGCGGCCGCTCCCGGAGAGCCGGCGGCACCGCTGTCGTCGGCCGAGCTGTTCGTGGTCGTCGACGTTCCCAAGGCGACGTCGGGCACGCCGGCGAACGTCCCCCTGCGCGGCGTTCAGCCGGCCGCGTTCGCCGCCCGCCCGGACCTGACGATCACGAAGGGCCGCAAGTTCGAATGGGGGAAGAACGAGGTCATCGTCGGGGAAGGCGCCCAGAAGCAGTTTCGCGGCCTGGAGGTCGGCTCGAAGGTCAAGTGGGGGGAGAACATCTGGACGGTCGTCGGATCGTTCTCGGCGAAGGGGGCCGTCTGGGAGTCGGAGATCTGGACCGACGCCCGAGTCCTGCAGCCCGCCTATCGCCGCGGGAACTCCTTCCAGACCGTGGTCGCGCGTCTCGAGTCCCCCGAGGCGTTCGACCGCTTCAAGGACGCGCTGACGAAGGATCCTCGCCTGGACGTCCAGGTCGAGCGGGAGAGCGAATACTTCGCCAACCAGGGGCGCACGCTCCAGGCGGTGGTCCGGAACCTCGGGTTCGTGCTCGCGATCCTCATGGGCATCGGTGCCGTCTTCGGCGCGCTCAACACGATGTACTCCGCGGTCTCCGCGCGGACACGCGAGGTGGCGACCTTGCGCGCGCTGGGGTTCGGGCGCATCGCGATCGTGGTGTCGGTTCTCGCGGAATCGCTCGCCTTGGCACTCGCGGGCGCGCTCGTCGGTGCCGCCGCGGCGTACGTCCTCGTCAACGGTCACCGCACGTCGACGCTCAACTGGGACACGTTCAGCCAGGTGACCTTCGCCTTCGACGTCACGCCCGCGCTCATGGTGCAGGGAGTCGTGTTCGCTCTTCTTCTCGGCCTCGCCGGGGGGATCTTCCCTGCGATCCGGGCCGCTCGGCTGCCCGTGACGGCCGCTCTCCGGGAGGCGTGAGGGGCGCGCGCCCGCCCGAACGGGCAAACTATTCCGGCCCGCGTGTCGATCCGGCCCCGCTCCGCTCGTCGCCCTGTCGGAAGGCGGGCCATCGGGGCCGTTTTGGCCCCGAGCCGACCCTCCAGGACGAAAGGAGAAACCGATGCGAGTCATGGTGATCGTCAAGGCGACCAAGAACTCCGAGGCGGGTCTGATGCCGAGCGAGAAGCTCCTCGCCGAGATGGGCGCGTTCAACGAGCAGCTCGTCAAGGCCGGGGTGATGCTGGCCGGCGACGGCCTCCACCCGAGCCGGAAGGGGAAGCGCGTGCGCTTTGCCGGCGGCAAGAAAACCGTCGTCGACGGGCCGTTCGCCGAGACGAAGGAGCTGATCGCCGGCTACTGGATCTGGCAGGTGAAGTCGATGGACGAGGCGCTCGAGTGGCTCCGCCGGTGCCCGGAACCGATGCCCGGCGAGGAGTCGGAGGTCGAGATTCGCCCCGTCTTCGAGGCCGAGGACTTCGGGAAGGAACTCACGCCGGAGCTCCGCGAGCGAGCGGACCGCCTGCGCGCCGAGATCGAGCGAGGGAGGACGTCATGAGCGCGAAAGCCAGGATCTTTCCCTTCCTCTGGTACGCGAAGGACGCCGAGGCGGCGGCGACGCTGTACGCGTCGATCTTTCCCGACTCCCGCGTCGACCGGGTCACGGCCCTGATGAGCGAGACGCCGAGCGGGCCGCCCGGCTCGGTGAAGGTGGTCGATTTCACGCTGTTCGGCCAGCGATTCCAGGCGATGACCGCGGGGCCGCACCAGGAATTCAACGACGCGATCTCGATCGTCGTGCTCTGCGAGGATCAGGCCGAGCTGGATCGTTACTGGAACGCTCTCCTCGAGGGTGGCGGCAGGCCGCAGGCGTGCGGTTGGCTGACGGATCGGTTCGGCGTGCGGTGGCAGATCGTTCCGGCGCGCTTCGCGGAGATGATGGCCGACACGGATCCGAAGCGATCCAAGAAGGTCACCGACGCGATGCTGCAAATGGTGAAGTTCGACATCGCCACGCTGGAGAAGGCGTACCGGTCCTGATGGAGGCCGCCACCCGCAGCGCGGTCGAGGCGGTCTGGCGGATCGAGTCGGCGCGGCTGATCGGCGGCCTCGTGCGAATCGTGCGGGACGTCGGTCTCGCCGAGGACCTGGCTCAGGAGGCGCTCCTCGCGGCGCTCGTGCGCTGGCCGGAGACCGGGATCCCCGACAACCCGGGAGCGTGGTTGATGGCGACGGCGAAGAACCGGGCCATCGACGAGCTTCGGAGGCGGAAGACGCACGAGCGCGCCCAGGAGTCGATCGGACACGACGCCTCGGACCGCGGGCCCGATCTCGACACCGCGATCGACGAGGGCGTCGGCGACGATCTCCTCCGGCTGATCCTGATCGCGTGCCATCCGGTTCTCTCGACCGAGGCGCGCGTGGCGCTCACACTCAGGCTTCTCGGAGGCCTCACGACCGACGAGATCGCACGGGCGTTTCTCGTTCCCGAGCCGACGATCGCGCAGCGCATCGTCCGGGCGAAGCGGACGCTCGCGGAGGCGCGCGTTCCCTTCGTGGTGCCGCGGGGGGAGGACCTCTCGGCCCGGCTTCCCTCCGTCCTCGAGGTCGTCTATCTCGTCTTCAACGAAGGGTATGCCGCCACGCGGGGCGACGATTGGATGCGGACGGAGCTCTGCGACGACGCGTTGCGCCTCGGCCGGATCCTGGCTGCGCTCGTTCCGGGAGAAGCCGAGGTCCACGGCCTGGTCGCGCTGATGGAGCTGCAGGCATCCCGCGCCCGCGCCCGCGTGGGGCCGGCGGGGGAGCCCGTGCTCCTGCTCGACCAGGACCGCGCACTCTGGGACCGCATTTTGATCCGCCGGGGCCTCGAAGCGCTCGCGAAGGCCGAGGCGCTCGCACGCCCGCTCGGCGCGTACACGCTCCAGGCCGCGATCGCGGCGTGCCACGCGCGAGCCCGCACGGCCTCCGAGACGAGCTGGAAGCAGATCGTCGCCCTGTACGACGCGCTCGCCGAGATCACGCACTCTCCGGTCGTGGCGCTGAATCGCGCGGTCGCGGTCGGCATGGCGTACGGACCCGAAGAAGGGCTCGAGCTGGTCGACGCGCTCGCGGACGAGCCGGCCCTCTCCACGTACCACCTGCTGCCGAGCGTCCGCGGCGATTTCCTGATGAAGCTGGGCCGCCGCCGCGAGGCGCGCACGGAGTTCGCGCGAGCCGCCTCCCTGACGCAGAACGCGCGGGAGCGCGCGCTGCTCCTGGCCCGCGCGGGGGAGTGCGAGGACGCGTAGCCCCTGCCGCCACGGGTAGACGTCGACGGCCTGCGTCCGAGCTTGCCGCGACCGCTACGGACAGGCTGCCGGTATCCGCTCGCTTCCGCCGGTCGCGAAACCGTAGGTCCCGGCGCCGCAGGAGTTCCGTCCCCGCACGAGATACCAGAAACCGTGGTCCATGCTCGGCGTCGCGCTGTCTGTCGTGGAATTGCCGGCGACGTTCGACACGAGGCAGGATCCAGGCGCCCCAGCGTTGATTGGAAAACTCCCGATGTCGCCGCGCGTGACGTCATGGACCGTGCCCGAGCCGGAGCTTGGCACGGCGGAAGTCCACGAGATCGTCACCTTGTCGGCGGCAAGTGCAACTCCGCCGATCTCGGCAGGAATCGCGAAGGCCGTTGCATCGAACGGCGCACAATCGCAGGCATCGCCGTGGCCGTCAAAGTCGGAGTCGATCTGGTCGGGGTTATAGACCGTGGGGCAGTTGTCGCTGGCATCGCCGTAGCCGTCGCCGTCCGAATCGACGAACACGGGTGAGAATTCCGAGGTTCCCCTGCCGTTGGAATCGGTCGCCGTTGTCGTGACGTTTGTCGGATGGCCGGCGACGACGAGCGACCAGGTGCAGAAACCGGAAGCGTTGGTCGTGCACGTCCAGGATCCGAGGTAGACGGCCCCTTCGCCGTAGCCCGAAGGATCGGGTGTCGGGTTCGAGAAGATGTCAATCGCGATCCCCGAGGTCGGGTAGCTCTGAATCGATCCCTGCACCGTCGAGGTGTTCGCGCCCGCGTTGAAGATGACCGACGTGACGGTCGGGAAGTTCGTCGGTTCTATCGTCTCATTCGGATCGTTCTGGGTGACTCCCGGAGCGCCCCCGTCTATTCCCAACCCCCCATTGTCCGAGATCACATTTGCGTTGATAGTGGGGGTCTGGCCGCTCGACCGGATGCCGTTTCCCGCGTTGTACTGGATGCGGTTGCAAGCGCCCGTACAAGGCCCTCCCATGCCGAACGTTCTCGCTCCGATCGTCGCGCCTAAGGCGCCGTTGATCCCATCCCCTCCGTTTCCCATCGGCGTCGCGCCGTCCGGAGCCACCCCGATGAGGTTGCCGAGGATGCTCATGCTGAAAACGCCGTTTGAAAGCAAAAGACCGTGGCTGAGATTCCCGGAGATCACGTTCCCCTCGCCGGGATTGCTGCCACCCAGGTTTATTCCGGCGGTGTTGCCGACGATGCCGACACCGTTCGGAAGCGGCGTCGTCCCGTTCATGGCGACGCCGATCCAATTGCCGAGAGCCACGCAGGGAAGACAACTGTTGTTGACCTGGATTCCCGCGTCGGTCGAGCTGAAGGAATTGCCCGAGATCAGGTTCCGCATCCCGGGGCTGGCCCCGCCGATCGTGCCGGGGGTGGTTCCTCCGAAAAAGAGTATGCCGGACTGCCGATTGGGAAGCGAGGACAACCCGTCCTTGGTCGCCCCGATGATGTTGCCGGCGACCGTCACAGCGCCACCGCCGACACCGATTGTGATCCCGGAATTCGTGTTCCCCGAGATGACGTTGCCGGGCGGCGTGCCGGGAGCCGCCGAGCTTCCGCCGATCGTATTGCTCGTGGTTTGAATGCCATACGTGTTCCCGATGGCTTGCATCCCCGTGATGTCGGTGCCGATGTAGTTCCCTTGAACCGAATTGGTACCGGTGACTGGGGGCGACATGTTGATCCCAGTGATGTTCCCGGAGATGACATTTCGAGCACCGGCCGCGGTCCCTCCGATGAGGGCTCCGGTCACGTTTGAATTGTTGAAGCCGGTGAGGCTGATCCCGTTGCCGTTGGCGATCTTCGCCGTGCCGGACGCATTGAGGCCGATCAGATTCCCCTGAATGGTGAGGCCGATCACGGAGGCCCCGTTCGCCACAACGCCCGTGCCGCCGTATTGTTGGTTGATCGTGTGTCCTGAGATCACGTTTCCGGGTGGCGTCCCGGGCGTTGCGGTCAATCCACCGATGAGCAGGCCGCTCGTCGTCGTGGGCCCGTTGGCGATCACGGTGACGCCACTCAAATTGCCGATCGCGCTCGAGCCCGTGACGTCGGTGCCGATGTAGTTCCCCTGGACGACGGTGCTGTTGCTTCCCTCGCCGACGCTGATCCCGTAATTGTTGTTTCCCGAAATGATGTTTCGTTGCGAGACGGTCGTTCCGCCGATCGTCGTGTTGACGGCGCCGACGATGTCGACCCCGACGTACCCCGGCCGGGCCGCGTTTCCGGCGGCGTTGAGCCCGATGATGTTCCCCTGGATCGTCGTTCCGGTCACCGAAGCGCCCTCGAGCCCGACGCCTCCCCGGACGTTGCCGGAGATGACGTTGCCCCCGGTCTTTCCCGGGTTCGCCGTTGCGGCGCCGATGACGGGCGAGGACGCCCCGGCGGTGAGGCGGATGCCGTACCCACCGTTCGCGATGGCGTTTGCACCGTTGATATCCAGACCGATGGTGTTGCCGTAGATGTTCGTCCCGGCGCCGGCCGCGTTCAGCTCGATTCCGTCGCTCGACGTGAAGACGCCTCCGGAGATGATGTTGCGCTGCACGTCGGAGGTCCCGCCGACGGTCGTCGAGGCGGCCGAGGACTGGATCAGCACGCCCTCTCCGGTATTCCCGAGAGTGACCGTTCCGCCGCCGTTGAGACCGATGATGTTTCCGTCGATCCGGTTGCCGGACGTGCCGGCGCCGCTCACGTTGACGCCATTGGCCGAGTTCGCGCTGATGACGTTCCCCGGCTGGCTCCCGGGAGACGACGGGCTGCCGCCGACCTCGTTGTTGGTCGAGCCTCCGGTGATGACGATCCCATCTGCCGCGTTGGCGGCCGCGACATTGGCGCCGGGATTGGTTCCGATGTAATTCCCCTGGATCGAGTTGCCGGATGCTCCGGCGTCGATCTTCACGCCGGACATGAAGTTGTTGGAGATGACGTTGCGTGTGCCCGCGCCGACGCCTCCGATGGTGTTTCCGGTGGCGCTCGCGCCGTACATGACGACGCCTCCGCCCCCGTTGCCGCTGACGCTGACGGAGCCCGCGGCGTCGAGGCCGATCCAGCAATCGAGCACCGTGTTGCTCGCCGAGTCGATCCAGAGGCCCGCGCCCATGCCCGCCACGCGGTTGATGACGAGGCTGCGAACGAGGGAGCCGGAGCTTCCGGCGGCGAGCCTCAAGCCGGGAGCAGCGTCGGGGGTGTTGATCGCGGTCCCGTCGAGCTGGATCCGCGTGGCGCCGCCGGTGTTCCCCTGGAGGGAGACCGTATCGGTGATGTTGGGCAGGGGGCCCGCAGGGCTGATCGTGGGCGTGCCGGAGCCGAGCGCGAACGTGATCGTGTCCGCGCCCGCGTGCGCGTTCGCTTCCTGGATGGCGGCTCGAAGCGTGCAGGCACCGGTCCCGTCGTCGCAGACGCCGTTGCCGGGGGAGGCGTCCGACGTATCGGCGGTCGAGTTCACCACGAACGTCGACTGGGGAGCCGAAGGTGTCGAGATCCCGCCTTCCGTCGCGTCGAGCACGACGAGGTGGTCGAGACCGTCCGCGTCCGACTTGGCGGTCGCGACGGCGATGGGACCCGCGACGACCACGGCCTCGCGTGTTGCGACCTCGGTTTCCTCAGACCCAGGCTTCGTAGTAAGCGTGAGGACGCGACCGCCGGCCGGGCTCGCGACGATCAGGTCCTCGCCGAAACCGCCGGTCGTCATCGCCGCAAGGAGGCGCGTTCCCGGATCCGGGGCGACCGTCGACTTCCAGAGAACCCGGGGCTCGCGTGACGTGTCGGCGGCCCTCGGAAGCCGCAACATCCTGATCTCGCCCTGCCCGTCGACAACGGCGAGGTCGACCCGGCCCTCCGGAGCAAAACGACCCGAGGCGATCGCGACCGGCGGCGAGGGAAGAGCGTGGACATCGAGCGTGGGCGCAGCCGGAGTCCGCGACGGAACGGACAATAGGCGATCTCGCCCTTCCACGAGGACCAGCGCCGAATCACACGCCGCGGCGATGTCGATCATCGGGCCACCGCCGAGCGCCCCGATCGCGATGCTGCGCGCGGGGGAGGGAAGCGCGATCCGCTCCGGCTCCGCCGCGAGGGCTCCGGCGGGAGACTCGAATACCAGCAGCGCCGACCCTTCGGAGCCGTCGACGGCGACGACGAGGTCGACCAGTCCGTCGGCGCGGTTGACGTCTCCAGCGGCGAGCGCAGTCATGGTTCCGCCCAGCGAGATCCACGCGCGCCGGGGGAACCGATTCCTGCCATCGCCAAGCAAAGCGAGGAGATCGGAACGTCCCGCAGCTCCCAGCACGAGATCGACGAACCCGTCGCCGTCCACGTCTCCTGCGGCCGCGAAATCGGGAACGAAGTCCAAGTCGATGGCCGCAGACGCGCGTCCGCTCTCGGAGACGGAGCGGATCACGAGTCTGCCGCGGTCGCCCGAGCGATAGATCCCCGCGACCTCGGGACGTCCGTCGCCGTCGAAGTCCGCGACGACCGCCGCGGTCGGGGCCGTGGTTGTGGGAGTTTCTCCGGTCGCACGCTCGATCGCCGATCGGCCGGCGAGCACAGCGGAAGAGGCGAGCCCGATGATCGCGAGAATGCGGCCTACGTTTGAGACCATGGCATACCTCCCCTTGACCCCCTGAATGACCTAGAGGATACGTCGAAAACAGCAGGGCCGAGGATTCGTAAACACTTCCCCGGCGGGCAACTCGTGGCGCAAGCGTGTTACTCGATCCCCTACGGTGTTTTCCCGAGTCACACCCACAAAACCGGTCGGGTCTCGTAGGTTGCATTGCTTCGCTCCAAGGTAGAAACGAGCGCCCGTGTAAACCGTTCAGACTCGATTGTGATCCGTGCTCTGCGTGATGCATCCCGGTGATGACTCGGTGACATCGCGCATGCTGCTCGAGTCTCGGCGTGATGCTCGCCCGGCAATGCGCGTCGAGACCCGCCATGGCACTCTGCTTGCGAGTTCCCTCAATCGCCAAGGGTCATCAGTGCGCGCAATGCGCGCCCGGAAGGAGAACACGCATGAAGACACGTTCAACCATCGTGCGAACGCTTGCCCTCGTCGCGGCCGCATTCCTGATGGAAGCGGCTCTTCACGTCTCGCTCGCCGCCGGTCCGTGGATCGTCGTGGCCGACTCGGGAGACGGGAGCGGCACGGCGATCAACCTCGGAAACGGAAGCGCTCAAGTCGCGCCCGGGCTGGGGGCACAGCTCATCGGCGTTGCCGCGACGCAGGGGGCGATCTCATTCACGGACTTCCCGTCGGGATTGATCAAGACGTACCAGGCAACCCCTGTGGGGCAGTACATCGGCGTCGGCAGGGGCACGATCAAGACCTCTCCCGAGGACATCAATCCGGAGGGGATCACGCTCATCGGCGACGGCGCTCGAGCGCTCATCACCGACGGCGGGACAGTTCCGGGAGGTAGCGGGGTCTCGCTACTCCTCGTCGATCTCGCCAACAACGCGAAGCTCGCCTCGGTTCCGCTCCCGTCGGTCTACGGCGCCGCCTACGATCCGGCGACTCGAATCGCGTGGGTGCTCGACGGCGTCTCGATGCAGGTCGCGGCGATCGCCGTCGGAGCGGGCGGAACGCTGCAGGACACAGGGGTGCGGATCGGGCTCAATGGGACGGCGCAAGGGATACGCTTCGCGGCTCTGTACTCGGGGGGCACGCGCCTGCTCGTGTCGCACAAGCTCGATAGCGAGGTGGAGGTCATCGACACGACGACGCGGATGTCGCTCGGAAAGATCGGAGTGATCGGGGGCACGATCGGCGCGATCGCCGTCACACCCGACGGGAAGTCGGCGCTGGTCGCCGACTTTGCTAATGCCCAGTGGGCCGTCCTCGACCTGACCACGCCCGGCATGCCGACGGACACGGGGGAGCGCATTTCGGTCCCCGCGGGGGTTCCGAACACGTTCGTAGGGACGAAGACTTTCGCGTTCCTGGGGAACAAGCTCTACTTCTCGTCGACCTTGGGGGGCGTCGTCTCGACGATCGACTGGACGACCCATACGCCGATGTCCGAGAGCTATCCGACCGGATCGGCGCCCGCAGGGCTCGACCTGTCGTTCTGAGGGGGACCGTAGTGTGGAGCGGCGGGAGGGCGTATCGGTCCCTCCTGCCGCCTCCACGATCACGGCTCGTCGCGCCCCGCCTCGCCATCCCCGGCCCTTTCCCAGTCGATCCGGCGGCGTCTGTAGTCCTCGTAGTCGGGGACCAGGCGATCGTATCCGCCCGCCATCAGCGGGGACGAGATCATGAAATCAGCAGTGGAGCGATTGCACGCGATGGGGATGTTCCAGACGACGGCCATCCGGAGCAACGCCTTCACGTCCGGATCGTGGGGCTGGGGCTCGAGCGGATCCCAGAAGAAGATCAGGAAGTCGATCTCGTTGGCGACGATCTTCGCCCCGATCTGCTGATCGCCGCCAAGCGGCCCGCTCTGCAGGCGCGTCACGCGCAGGCCGAGCTGGTTCTCGAGCGCCTCGCCGGTCGTTCCGGTCGCGTAGATGTCGTGTTGCATGAGAAGCATCTGGTTGAAGCGCGCCCACTCGAGGAGGTCGTGCTTCTTGTTGTCGTGGGCCACGAGCCCGATCTTCTTGTCCGGCAGCATTGCCACCTTCTTGTAAGGCATGGTCGCCACTCCCTCGGGATCCGGCCCCTCGTCCACGATAACCCGACGGCGCAAGACGACAGTTTCCGTCCTGTTCGGCGGGGACCGTCGGTTCGGGGCCGTGGGCGTATACTCTGGAAAGGGTTTCGAATCCTCGGGGGCGGCCCATGAAGCGATCCACGTCGCGGATCCTCCAGCGTGCAGTACTGGTGTGCGTCAGCGCCGCGCTCGCGGGCTCGTTTTCGGCCACGCGCGCGGGTGGGTGAGGCCCGTCCGGTTGCCGCTCGGGGAGCTGGGCAACGCGTGCAGGGGAAACGTACAACCAGAAGCTCATCGGAGAATACCGGGAGCTGCTGCCGCTTCCGGGGATGATGCCGGAGCTGACCGATCAGGAGATCGCGCGCTACATCGCCCTGGGCGATGCGGCCAAACAGCTCGTCCGATCCGGCGAGCTGGACAAGGCCGAGGCCGCCTACCGCGCGCAGATCGCGCTCTTCCCGCCGAACCCGGCCCCGTACGCCGAGCTTGCGCTCATGGTGGCCGGCCACGGGAGCGGCGGCGAGAAGCAGGCGATCGAGCTGATCCGGGCGGCGGTGGCGCGCGGGTTCACCGACCTCAACCGCATCAAACGCGCCGAGGGAGGAGCGCGCGTCGCGAAGAGCATGGCGTTCCTCCAGATCGAGGAGGCCGTCCCGTACCTCACGGACGTTCAGGAGGAGTGGGACCGCCCGGCCGCGTTCCGCCTGGCGGACGTGCCGATCGACGTGTCCACCGTCGAGCGGGAGAAGTCGAAGGCGCTCGCCCGGATCGATCACATGGCTCCCGTCCTGGGAGAGCGCCTGACGCGCCTGTGGCGGCGGACGATCGATCGCATCGCCGCCTCGCTCTACGAGTCGTATGTCGCCGAGCGCGGCGACGCTCCGGATCTCGCGACGGCTCTCGAGCGCCTGATGTCCCTCTACGCCGGCGGGTCGATCCTCCGGTGGGAAGCGCTTTCCCCCGACGCGGCTCACAGGATCCGCACGGTCGCGAGGACCGCGCTCGAGAAGTTTCCGGAATCGCCGATGCGCGCGGGTGCCTTGACCTGCGTCGCGCTGTCTCGCTACGGCGAGCGCGATGCAAAGGGCGCGCTCTCGCCCGGCGCCCTCGAGACAATCCGGTCAAACCTCGATGAGGTGCTGACCAAGGCGCCCGACTCTCCGTTCGCCGCGACCGCGATCGAGGGGCTGGTGAACGTGGAGCTCGAGGCGGGGCGCGCCGACGTCGCCGCGGCGCGGTTCAGGGACTTCCGGGAGCGGCACTCGGGCGATGCCCGCCTGCTCGCTTCCGTCAGGGACGCTCTCGGGGCGCTGGCCTTGCGTGTCGACGGGCTGCCGCAATTCGCGGCCACCGCTCTGGATGGATCTTCGATCGACCGCGGCTCTCTCGCAGGCAAGGTCACGGTGGTCGACTTCTGGGCGACGTGGTGCCGGCCCTGCGTGGACGAGTTTCCGACGATCCGCCGGATCGCCGAGCGGCACGGCGAGAAGGTCTCCGTCGTCGGATTCAGTCTCGACAGCGGCTCCGACATCGACGCGGAAGCGCTCCGCACGTGGATCGCCGCGCAGAAGCTCCCCGGCCGGCAGGTCCGCGACGGGGCGAGCTGGGATTCCGAGATCGTCCGCGCCTTCGGCGTCAAGGAGATCCCGTTCACGGTTCTGGTGGACGGCACCGGTGCGGTTCTAGCGGTGAACGAGCACGGCAAGGCGCTCGAGAAGGCGGTGGCGACGGCCGTCGGGAAGTGACCCCGACGGCCGCCTCCATGGTCCGGTCGTCAACGCAGCGGGCGAACGCGGTCCGTCAAGCTCGAGCCGGAGGTCGCGCCGGTGCACGACGAGACCGACAGATCGACCGTCTGGGAGGTCGTGCCGCCGCCCGAATCCGTCAGCGTCACCGTCAGGACGTGCGAGCCGGTCGAGGCCGACGCCGGGACCGAGATCGGGAACGACTTCGTCCGCGTCGAATCCCCGCCGATCGCGAAACCGACCGTGAAGGGGAGCGTCCGATCGTCGAGGTTGAAGGACGCGGTCACCAGCATCCGGCTGCTGCAGGCGTTCGTCACCGACGCGGTGATCGAGGCCGGCTGGCCCGCGCACAGCGACGCCGGCGGCGTGAGCGTCAACGAGATGCAATCCGATGCGGCCTTGGACGGGAGGCCCACGACGAGCGCGGCCACGACCGCCGCCATGGTGAACAGGGATTGCTTGATCCTCATATTACGGTCCTCCAGGTGAGGTGATGTGAATCTGTTCGGCAGGCCGTGACCTGCGTTCGAGCAATATCGGCAAGGGGTGTGCCAGTCGAATTGTTCAGTTGCGGCGGGATCGGTCGCGCCTCGGAACCGACGAAATCGATAGCGCGCTCGCAAACGAGTGAACGCAGGTTCCTCATTCCTACCGGCGAGATGTGGGTTGCTCAGGCATCACGCAAACGGATTCGTCGTCGGCACTACGCCCGACCGGAAGCCTGGGTGATTCATGACCTCGCCCGGTCATCGCTACCGCGTGTGGTCCGTTACCGGACTGAATCGATCCTGAACCCCGGCTCTGCGCGCGGGTCGCCGGCCAGCGATCGCGGTACAGGGACGGACGGCGCCACGAGCCGGCGCCGGAGGCCGGGGGATGGGGCGCGACATGATCCGCCGTGATTCTCGAGTCCTGCCGGTTGCCGTGCTCGCATGGTGCGCCGCGCTTGTCGCCAGCGGGTTGGCCTGGGCGCAAATCGTGACGAATGCCGCCGACCCGGCGCGCACGGGGTGGTATTCCGACGAGGCCTCTCTGACGCCCGCGCTCGTGTCGGGTGCCAACTTCGCGACGCGTTTCGAGACCGTGCTCACCGGATCCGTGTACGTGCAGCCCCTCGTGGCGAACAACACGCTGTTCGTGGTGACCGAGCAGAACTGGGCCGCGCGCCTCGATCCCGAGACGGGCCGGGTCCAGTGGAGCCGCCAGCTGGAAGTCCCGTGGAATCCCGCCGACATCGGATGCAACGATCTGACGCCCTGGGTCGGCACGACGGGAACGCCCGCGATCGACGTCTCGACCAACACCGCCTACTTCTTCTCCAAGACGTACGCATCCGGGACGTCCGGTGCTGCGGCCTGGGACGCGCACGCGATCGACATCATCACCGGGAACGAGCGTCCGGGATTCCCGGTTCGCATCCACGGCACCGCGACCAACAACCCCCAGCAGCTGTTCGATCCCACGCAGCAGATGCAGAGGCCCGGCGTCCTGCTGATGAACGGCGTCTTCTACGGCGGCTTCGGCTCGCACTGCGACATCCCGCCGTGGCAGGGCTGGGTCGTCGGCGTCTCTGTGTCGGGCCAGATCAAGGTGATGTGGGACGACCGTTCCGGATCCGATCCCGCGGGCGGAGGGATCTGGCAGTCGGGGGGCGGTCTCGTCTCGGACGGTCCGGGGTCGATCATCTTCGCAAGCGGCAACGGCGGCGATCCCGGCTCCCCAATTCCCGGAAATACGCCTCCGGCCGATCTCGCGGATTGCGTCGTGCGTCTGCAGGTGCAGGGGGACGGGACGCTCACCGCGACCGACTTCTTCGCGCCGTACGATGCCGCGACCAACCTCGAGCCGAACGACATCGATCTCGGATCGGCGACTCCGGTAGCGCTTCCGTCGGCGTATTTCGGAACCGCGACGTTTCCCCGGTTGATCGCGATGATCGGGAAGCAAGGGTACCTGTACGTGATGAACCGCGACTCGTTCGGCGGATGTCAGGAAGGCCCGGGGAACACCGACAACGTCATCAACCGGATCGGTCTGATCGGCGGGGTCTGGTCACGGCCGGCGGTCTGGCCCGGGGACGGCGGGTATTTGTACTTCCCGACGGCGTCCCCCGGGAACACGGCGAACGAGCCGGGATACTGGTTCTTCGCCATGAAGTACGGCCTCGACGGCGGAGGCAAGCCGACGTTCACGACGGCGGGCCGGTCGAGCGACACGTTCGGCTTCGGTTCGGGGGCCCCCGTGGTCACGAGCAACGGCACAGCCTCGGGAACCGCGCTCGTGTGGGCGGAGTTCGACCAAGGGGCGTCGGGAACGAACGCACAGCTGCGCGCCTACGATCCGATCCCCCAGAGCAGCACGATGCCGCTCCGCTTCTCCACGGGAATCGGCACGAGCTCGAAGTTCGCCTCGCCGGGGATCGCCTACGGCCGCGTCTACGTCGGAAACCGCGACGGGCACGTCTTGAGCTTCGGCCCTCCGCTGATCCAGCTCACGGTCGACAAGTCGAAGGCGACCGGGTCGGTCACCCTGCAGTGGACGGGCGGCAACCCGCCGTACACCCTGACCCGGGCTCAGGACGCGGACTTCAAGGTCAACCCGACGACGCTCGTGGATCACCAGCCGGTGACGTCGGCGAGCGATCCGGTGCTCAACGACGGATTGAGCTACTTCTACATCGTCCGGTGAGACGGCCGCCCACGCGCCGGGCGGACCGCTGCGGGTCGTCCAGGGTTTCCGCCGGTTGAGCGACGGTAAGCCCCCTGGACGACCGCACGGGAACTGCCTAGCACTACATACAATCCAGCAATCGAAGTGACGGTTCCGGGCTGCAAGGCGGCCGGGAGATTCTCTCGACCCGACCCGATCCGGAACCTACGTTCTCCCCGTCACCGAACGTGGTCGCGTCTCGCCAGGCAGGCGGATCGCCGACCGGACCCGACGCGGCCCGAACGATCTCGGGAGGCGGGTATGCGCGAACGCTTCATTTTTCCTCTTCTCATGGCCGCGCTGTCCCTGGGGTGCGCGACGAGTCGCGCTGCCGATCCGGCCCCGGGCGCCACCTCGGCCAAGGAGGATTGGGTCGGAGAGATCGTCAGGACCGGCGATTGGGTGGGAAGCGATCGCGGTCCGATGGATCCTCTAATTCCTTCATTCGACCCTCTTCACTCGATCGGGCCGGCGGACCAGATCAAGGCTCAGTTTCGCGGCACCGACCGGCGCCTCGCGAAGACGAGCATCGCCAGCGCCGCTCTCGAGCCGGAGACGACGGTCGATCGTCTCGCCGGCTCCCTGATCGCCGACGACACCATGCTCGCGCACGACCCGCCGATCACGGAGGCGCCGACCTCGGACCGCGTCGAGGAAGAGAAGCGTTCCGTCGCCGTCCGGGGGTGGATCTACGCGATCAAGTACGAGGACGATCAGGACTGGCACCTGATCGTGGGGACCTCGCCGTCCGGCCAGTCGCGCACGTACCTCACCTGCGAGGTCAGCGGTCTGCCGGCAACGAATGCGGCGTCCTATCGTCCCCTCGAGCGTGCGCGCGAGTCGCTGGCGCGGATTCTCCACGACGTCCTGCCCGGCCCCGGCTCGTACACGAGCTACGTCGCACATCCGATTCCAGTCCGCATCGAGGGGTCGCTCTTCTTCGACATCGACCACCCCGCGGGAGCCGTCGGTCCCACCGGCATGCATCCCAAGACGGCGTGGGAGATCCATCCGGTGACGAGGATCGAGCTGAAGGCGTCCTGAGACAAGAAGGCACACGCAGTCCCGACCGGCGATAACCGTCCCCTCGACCTCCCCCGCGCGGCCCCGGGCCACGCTAGCGTCGAACGGGGAGGAGACTTCACATGTCGAGCCGGCAATCCTGGACCGTCGCCGCGCTGTGCGGCGTTCTGATCACGGTGGCCTCGATTTCCTACGGGGCGGGGAAGAAAGGTGGGGGCGGCGGTACGCCCTCCTATTCGGTCACCGACCTGGGGACGTTCGGCGGGACGACGAGCGACGCGTACGGCATCAACGGCGACGGGCAGGTCGTCGGTGACGCCACGACGGCGGCGGGAACCTACCACGCGTTCGTGTACGACAACGGCACGATGAAGGACCTGGGCCTCGCCGGCACCTCGGCGACCGCGCGCGCGATCAACTCCTCCGGACAGATCGTGGGGTACTACTACGACGGAGCGTACGAGGCGTTCCTGTATTCGGGTGGGAAAGTCACCGATCTCGGAAACCTCGGGGGCAACTACAGCGCAGGATACGGCATCAGCTCCACGGGGCAGGCCTGCGGGAGCGCCGACACGACGTCGAACGACGAGCATGCGTTCCTGTGGTCCGCCGGAACGATGACCGACTACAACTGCTTCGGAGGGAACTACAGCTCTGCGCGCGGCGTCAACACGTTGGGGCAGGTCGTCGGGTTCTCGTACCTGCCGAACGGCGCGTTTCACGCGTTCGTACGCCAGGGGAGCTTCGCGACCGACCTCGGCACGCTCGGAGGCGACTACAGCGAGGCCGAAGCCGTCAACGACGCCGGCCAGGTCGTGGGCCAGGCGTATCTCCCCGGAAACGGCCGGGCCCACGCATTCCTGTGGATCGCGGGATCCTCGATGCGGGACCTCGGAGAGCTCGGCGCGTACTACAGCGAGGCCGAAGCGCTCGATTCCACCGCGAGCCGGATCGTCGGGCGCGCGGCGATCCCGAACAACACCGGATACATCGTGTATCACGCCTTCCTGTACGCGAGCGGCAGGATGACGGACCTCAATACGTTGATTCCGGCGACATCCGGCTGGGTGCTCGGCGACGCGACCGGAGTCAACGACTCGGGGCAGATCGTCGGCACGGGGACGGTTGGGGGGCAGCCGCACGCGTTCTTGTTGAATCCGAGGTGAGGGGTCGAGGAGACTCCAGCTTCGATTGTCGTAGTGATCTCCGGTAGCGTTCGTCGGTCATAATGCCCGGCGTCCCGGAGGTCCCGATGATCGCCACCTCGCGCCTCGCTGTCGCTCTCCTCGTTTCGGCTATCGTTTCCGTCCCGATCCTGGCCAGCAGCAGCGGGACCCACCACACGTCGACGTCCACGCACACGACCTCGACAAGCTCCCACGCAACTCACACCCACCATCACTCGAGCCACACCACCGCGACGACGCACACGGCGGGCAACCATCACCACCACGAGAGCGCTCCCGGCGAGCGCGACTCGGAAGGGCGGCTGAAGCGGAGCACCGCGGCCAAGGATGCATTCAAGCGCGAGCATCCCTGCCCGTCGACGGGAAAGAGTACCGGCGCGTGCCCCGGCTACGTGATCGATCACGTGATCGCGTTGAAGCGCGGAGGGAAGGACGACCCGTCGAACATGCAGTGGCAGACGGTCGCGGACGCGAAGGCGAAGGACAAGGTGGAGTAATCGGTCGCGATTACTTTTCGACCGGAAACCCCTTGAATCCCTTCCCGAACGCAACGTCGAACTCGCGGATCACGCGTCCGTGGCGCATCAGCGGGACGCGGGTCTTGGCCGAGACCGACTCGAACGCGCCGCGCGCGTCGTCGAAGTAGCCGGGCTCCTGCAGGTCGTCGACGATCACCGCGTTCCAGCCGTGCAGGTCGGTCTCCTCCTTCCAGCTGTTGTAGGCCGCACCGTTCCGCCCGGCGGTTTCCCAGAGGAAGACCGGAGGCTGGCCCGGCGCGTAGAACGACACCAGGCCCGCGACCGCGTACCCGTTGCGGCACAGGAGGAACCCCGGTCCCGGGTTTTCCGCGAGGAGGCGGCCGATCGGGTCGCCGAGCTGCCGCCAGTCCACGACGTCCTGGAGGCGGTCGGTGGTGAGCCTGTTCGAGTTCGAGTATGTCCAGGTGAAGTGAACGAGGTCCGGATCGAGCGGGATGACGTAGAGCGCGCCGACGAGCAGGAACGCCGGGACGGCCGCGCTCGTCAGGAGCACCGGCGCCAGGCGCCGCGATGCCGCCTCGGTCACGAAGGCGGCGGCCGCCACCGCACCGGTGATGTACGAGACGGCGGGCCAGTGGACGTCCACCGACGCATGCAGGGTGTAGCCGAAGTAGAAGAGGAACGGCGCGGCCATGTAGGCGCCGAGGAACACGGCGCGCTCGTCCGCGCGGCGCCGCCAGCACTGCCACAGCGCCCAGACGAGCCCGACGAACAGAACGGGGGTGACCGTGAAAAGCTGCGTGGCGAGAAGCTCGCCGAGGTGCTGGAGCGAGAAATGCTCCGGCACGCCGTACCCGACGCGCATCAGGAGCGTGACCCAGCCGTGGCGGCTGTTCCAGATCACGTTGGGCGAGAAAATGAGCAGGGCCAGCGCCGCCGCGGCGTACGGCTCCCGCCGCTTGATCCACGCTCTGCCGCTCTTCGTCCCGAGAAGGACGATGGCGGTCGCCGGGAAGAGGAACACCGCCGGGAGCTTGGTGAGGAGGGCGCACCCCGCCGCGGCCCCTGCCGCGAGCCAGGCCAGGCGGCGGCCGTCGAGAGCCGCCTTCTTCACGCCGTACACCGTGAGGGTCCAGAAGAACGCGTGGAGCGCGTCGGTGGTCGCGATGACCCCGCCCGCGCAGACGATCGGCGTCATCAGGAGCGCGGTGCTTCCGTAGAACGCCGCGCGAGCGCCGTACAGCTCGGACCCCAGCCGGAAGGCGAGCCCGAGGACGCCGGTCATGGCGAGGACGGAGACCAGCCGGATGGCGCGCTCGGTCGTCCCGAAAAGGCGCGTCTCGAGCGCCATCGTCCACGCGATCAACGGCGGGTGCTCCGGATACCCGAATGCGAGGTGGCGCGACCACTGCCAGTGCATCAGCTCGTCGCCCGACAGCTGTACCCAGCCCGCGTAGAGGAACCGGAAGACGAGGCTCGCGAGCAGCAAGGCGAGGAACCACCGCGCGTAGGGTGTCTTGGTCACCGCGGGATTGTCCTCTGTCCTGGGCTGTTGCCGGGGGAGTCGCGCACCCAGCGCCTCCTCCCGAGCTGCAAAGGGGGGGATGGGGGTTGGGAGGAAGCGCTGGGTTTCGTCCTTGACCTGACTTACGGGCTTCCGGGCCGGGCGGCTACCCGGCGGCACGATTGGTGTTGCGCGCATGCAACGGGCGGGGTGCCCGCCGCGGGGCTACTTCTTCTCGACCGGGACGACGTCCCACTTCGACCGGGCGTCGATGAACAGGAGGCAGTCGGCCCCCTCGGCGCACCTGGTCGTGTGGTTCTTCTTGCCGGTGAACGAGAAGCCGGAGCCGGCGGGCAGGCTCTTCTCCGCCCCCCCCTCGGGACCGAGCACGAGCGTGCCGGAGATCACGGCGCCGTAGTGGTCGGCATTGTGGAAGTGCATCGGGGCGCTGAAACCGCCGGGCATCTTGATGAAGAAGTGAGCCGCTCCCTTGTTCGGGTCGCCGTGGAGCGCCGCGATCTTGAGGCCCGGGAACTCGGGGACGTCGCTCCACTTCAGATCGGAGGCGGCCATCAGGACGGCGTGCCCCGCGGGCTTGGCGGCCGGCTTCGCCGCGGCATCGGCGGCGACGGCGGGGACGAACGCGGCGATCAGAGCGGCGACGGCGAACGAGCAGGCAAGACGCGACACGGCGGATTTCATCTTTGACCCTCCATTTGGTCGGGCGGAGTCTAGCACCGCGCTCGCATCAGGGATCGAAGATCTTCCCCGGATTCATGATGTTGTTCGGATCGAAGGCCGCCTTGATCGCCTTGAGGTACGCGATCTCCTCCGGCGAGCGGCTGTATCCGAGATAGTCCTTCTTGAGAAGGCCGACCCCGTGCTCGGCGGAGATGCTTCCCTGGTGACGCTGCACCGCCTCGAACACCCACCGGTTGACCTCGCGGCACCGCGCGAGGAACTCGTCCTTCGGAAGATCGGCGGGCTTCAGGATGTTCAGGTGCAGATTCCCGTCGCCGATGTGCCCGAACCAGACGATCTCGAAGCCGGGATAGCGCTCGGCGACGATCCGCTCGATCTCCTCGAGGAACGCCGGCAGGCGGGAGACCGTCACCGAGATGTCATTCTTGTACGGGGTCTGTCCGGAGATCGCTTCCGAGATGTCCTCGCGCAGCCGCCACAGCTTCCGCGCTTGCGCCGCGCCGTGGCCGGCGACCCCGTCGCGCACGAAGCCCGCCCGGACGCACTCCTCGAACACGCTTGCGGCGTCCTCGGCCGCGCCGCTGCCGGCCGCCTCGAACTCGAGCAGCGCGTAGAACCGCGACGGCGTGGGGAAAGGGCGCTCGTGCTCTCCGCGCGCGAGCACGTGGCGCAGCGCGCTCTCGGAGAAGAACTCGAATGCCGTGAGGTCGATCCGTTGCCTGAAGGCGCGCAGCGCCTCGATCGCGTCCCGCATCCGGTCGAGTCCGAGCACGAGCACGCCGGCGTCGCCCGGAGCGCGCGAGAGCCTCAGCGTCGCCTCGGTCACGAAGCCCAGCGTGCCCTCCGCGCCGATGAAGAGGTGGCGCAGGTCGTACCCCGTGGCGTTCTTGACGAGACCCTTGTTCAGCTCGAGGACGTCGCCGCGCCCCGTGACGACCGTCAGTCCCGCGACCCGGTCGCGCGTCATGCCGTACCGGATCACCCGGACGCCGCCGGCGTTCGTCGAGACGTTGCCGCCGATCCGGCTCGAGCCCGTCGCTGCGAACTCGACCGGGTAGGACAGGTCCCGCTCCTCGGCGAACCTCTGCAGGTCGCGGGTGATCACGCCTGCCTCGCAGCGGACGGTGCGGTCGTCCGGTGAGAAGTCGAAGATCCGGGTCATCGCGTCGAAGGCGACCACCACCTCGCCGCTCGCGGCGAGCGCGCCGCCGCTGAGGCCGGTGCGCCCGCCGGACGGCACGAGGGCCACGCCGTGCTCGTTGGCGAATCGCACGATCGATCGGACCTGGGCGGTGCTCCGCGGCAGGACGACGCACGAGGGAGCCGGATCGAGGAACGTCGTCGCGTCGGTGCCGAACGCCCGGAGCGCGTCGTCGTCGGTGAGGACCTGCGACGCGTCGAGGATGGAGCGGAGGCGTTCGAGCAGCTCTGGAGCGATCAAGAGGCAAGAATTCTACATTCTGCCGAACGTCTTGCGGTCGCGCCATCGCGCGGATTGCTTCCGGGACATTCCACCTCGACGAGCGTTCCGTTCGACGTACGTATATCGTCGACCGTGCTCCTGGGCGGAGTTCCTCGAAGGGGTCCCGGACTCAGGCGCAGGAGCCGAGTCGAGGACGAGATGAGGGAATCGATAGTGACGACCCAGGCAAAGACTTGTTCGTTCTGCCACGGAAGCGGTTCGTGCGCGCTGTGCTCGGGCTCCGGCGCGCGCACTCGGAAGCGCGGGTTGTTCCATCGCCGCGTCCGCGTGAAATGCTCGGGGTGCGGCGGCTCCGGGATCTGCGAGCTGTGTCACGGCGCCCGCGTGCCCGAGCTCCTCCCTGCCGCCGTCCGAGCGGACTGATCGCCGGCCACGCGGGCGCGGGCCGGCGATCCCTCTCATCGCGCCGCTCTACTTCCCCGCCTTCGGCTTCGGCATGTCCGCCGGGTTGACGTAGGTCAGCTGAAACGGCCCCATGCCGTGCACCTGGACGACCGCCGCGGTCGTGGCCATGGCGTAGTGGTGCATCTCGGCGGGAAGCAGCACGTACCCGCCGACCGGCAGATCTTTCATCGACGCGCGGTCGAACTTGTCTCCCATTCCGATCCCGAAGGTGCCTGACATCACCGTGACGTGCTCGTCGGTGGGATGCCAGTGCGGCATGATCTTGTACCCGGCCGGCATCTGTAGCCGCACGACGTAAAGCCCGGGCTGGCCCGGATCCCCGGAGATGACTGTGAATTTGGCGTTCTGCTCGAAGACCGGCGGCGGCGGTCCCCACTTGAGCTCCGACGGCATCGAGATGACGTGGTTGGCCGCTTTCCCCCCCTGAGCCATCGCCGCGACCGCCACGAGCGCGACCGCGAGCACACTCCAAGCGAAACGATTACGCATCTGGCCCTCCTCCCCGCGCACGATGTCGCGGCGGATGGGCGCAGCTTACTCCCATCCGCGAAAAACCTCGCAGGTGCCACCCGGCGGAGCCCTCCGCGGGCTGCGAACGGGGAGGTTCCCCGAGGGCTCCGGTTCGGGTGATTTGCCGAGCGCGGCATCCCGTGAAAACCTGAGAACAGGGTTCAGGGGTCGGGAGTATCGTGGCCTGGCGGTATTCTCGATCCAAGCACGCTCGTCCGTGGGCACGCGGACGGGCCCACCTCCGGGGGAGCACGCATGAACCAGCCTCAGCTGAAGGAAGTCGATCCCGAGACGAGCCCCGATTCCCGATCCGCCCTGCTGCGGCAGCTCGTCGCCCACTTGAGACAGCACCGGACCCGCCTGCGGGAAGAGTGGGCGCAACGCATCACGGAGGCGCGACTGCTCACCGCGATGTCGAAAGAGGAAATCTTCGCCGAGGCCACGTCGGTCTACGACAACTACGTCGAGGCGCTCGAGACCGGGACGTTCGAGGCGCTGCAAGCGTATGCGCGCAACCTCTCGGAACGCATCATCCCGAGGGGCGTCGAGACGCACGAGGTCGTCGGCATCGTGCTCCTGCTCCGCGACGTTCTCGCGCGCTCGCTGTTCGCCACCTACCGCGAGGACTTCTCGCTCCTCAATCGCGTCCTCGACGAGTACGAGCCGGCCGCGAACCGGATCGCGACGACGGTCGCCGTGGGGTTCGTGCAGGAGCGCGAGCGGACGATCCGCGAGCAGCAGGAGGCGATCCGCGAGCTGTCGACCCCGGTCCTCCAGGTCCGCGACCGGCTGCTCATCCTGCCGATCATCGGCGTGATGGACCCGCAGCGGGCCCGTCAGCTCACGGAGCAGCTCCTCCGCGGCATCCGGGCGAATCGCGCCCGGGTCGTCGTGATCGACATCACCGGCGTGGCGGCCATCGACTCGCACGTCGCGAACCACCTCGTACAGACCGTAGAGGCGTCGCGCCTCCTCGGGGCCACCGTCATCGTGACCGGTCTCTCGTCGGAGATCGCGCAGACGCTCGTCAACATCGGAGTCGACCTGGCGAAGATGACGACCGTCGGCGACCTCCAGGGAGGCATCGAGGAGGCGGAGCGCCTTCTCGGGTACAAGGTCGTTCCGCTGGGCGAGCGCGCCCCGCAGAACTAGGAGCCGAACTCGTGCAGGTCCCTATCCTCAAGCAGGGACCGTTCTTGATCGCCACGGTGCAGTCCGCTCTCGGCGACGCCGACCTGCTCCAGCTGCGAGACTCCCTCGTGGCGCAGGTCGGCCGGTTCCGCTCCCTGGGAGTCATCATCGACGTCACGGCCCTCGACGTGATGGACTCCTTCGCCTCCAAGACGCTGCGCGACATCGCGTACATGATCCGGCTGCGGGGTGCAACGACCGTCATCGTCGGGATCCAGCCCGAGGTCGCGTTCGCGATGGTGCAGCTCGGACTCACCCTCTCGGGCGTCGCGACGGCGCTCGACCTCGAGGAGGGGCTCGCGTACCTGCAGCATGCCGTGCGCGGGTCCCCGATCGGAACGGGCTCTCATGCACAATGAGAGCGAGACGTCGATCCGCACCGACGCCGACATCGTCATCGCACGGCGCGCGGGGCGGGACATCGCCGCTTCGCTCGAGTTCTCCGCCACCGACCAGGTCCTGATCGCGACGGTCATCTCCGAGCTCGCGCGCAACATCCTGATGTACGCGAGGCAGGGCGAGATCGTCGTCGACCGCATCTACGACAACGGCCGCAAGGGGCTCGTGGTGGTCGCGCGCGACCACGGCCCCGGCATCGACGACGTCGGCAAGGCGCTCGAGATCGGGTACTCCACGTCCGGAGGGCTCGGGCTCGGGCTCCCCGGGGTCCGACGCCTGATGGACGAGTTCGAGATCTCGTCGCGCACGAACGACGGCACGACCGTGACGGTGCGGAAATGGCATTCGTGATCGGGCCGGGAATCGACTGGGCCTCCGCGGGCACAGCCCGGGTCCCCGGCGACGTGTCCGGCGACGCGTGCATCGTCGCGCCGTACGCGGGAGGCGTCCTCGCCGGCCTCGTCGACGCCATCGGCCACGGTCCCGAGGCGGCGGAGGTCGCGCGGCGCGCGCAGCAGGTCCTCGAGCGGGATCCGGCGGAGTCGCCGGGGCGTCTTCTGGCGCGCTGCGACGAGGAGCTGCGGGGCTCCCGGGGGGCGGTGATCTCGCTCGGCTCGATCCGTCACGATCCGCCCCGGATCACCTGGGCGGGTGTCGGGAACGTCTCCGCACTGCTCCTGCGGTTCGTCGGAAGAGGGCGAGAGGACCAGATGCTCATCGCCGCGAGCGGGGTCCTCGGATCGTTCTCGCCCGTCGCGGTCGAGCGCTCGGTCGACCTGCGGCCCGGAGACCTCCTGATCATGGCGACGGACGGCCTTGACATGGGATTCGCCGAGCACGTCGACCGCAAGATGCCGCCGCGCCCGATCGCGGACGGCATCCTGGCGCAGCACGCGACGGGACGGGACGACGCGCTGGTGCTCGTCGCCCGCCTGAGGCCGCCGAGCCCATGAGCGCGGACGTGTCCCTGCGGGAGCGGTACGTCTCGGCCGGGCGCCGCAGCCTCGTCGAGCACGGCGAATCCGCGAAGCAGCGCGGGTACGACCTTGGCCGCGAGGCCCTGCGCTCCGGGGTCGGACTGCTCGAGATGGTGAGCCTCCAGCACGAGGTGCTCCGCGAGCTCTCCCGGGCCTCCGCCGGCGGGGCCCTCTCCCCGGAAGCGCTGCGCGCGCTCACCGCGTTCTTCGTCGAGAGCTTGGCGCCGTTCGAGATGGTGCATCGCGGATTTCGCGATTCCAACGAGGAGCTGCGGCGGCTCAACGAGCGCCTGAACGTCACCCTCGAGCAGGCGATGACCCGTGTCGCCCACATCCTCCACGATCAGGTCGGCCAGGTGCTGGTCGCGGCGCACCTCGCGCTCGAGGACCTCGCGCGCGACCTGCCGCCGACCTCGCGCGGCCGGATCGTCGAGATCCGGACGATCCTGGAGCAGATCGAGGAGCAGCTCCGCTCGGTCTCACGCGAGCTCCGGCCGACCCTGCTCGACGACCTGGGGCTCATGCCGGCGGTCGAGGCGCTCGCCTCCGGGGTCGCGGCGCGCGGTCACATCGGCGTCGACGTCTCCGGAGCCAACCCGGGCCGGCTGCCGCAGGACATCGAGACCGCGGCGTACCGGATCGTCCAGGAGGCTCTGACCAACGTGCTGCGACATGCGCACGCCTCGCACGTCCGGCTGCGCTTCCGCTTGCGGGCGGGGATGCTCGCGTTCTTCGTTCACGACGACGGGGTCGGCTTCGAGCTCGAACCGAAGGAGACGGTGGGGTCGGCGGGGCTGGGGCTCGTGGGAATTCGGGAGCGCGCCAAGGCGCTGGGAGGGTGCGTCCGCATCCACTCGCGCCCCGACGCGGGATGCAAGATCTTCGTCGCTCTTCCGATGGGGAGGTGAAATGTCCATTCGCGTGCTGCTGGCTGAAGATCACGTGCTCGTCCGTCAGGGGCTCCGCTCGCTCCTCGAGCGCGAGGGGTTCCAGGTGGTCGGGGAGGCCTCGAACGGCGGCGAGGCCGCCCGTCTCGCTGCGAGCACTCGGCCCGACGTCGCGGTTCTCGACATCGCGATGCCGGTGATGAACGGGATCGAGGCGTGCGGGGAGCTGCGCCGGGCATCCCCCGATACCCGCGTCGTGATCCTTTCGATGTACAGCGACGATCAATACGTCATGTCGGCGCTGAAGGCCGGCGTCTCCGGATACGTGCTGAAGAGCCGCGCCGCCGGTGACCTCGTGCACGCGATTCGCGAGGCCTCGCTCGGCGGGTTCACCCTGAGCCCGGGGATCTCCCGGGCGGTCGTCGAGGCGCACCTGGCGAACCGCGGCGTGCCCCCGGATCCCCTGACGCCGCGAGAGAGGCAGATCCTCCAGCTCGTCGCGGAAGGAAAGAGCACCAAGGAGGCCGCGGCCGCGCTGAACATCAGCGTCAAGACCGCCGACACGCATCGCAACAACCTCATGCGCAAGCTTGGCGCCCACTCTGCCGCGGATTTGGTGCGCCACGCGGTGCGGCGGGGGCTCGTGCAGGTCTGACCGCCGGATCTCGGGTACTTCCCGATCTCGGAGTCCGGTTTTCACCCGATCGCGGGCGCGAGCCTCCGCCCGTACGCTTCTCCGCACCCTCATCACCGAGGAAGGGAGAGGTCATGAGAGTCGGCGGCGGAACGGTGCTCCGGACCCTGGCGATCGCGGCGGCGCTCATCGCGCTCCGCGGCGCCACGGCAACCGATCTGGAAAGCCCCATCAAGAAATTCGAGGCCCGGCGGGAGGGCGCGGATCTCGTGTTGACCTGGGCGCTGCAGGGCCGGCACGACGTCGCCCGGGTCGTCGTGCGCGGCGCCGAGCGACCGGAGTGCCCTCAGACTCTCGAGGCCGGATTCCTCGTCGCGGATCTCGAGATCACCGAGAAGCGGGCGGGGCAGTTCCGCGTCCACGAGCTGCCGGCGGAGATCCCGTACTGCTTCAGCATCTTCGCCGTCAGCGCGTCCGGCGTGGCCTCCGCTCCGGTGTCGGCGGGCCCTCGCATCGAGCTCGCCCCGCCGCCGCCCGTCGCGAACCTGCACCGGACGTCCTGAGAGCGGCGCCCCGGGCCAGATCCACGACGACCGGCCGGTGGTCGCTCATCGCGTCCCACGGGGGGCGGTCGAGGATCTCGACGCCGCGCAACCGGCGCCTCCACGTACGGGGGATGAAGCAGTAATCGATGTGGTAGGGGCGCGACCGCCGGCGCAGGAGGTAGAGCGTCGCCCGCGACTCCGACCCGAACGACTCGCCCGTGAACGCGTGATACGCGGAGACGAGCCCGAACTGCTCGCTCATCCGGCGCGCGACGCGCGAGAAGTCGGTTGGCCGGCGCGGGTTGTCCCAGATGACGTTCCCGTTGAGGTCCCCGATCACGACGCTCGGAGCCTCGGCGAGGAACCGCGCGTACGCGGAGAGCGCCGGGTCGAGGCCCTCGATGTAACGGTGCTCCTGGCGCGTCCAGACCAGCAGGAGATTGAGCCGCGCCGGTCCGGCCACCCGGACCGGCACGATCGACCAGGGCGCCGCCGGCGCGATCGGGCCAAGGGCGACCGTGAACCCGGCGCCCGGCACGACCGCCAAGCCCTTCCTCGGATTGGGACCGAGCCAGAGATGGCCGGCCGGAAGCGCCGCCGGGCGCTGCGCCTCCTGGAGCACACAGACGGAGGCTCCGAGAGCCGCGACCGCCTCGGCGGTCTTGCCGGCCGTGGCGCTGCAGCAGTTCCAGGTCGCGATCCGGAGAGAAGGGGCCATCACGCCGCGCGGGTTCCGATGTGCCCCGCGATGATACCTTCGTGCCGGCGGGGGGAGACCACCGGGCCGACCGGAGACGAGAACAACCGTGCGTCGCGAAATTCCTGCCTTCCTGGGACTGGCGCTGCTTGCCACCTCTTCGCTCGCGTCCGCACAGATCGCAGACCCCGATGACGCCCCGACGATGGCGGCCAAGAAGACCGCCGATACCGAGTCGCCGTCTCCCGACGGCGTGCGATTCAAGGCGCTGACGCCCATCGAGGACGTCGAGTGGCACACGCCGCACCCAGGGTATCTATGGCTTCTCCAGAAGATCGCGAGCGGAACGGCCGACAAGCGGATCATGCGGCAGCACTACTGGCTGCACACACGCCTCGAGCCGTTCGATCGCACGTTCCCGGCCGGCTGGCGGGAGGCGGCACGCGCCCGGCAGCTTGCGCCGTCTCCGGCCACGCGCGCGGCGTCGGCCGCGGCGGCCCTGCCCGCGGTGGGTCGTTGGATCCCCTCCGGGCCGTCGACGATTCCCGGGCGGGTCAGCGGCCTTGCGCGTCCGGCCGGGATCCCGGGCGCAATCCTCGTCGCGATGGCGGACGGCGGCGCCTGGCTCACGCGCGACGACGGCGCGCACTGGGACGCCCTCACCGAGCGCGAGGCGACGCAGGCATCGGGCTCGGTGCTCGCGGATCCGACGGATCCGCGCGTGCTCTACTGGGGAACCGGGGAGGGAAACGGGGCGATCGACAACTACGGCGGGATCGGCCTCCTCCGCAGCACCGACGGGGGACGAACCTGGTCGGCGTCGAACAGTTTCTCCGGGACGATCCGGTGCCTCGGGATGGACGTCTCGTCGCCCCAGACGATCTGGGCGTGCGGGAACGACGACCTCTATCGCTCGAACGATGCCGGGGCCTCCTTTGCGAAGGTGGCGGGGCCCGCGGGCACGTATGGGGCCTCGGCGGTCGCGATCCGTCCCGACCGTCCCGCGACGATCTTCGCCGGCATGTGGGCGGGGGGCGTGTGGCGCAGCACCGATTCGGGCGCGACGTGGGCCCGTCTCGCCGGCGGCCTCCCCGCGGACCTCGGACGCTCCGACCTGTCGATCTGCCGCGCCAACCCCAACGTCATGGTCGCGGCGAGCGAGCTGAACAGCGGCCAGGTGTGGAAGTCCGCCGACGGCGGCGACACCTGGGCGTTGCTGTCGGCCGCGCCGTCGGGTGGGGTGCAGACCTGGTACGACCTGACGGTCGCGATCGCGCCCGACGACTGCAACACGATCTACTGGGGCGGGCAAGGGTCGTACGTGACCCGTGACGGCGGACAGACCTGGGCGCAGATGCCGACTTCGGGGACCGGGAGCGCCGGGTGGGACTACCACGCGATCCTGACCGGGCCGAACGGCGAGGTCGTTCTCGGCGCCGACGCGGGCGTGTTTCGCAGCACCGACTGGGGCGCGACGTTCGCGCCCCGCTCCGACAATCTACCGACGACGCAGTTCTACGGCGGATGCGGCCACGATACCGACGCCACGTGGCTCGCGGGCGGAACCCAAGACAACGGGACCGATCAGTCCTCGAGCGTGCAGCCGTGGCGCTACGTCCTCGGCGGCGACGGCGGCAAGTGCATCGCGACGGCGAGCAGGATCCTCGCGGAGTACACGACGACGAACATCCAGCGCTCGCTCGACGGCGGCGCGACGTTCTCGGACGCCAACTCCGGCATCCGCACCACGGATCCGAAGCCCTGGGTCGGCATCATCGCCCGCGATCCTTCGGATTGGAGCACGTCATACGTCGGGACGTACAAGATCTACCGGACGACCGACTTCCACGACACGTCTTGGGTCCCCGTCTCCGCCCCGCTCTACTACAATCGCCTGGTGACCGCGATCGCGGTCTCTCCTGCGGACCGCAACGTCCTGTGGGCCGGATTCGACTACGGCGGACTGTTCCGGACGACGGATGCCCTCGACGCGGCTCCCGCGTACGCGAACATCCGGGGAGGCTGGCCTTCGCGCGCGATCTCGCGCGTGGCACCCCACCCGTCCGATCCCGGGAGCGCCTGGGTCGTCGTCGGCGGGTTCGGGTATCCGAAGATCGAGCGGACGACGGACTCCGGGACCACGTACGTCGACGTCACCGGCGACCTGCCCGACGTTCCCGTGACCGATCTGGTGGTCGACCCCGGCGACGCGAGCGTCCTCTACGCGGGCACCGACCTCGGCGTGTTCCGCTCCGGCGACGGCGGCGCGCACTGGACGGGCTTCTCGGACGGGCTGCCGCTCACCGCGATCGCGGATCTGTTCCGCCATCCCGCGGGAGGCGATCTCGTCGTCGCGACGCACGGCCGCAGCTTCTACCGGTTCCGGCCCGCATCGAGCGGAGCGGTCGCGGTGCCTGACGGCGACGTGATCCAGGGCGTGCAGATGCGCGCGGAGAGAACCGGCACCGGCGCGCTCTGGCTTCGTTGGGACACCCTGGGCTGCACCGCCGGCGACTACAACCTCTTCTACGGGCCTCTCGGCTCGGTCGCCCAGGGGACGTACACCGGCTCCGTCTGCGGCCTCGGCCGCGGCGGCGAGGCGGTCGTCCCGATGCCCGGCGCTCCGGGCGACAGCCTCTACTTCCGGATCGCCGCCGTGTCGTCGAGCGGTGTCGAAGGGCCGCACGGGTTCGCCTCGGGCGGCGCTCCCTCGCTGGGCTCCGGAGTCGGCTCCTGCGGAGTCACGGCGCACCAGGACGTGGCGAGCTGTCCGTAGGGCGGCGGCGCTGGCTCCGGCCTATCCCAGCAACGCCCGCAACGAGGCGATCAGCTCCGTGTCGCTCGCGTCGAACACGGGCTCGAGATCGTACTGCTCGAAGAACAGCGTCGCGGCCGCCGTCTCGGACATGCCGAGCATTCGTCTCAGCCGCCGGTCCTCGGGGACGAAGCCGCGGCCGAGCAGGCGTCGGACCGCGCCCGCGATCGTGTCCTTGAAGCCGCAGACGTAGACGACCGCCTTGTCCGGACGCACGTCGAGGCCGGGAACCCGTCCGTCGTCGAGCAGGGTCTCGACGCGCCCGGTGAGACCTTTCCATTCCGCGTGGCTCGCGGGACGGCTGACCGTCGGGGTGTAGCGCAGCCCCGAGCGCGAGGCCGCGTCCGCGAGCTCGTCGCGGTACGCAAGCTCGTGCGGATGGCTGACCCCGTGAAGGACGTGCAGGTGGCCCAGGGTCTCCGCGTCCGCGCGGCGGCGCGCATGGCGCACCATGGCGGCGAACGGGGCGAGCCCTGTGCCGGCGGCGACGAGCAGCCGAACCCGGGGATCGGACGGAGGGGCCGTCCGCTCGAGGGTGAACCGCCCGGCGATCTTCTCGCCGAGGTGCAGCCGCGCCCCAACGGGCAGCTTCCAGAGAAGATGGGTCAGCGGCGACTGCGTCGCGGGATCGCGAGCGTATCGGATCAGGAACTCGAGCCAGCGGCGCTCCGCCGGCTCCGAGGCGATCGAGTACGCCCGCTGCACGCCGCCGGTCCCGATCGTGACGTACTGCCCCGGCAGGAACCACGCCTCGCCGGGCGGCGGAACCGCGTCGGGCAGGATCCGGAAGACGACGAGCGTGGGGTCGAGCTCGATCCGATCGACGAGGGTCGCATTGTCGATCATGATGCGCGCGATCCTACTCCTCCGAACGCGAGTCGCAAGCCCCCGGAAAGTCTTGTCAACCTACCGTGGTGCGCTCGCGCTGTGGGCGGCGCGGACGCGGTGAGTCAGCGGTAACGCACGAGGTTGTTGTGCCCGGGATCGACCCGGACCGCGGTCGTCTCCCCGGGGACGTCGAACTCGAATGTCGTCTGAGGCTTGTCGACGAACACCAGGCGCACCTCGGCGTGCCCCCCGACGTCGAGCACGAGCGGCACCATCACGCGCTTGAACCCGCCGTTCCCCGTCTCGCTGACGGTCCCCGTCAATCGCTTGCCGCCCGACGCGGCGGTCAGCTTCGTCTCCACCTTCAGATCGGGCGTGCCGCCCTTTCGAATCCAGTCGTCGAACAGCCAGCCGAGGTCGGCGTGAACGGTGTCCGACGCCGCTCTCGAGAAATCATCGGTCGAGGCCGGGGATCCGGCCGCGCGATCGAGGAACGATTTCGCCGCCGCCGCGAACCGGTCGTTGCCGATCAGCGTGCGCAGCATGTGAACGACCAAGGGGCCGCGGTTGTAGAGGAGGCAGAACGCGTCGCGCTCGTGCTGCTCGCCGCCGGTCGCGGCGACCCCGGAGATCGGACCGGTGCTCTCGCAGTTGGGGGCCTCGCCCCGCCACTCCGCTAGGAACTGCGGGAATCCTTCCACGCCCTTCTTGTCCCCGAGCAGCGTGCCCGTCGCCAGCGCGCCCCAGTACTCCGCGAGAGACTCCGCGAGCCAGTCGTCCTCGTCGGACGCCGGAACGGCGCCGTTGCCGAACCACTGGTGCGCGATCTCGTGCGCCAGCACCATGTTGATCCCGCGGACATACGGGTTCGCTTCCTCGTCGTGCGGCTTGAACGCCTCGGTCGGAAGGATGACGACGCCGGACGTCGAGACGCCCAGGCCGAATTCCGGGGCCTCGACGATGTCCAGCTCGTCGGCGGCCATCGGGCCAAGCAGGCCGGTGTAGAAGCGGATGATCGCACCCGCGAGCTTCGGGAGGTTCTCGAGCACGTTCTTCCGTGCCATCGAGTAACCGTGAACGCGGATCTTCCGCCCGTCGATCGTCTCCTCGTGAGTCACGTACTTTGCCCCGAGGACCGCGATGAACGTCGTCGGCTTGTCCGAGCGCGACTCGGTCTCGATCCAGTCGTCCCCCTCACGGTACGCGGTCTCGTTCCCCGACGTGACCGGGCGCCAGGGTTTTTTGGTGCGCGTCTTGATCGAGAACGTCGGCCGCCGTTCGACCCGCCAGTTGCGAGGCTCCGGATACCAGTAGCCGGGCAGGAAAAAGAAGTTGTCCCCGTGATGGAGCTTCCAGTCGAGGAACACCTCGCCTTCGGTCTCCACGTGAAGCTTGACCTCGGCCGGCCCGTCCGCGAGCGGGGGAAGCTCGACGAGAAGCATGTGATAGCGATGCGCGAACGGAAGCTCGTGCCCCTCGCCGTCGAGGACGCGATGCGTCTCGAGGCGATTGACCTTGGAATCCCAGTCGGAGGAGTCGGGGTCGAGGGAGTTCGAGAGGCGAAGCCCCAGGACGCGCGCGCCCTTCGGGCCCACGACGCGCAGATCGAGGTCGGACACGATCGTGCCGCGCTTGTTGTCGGCGGTCGCGATCGAGAAGTCCGCGTGTCGCAGGGTCGCCGACACCGTCCGGGCACCGGCCCGGTTCTCGAGAACGTGACCCGCGAGGGTCTCCGTGAACCGGGCGTGGTAGTCGACGAGCTTCCGGAATCCGAACAGATCCTCACGGTTGGCCCAGATCTCGTCGTACTCGTACCCGACGCGCTGGAGCCCTCCCGCGAACTCGACATACGCCCAGCGCCCGGTCCCGTTCATGCGCGCTTGCGCAAGCAGGAAGTCGATCGACGGATCGGTCGCGCGCACGAGGCGGATCGCCTCGTCGAGCTCCGAAGCGGCGCCCGGCGGCGGGGCTTCCGCCGCTCCCGTGGCCCCCGCCGAGCCGTCCCATTCCTTGGCCCAGAGCGGCTCGGAGAAGATCACGATCGCCTTGGTGAACCGATCGGAAATGGCGCCCGGCGTCGATGCGAGACCCGGCGCCACGCGCGCGCGGTTGGTTTCGAGAACGGCTTTCTCGCTCGGCGCTGCCGCCGCATACGTCCAGCCGCCCGAACCCGTGAGCCACAATCCCACCACCGTGCCGTCCTTCGCGACGATCGGTGTGGCCGTCGCGTCGGCGATCGAGATCTTCAGCTCCCCGATGTCCAGCGCGTCCCCTCGCAAGTGACGCCCGGACTCCGCAAGCCGGAACGACGCGTACGCATCGACCGTCGCCGAGAGGCCGGGGGCCTGCGCCGGTGCCGGAACGTCGGCATGTGAGGGCATTGCGCTCGACGCGCAGACCACGATCGCCGCCACCCGTGAGAATCGCATGCGCCTCCCCTCGCTCGTCCGAAAGGCGACATTATGCATCCTCGTTCGTCATCGATTCCGAGTTGCTCGGTCCGATTTTTCGGAGGATGATCGCCCGGTGCGTCGGGCCCCCGCGTCTCTCATCCCGGCACTCGTCAGCCTCGTGGCGGTGACCGCGACCTTCGCGAGCCCGCCTCCCGCGTGGACGACCCGTCTCTTCGCCGACGAGATCGCGCGCGCCGATCCGGCGGGCTCCTCGGCGGGGTCGCCGTCTCCGGCGGAATCGCCCCCCGAGAAGAAGCGCCGCTGCTCTGATCCCGGCGCCCGCGCGAGCGAAGGACGGTGCCTGCCGCAGCTGTTCGCGCACGACGCCAAGGAGGTTTTCACGGCGCCCGCGCGCTGGACGAACCGGGAGTGGGCGCTGTTCACCGTGGGCACGCTCGGCATCGCGACGCTGATGGTGAGCTTCGACGACCGCCTGCGGTCGGCGGTGCTGAACGACCCGGGAGGAGTCAAGGACCAGGTCGCCAGCTTCTTCGAGCCGCTCGGTTCGTGGGGGTCGTTCGTCGTCCTCGGAGGGTTCTACGCGGGGGGGCTCGCGGCGCACGACGACAAGGCCCGGGGCGTGGCGATCGACGGCCTCACCGCGAGCGTCATCTCCGGCATCATCATCACGCCCGTCCTCAAGAAGGTGTTCGGCCGCAGCCGGCCGGACGAGGGGCAGGGACCCCACGACTTCAGCCCGTTCCACGGCGGCGGGTCGTTCCCGTCCGGGCACGGAACCCAGGCGTTCACGGTCGCTTCGGTGATCGCGACCACGTACCCGAAGGCTTGGGTCCGCGCCGCGTGCTACGTCCCCGCCTCGCTGGTGCTCTACGCGCGCATGCGGCACGACGCGCACTGGGCCTCCGACGTCGCCGCCGGGGCCTTGATCGGCTACAGCGTCGGCAGCACGGTCGTGCGCACGAACCTCCCGCAGCGTCTCGGCGCACGCCACGTCGGCGTCGTCCCGATGCTTGGGCCGAAGGGCTCCGGAGCGGTGCTCACCGCGCGCTTCTAGACAGGTCGACTCGCCGTAGCGGCCGCGCCACCCCGGGGCCGCGCCTTGGGGAGGTCCCTGCCGGTTGCTCGGTGCGGCCCGGCCGCTTCAGGGTTATGGAGGTGGAGCGCGCCGATCGCACGCCGCGCGGCATCTCCGTGCGGATACGGGGTCCGCGCTCTTGCTCGGGTCGTCCAATCGCCGTCCTCGGTCGTCACATAGAAGGTGGAGGCGCCCGCCTCGTCAGGGGAGCCGTACATGAGAACACCGCGGCCTTGCCCGATCTCCAGCATCGCCCTCACGCTCCTTTTCTTCTTCTTCGCGATCGGCGCCGCGCGAGGGGCCACGGCGCAGCTTTCTTCTCCGTTACGCAGCCTCGCCGCGCCACCCGACGCGCAGCACTGGGACTTCCAGGGGCAGGCTCAGCCGGCGGAGTACCTGGGCCGGAAGTGCATCGTGCTCGATGGCGGTGCCGCGATCCTGAAGGACTTCGAGATGCGCGACGGGGTCATCGACGTCGACGTCGCGACGCCCGCCGCCCGCGGCTTCTTCGGCATCCAGTTCCGCCTCACGGAAGACGGCACCACGGCCGAGTGGGTCTACCTGCGCCAGCACAAGTCGGGGTTGCCGGATGCGATTCAGTACACGCCGGTGCTGAGCACGGGGTTGAACTGGCAGATCTACAACGGCCCCGGGTTCACGGGCGCCGTGGACATCCCGAAGGAGACCTGGTTCCACCTGCGCCTCGAGGTGGCGGGCGCGCAGGCGAAGTTCTTCTTCAAGGACATGGACGCTGCCGCTCTCGTCATCAGTGACCTCAAGACCGGCGTACAGAGGGGGCAGGTCGCGCTGGCCGACCTGACCGGCGCAACCTACTTCTCGAACTTCGAGATCCATGCGACGCCCGACGCGCCGTGGGAGCGGCACCTTCCGCCGATGCCGCCGAGCACGCTCACGAAGTGGAGCATCTCGCCGGCGTACGACGCGCTCGCGCGCAATCTCGAGAGGCCACTGTCTCGAGCCGAGAGCGATGCGATCTCCTGGCAGGACGTCGAGGCGGAGCCGCCCGGGTTCGTCGTGCTCTACCGGTACCGGGACGCGCCGCACCCGAGCGTCACGTTCCAGGGGAACTTCGCGAAGCGCCTGGAGCCGCAGCCCGGCACGAAGGTGCTCTACGCGCGGACGAGCCTCGACGTCGACCACGACCAGGTGAAACGGCTCCTGATCGGGTACAGCGACGAGGTGAGCGTGTTCCTGAACGGGAAGATCCTCTACCGCGGCCGTAGCGCGCAGGGGTTCCGCGATCCGGGCTTCCTCGGCATCGTCAATCCCGAGAACGACGCCGTGTACCTTCCTCTGAAGAGGGGGCGCAACGAGTTGATGCTGGCGATATCCGAGCTGGGCGGAGGGTGGGGGTTCGTCTGCAGGCTCGAGGAGATGGAGAGCGGATCGCCGGGTTGACGCGGGCGCATCCGGCATAATCGGCCGCGTGACCGACCGCGAGATCCTCTTCGCCGGGGCGTTTCTCCGCTCGATCGGCACGAGCCTCATCGGCGTCCTTCTCGGGATCTACCTCGCGAAGCAAGAGCTCGACCCCGCGCAGGTGGGGCTCGTGATCGCCGTGGGGCTCGGCGGGGCCGCCGCGGCGGCGCTCGTGGTGACGATCTGGGGCGACGCACTCGGGCGGCGCGACATGCTCAAGATCCTCGCGCTCGCCGGCGCGCTTGGGACGATCGTGGCCGCCTGCTCGTCGCGGCTCGACCTGCTGATGCTCGCCGCCTTCGTCGGCATGCTCAACGGCATGGGGAGGGATCGCGGGGCCGCGCTGGTGCTCGATCAGGCCATCCTTCCGCAGACGACCGGCGACGAGCGGCGGACGCTGGGATTCGCGTGGTACAGCGTGCTGCAGGACGCGGGGCACGCGCTCGGCGCGCTGCTCGCAGGCGCGCCGGTGTTCCTGAGGAACGCCTACGGATTCGGCGAGCTCCCGTCGCTCCGGATCGCGATCGGGATCAATGGCGTCCTCCTCCTCGTCTCCGCCGGCTTGTACACGCGCCTGTCTCCCGCCGTCGAAGCGCCGGAGCGCGCGAGGACGATCGTCGTCTCCGGCGAGAGCCGGAAGAGGCTCTGGACGATCTCCGCGCTGTTCGGCCTCGACAGCCTCGCCGGGGGATTCCTGACGACCTCGCTCCTCTCGTACTTCTTCTTCGAGCGGTTCGGCGTGACCGAAGGGGTCGTCGGCGCGCTCTTCTTCGGCGCGCGGCTCGCGAACGCGGCGTCGCACCTCGGTGCGGCGTGGCTCGCGAAGCGGATCGGCCTCGTGAACACGATGGTCTTCACCCACGTCCCCTCGAGCCTCCTGCTCGTCACCGTGGCGTTCGCCCCGAGCTTCCCGGTCGCCGCCGTGCTGTTCCTGCTCCGCGAGGGGCTCGTCGAGATGGACGTCCCCACGCGCCAGTCGTACGTCATGGCGATGGTGCGCCCCGACGAGCGGACGCTCGCCTCGGGCGTGACCAACCTCGTGCGCCTCGGCGGCTGGGCGATCGCCCCCGCGTTCGCCGGGATGCTGATGCAGGGGAGCTTGCTCGCCGGGCCGCTCTACGTCGGCGCCGCGATGAAGATCGCCTATGACGGGCTGCTGTACGCGGCGTTCCGGCGCGCGAAACCACCCGAGGAGCGATGAGGCGCCGGGTGCCGTGCGAATGCAGCAACGACTCGATCGCGATCGCTGATCGCCTCGATCATCAACGCCGTCGCCGCTGTGCATCGGCAGCACGACCGCGGTCGCCGCCGTCGAGGCCATCCAGAGCGCAATAGCATGGAACGAGAAAGCGAGGTCGCCATGCGCAGACCCATCCATTCCCAGACCATCGCGGCAACCCTGCTGCTCGCCGCTCCGGCGATCGCCAGCGACGACACCCTTGATCCCGCCGCCCGAACGATCTTCAACCTCCGGGTCGCGAGCGCGGTCCTGGAAAGTTACAAGGACGCTCACGGGGAGCTCCCGGACTTGGGGTGGAAGCCGGTGCCCGCGTCGCGGGTCACCGAAGCGCTCGGGGCCGGCATCGGTCCTGAATGGCGAAAACTCCTCTCGGCTCGCGACGGCTGGGGGAATGCGCTGGAATTCGTGATGAAGAAGTCCCACTACATGATCATCAGCCTCGGCGCCGACGGTCGCGAGGACGTGCCCTACGCGGAGATCTTCTCCCGGAACGAAAGCCCCGGCCGGGAGTTCGAGGCCCCGCCCGACGGGCCCGAGCGCGACATCGTCCTCGCGGACGGCGCGCTGAGCCAGCGGCCGGAGCCCAAGCGGTCTCCCGGGCAGGTTGCGATGAGCGAGATCCGCGCGATCGGGACCGCGATCGAGGCATATGCCGTCGACAACAGAGCCTATCCGGGTCCGACCAGCGGGCTGACCACGATCGATGCGTTCGTGGGCGCGCTCGAGCCGATCTACATTCGAACGCTGCCCCGCGTCGATCCGTGGGGGCACCCATTCCTGGTCTGGAGCGACGGGGAGCACTACGCCGTGATCAGCGCGGGGGAGGACGGCGTGCTCGATGTCGACAGCTTCGATTCCGACAACGGCGGCGTGCCCGACTCGTTGGAACCGGCCGGAACCGCCGACCCCGACGCGGACATCGTCTTCGCGGATGGCCAATTCGTGAAGTACCCGCAGGGTGAGACTCCGCCGGGCGACTGAGACCGCAGGAAGCTCGCTTGACGTCGCCTCCGGTCGGGCGTAAGAAAGGGGTTTCGCGAGGAGGCGAACATGAACTCTCAGACGACCAAGCTCGTCCTCGAGGTCGAGGAGATCGAGCGGCGGGAGCGCGGCAGCGGGTCGTGCACGTCGTCCTCGACGAGCCGCCTGTGCACCTGCAGGTGCATCTACCCGAGCACCGGATCCAGCCGCGAAGGCAGCTAGAGGAGAGTCGAGATGAACGAGAAGAAGCCTGCCCCCCTGACGCTCGAGGTCGAGCAGATCGAAAACCGCAGCAGGCCGGGATGCAACGGCAGCTCGTCGACGAGCCCGTTGTGCACGTGCCCGATCGCAGGCGTTCAGCGCTGACGGGTCCGGCCCGCCGCTACTTCGCCTTCGGGACCTTCATGGCGTCGAGCTTCGCCGCGACGTCGGCGCCCGCCGTCTGCGCCTTCACGTGCCGGTCGATGTCGAGGATCTTCCCGTCGGGGCCGATGTAAAACGTCCAGCGGTTCGCGAACCCCATGCCCGGGATGAGGACGCCGTACGCCTCGGCGACCTTCTTGTCGGGATCCGAAAGGATCGGGTAGTCGGTGGAGAGGGACTCGGCGAACTTCTTGTTGGTCTGGGCGTCGTCTGTCGACGCGGTGAAGTACGTCACATCGTACTTCCGGATGGCGGTACCGCTCTCACGGAGCGACTTGCATTCCGCCGTTCAGCCTCCGGTGAACGCCTTGGGGAACCAAGCGAGTACGACGGTCCGGCCCTTGTAGCTCGCCAGGTCGTGGACCTTGCCGTCCGATCCTTGAAGGGCGAAGGGCGGCGCCGGGTCTCCGGGCTTGAGCTCCGCGGCGGAGACGGCATTCGCGAAGCCCGTCGTTCCGGCGAGGGCCAGGAGCGCGCTCAGGATTCGTCTCATGGGCATGACCTCCGGTCGGAGTTTGCCAGCAGCGCCGCGTTTGGGCAATGGGGAGGCTTTCCGCCGGGGGGACGGATCCGGCGCGGCGGGGGATGTGTCCGGCCTTCAATCGCGCCCCTGCATCGCTTAGCATCTTCGGCCTCGGAGGACGTTTCGAGCAAGGAGCGAGCCGATGCCGCGAGCGATCCTCATACCCGTCTGCCTGGTACTGCTCGGTTTTTCCGCGGTGCGGGCCGAGGAGCCGCCGAAGCGGCCCTGGAGCGACGCCGCGGAGCTCGGCCTGACCAGCACCAGCGGCAATTCGGAGGGGACGAACTTCTCGCTCTCGAACAAGTTCAAGTACGCGTGGACCGAGGCGGAGCTGACGATCGACGCGCTGGCCCTGCGGACGCAGAGCCGGACGCGCACGGTCGACAATCCGCCGCCGTACGGCACGCCCGTGGTGACCGACACGACGGCGGTGACCGCCGAGACGTACGCGCTCGGCGGCAAGTACCGGCGCACGATCTCCGAGCGGCTGTTCTGGTACGCGGGCGCGTCCTGGTACCAGAACCACGTGCCTGCGAATCCGGGACCGGGGCCCGACGCGATCTACGCCTTCGAGAAGACCGACACGATCCTGACGGCCGCGCTCGTCGTCAATTTCTGAGGCGAACGGCAAGAAAGCGGCCCCCCTCCGATTCGGGGTGAACTAGTCGGAGGGGGGCCGAGCGTGCGGCCCGGAGGGTCCCAGTTAGTCCCCGATCCGCACATGGTCGATCTCCAGCGAGAATCTCCTGAGTTGTCCGGGGGGTGACCCGGTCCGAAGCAATGCGATTCGCGTGCCCGCGGAACTTGCAGCCGCGAGCAGGGGCCGGGCGGGTTCTACTCGACCTTCCTGCCCGTGAGGTCGCTGCGACCGGCCAACATTACGTGGTCAGCGCGCGGCCCCTCGCGAGAGGCGGTGGGCACGGCCGTTGCAGCAGCGTACAGGGTCCGACCTCGAGGCCGGATCGGAGCCCTCTCCGACCGGGCACGGGGTCCTCCTAGAGGGAGACACGTCATGAAACGCATCGCCATCGGTTTGGCCGTCCTGGCCCTGTCGGCGCTCGCGGCGGTGGCCGCAGCGGACGCGCAGAAGATGAGCACCACGCACGGTCTCGTATCGTCGGTCGACGCGTCGGCCGGCTCGCTCGTCGTCAAGGCGGACGACGGTCACGGCAAGAAGGTCGAGATGACGTTCGTCGTCGACGGCGAATCGAAGATCGTGAAGAACGGCGGCGCGGTCGCGCTCTCCGATCTGAAGCCGGACGACAACGTGACGATCACGTTCAAGATGGCGGAGGGGAAGAACCTCGTCGTGAACATCGGGGTCAACCCGAGCACCTAGCGGCGCGCGCGTTGTCCGCCGGCTCCGCGGAAGCGCCGGGGCCGGCGGCTTCGCCGCCACTGCAGGCTCGCCGGATCGAAGCAGCGATCGGGCCGCGCAGGATCGGGCTCGGCGCATTCCACGACATACCCCGGGCAGGACGCGGTCGCCTGGCCGTTCGCCGGGCAGGGGTTGTCTCGCGCGAACTGCTCCTGCGCACGACGTGTCCTCTCCACACGCTCGTGCAGCTCGCGATCGACGATCACGCGGTCGCGCTCCAACGCGGGGTCGTAAAACCCGCCGCGCACGCATGCGTGCACCCCGCCGTGGGTCTGGTGGCCCATCCCATGCGCGCCCGAGGATCCGTGCCCGGCGCAGGAGCCGCCACCGGAAGACGCGGCCCCGGCGAGGCACGCCGCGCTCACGAGCCATAGGACGCGAACCGGCCCGCTCATCTTCGGATTGTGCTGCCGGCGTCGCCCGGGCGCCACCTTCCCGCCAAACCCGAAAACTTGGAAAACGACGGAGGCCCGAGGCGTCGAAGACCGGCGCCGTCCTGAATTTCGCCTTCAAACGTCTTCTCCAAGCCCTCCGGCGGTTGTAGCCTCATCCGATAGTGGGAAGCTCCCGCGTCGGGAGCGGAAAGCGAAAAGTCGCTCGGGGGGGGCCATGAAAAGACAGACGCGTCTCGTCGTCGCGGCCGTGGTGTCTGCGCTCGCCTTCGCGTCGAAGGCGCTCGCGTTTCCGATCGCGGCGCCCGGGACGGAGTGCCTGAAGCTCGTCGTCAGCAGCACCGATCCGATCATCGCGACGTACCAGGGGAACTCCGCCGCATACAGCAACGATCTGTACCTTGTGCTCGACGCCCACGGGCAGCCCGGTGATGACGGCAATCCCGGGAACGACCTGTTCCTGTTCAACAATCACGCCTCCCAGGTCGGCAGCACGGTGGACCTGGGGTCGTACCCCGTCGGCACCGAGCTGATCTTCCGCCTGTTCGTCAACGACACGGGGTACAGCTACGCCACAGGGCCCGCGAGCCGGAACCCGGACGGCCACTGCCATGCGCGGGCGCAGGCCGGCTGGAGTCCGGGGGAGACCCTCGTCAGCTTCGAGGACCTCTTCGACGGTCCGTTCGAGTACAACGACCTGAGCTTCTCGTTCACGAACACGGCCTCCCACCCCATCACGCTCAGTCCGATCGCGGCGACCAACCCGGTCGGCACGTCCCACACCGTCACCGCGACGGTGGAGAACTCCGCGGGGGGGCCGCTGGTGGGAACAACCGTCGTGTTCGCCGTCAGGAACGGTCCGAACGGGGGTATTCCGGGAACGTGCACGACGAACGCGGACTGCTCCACGGATGCGATGGGCCAGGTGAGCTTCACCTACACCGGCAACGGTGGCGAGGGCACGGATACCATCGGGGCCTGCTTCGTGGACCAGAACGAGGTGCAGTTCTGTGCGCAGGAGGTCACGAAGACCTGGACGTCGGCGACCTGCACGGAAGGCCAGCCGTGCGACGACGGCGACCCGTGCACGAGCAACGACACCTGCACGGGCGGCGCGTGCCACGGGTCACCGCTCGTTTGCGCCCCCGTCGACGATTGCCACCTGGCGGGATCCTGCGAGCCTTCGACGGGACAGTGCACCACCCCGACCGCGGACGACGGCACCGGCTGCAACGACGGCGACGCCTGCACGCAGTCGGACACGTGCGAGGCCGGCGTCTGCGTCGGGAGCGACCCGGTGGAGTGCACGGTCGAAGGTGCCTGTCTCGCTCCGGGAACCTGCGATCCGTCGAGCGGCGCCTGCTCCGAGCCGGTCCCGGCTCCGGACGGAACGCCCTGCGGCACCGACGGCGTTTGCGCCGGCGGGGCGTGCAACCACCTCCCGTCGTGCGCCGGGGCCGCGCCGAGCATCGGGACCCTGTGGCCGCCGAACCACCACGCCGTCGGCGTGGACATCCTCGGCGTGACCGACGCGGACGACGATCCGGTCACGATCCGGATCACCGGAATTGAGCAAGACGAGCCGGTGCGCGGAGCCGGGTCCGGGAGCACGTGTCCCGACGGCGGAGGCGAGGGGACGTCCGCCGCGTGGCTGCGTGCCGAGCGGAGCGGCACGGGAGACGGCCGCGTCTACCATGTCCGGTTCGAAGCAGTCGACAGCCACGGCGGCACGTGCACCGGAGAGGTGACGGTCTGCGTCCCCCACGACCTGTCGGCGCGCGGGGCGGTCTGCGGAGACGGCGGCCCGATCTACGATTCCGCCGGAGACTGCGGCGATGCCGCCGCGGGGAAGGCGACCGCGATCCGCCCCTCCCGTGCGAGGCCTGCCGGCGGGTCGAAGCGCTGACGGCGGAGGCTAGGCGACCCACATCGGCCGGTACGATTCGTCGAGACCGCTGAAGATCCCGGCGATCTCCCGATCGCCCTCGACCAGGACAAGGACGGTCGAAGCGCCGGCCGCCCGGCCGCGCCGGGACTCGCGCGCGATTCCGGTCATCAGCTCCGCGCGGGCGTCGGCCTCGACCTGCGGACGGGGGCGGAACGGATCGCCGGTGCGGTAGCTCACCGCCGCGTGAACCGCCCACTGCCACTCGCTGATGAACCCGGCCTTCACGGTCACGGTGAACTCGGGACGCTCGCAAACGTACGCCATGGATCGGTCCTCCGCGGGGAAGGATCGCGCCCGAGCGTGACCGGAGCGTGACGATCGTGAGCGGAGTTCGTGTCGGGGGAGACTATCCAGCCGGACGCCGCCCGACCTCGAGCAGTCCGCGGCTGAGGAGCGAGCGGATGGTGTCCGCGACCTCCCACGGGCGGATCGGCGCGACCATCGCAATCGAGCGGACGTCCTTCGTGCCGTCGCAGCGGGACAGCAGGTAGCGCTCGACGCTGTTCAGAGCGGTCTCGTCCTCCGCGATGCGCCGGGGCACGAGGCTCGGCAGCTCCGCGGAGACGTTTATCGAGGTGAGCGGCTCCTCGAGGATGCTCGGCGGGAGCAGGAGCGCCACCGAGCGCTCGGGCGTGGCCAGCTCGATGTACCCCTCCTTGTAGAGCTCGTACAGCCGCTGGAGCACCTGGGCGCGCGTGCCGTGGACGTGGAGGGCGATCTCCTCGACCGTGCGCGCGCCGTTGACCGCCTCGTACGCCTGGCGCAGCGGCCACACGGCGCCGATCCGGGGCGACGGCCGCCGGTCCGTGCGGCGGAGGAGCTGCCCCCGTTGCTCGAGAAACAGCGCCGCCTCCGCGGTCTCCTCGATCCTGCGCAGACCCTTCGCGATGACGAAGTGGATCGGCATCGAGACGGGAAGCACGCCGCGCGGCGGGCGCGTGTCGCCGTCGAAGTCGAACCGCGCGTCCGCAACGTCGAACGTGCTCAGGATCGTCTCCTCCGCCTTCGCGGCGAGGAAGCCGTCGAGCACCTCGGCGGAGATGCTGCCGCCGTCGAGGAGAATCTCGCCGAGGCGCCGGCCGTTCCTGTCCTGCTCGCGCATCGCCACCTGGAGCGTCTCCTCAGAGATCGCGCCGTGGAAGAGGAGGAACTGGCCCAACAGCGTCGGCGGCTCCGACGACTGGCAGCCGGTGATGCGGTGGTTGTCCACGACGAGCGTCGTGCCGGCGCGCAACGAGTCGATCGTCAGACGGCCGGAGCGCGCGGTCGTGTCGAGCCAGGAGAGAAGCTCGGGAAGGGGCATCGTGTCGAAGCTTCCGCTCAGCGACATCTCCGGCTCCTTTCGACCCCGTTCGATACTACGCCAAACGGCACAGAAAGACTGTGCTGAATGGCAATATAGGCTCAGAAGGCGCCTCGGTGAAGGGAGAAAATTAAAATATTCCAATAAAGCCCGTTTTTCGAGGATTGACGGCCTTAGCCAGCTGGCGTGGAACTTTCCCCGAGAAGGCAGAAAAACGACTGTGCCAATTGGCATCATGGACGTATCATTGGTCCCATGCCGAAGGGATCCGTCAAACCATCCGTCGAGGTCAGCCGTCTGCTCAAGGAGCGGCGGCTCGGGCTCAACCTTTCGCTGGCGGAGGTTTCGCGGCGGCTCGCCGCGTCAGGTTCCCCCATCCCGCACTCGACGCTCGTCCGGATCGAGCAGGGGAAGCTCGATCCAGGAGTGCGGCGCCTCCACCAGCTCCTGCGCCTCTACGACATCCCGCCTAACCTCGTTGCGGACTTTGTCGATCTCGAGACCATGGCATCCGGAGAGGCGATCTCCGGCGACGACGAGACGCTCTACGAGAAGGCGATCGCCCTGTGGCGCTCCGGCGAGCTCAAGCGCGGGCTCGCGCACTTCTTCGAGCTGCGTCGAAGGTTGGCCGCCACCCCCGGGACCGAGGCGCGGCGCCATCAGGCCACGCTGGGGTTCGCGGTCGCGGCGCGCGACCTCGGGAAATTCCGGCTGGCCAAATCGCTGATCGACGATATGCTTCTCGATGCGCCCGCGGGCGACACGATGACCAAGGCATTCGTTCTGCTGGCCTCAGTCTGGTACGGGCTCGGCTCGATCGAGGTCGCGCGCGCGTTCATCCGCGAAGCGGGGGCGCTGGCGGCCGAGTCGGGCCCGGAGCTCGCGGCTCTCGTCGCACACCAGGACGCGAAGCTGCTCCTCAAGCTCGGGCGCGCAGCCGAGGCGGCCGCGGCGCTCGACAGTGCGGTGTCCCATTACCGGGCGCTCGGTGACGTGTACGGCGAGGCGCGCGCCGCGGTGCTCCGGGTGCGCATCGTCGAGGCGTGCGGCGGGACCTCCAAGGCACGAGCCGCGGCCGAGGCGCTGATCACCTTCGCCGAGAGCCACGGCCACGCGAAGATCGCGCTCACCGGGCGACTCGAGCTCGGTCGCCTGCTGATCGCGGCCGGCGAGCTCGATCGGGGGCTTCCGCTCCTGCGCGGCGCCCTGGGAACGGCGGTTCTCCTCGAGGACCGCAACGCGCGGCTGCTCGCGCACCACCATCTCTGGAGAGCCTATGCGGCGACGGGCGATCGCTCTCGCGCGGAGGTCGAGCTAGACTCGGCTCGATCCCTGGCCCGGTTCGTGGACGACGCGTCAGACGAAGCCGACGATGTCCGGGCCTCACTTCAACGGGGGGAAGCGTCCGATGCGTAGCCGAAGACGATCGATCACGTTTGCTGCGATGCTGGGAATCACCGGCGTGGTGCTTGCCGCCGCGACCCCGGATGCCCCGGACTCTCGCATCAACGCACTCTCCGGCTCGATCGAGACGGTCGACACGCCCTGGTCCGGCACGAACTACAACGTCCGCCACGTGATCACCCCGAGCGGCGGGGGCATGCTGATCATCACGACGCTGAGCAGCGGTTCTCACGACGATCTGGGAGCGCGCCTCACCGTCAACACCGGCAACGGCGACACGTGGGTGGCCTGGTGGCGCGACGGGTCGCCCGACCAGGTGATCGTCCGGCGGCGGGTCAACGCGACCGGCGTCTGGACTCCGGAGCGCGTGCAGAGCACCGCCACCGAACCGAGCCGCCATCCCTCGCTGGCGTTCGACGGGAGCAACGCCTGGGTCGCCTACGAGGCCGACGCTCTGACGGGCGGAACGACGATCGAAGCGAAGGTGATCGAGGACGATCCCGCGCCCTTCGTCATCGCGGTGCCGATCGCGACCACCGCCTTCACCGGCAAGGTCGACACGCTGCTCCAGGACGAGGGCGGCCACCTCTGGGCGAGCTGGGTCGACAGCGCGACGCAGGTCGGCTGGTCGAGCTACGACTACGCGACCGGATTCTGGAGCGTGCCCGCTTTCGAGTCGTATGCCGATGACACGGTCGCCGCGGCTCGGCTGCGGATCCGGACGACGGTCCTGGGGGGCTGAGGCGCCGCCTCGATCGCCTCTCTCAGCCGCGACAGGGCGGCGGCCTCGATTTGCCGGACGCGCTCGTGCGAAAGGCCGAGTTGCGCGCCGACCTCGATCAGCGTCCGCGCGCGGTCGCCGCCGAGCCCGAATCGTGAGACGAGGACCGCGCGCTCGCGCGCGGGAAGCTGAATGAACGTGGCGCGCAGGCGCTTGCGGCGCTCGGCCAGGATCAGGCCGTCGATCGGCCGCGGTGCGTCGGGATCGTGAAGGGTCGCGCCGTGCGGCGCGCCGTCGTCGAGGTGGCGGGCATCGAGCGAATGGGTCCGCCGCGCCTGCACGCCGCGCTCACGCGCGTGGCGCGGGATGCGGATCAGGTGCGACTGATCGGCGACGGCTTGCAGCACGCGCTTGCGGACCCAGAAGCCGGCGTAGGTGGTCAGGCGCGCGCCGGCCGCAGGATCGAACCGCGCGATCGCCTCAAGAAGGCCGACGAATCCCTCGGCGACCAAATCCTCGAACGGCACCCCGCGATTCCGGTACTCCTTGGCGATGTAGATGACGAGGCCGGTGTTCGCGGCGACGAGGCGCGCCATCTCCTCGCGGTCGCCGCGTCGCGCGCCGGCAGCGATCGGGCTCGATTCCACCGTGCGACCTCCCTCGAGACGGGAAGCGTAGGGGCTCCGCGTGGGGATCGTGTGACGGGGATGTGACGCGTCGGTTGCGGGGTCAGCGCGCGGCGGCCAGGCGCGGGCGCGAAGACACCAGCTCCCGGCGTATACTCCCGCGGACCCACCAGGAGGAGAAAACCATGCGCTGTCCCGTGTTCAAGAGCTTGATCGGAGCGGCTGTCGCCCTGACGTTCGTCCTCGGGATCGTCGCGCTCGTAGCACCCGCCCGCGCCGCGTCGATCGGCGGCGGCTGCATCTGCCCGGACGTCTACGCTCCGGTCACCTGCTCGAACGGACGCACCTACTCGAACGCCTGCGTCGCATCGTGCAACAAGGCGAAGAACTGCGTCCCCTCGGGTGGTATCTAAGAACCATCAACGCCCCTTCTTGGTCGCGACAACGATGATCTTCCCGTCGCGACCCGCGGCGACGTAGGCGGTCCCGTCGTCCGTCGCGACCGCGTTTCGCGCGCCTTCCGCCGTCGGCATCGTCGCGGCCTGGGTGAGTGCGCCGTCGGTGCCGAGGGATGCCACGGTCAGCGTCCCGGCACGGCCCGCCGCGGCGTAGAGCATCCGCGACGAGGGGACGAGATCGATGTTGTCCACACCCTCGCCGGTGGCGAGCTTCGACGCGATCTTTCCGTCCCCGGCCGTGTCGAGGACCTCGACGTGGTCGGTGCAGGCAACCACCAGCCAGCGCCCCGACGGATCGACCGCGAGGCCCCTCGGACCGTTCTCCCCGCACTCCGGATTCCAGGTCGCCGTGACCTTTCTCGAGGCGACGTCGATCCGCAGCGTGCGGTCCTTGTCCTCGAGGTTCGTGTAGAAGACGCCGTGCGCGTCGTCGACGGCGTACCCCTCGGGATCTCCCTCGAGCTTGAGCGACCCGGCGACCTTCGGGGCCTTCGGTGCCGCGGCGTCGAGCATCACGATCGACTGATCGCGCGGTGTCGTGACCCACACCTGCTTCGCGCGGGCGACGTAGGCCACGCCGTCCGGCGAGCTGGGGAGCGTGACGCAGCCGGCCTTCGCGAGTGATTCCGCTTCGACGGCACAGACGTTGGAATCGGCGCGGTTCCCGACATACACGACCCCGTCGCCGACCGTCGCCGAGCTCGGCCCGACCTTGCGCTTCGTGCCGCGCCGCTCCACCTCGGCGGTCGGAAACCCGCCGACCGGATGGACCGCTCCGGACTTCGTGTCGATCACGACGACGTTTGCCGTGCCGCCCGCGGGGACCCAGACGCGACCCCGCGCACGATCGATCGCGAGGTAGTCGAGCATCACGCCGTCGGCGCCCGCGTCCGGAAGCGGGATCGAGCGGAGATCGGCACCCGGCGCGGGAGCGGGAGCGGGGGCGGTGGGAGCGGGTGCGGTCGGCGCCGGCTTGGGCGCGGGGGCCGCGGCGGCCACGGTAAAGGCGACGGTCGTCACGAAAGCAGCCAAGACGAGGGGACGCATGGAGCCTCCACGCCGCGCCGGTGCTTGCTTGCGCGCGGCGCGGCTCGTCGAGGATAGCGCTGATTTGACACCGCCGGGTTCGTTGCCGATGCTGACCGTCATGCGGCTCCGGTTTTCGAAGATCGTAGCGACAGCGCTCGCCGCCGCGTTGGTCGTCCCGGCGACCGCGGCGCCGCCTCCTCCGGCGGCGAAGGACGTCCTCCTGATCACGATCGACACCGCGCGCGCCGACCGGTTCTCGTACATCGCCCCCGGCGGGCCCGGCACGCCGCGCATCGACGCGCTCGCGCGCGAGGGGGTCGGCTTCACCGGCGCGATCACTCCCGTCCCGCTGACCAAGCCGGCCCACGCGTCGCTCATGACCGGCCGGCTCCCGCCCAGTCATTCGGTGCGCGACAACGGCTCGTACCGCCTCCCGGACTCGGAGACGACCCTTGCGGAGGTGCTCCGGTCGGCCGGATATGCCACGGCCGCGTTCGTCGGCGCCCAGGTGCTCGATGCGCGCTACGGGTTCAACCAGGGGTTCCAGACCTACGACGACCGGATGCCCGCCTCGGGCGACGCCGCGTTCCTCAACTACGCGGAGCGGCGCGGCGAGGACGTCGCCGCCGCGGCGCTGCGCTGGCTCGAGGGGGCGCGAAGCGCGAAGGTCTTCGTCTGGGTGCACCTGTTCGATCCGCACGCGCCCTACCGTCCTCCCGAGCCCGAGCGCTCGCGGTTCGCATCGGGATACGACGGCGAGATCGCCTACGTCGACCGGGTGGTCGGCATGCTCCTCGACCGGTGGAAGGCGCTCCGGGGCCTCGATCGCCTTCTCGTGGTCGTCACCGCCGATCACGGCGAGGCGCTGGGGGAGCACGACGAGGCGACCCACGGCGTGCTCGTTCACGACGCGACGATCCGCGTCCCGCTCGTCATCCGGTGCCCGGGGCTCCGTCTCGACAAGCCGGTTGCGGCACCGGTCAGCCTGATCGACGTCTTCCCGACGATCCTCGGGCTGCTCGAGCTGCCGCGCCCCGCGGGTGTCGAGGGGCGCGACCTCACGCCGCTGCTCCGGGGCGGAACCGTCGTCTGGTCGCGGCGGTCGGGTTACGTGGAGAGCCTGTACGCGCAGATCCACCACGGATGCACGCCGCTCGTCGGCCTCCGTGAGAACGGCTTCAAGCTCGTTCGCGGTGCCGCCGACGCGCTCTACGCGCTCTCCGGTGACCCCAAGGAGCTCGTGGACGCGGCCGGAGCGCAGCCGGAGCGCGCGCGGGCGATGGGGACCGCGCTCGACGCGCTCCTCGCCGACCTGCGCGAGGGATCCGCCGAGGCCGCGCCGCTCGACGACCGGGCGCGGCGCGCGCTCGAATCGCTGGGGTATTCGTGGTCGCCGCCGGCGCAAGCGGACGCCGGGAAGCCGCGCGACCCTCGCGAGGCGCTGCGCTCCATGAAGGCGATGGCGGACGCCGACCGGCGCGCGCTCTCCGGCGACGTTGCGGGCGCGTCGGAGGGATATCGCCGGGTGATCGCGGACGAGCCCGGAAGCGTCGACGCGCGTGTGCGCCTCGCCCAGATCCTCCTGACGGCAGGGCGCAACGCGGAGGCGGCGAAGCTCCTCGCGGCGGCCGTCGCGATCGCGCCGAAGGAGCCGGAGCTCTACCGGCGCTACGGGGACGCGCTCGCCGCCGCCGGCCGCTTCGACGACGCGCTCTCGGCATACGACTCCGGCCTCGCCCTCCATCCGGCGGGGCACGAGGTCCGGGACGCACGCTGGCATCTCATCCAGAGCCTCGACCGGCACGACCAGCTGCTCGCCGAGGCCGAGCGGGCGATCGCCGCCGATCCGTCCGACGGAACCGCGCGGCAGGCCCGCGCGCTCGCCTGCTGCGGCCGCGGACCGGTCGAGAGGTACATCGCGGCGCTCGAGAAGGAGCTGGCGCAGCTCCCCGGCGATCCGACGCTCCTGGCGGCGCTCGCGCAAGCCCGCGCGGAGAAGCGCTAGCTAGAGCTTGGGGTGCGGGGAAGAGGCGCGCGAGCGCCACCAGACGTAGATCGACGGGACGAGGTAGAGCGTCGCGACCGTCGAGAGACCCAGCCCGCCGATCACCGCGAGGGCGAGGGGCTTCTGCAGCTCCGAGCCCGCGCCGAGGCCAAAGGCCAGCGGGAGCAGGCCGAACAGCGTGCACAAGGTCGTCATCAGGATCGGGCGCAACCGCACGCGCGCGGCCTCGACGACGGCGTCTCGGAGCGGGAGGCCGTTATCGTGCAGCCGGTGCGCGTAGTCGAGAAGGACGATCCCGTTCTTGACCACGAGGCCGACGAGAAGAATCAGACCCATCGCCGAGGAGACGTTCAGCTCGGTGCGGGTCGCGGCGAGAAGCAGGAGCGCCCCGGAGAACGACAGGGGGGCCGCCGCGAGGATCAGGAGCGCCGGAACGAACGCGCGAAACAGGACGACGAGGATGACGAGCACGAGCGAGGCCGCGATGACGAGCACCAGGACCAGCTCGTGGAACGCCTGGCGCTGCGATTCGTCCTGCCCGCCGACGTCGAGCAGGAATCCGACGGGCAGCCGGACGCCCGCGAGCGCCCGGCGGATCTCAGCGACCGCGCTCCCCAGGTCGCGATCCTCGAGACGCGCCGTGACCAGGGCCATCTGCCGGAGGTTCTCGCGGGTGATCACGGTCTGTCCTGTCGACGCGGCCGCGTGCGCCAGGGACTTCAGCGGCACGAACGCCCCGGCGGGCGTGCGGATCGGCGTGTCCGCGAGCCGGGCGGGGTCGAACCGGTCGGCGTCGGGATAGCGGACCCGCACCGGCACGCTGCGATCCAGGAGCCGAAGCTCCGTCGGGACCTCGCCGAGCCACGCGTGCGCTGCCTGCGTCGCGACCTCGTCGACGGACAGCCCGACCCGGGCCGCCGCCACGAGGTCGATCGTCCAGGTGACGTCGGGGTTCCCGCGGCGCGGACCCACCACGTCGACGACGCCGCGAACCCCCGCGAGCGTGGATTCGACCCGCTCGGCGATCGGCTCGAGCTGCCCGGGGTCGTCCCCGAAGACCTTGATCTCGACCGGCGTCGGGGCGCCCTCGAGATCGCCGATCATGTCCTGCAGGAGCTGGGTGAACTCGACGTCGGCCTCCGGGGCGGCCTCGGCGACTTGCGGGCGCAGGGCGGCGATGACCTCGTCGGCCGAGCGCTTGCGCTTCGACCGCGGCACGAGGCGCACGAGGATGTCCCCCTTGTTCTGCTCGGTGGCGAACATCCCCAGCTCCGAGCCCGTGCGCCGCGAGAACGACGCCACCTCCGGCGTCGCGGCGACCAGGGACTCGATCCGGCGCACGACGCGGTCGGTCGCCTCGAGCGCTGTGCCCGGAGGAGTGATGTAGTCGATCACGAAGCCGCCCTCGTCCATCCCGGGGAGGAAGCCGCTCGGGACTCCGGCGATCAGGAGGGCGCCCGCGGCGAGCAGGACCGCCCCGGCGACGAGCGCAGCCCGCGGCCGCGCGAGCGTCGCGGCGAGCGTCCTCCCGTAGAACGAGCCGCGGTCCGACGCGGGTAGAGCGGCTGGCGCCGCCTCGTCGCGGAGGGCGATCGAGCACAGGAGAGGGATCAGCGTGAAGGCGAGGACGAGCGAGATCAACACCGCGATCGAGAGCGTCAGCGACAGCGCCCGGAAGAACTGTCCGGCGACGCCGGAGAGGAGGCCCAGCGGGAGCAGGACGACCACGGTCGTCAGCGTCGAGCCGACGACGGGGGCGACGAGCTCCAGCGTCGCCCCCTCGACCCCGCCGCCGCCCGGCGCCTCGCGGGTCAGCCGGTGGATGTTCTCCACGACGACCACGGCGTCGTCGATGACGAGACCGATCGCGACGGCGATGCCCCCCATCGACATCACGTTGATCGACGCCCCGAACGGGAGCATGAGCAGGAAGGTTCCGAGGACCGTCAGCGGAAGCGTCGCCGCGGCGATCGCGGTCATCCGGAGATCGCGGAGGAACAGCAGGAGGACCAGCGCCGCCAGGAGCCCGCCGACGAGGATCGCGTCGCGCACGCCGCCGATCGACGCGGACACGAACTCGGCCAGGTCGTACACCTTCGTCATCGTGAGACCCGAGGGAAGGGTCCGTGCGAGATCCGACAGCGCGCCGTCGATTCCGGTCTTGACGTCGAGGACGTTGGCGCCCGCCTGCTGCGAGACGCTCACGGTCGCGGCGTCGTGACCGTTCCCCGTGACGAGCAGCGTCCGATCTGGGGTCCCCGGAGCGACCGACGCGACGTCGCCCACCTTCACCACGGCGCCGCTCCGGAGGAGGATCGGCGTGTCGGCGATCCGCCGTGTCGAGTCCCACAGCCCGGACACGACCGCGAGGTACTGCGCGTCGTCCTTCACGAAGCGGCCGACGGGCGCGAGCTTGTTCGCGTCGGCGAGGGCGGCGGAGACGTCGTCGACGGTCAGTCCCGCGGCGAGCGCCTTGGCGGGATCGACGACGACCTCGATCTCGCGGCTGTCGCTCGAGAGGACCTCGACCCGGCCGGTTCCCGGAACGCGGGCAAGCGCCGGCCGCACGACGTAGTAGGCGTAGTCGCGGAGGTCGGCGATCGGCAGTCCCCCGGTCAGATTGAAGCTGAGGATCGGGAAGGCGGCGGGCGTGATCCGCTCGACGGTCAGCTCGAGATCGGCAGGCAGCGAGGCGCGGATGTCGGCGATGCGCGTCTGCACCTGCTGGAGCGCCGTGATCATGTCGGTGCCGTCGCCGAACTGCGCCGAGATCTCCGCGGAGCCCCGGAACGTGCGCGACCGGATCCGCCGGATCCCCGGCACCTCCATCACCGCCTGCTCGATCGGCCGCGTGACGCCCAGAGCCATGGACTGCGGCGGGGTCGTCCCGCTGTGCGCGATGACCACCACGCGCGGGAATCGCAAGGCCGGGTAGATCGCGCTCGGCAGCCGGAGGGCGGCGAGCAGCCCGCCGGCCGCCAGCAGCACGGTGACGAGCAGGACCGCGCGGCCGTGGAGGACGACGGAGCGGACCGGGTTCATTTGCGGACGGTCACCGTGGCGCCGTCGGGGAGCGCCGTCTGACCGGCGACGACGACCGCGTCCGCCTCCTTGAGCCCCGAGAGGATCTCCGTCTCGGCCTCGGTCGCCAGTCCGGTCGTCACGCGGGTCCGGCGCGCCTTGCCGTCTCCGCCGACCGTGTACACGAACGTCTCGTCGGCCTCGCGCACGCAGGCGGCCGTCGGCACCACGAGCGCGTCCGCGCGCTCGGCGGCGGTGATCTCCACGCGCACGGGCGCTCCGGCCGGGAGCTTCGACACGGAGGCGAGCTCGAGCCGGATCGGCGCGGTCGCCGTGACCGGATCGACCGATCCCGGGACGTCGCGAAGGCGCGCCTCCTCCGGCGCGTACGCTTCCGGCCCGATCACGCGGGCCGGGGCCCCCGCCTTCAGCTTCGGCACGTCGGCGAGCGTGACCATCGCTTCCACCTCGAGCCGCGCCGTGTCGACCAGTCGCAGGATCGGGTCCGGAGCGCCCGGATCGACGAGATCGCCCGGGTCGCCCTTCCGGGAAACGACGACGCCGGCGAACGGGGCGCGGACCCGGCACCGCGCCTCGAGACGCTCCGCCGCCGCGAGCCCGGCGTCGGATTCGGCGACGGCGGCTTCCGCCTCGGTCCGCTCGCGCCGCGCGTCCTCGACCTCCTTCCGCGCGGCGATCCCCCGCGCGAAGAGCCCTTCGACGCGCGCCAGCGCCGCCTCGGCGTTCTCGAGCCGGGCGGCGGCGCGCTTCCGGTCGGCCTCGCGCCCGCTGCGCTCGGCCTCGAGCGAAGGGATCTCGAAGAGCGCGAGCAGATCTCCCTTGCGGACCCGGTCCCCCGCGGAGTGCGGCAGCTCGGCGACCCGGGCCGGCTGCGGGGCCACGACGTCGAAGCTCGCGCCGGGGGCCGGCCGGACGCGGCCGTTCGCCACGATGATGGCGCGAATCGGCGCGCGCCGGACGCTCGCCGTCGCGACGATCACGGCGTCGCTGGTCTCGACGGAGTCGGCTTCGGGCTTGCGGCAGGCGGGCAGGACCGCGAGCAGGACTATCGCGCCCGCGAGGCGGCGGGCGCGGTTGCCGGGGAGCGTCCCTCGCCTCATGGGAGGGGGGCCCCGATCGCGGCTTCGAGATCCGCGACGGCGTTCTGATAGTCGAGACCGGCGTCGATGGCCTTGGTGCGGAGGTCGCGGACTGCCGCCACCGTCTGGATCATCGCGAGCAGGCTCGTCTGGCCCGACCGGTAGGCATCCTCAGCCATCTTCTCCACCTCGTCGCCGCGCGGGAGGATCTCGTCCCGGTAGCGCAGGTATTGCGTCCGCCGTGTCGAGGCGGCCGATGCCGCCGAGACGATCGCACCCCGGATCCGCTCCACGGTCGCCTCGCGCTCGGCGTCGAGCTGCGTCAGCGAGAGCTCCTCGGTCCTCGTCTCGGCGCGCCGATGATGGAAGACCGGAAGCGTGAGCGAAAGCCCGGCGCGCCAACCCCAGTCGAATTCCCCGGGAGCGTCGTGCGTGACGGCGCCGGAGACCGCGACGTCCGGATACTCCTGCGCCCGCGCGAGGGCGATGCGCATCCGCTGCTCGTCGATGCGCCGGTCGGCGAGGCCCACGGCCGCCCCGGAGGCGATGGCCCGGCGGATCGCGTCGTCGGTGGCGGGGAGCGTTCCGTCAGCGAGATCGCCGGTGACCGCCGTCGCGAAGTCCGCCGGGCGGCCGAGCAGCAGGTTGAGCGCCGCGCGCGCGTCCACCACCTTGGCCGCGGCACCGTCCGCCTCGTTGCCCGCCTGGGCGAGCCCCAACTCCGCCTGGAGCAGCTCGAGGCGCGGTGCCGCCCCGGAGTCGAAGCGGTCCTTCGCGGCCGCGCGGGTTCGCTCGGCGAGGCCGCGGAGCGCGTCCGCCTCGGTCACCCGTCTCTGGGCGGCGCACAGCGCGTAGAACGCGCGACGGACGTCGTCGCGGGTCAGAAGCTCCGACGCCGCGATCTCCCCCTCACCGGTCCCCGCCGCCGCGCGTGCGAGGTCGACCCGGTGTCCGCGCTTGCCCGCGGTCTCGATCGGAAACGTCAGGCCCAGCGCTTCGCGCGGGGCGTCGCGGGTCGCCTCGAGGGAGAGATCGGGGTTCGCGCGCTGCTTGGCGACGTCGACCGCGGAGCTCGCGACCGGCCGCGCGAGGCGCGCCGCCCGCAGGGCGGGGTTCTCGGCCAGGGCTTCGGCAATCGCCTCGTCGAGCGTCAATCCCGCTGGGGCGGCGGCCGCTGCCGCGTCGGCGGCGAGCAGGGGGGCGGCCAGAACGAGGATCGCGAGCATGGGCTCTCTCTCGATGCGCCGGATCGCGCGCCTGCGGATCATACCTGCTGGCGCTCGGAGGCCCCCGGCGCGCGATCAGCCCGGAATCCGGAACAGCGCGAGCGATCCCTGGGACACGAGCGGCTCGCCCAACGTGGCGAGGTATCTCTCCAGGATCTCCGGGTGCTCCCGGAATGGGGCGAGCGACGGGTATTGCGCCGCGCTGCGCGCGGTCCAGCCTGGGTCCACGAGCAGGTGGGTGAAGCCCGCAGCCCGCAGGGCGCGATTCGCGGCCGCCGGGCTCGGATCCGCGCGAAGCGCTTCCGCCAGCGGGTGCACATTGAAGCCGGTCGGCGCGCACCGGGGCAGCGACAGGCCGTAGTGACGCATCTCTCCGACGAGCAAGACGCGGTCGCTCGAAGGGTCGAGGGTGGCGTCGACGCGGCGGAACAGGCGCACCACGGGGAGGGCGCGTGCGATCCACTCGTCGGCCGCCTGACGGCCGGCGGCGACGTCAGCACCTCCGACGAACGCGGCGATTCCGGAGAGCGGCATCGCGGCGGCGGCCACCGCCAGCGCTCCTACGGCGGCCGGGAGCATCCGCAGCGCCGGGAGCCGGCGGGAGAGGGCGACGACACCTCCTGCAAGCGCCGCACAGGCGCAGGTCGCGGCGGCGATCAGGAAACGCTCCCACCGGTACGTTACGAGCCAGATTGCGATCAACCCGCCGGAAAGCCCGAAGAGCGTCCGGATCGATCGATCGTCCCGCGCCCCGGGGAGCGCGAGCGGCAGGAGGGCGAGCGGGAGCCATCCCCACGCCGGCGTGGGATAGAAGCGAGAGTCCTCCTCGTCCCCCGTGATCCAGCGCGTCCCGAGGCGTCGGAAGTCCGCGACGGAGGGAAGCCCTCCTCGAGCATCGCCGCGAAACAGCTCGGCTCCGCCGGGGGCGAGACCCTTCGTCGAGAGGATCGAAGCCCCGGCCGGAGCCACCGGATTGCCGACGATCCACGCGTTGGCCGCGAGCCAGGGAAGGACCATGAGAAGGGCGGGGCCGGCGAACCGGATCACGGCGCCGGCGCGCCCACGCTTCGCGGTGATCCCGAGCCAGACGGCACCGACCATGAGCGGCGCGAGCATCCCGAGGTACTTCGTCAGCAACGCCCCGCCGCACAGTATGGCCGCGCGCTGGAGCCACGACGGATCGTCCTCGGATCGAAGGAGGAGACTCCCGAGCGTCCCGAACACGAACATCCCGTGACCGAGGTCGGCCGCCGGGATCGCGAGCGCGTAGAGGAAGAGCGGCAGGGTCGCGACGAGCACGCCCGCCAGCGCTCCCGCGGCGCTTCCGAACAACCGCCGCGCGAGATCGAACGCCATCGCGATCAGGCAGAGCCCGACCACCGCGTTCGCGTCGTTGGCCCACCGCTCGCCGCCGCATGCGAGCCCCGCGCCGTAGAGCGTCGACATGCCGGGCGGGAACCACGAGTGAAGACTCCAAGGTTGCGGCGCGACGCGCCCGTCGATCAGCCACATCTCGGGGAGCGCGAAATGATAGGCGCGCGCGTCGAAGAACACGGGGGGAACGCGATCCCAGAACAGGCTCGCGACCGCGACGAGCACGAGAAGGAGTAGGAGTGCGTCCGCGGAGCCATCGTTTGCCCGCCCGCGGCGAAAGCGCGCCAGAGGATCTTTCCGCCCCAGCCAGCCGCCCGCCGCGACGATCGCGGCGAGCACGCACCGCACGGTCGTCTCCCGGAACCCCCCGGGGACGAGACCGACGACGAGGAGGACGGCCGAGACGAGCGCGAGCCCGGCGCCGCCGTCCCAGGCGAGATGCGAAAGGCCGGTCAATCGCGAGCCGGTGATGCGCCCGGCCACGCGTGCCCCGGAGGCGAGCACGAGCCCCCAGAACGCGACGCGGCCGGCGGCATCGGCCGCTCCGAGGATCGGGCCGCGCGTATCCGTGGCGGCGAGCGCGACCAGGCCGGACACTCCGGCGGCGACCGCAGCCGCGAGGACCTCGATCCGCCTCACGCGCGAAGCGTACCGCATCGGGCTGAGCGGCGTCGGGCCTCTTTACACCCTCGCGCCGCGGACACAAAATGACTCGTGCATGAAGCCGGTTGCGACGAAGCAGCCGAGCCGGGCGAGACGAGCGAGGGACGCGGCGTGCCGGAACAGGACGACGATTTCGAACGCCTGCTCGCCGAATCGCTGCAGGCGAAGCCGTTCGAGGAGGGTCAGACGGTCCGTGGGACCGTCGTTGCGATTCGTCCGGACGTGGCGTTTCTGGACGTCGGCGGCAAGGGTGAGGCAACGATCGAGATCGCGGACCTCCTCGACGAGAACGGCGAGCTGGACGTCGAGGTGGGCGACCGCATCGAGGCGATCGTCGTCGGCACCTCGGGCGGGCTCAAGCTCTCCCGCAAGCTCGCGCGAGGGGCGGCGGGGCGGCGAGCGCTAGAGGACGCCTTCCGGGCCGGGCTGCCCGTCGAGGGGCGCGTCGAAAAGGCGAACAAGGGTGGATTCGAGGTGCGGATCGCGGGGCAGCGCGCGTTCTGCCCCGTCTCGCAGATCGACATCGCGCGCAACACCGATCCGTCGACCCACATCGGGCGGGTGTACACATTCCGGATCGTCGAGCTGAAGGACGGGGGGAAGCAGCTCGTGGTCTCGCGACGCGCGCTCCTCGAGGAGGAGGAGCGCGAGCGCGCGGAGGAGATCCGGCGCGAGGTGGTCCCCGGAGCGGTCCTCGTGGGACGGGTCGCCTCGGTTCGCGAGTACGGAGCGTTCATCGATCTCGGCGCCGGCGTGCAGGGCCTCCTCCACGTCTCCGAGATGGGTTGGACGCGCGTCTCCGACCCAGCGGAGGTCGCCCGGCCGGGGGACGAGATCACCGTCAAGGTCCTGCGCATCGACGCGGAGAAGGGGAAGATCTCCCTCGGCCTCAAGCAGCTCCAGACCGATCCCTGGTCGAAAGTGGAGGCGACCTACTCGGTCGGGCAGATCGTCGCCGCGCGGGTGACGCGACTCTCGGAGTTCGGAGCGTTCGTCGAGCTTTCCCCGGGTGTCGAGGCCCTGGCTCACGTCTCCACGTTTCCTCCGACCGGCTCCAGCGACGGCTGGAAGGAATCGGTCCGGCCGGGGACGAGCGCCTCGTTCGAGATCCTGTCCGTCGACGCCGCCGCGCGGCGCATCGGCGTGGCGCGCGTCGGAGGCGAGGGCCACGTCCCGGCCTCCGAGGAGTCGAGCGCGGTCCGGGGCGCGATCGTGCCCGGGGCGCGGATCAAGGGGAAGGTGGAGCGGCACGAGCGGTACGGCGTCTTCGTCTTCCTCGCCCCCGGGCGCACGGGGCTCATCCCGATGAGCGAGACCGGTGTCGCGAAGGAGGCGGACGTCGGCAAGGCGTTCCCCGTCGGTAGCGAGGTCGAGGTGAGCGTCCTCGAGGTCGAGCCGGCCGGGCGCCGCATCCGTCTCAGCCGCAAGGCCGTCCTCGAGAGCGAGGAGCGCCGCGAGGTCCGCGAGTACACCGAGCGGTCCGGGACGGCCCCGACCGAATCGTTCGGGTCGCTCGCCGACAAGCTGCGGTCGGCCCTGAAGCCACGCACGTGACGGCGACCGGCGCTTCCGCGCCGCCCGCCGCCCCCGATTACGGTATCGACGCGCCGGGGGTCATTCGCAATCTCGTCATCGCCGCCGTCGCGGGGCTCGCCGTTTACGGGACCTCTCGAGCCGGTCTCTGGTCCGGCGCTCTCGGTCCCGTCCGGATCTCGGGGATGGGGCTTTCCGTCGGGATCGGGTGCGCCTTCATGGCCTGCTGGATGCTCTACGACAGCAAGGTCGGGAAGCTGAAGGAGCGCGACCGCCTCCTCGACCGGATTCCCTGGCGGGGTGACAAGGCGGTGCTCGACGTCGGCTGCGGCCGCGGGCTCCTGCTCATCGGCGCCGCGCGGCGCGCGGGGAGCGGGAGGGCGACCGGGCTCGATCTCTGGCAGGCGGAGGACCTCACGGGGAACTCGCCGCAAGCCACCCTCGAGAACGCGCGCCGGGAGGGGGTCGACTCACGGGTGACGGTCGCGACCGGGGACATGCGCAAGATGCCGTTTCCCGACGCGAGCTTCGACGTCGTCCTCTCGAACGTCGCGATCCACAACGTGTACGAGGCCGAGGGAAGGCGCGCGACCATGAAGGAGATCGCGCGCGTGCTCAAGCCGGGCGGCCGGGTCGTCATCCACGACATCCGGCACGTGACGGCGTATGCCTCAGATCTCGCCGGCTTCGGACTCCGCGACGTCGAGCGTCGCGGCTCGAAGCTCCTCCGCGGACTCCTGTTCGTGCTCACCTTCGGATCGCTGCGTCCGGACATCCTGACGGCCCGCAAGCCGACGTCCTGAGCCGTTTCAGCGGCGCGGCTCCGGCATCGCGGCGGCGAGCGCGCGGAGCAGCTCCGCCGGCGGCTCGACCCCGGACGCTCGCGCCGCCGCGACCTCCCCCCACGCCTCGGCGGGCCGTCCCGAGCCGTAGTAGGCCGCCGCGAGGTTCGCGTGCGCGAGGCCGTAATCGGGCCTCAACGACAGCGCCGTCCGGAAGCGCTCGATCGCCTCGGCGAGCCTCCCGTCGCGCGCCAGCGCGGTGCCGAGGTTGTTGTAGATGTCCGGATCCGCCGGGCGCGAGACGAGCGCGGCCTCGTAGTGGCGCTCCGCCGCGACGAAGTCCCCGGCTCGTGCGTCCTCGAGCCCGAGGTTGACGTGAGCGATCGCGTTGTCCTTCGTCACCGCGAGGGCGTGCTCGAAGAGCCGCCGCGTGTCGTGCCAGATCGCGGCTTGGTGACGCGAGCGCACCGTCAGCGCGGCCACCACCAGACACGCACCGGCGAGCGCAGGCCGGGCGGCGCTTTCGGGAAGGCGCGCGACGAGAGCCGCGACCTCCCAGACGACGGCGACGAAGATCCCGACCAGGGGGACGTACGCGTACCGGTCGGCCATCGCCTGCGAACCGACCTGGACGAGGCCGATGACCGGAACCAGAGTCCCGAGGAACCACAACCAACCGAACGCCAGGTGCGGTCGGCTCCCGCGCTGCCACCACGCAAGGGCGGTGAGGGCGCCGAGCAGGGCGGCCGCCCCGACGACCGTGCGGAAGGACAGGCCGCCGCCGGGGTGCGGGTAATAGACCGCCAGCTCCGCCGGCCAGAAGGCTCGGAAGAGATACGTGACGTAGGAGACCAGGGCGTTTCCGACGCGTGCGCTCCCGGGCAGCCGCTCGAGGGACCGGACGGCGTGCCCGCCCTCCTGGGCCACGAGCGTGATCGCGCACGAGGCCGCGGAGGCGGCGAAGAGCATCCATTTCTCCCTCACGCGGCGCCCGAGGTCCCCGTGGCGCCGGAGCGGCCAGAAATCGAGGAGAAGCAGGGTGAACGGGAGCGTGACCGCCATCGGCTTCGACGCCAGAGCCGCCACCGTGGCGAGAACGACCGCCGCGAGCCGCCGCGCCGAGGGCGCGGCCACCCATCGCGCGTAGGCAAGGATCGCGAGCCACCAGAAGCAGGTGCACAGGAGCGTCTTGCGCTCGGCGACCCAGGCGACGGATTCGACCTGAAGCGGATGGACCCCGAACAGCGCGGCCACGAGCGCGCTCCGCACGATCGCCCCGGTCAGGCTCCGCAGCGCGAGGAAGAGAAGAGCCGCGTTGAGCGCGTGAATCGCCACGCTCGTCGCGTGGTGGCCGGCGGGGCCGGCGCCGAAGAACGACCAGTCGATCATGTGAGAGACCCACGTCAGCGGGTGCCAGTTCCCGGCGTAGGTCGCGGTCGCCGCCCAGGCGATTCCGCCGGCGGTCAGTCCCGCCCGGACGTGGGGGTTCTCGAGAACGTAGACTCCGTCGTCGTAGCTGACGAACCCGTTCGAGAGGGCCGGCGCATCCGCGGCGATCGCCGCCAGCGCGACGACGCCGGCGGCAATCCACGCTGTCGACCAACGGCGCATCGCGGAGGACTATACGCGGGCGGCCGCCCCGTCGGACCGGCGCTCCGCGCTATTCTCGCCGCCATGGACCGGGGAGAGCGGACGAAGGACGTGTTGACGTGCACGGCGCTCGCAGTCGCGACCGCGGTGGCGTACGCGCCGGCCCTGCGGGGCGCGTTTCTCACTTACGACGACGACGTCTATGTGACCGCGAATGCGCACGTCCAGCACGGGCTGACGGGGGAAAGTCTTCGATGGGCCGGAACGGCAACCCACGCGGCGAACTGGCATCCGCTGACCTGGATCTCGCACATGATCGATTGGTCGCTCTTCGGCGCCGTGCCCGCCGGGCATCACGCCGTGAGCGTGGCGATTCACGTCGTCTCCACCGTGCTCCTCTATCGAGTGCTCCGGGCGGCCACGGGGACCGCGGGGCGGAGCGCGTTCGTCGCGGGAGCGTTCGGCCTCCATCCGCTGCACGTCGAGTCCGTCGCGTGGATCTCGGAGCGGAAGGACGTTCTGAGCGGGCTTTGCTTCATGCTGACGCTCGCGGGTTACGTCGCGTACGCTCGGAAACCGGGTGCTGCGCGCTACCTCCTAGCACTGGCGGCCTTCGCGTGCGGACTCGCGGCCAAGCCGATGCTCGTGACGCTCCCCGTGATCCTCGTCTTGCTCGACGCGTGGCCGCTCGGACGTCGGGCGGCGCATCCGTTTCTCGAGAAGGCGCCGTTCGTCGCGCTCGCAGCGGCCTCGGCGGCGATCACGATCCTCGCGCAGAGCCGGGGACGCACTGTGGCGCCGCTCGAGGTCTACCCGCCGGTCGTGCGGATCGAAAACGCGCTGGCCTCGATCGCAGGGTACCTGGCGAAGACCGTGTGGCCCGTGGGACTGTCGGTGGCCTACCCGCATCCGGGTGAGGCGGTCGCTCCGATCCGGGTCGTTGCCGGTGCCGCGGCCGTTGTTCTGCCGTTGATTCTCGCCTGGCGGTGGCGCGCCGTCCGCCCGTGGCTCCTGGTGGGCTGGTGCTGGTATCTGACGATGCTCGTCCCGGTGCTCGGCCTCGTGCAGGTTGGCTCGCAGGGGATGGCCGACCGCTACACGTATCTGCCGCTCATCGGCGTGTTCATCGTCCTGGCCTGGCTCGGGGCCGAGGCGGGGGCGCTTCGAGGACCGGGTCGAGCCGTTCCGGTCGTCGCGATTGCCGTGCTCGGATGCCTCGCCGTCGCGACGCGCGTTCAGGCCGGCACCTGGCGTGACACGAAGACCCTGTTCACGCACGCGCTCGCCGTCGATCCGGACAATGCGGTGGCGCACCAGAACCTGGGGGTGGCCCTCGCCCTGGAGGGGCGGATCGACGAGGCGATCGGCGAGCTTGAGGTGGCGGTCCGGCTCAAGCCGCGCTTCGCGCGAGCGTGGGAGAACCTCGCACGCCTCCAGGTGATCCGCGGCAGGTATCGCGAGGCGCTCGACAGCGCGCGCCGGGCGAACGACGCCGATCCGTCGGACGGCGACGCGCACGTGGATCTCGCGGCCGCGCTTTGCGGTCTCGGGGAGTTCGCGCATGCGTGGGAGGAAGTTCGCGCGGCGCGGCAACTGGGAGTCGAGCCTCCGGCCTCGCTGCTCGCGCGGTTGCCTGCGGAATGACAAAGGGCCGGCGGCGGCGCCACAGCGCGCACTGCCGCCGGCCCTCAGGTCCGGTAAACCCGCAGCGGCCTTAGTTCGATTCGGTGCAGCCGGTGCAGGAGTTCAGATAGCCGGCCGCATCCGACCGGCCGCAGGACGCATCGGCGCCCTTGCACGTGAGCGCGTCGAGAAGGTCGTCGCAGGAGCGCTGGCCGTCGCCGCCGCAACAGGCGCCGCCGACCCACTGGTCCTGGTGGTTCTTGTACCAGCCGGGCGTGCACGGCTTGCCCGCCGGAGAGGGCGAGGGGGACGGAGACGGAGACGGAGACGCCGCGAGGACGCTCGGCACGAGCAGAGAGCTCGTGCTTCCCGTCGCGGCGCCGCGGTACGCCTGGAGCCCCGCGACGAGTCCGACCGACAGTGCGATCAAAGTCAAGTTGAGCGCGATCTTCCTGTTCAGTTTCATTGATTCCCTTTCGTCCGCCGCGACTCGTCGTACCCGCCACGGGTAGCGCCGGACGCGTGCCGCGTCTATTCCGGTACGCGAACAGCCGCCCGGAAACCATCGCCAATAGGGTCATTCCGGTAGAGGGGGGGCCGAATTCCAATAAAAGGAAAACAGTGTCGCTAACGTCAACTACACAAAGGACTAATCGTCACAAATTCCGATGGCCCGACTTATGGGTGCACGGTACCTTCACGAGCACTCGCAAGAGGAGTGAATCGGTTCGATGTCGAACAAGAGATCTGGGGTCCGCTAAATCCTTAAGGAGGAATGATCGATGTCCAAGAAGCTTCTGACCAACCTGGCTCTGATCGGTCTCGCGCTCGCGGTCGTCGTGGGCGTCCAGGCGATGCGGGGCGCCAACACGGTGCAGGCGAGCGCGGATAAGGACTGCGTGTGTCACGCGGCCGGTCCCGACCCGACGCAGTACATCTGCATCCACCCGTCCGACGAGGCCGTCACAGACAACAGCAACGGCGGCCATCTGAACGAGGACTCGTCCCACGGTCCGCAGCATGCTCCGGACTTCCTCTGCGACACGTGCGCCGATTGCAACCCGCAGTCGAGCCCGTCGCCGAGCCCGAGCCCCTCGCCCAGCTCCTCGCCCAAGTAAGCTTCAGCCCGCCTCAGGATTCAAACGCCCGTCCCGGGATCGATTCCGATCCCCGGGACGGCGCGTGATCCGGCCCTCGCACGCCTCGCTTTGATACTCTCGCCGGCGCCGCGGCCGGCGCGGCTCGACGAGGTGCGGCCCCGTGCCCAGTGCCCTTGCCTCACTCGCGCTGCTCGCGGCGATGGCCTCCGCCGGAATGCAGTCCCTGCGCCGCGCGCGCGCCGGTCTGAGCCCGCTCGAGATCGTCGCCTACGGCGCGCCGCTCGGGATCGTCGTGTCGTCCCTCGTGATCCTGGTCCTCGCCTGCGCATTCGGATTGAGCGCCGGGCTCGTCGCAGCGGTCGGCGCCGGGGCGCTCGCGTGCGCCTGGGTGCTCGCCGCTCGCGGCGAGCCGCGGCAGGACGAGCGCCGGCCGGGCCGGGTCCTCACGCCGATCGCTCTCCTCGTCCTCGGGATGCTCGCCTTGCGCTGGGCGGTCCTCTGGAGCGGCGCGCTCACCCGGGGTTCGTCCGGTCTGACGGTGGGGTTCACGAACCTGTTCGGAGACTGGGCGCAGCACCTGGGCGACACCACCTCGTTCGCGTTCGGCCGGAATTTTCCACCGACCCACCCCCGCCTTCCCGGCTTGCCGTTCTCCTACCACTACCTCACGTCGATCACGGCGGCCGCGATGGTCGTGCTGGGATTGGATCCGATCCGGGCGCTTCCGTTGCAGAGCTTCGTGCTCTCAGTGCTCGTTCTTCTCGGTGTGTTCGCATTTGCGCGGCGCCTGACCGGCAGCTCCGACGTTGCGGCGCTCGCGGCCTGCCTGTTCTTCCTCGGAGGTGGATTCGGGTGGTGGCTGCCCCTCGCACAGGTGTTCCGCGAGCCCGGGGGCCTGGCGGCGTTTCTCCACCACCCCTGGAGCCAGACCGTCCAGGAGGCGGCGAACTTCCGGTGGCAGAACGTCTACTTCGCGCTGATCGGACCGCAGCGCTCCTGCCTCTACGGCTTCCCCCTGGGCCTGCTGTCACTCACCCTGCTGCTCGAGGGGATCGCCCGCAAGGCACTCGGGGTGTTCGTCGGCGCGGGGATCGTCGCCGGGCTCCTGCCGTTCGCCCACCTCGGGACGTTCCTCTCGCTGGTGCTGATCGTTCCGGCCGTGGCGCTGCTGTTCCCCTCGCGCGGGTGGATCGCGTTCGGCGCGGTCTGGGTCGCCGTCGCGACGCCGCAGATCCTCCTGCAGCAGGGGGGCGGAACGGGCGCGCTTCACGCGATGCGGTGGCAGGTCGGCTGGATCGCGCCGCCGGATTCCTGGGGGTGGTTCTGGCTGAAGAACCTCGGGGCGTTCCTGCCGGCGCTCGGCCTGGCGCTGCTCGACCGCGACCTCCTGGCCCCTCAGGTGCGCCGGTTCCTCGCCGGCTTCATGCCCGTTTTCGTGCTCGCGAACCTTGTCTCGTTCCAGCCCTGGGACTGGGACAACACGAAGGTCCTGGTCTGGTGGTACCTCGCATCGTGCGTCCTGGTCGCGGCGGTCCTCGCGAAGCTGTGGCGCGAGGTTCCGCACTGGCCGGCACGCGCGACGATCGGAGTCGTGCTGGCGACGATGCTCGGCGCCGGCGTGCTGCAGAACGTGGATCAGCTGATGGGGAACGACCGGCACCCCCTGCTGACCGCCGAGGAGGTCGCGCTGGCGGAGCGCGTTCGGAAGGAGACGGAGCCGCGCGCGATCTTCGCGGTCGGGATCCAGTCGAACCATCCGGTCCCGGTCCTGGCGGGGCGCCGGGTGATGATGAGCTATCCCGGCTGGCTCTGGAGCCAGGGGTTCGATTACGCCGAGCGCGAGCGCGACCTGAGGGCGATCCTCGCGCTCGCTCCGGACGCAACGGAGCGGATGGCGCGGTATCACGTCGACTACGTGGTGATCGGACCGACGGAGAAGGAGACGCTCGGGGCGGACCTCGCGGCGTACCGCGCGAGGTATCCCGTCGTCATCGAATCGGAGAGCTACGCCATCTTCGACGTTCGGGCGCCCCGCCCGCGCTAGCGCCAGGACTCGATCCACATCCGGTGCTCGAACCCGGCCCTGGTCAGGGGGATCGCGGTGTAGATCGGATAGAAGAAGACGAACGCGGCGACGATCGCGGCGAGGTAGGCCCCCGCGACCACGCGCGCGGCTCCGCCGCGCGAGGCCAACTCGTACAGGACGACCGCGACCGCGAACGTGCCGAACGTCGCGGCCGGAAGGAAGTGGTAGGCGAATGCGATCCGCGGCACGAGGGCCCAGGGGAGCCACTGGCCGAAGAAGCCGATCGCGAGCACCACCCAGGCCGGCTCTTGCCGCCGGATCCAGAGGTAGAGGACGGCGAGAACCGAGGGGATGAACGCCCAGTAGAGGATGGGATTCCCGTTCGCGTAGATGTTCGCGACCCCGTTCTCGTCGTTGAGGACGTGGTACCAGACGGGGCGCAGGGTCAACGGCCACTGCCACCAGCGCGACTGGTAGTTGTGCGTCGCGGTCAGGTGCGTGTGGTAGTAGAGGGTCTGCTTCTGCAGTTCGACGAACTTCGAGAGATCGTGCCCGGTCCAGAAGAACGGGATGTACGCCGCGAGGTACACGGCCACGGGCAGGGCGCCCAGCGCGAGCGGAATCCAGACGAGGTGGGCTCGGAGCCCCGCGGCGGTCGCGGGCAGGGCGCCAGGCGTGCGTGAGGCGCGCCAGAGCAACGCCGCGCGGATGAGGGTCACGAGGCCGATGAACGCGGCCGGGTACGCGGCGTTCCACTTCGTGGCGATCGCGAGGCCGAGGAGAGCCCCGGTGCGGAGCAGGGGACCCCGCACCCGCTCCGGGGGCGCGGTCAGGTAGTCGTAGAGCGACAGGAAGGCCCCCATCATGAAGACCGTGCCGAAGATATCCAGCATCCCCGTTCGCGACTGGACGACGTAGAGCCCGTCGGTCAGCAGGAGCCCTGCGGCAAGGGCCGCGACCGAGCGCTTGCGCGTGATCCTCAGGGCGAGAACGTAGAAGACCACGATCCCGACGGCGCCGAAGACCGCGCTCGCGAAGCGCCAGCCGTAGGGGGTGTCTCCCCAAAGCAGGATTCCGCCGGCGATCATCAAGACCCCGGCCGGGGGGTGATTCCAGGTATACGCCGTGTCCTTCCGCGGCGCGGTCGTGTCCCAGACGTACGCGTCGTGGTTACCGGCTACGTACTGGCCGGCGGTGTACGCGTGGTAGACCTCGTCGAAGATGTATCGCGGCGGGACTTCCAGCCGGATGGTCAGGAAGACGAGCGCCAGGGCGAACAGGATCCCGGGGAGGATGCTCGCCTGGAACGGGCCCGCCCCGCGGGTCGCGTCGGTCGCACCTGGGGGGAGCATCGCGGCGGAATATAGTCCCTGGACGGTTCGGGGACACAAGTCGCGCGCCGAGAGCCCCTTGCCGGATCCAGGGGGTCGGCGCCCCTCCCCGCGGGACCGATTCCATCGAGAGTCCGCCCAAATTTCGCCTTTTCGGCGGGCGGAGTTCCTCGTAAATTGAGAGGGCTTTCAAATCACTTTTTGGGGGCCCCGATGAGTCACGCCTGGCGGCGTGCGTGTGCTCGGCTGCCTGTTTTCTCGCTCCTCGCCTTCGCGCTGACGACTGCGGTGGCCTTCCAGGTTCGCCAGAAGGCGAGCCGGTTCGATGCCCTCGTGATCGAGGACTTCACGGCGACCCTCGACGTGGCGACGATGTCCGTCGACTCGCTCCTGCCGTCGGACCCGGCGCGAACCGGGTGGGACCGGTTCCGGGCGGCGTACGGGAATCAGTGGTCGGTCTCCCTCGACCGGCGCTCTGGGGCGCCCATGCTCGTCGAAGGGGACGGCATCCCCTGGATTCCCGGTACCGGCAATTCGTTGGCCTCCACGGTCCCCGTGAGCCTCGAGTCGCTCGAATCCTCGTTGCGAAGCTTCGTGACCCGGCACCATGCCATCCTGATGGCCGACGATTCGCAGCTCGTGTTGAACCGGGCGGCGTCCGGCCAGATCGGTCCCGACCTCTGGCAGGTAGTCTTCGACAGGATTGTCGCCGGCGTCCCCGTCGCCGGTGAGCGCTACCTGTTCGCGATCGGCCACGGCAACCTCATCCAGTTCGGTGCGCCCCGGTGGAGCCGCATCGACACGAGCCCGGTTCCCACGATCGACGCCGACGGGGCAATGACCCGTCTCGCCGCCTACATGGGGCTGACCCCGAGGGACGTGGTGAAGGTGCTCGACGGCGGCAGCCTCCTCTACGTTCCGCTCCGCGCGGGGGGGATCGCGGCTCCGGCCGGGCCCTACGCCGGCGTCGTGGGAGAAGGGTACGGGTCGACCCTGGCGTGGAGGGTCGCGCTACGCGTCGACGGCGATTCCGGGAACTGGACCGGGCTCGTGGACGCGCACTCGGGGGCGATCCTCGCTCTCTTCGACGACGTGCGTTACGCCCAGACGAAGGGCGGCGTCTATCCGGTGTCGGACGATCAGATTCCGCCCGACGGCGTCGAGCATGCCGGCTACCCGATGCCGTACGCGAACATCACGATCGGGGCGAGCGTCCTGACCACGAACTCGATCGGCGTGTTCTCCTGCGCCCCCGGAGGCTCGACGGCGACGACGACGCTCGCGGGTCCTTACGTCAAGGTGTCCGACACCTGCGGCCCGGTCTCCCAGTCGGTCACCTGCGGCGCCGACCTCGATCTCGGTGTGAGCAGCGGGATGGACTGCACGGTTCCGGCGGGCGCGAGCGCGGGGGACACGCACTCCTCGCGCACCAGCTTCTACCACCTGAACCGGATCGCCGAGCACGGGCGGACCTGGCTTCCGGCGAACGTCTGGCTGACCCAGCAGCTCACCGACAACATCGACCTGAACCAGACGTGCAACGCCTACTGGGACGGCGCGGCCGTCAATTTCTTCAAGTCGGGGAGCGGCTGCAACAACACCGGCGAGATCGCGGGCGTCTTTCTCCACGAGTGGGGGCACGGGCTCGACGAAAACGACGGCGGGGGATACGACAATCCGAGCGAGGCGTACGCGGACGTCACCGCGCTGATATCGACCCACGTCTCGTGCGTCGGCCGCGGGTTCTACCAGTCGGGCAACTGCAGCGGCTACGGCGACGCGTGCCTCAGCTGCACCGGCATCCGAGACCAGGACTGGAACATGCACGCCTCGCACACGCCCGCGACCCCCTCGGGATTCGTGTCGAGCAACTGCGGCACCGGCGGCGGCCCCTGCGGCAAGGAGCCGCATTGCGAGGGGTACGTCAGCGCCGAGACGATGTGGGATCTTGCGGTGCGCGATCTCCCGGCGGCGGGGCTCGACGCCGCGACCTCCTGGCAGCTCGCCGACAAGCTCTGGTACAAGTCGCGCAGCGGTTCCGGCGGCAACGCCTACAACTGCTCGCTGCCGAGCTCGGACGGCTGCGCGGCCACGTCGTGGTTCTCGAAGCTGCGCGCGGTGGACGACGACGACGGCAATCTCGCGAACGGCACGCCGCACGCCGCCGCGATCTTCGCCGCGTTCAACCGGCACAAGATCGCCTGCGGCGCCGCGGGCGATGCGTCGAACCAGAGCACCTCCGGCTGTCCCGCGCTGGTGGCGCCGGCGCTCACGATCGCCGCGGGCTCGGCCTCCGCGGTGCTCACGTGGACCGCGGTCCCGGGGGCCGCGTCTTACACGATCGTGAGGAACGACGCGGGGTGCGAAGCGGGATCGACGGCCGTCGCGACCGTCAACGCCCCCACGACCACCTTCACGGATACCGGTCTCGTCAACGGCTTCACCGAGTTCTACCACGTCTACGCCAACGGCTCGAATGCGGCGTGCGACGGTGCGCTGTCCAACTGCTCGCCCGCGACGCCGCAGCCGTTCGCCGGCACGGTGAGCCTCGATGCGTCGACGTACAGCTGCGACGGCACGATCGTCGTCACGGTGATCGACGCGAACATCGGCGGGCCGACGGCGACGGTGTCGCTCACGTCGACGAGCGAGCCCGGGGGCGAGACGGTCACGGTCACCCAGGTGGCGCCCGGCTCGGCGGATTACAACGGGACGATCGGCACGACCGCCAACGCTCCGGGGAACGACGGTCTGCTCTCGGTCGCCGACGGCAACGCGATCACCGCGACCTACGTCGACGCCGACGACGGCCAGGGTGGACACAACCTCACCCGCACGGCGGGGGCCACGGCGGATTGCGCGTTCCCGGTGATCTCGAGCGTGCAGTCGTCGAACGTCACGGGGGACTCGGCGCGGATCACCTGGTCGACCAACGAGGCGTCGACCACCGTCGTCCACTACGGGCTGACGCCGCCGCCCCGGACCACGTCGTCCAGCGCGGCCCGGGGCACGGCGCACACGAGTGATCTCCTGGGCCTGACGGAGTGCTCGACGTACGTGTATTCGGTCGAATCTGCCGACGCGGTGGGGAACAGCGCCGTCGACGACCACGGCGGTGCCTACTACACGTTCGAGACGGGCAAGAACGTGGTGCCGAGCTACGTCAGCACCGACGGCCCCGTGGCGATCCCGGACAACAACGTGGCCGGTGCGTCGAGCATCATCAACGTGCCGGACGCCAAGACCGTCCTCGACGTCAACGTCACCGTGAACATCACCCACACCTACGACGGCGACCTGGCGCTGTACCTGATCGCCCCGAACGGGACGCAGGTGACGCTGTCGAACCACCACGGCAGCGGCGGCCACAACTACACGAACACGACCTTCGACGACGAGGCGACGACGCCGATGTCCTCGGGGGCGCCGCCGTACACCGGCTCGTTCAAGCCCGACGCGCCGCTCTCCGTGGTCGACGGGATCAGCGCGGCGGGCGCGTGGAAGCTGAAGGTCGTGGACGGCGCGAGCGCCGACGTCGGCACCATCGACAGCTGGACGCTGACTCTGACCTTCCCGTCGACACCATGCGGGCCGCACGCGGCGTACCGATCGCACGCCCTGGTGGCCGACACCTGCTCCGCCGGCGGGCCCGGCAACGGCAACGGGGTGTGGGAGGCCGGCGAGCAGGTGCAGTTCAAGGTGAACGTCACCAATGACGGCACCGTCGCCCTCACGGATGTGACCGCGACCGTCGCGCCGACGACCACGGGCCTCACGATGGTCCAGGGCACGGCGAGCTACCCCGACCTCGCGGTCGGCGCCTCGACCGACTCGATCGCGCCGCACTTCACCGTCCAGCTCCCGCCGAGCCTGCCGTGCGGGACGGTGCTCGCCTTCCAGATGACCGTCGTCTCGGATCAAGGATCCTGGACGACGACCTTCAATCAGCAGACCGGCCAGTTGCTGAGCGTGCTGAACGAGGATTTCTCGGGAGGCATTCCCGGGACCTGGACGATCGTCGACGGCGGCAGCGGCGGCGGCGCGGCGTCGACGTGGACCACCTCGAATCCCGGCGCGCGGTCGTTCACCGCGCCGCTCGTGGCCCCCGTGGCGATCGTGGACAGCGACAACGCCGGCACGTCCGCCACGCAGGACGAGCAGATGATCACGCCCGTCCTCAACTACGTGTCGGCCACCTTGGTGACGCTCTCGTTCGATCAGTACTTCAACTGGTACAGCGGCGGCACGAGCGAGATCGCCGACGTGGACGTCAAGTCGTCGCTCACCGGCGGGGCCTGGGCGAACGTCCTGCGCCAGCAGAACGCCTCGAGCCCGAACCCCGACCACAAGGCGATCGACATCACCGCCAAGGCGGCGGGGGCGTCGGACGTCCAGATCCGCTTCCACTACTACCAGGCGAACTACGAGTGGTGGTGGGAGGTCGACAACGTCAGGGTCGACTTCACCGCGCCGTCCGGATGCGACCAGAACGTCTGCCAGGCGCCAGGATGCGCCAGCGCTCCGGACGGGACGAGCTGCGACGACGGGAACCCGTGCACGGTGGGCGATGCCTGTCTCGCCGAGTCCTGCAACCCCGGGGTCCTTACGCCGCCCCCGGAGGTCTCGGGGATCACGATCGGCGGCTCCGCTCCGACCACGCTCTCGTGGACAGGACAGGGGGCCGGCACGGTCTACGACGTCGCCTCGTCCACCCTCTCGGCGCTCCACGCGAGCGGGATCGGCTCGGCGGCGTGTCTGTCGAACGATCAGCCGGCGACCTCGTTCGTCGATTCCGCCGCGGTCCCGGCCGGCGACGGCGTCTATTACCTGGTCCGCGCGCAAAGCGCGTGCGGAACGGGCACTTACGGCGGCGGAACCGATCCCGGCTCGCGCGATTCGGGAATAACTGCCGCCTGCCCATAGATTCCCGTAAGGACTTTGCCGGGGCCGCCCGAAAATCGCGTTCGGGCAGGCTCGGACGGAGTAACACAGGAACGGAGCTCCGTGATAGCATCGTCACCCCGTCACGGAGGACTCCGATGAGTCGTCGAAGGATAAGCTCTCTAAAGAAACAGTTACGCGCCATCAAGCGTGCCGTCGCCGACATAGAGAAGACATTCGCGCAGGTCGCCGTGCGCGCCCGGCGCGCGGAGAGGCTAGCCGCGCGTGCGAGCGCCGCCCGGGGGCGCCGCAAGCTCAGAATCACGCCGAAGCGCCGAGCTCAGCTCAAGCTTCAGGGCGCCTACATGGGCTTCATGCGCCAGCTCGGGCCGCGCCACAAAGCCCAGGCCAAGGCGGTCAAGGAGAGAAAGGGCTTCATGGCAGCCATCGCTCTCGCCCGGAAGCTGGCCGGCCGCTGATTGGGGACATTCCGCTCCTACCCGCGATAACTCCCGTGGGCGCACGGGCGGCGCGCACGCGCGCCCTCGGGAGTTATCGCGGGTAAAAGCAGAATGTCCCCAACCACACTCCGTCCCTG